>PJTQ01000755.1_pt1 | contig 13901 bp, 16 predicted proteins | sample 1512231 | NCBI WGS metagenome assembly PJTQ01 (sample SAMN08177688, study PRJNA422409) | Soil metagenome, whole genome shotgun sequencing project. | isolation source: Soil (3) enriched on wood chips | place: USA: Madison | collected 2015-01-15 | reverse complement strand
GGATCAAGTTGAAAAGTTGGGGGATGCTTGTGTTCAGGCATAAATTTTAGCTAATCGGAAAAGGAAAAAGTTGATGTCTCTGACACCTCTTGCAGAGGCTCTGAAAGCTTTGATTTTGGCATTAAATGATTCTGCTGAGGCGTTAGTGCTTCTATTATTGAAGAAGTTCAAGATTCCCTGGTAATGCGTTTCAATAGTTCGTGATACCGTTCTGAATGATTCAATTGCAGATGCTTCCACATCATTATACCACAAAGCCAGTTTTTTAAATGCCTGTTCTTTGCAGGTGCAATACCTGTAAATGCTACCCAGCTTCTGAGACAGGTCATATGCGCGTTTTATCAGCGGGTAACGTTCAAATATCAATTGGGCTCTTTGCTTCTGTCCACTGGTCCAGGTATCTTTATGTTTGAATAATAAATAGCGGCTTCTGGCCAGTAGCTGTTTAGGTGAATCTCCGTTGGGCAGGAGTTGAGCAATATAAGGTTGTTGTAGCTTTTTGGCTACAGCCATCTGTTCATTCTCCAGGTCCAGTTCCTGCCACCGGTATTTAATCCTTAACTCCTGTACTGCTTCTGTGGCTAGTTGTTGAACATGGAACCGGTCAATAACCCGGTCTGCATAAGGAAAACAGCGTTTAACAGTCAGGTTCATACTGGCTGCCATATCTAAAGTAACCTCCTGAACCTGCTTCCTGCTTTTCTCATTGATCTTAAGCAGCACTTCAATTACCTTTTCAGCTTGTGTGCTTTTGATCATTGCTACCAAAGCTCCTTTTTGTCCCTTTGCGGTTTTATTGGTGACTACGGTATAGAGCTCATCATTAGATAGAGCGGTCTCATCAATACTTAAATGAGTACCTATATTTTGATCAAACAACATCCATTCTGATGCATGCGTTTGTTGTTCCCATTCCTTATAATCGCTGATGTGGTGCTTATACTGTTGTTGTAGCTGTTTGCCGTCTATCTGATAATGACGGCCTAATTGATGGCAACTGACAGGTTCATTATCTAAGTGCTTCTTTTAAAAAAGCAGCAAACTCTTTGGTTAGCCGTGTACCCTTCATTGCCAGGTCCCAGTCACGCGATACAATTATACCAGTATCAGGCTCTTCCCAGCGGCGACGTTTGATACTCAGAACCACTTTATGTTCTCTTATCGGGAAATCCTGCACCCTTACTTCCGGGTAAAACCCCTTGGAATGAAACTTCTGACCTTTATACTCTTCAGGAACCTGGTTCTTCTCTTCTAAAAACAATACCAGGCCTTCTTTATCTTTTAGCACATTAACCAACTCAAAATACACTAATGTACCGGCTGGCAACAAATACCCCATTAAATCCTTTAACGCTTCCAATTTATACTCGCATTTATTTAAATGCAAATACAAATTTTTTTAACCAATCCCCCAAATATTTGACTTGATCCATCATTTCCCAGGTAATACATTCCCGCCTTTTAATTTCTGAGTAGGATCAGCGCGAAAGGAGTAAGATCAGGCGCATAAAAAAAGCCCACAAAATTGTGAGCTTCTTTTTTTCGTCGGGAAGACAGGATTCGATACAATCACCTTTCCTCCTTATAATTCAATCTACTATAGTGTATCATTCGTTAAAAAAAGATCATTTTGTATCATTGATACAGTGTATTGATACAACGCAAAAAACTGTAAATCAATGTTATTACAAAGGTAATTAAATTGTAAAGTAATAGCAAATGAAACATTGTTTTTATATAAAAAATACAGCGGTGTTCTGTTTTTCACACCACCAGCATAATAAAATCAATAAGTCGCCTGTTATTATACTTTATCATTCACCGTAAATTTTCAAAAATGAAAAAAACAATTGCCCCTCTTACCAAATATGAAAACGAAAAATTAGGTAGCCGCTTCTACTTACCAAGCTGGCAGTTTGAAGAGTTAATTGAAAAAAAATGTTTTCATCTCTAAATAGAAATAATAACATGGAAAGAAAATGAACCGTTATACGCAGATATTTATGGGCTACCAGCCATCTATTCAATATCAAAAAAAAGAATGTATGGCTAATTACGTTGTTAGATATGAAAGTTTTGCTTATCAGTGTTTATACATAGAGCAGGCAATAGACATACTAACACTTTTGAGAAAACAAGCGACATACAAGGAGCATCTCGAAAAGATGCAAATGATTCGACAAAAGAAAATAGCCGAACGCCAAGTAGCTTCTTTACAAAGTGCCTAATAGGATCCGATATTCCCAAAGTCATTCACTATAATAAAAAATGCCCGCCCTGAAAAGAGCCGGCATCTGCTAACCTATGAAAACACTAATTCAATTTACACTTTTTATATATTAATAAAAAATATACCTTTTCCCAGTCCCTATACAGCTTTCCGCTAATATAGAAACCCCACCAAGAAAAGCGGGGTGTCATTTTGATCCGGATTACCTGTAAAGTGTGCTATTGGCGTTAGATCATAGGTTAGCACACGGCATTATTAGGGGGTTCTCCCTTTTGTCATTTTAAATCATATTTCTTTGGCTAGGCTATTGTGACCTCACTCTCTTTAAGTAGGTTCTTAATAGCTGTATAAGTTTGAGCTTTTGCACGTGTAATTGTTATTTTGCCCGATTCGCAAACAATATCAAGTGCCTGTCCTATTTTAAAATCGGCCGCTCTCAGACATGCGCCTTTCAGGTAAAGTACGGGTAAAGACGGAGCTCTTCGTCCATCAACCCAGGTACTGCTTTTAATACAAACAGTAATGTACTTTAAAGGCAATTTGCTTTTAGCTAATTGATGTGTTTTCATGGTTATTCTATTTTAGGTTATTCTTTCCGATAGGTAATCATCGTCCTCGCAGAGTTCTAAGTATGTTTTGCTAAGACAAAACAAAAATACAAAAAAGCCGCTAATTAGCGGTATTTATTTAATGGTAATTTATTTGACGGATTTTTTTTTATTTCAAGTATGAAATCAAAAAAAGAAGGGAAGACGTCCGGACAAGAACTTGATGACTTTTTATTACATATTGGCCACAAATTGAAGGAATATCGGAAAGCTGCCGGTTATAGCAGTTATGAACAGTTTGCTTTCGAAAAAGGAATCGCACGAGCACAATATGGGCAATATGAAAAAGGAACCGAAGATATGAGATTGAGCAGTTTATTTAAGACTCTTAAAGCCCTGGGTGTTTCCTGGAAAGATTTCTTCAGTGCCCTTGAAATAAGTCAGACACAAGAAAAATCAAACACTTCTCATGTTTCAGATTAGTCTTTCTTTCTTAATTGATATCTTATAAGTTCTATGGCATTTTCGGCAGCATCAGCGCTATCAAATATTCCAAGCGGAATATTTCCTGCATTTATTTTGTATTGATAAAGCGCTATTGCTCCTACGTAGTATTCTTTAAGAAGAACTGAATAAAGTCGGTTCTCTGCGGGGTTGCTCATTAATATATGCCAGTCAGGACCGCCTATAACACCTGGTCCTATTTCATTTTTTTCTCGTAAACTTTCTATACATGTAATAGCCTGCTCATTAAAATTGTATGCAGCAATCAAGAGTGCTGATGAGGTTTCCCCTCTGCTAAACAGAAGTGTATTCTCAGAAAACAGCTCCGAGAGATTTAATGTAAAGAGCTCTTTTGTTTCTAAATCGCCAACTACAGCATAAATATTCGAGCCATCAAGAACACCTCCACCGCTTCTTAAGGCATTATTAATAAGATCATCAACTGTCATAAGATTTGAATTCCAAGTAAAAATAAGCCGATTTGTTTTTAATCCCGCTTTTCATGGAAAAATCAAATATAAATATGTCGTAACTTTAAAGACAAGAATAACTATGAAAAATGACTAATAAAATTTACCTTATTGGCTCTAGGCATAATCAAATAGATTCCATTCTCGTTCTTGATAAAAGAGCAGAGGCTTTGTTAAGCTTTGAAACTCTTGAAAAGGCAAAAGCCAGTTTCCGACATGCGTATGATGTATTGTCATCCCCTTCTTTTACTCCATCTGATCCTCCGTCAAAGGAAGAGCTATTATACCATCGGGAATTTATGCGCTTAATTAATATTGCGCCGGTAATTTTAGAGTTTAACCAGGAAGATTGTTCAAAGATTTTGAATGAATGGGTCCTAGAAGGCCCACTGATCTTTAGAACCAGAGAAAGCTTTTATAATATTGACCACTGGCATTGTACTATGAAGGAGGGTTTTTTAAAAAAGTTCCAGGTATTAGATATTGTAAAGGATATAGAAAATTCAGAGTTTATAGGACCTGACGGAAAACCTGTGATAAGGATTAATCAAGTGAGCTTTTTACCTCCAGCTGATCAATCTTAATTTGCGAAGCGCCATTATTAAAGAAATAAGTAGGTCCGCAGAATTTGACTACTAACAAAGTTCTTTGCTATCCATTTATTATTTTGCATGCACATTATACGGGAATGAAGAAAGATACCAATTTCATCGTCGAAGTACGACAAATCTTAGCTGATGCCAGACAAAACGCATTTAAGGCGGTTAATACTATCATGGTACAAGCTTATTGGCTAGTGGGCAAAAAGATTGTAGAAGAAGAGCAAGGTGGGAAAGATAGAGCAGAGTATGGAAAAGAAATTATTAAGCAGTTAGCTGCAGATCTTAAAGCGTCTCTAGGCAAAGGGTTTTCAGAAAGAACCTTGCGGGAATTTCGACAATTTTATTTACTGTTTCCAGATCTGTTGATCGTCGATAGAGATCAGCAACGTAAAAACAACAATTGGCGAACAGCCTTCGCCATAACCACTAACCCAATTTGGCGAACAGCTTTCGCCAAATTACATTGGTCTCATTATCAGCGAGTTTTACGAATTTCTGAAAAAGAGGTACGAGACTATTATTTAACCGAAGCTGCCAATGAAAATTGGTCTATCAGTACACTCGATAGAAACATTTCTACCCTTTACTACCACCGGCTACTTGCTTCTCAAAAGAAAGATCTAGTAAAAAAGGAAATGGAGCATGACATAAAATCCACTTCGCAGGATGACTTTATAAGAAACCCTGCTGTATTAGAGTTTTTGAGCCTGCCAAATGGAAAAGCCTATACTGAATCAGAATTTGAACAAGCTTTGATAGACAACCTGCAGCAGTTCTTGCTAGAGTTAGGCAAAGGTTTTTCTTTTGTTGCCCGGCAAAAGCATATACGAACCGATACCAGCGATTTTTATATCGACCTGGTATTCTATAACTATCTGTTGAAATGTTTCGTGATTGTAGAACTAAAAACCACTAAAATAACACATCAGGACGTTGGTCAGCTGGATATGTACGTAAGAATGTTTGATGACCTGGAAAGGCCTGAAGGCGATAACCCAACTATTGGCATACTACTTTGCACCGAAACTGATAGCACGATTGCCAGGTATTCCGTGCTGTATGAAAACCAACAACTATTTGCAACAAAATATTTACCGTATCTTCCTACTGAGGCTGAGCTTGCTGCTCAAATTGAGATAGAAAAGGCAATTATCAGACAAAAGCTGGCAATATAAAGGCAAGATTTCAACCATTAACTAACCTTTTGAAGTAGTACTTGCCGTATATATTTAAAAATTAATTGCAGATCTGCAATTTTTTATGCACATCTATTCTATTTCATATAATTTATTATTAAATTTGCTATTGCAATAGTGCAGTAAAATGGGAGATGATAATAATATAAGCATTGATGATTTGTTGAATGGTTTATTTAGGCCATCAAGCCTTCGTGAATTATTTGACAAGAAATTGAAAGAATTAGAGATATCGGCAACTACCGTTGCCGGTCTTTTAGACATGCAAAACCGTGCTCTTAATGGTATACTAGATAGTACAATGAAAACGGTTGATTATACCTATTTCATCCGACTCAGCAGTTTTTTACAAATTCCGCGCGAAAAAGTATTGGAATTGTATATCGCTGGACTAGATGCGAGATATCCAACCACAACAATAACTTCAGATAAAGTTGAATTTATTAAGGAGAATTTTGATTTAGCAGCATTGCGAAAGGCAGGTTTTATAGATAGCATAACAGATTTTGTACAAATCGAACAAAGATTACTCTATAGGTTGAGGCTAAAATCAATTTTTGAGTACCGAAAACCCAATAACGACGTAGCATTCAGCTCAGGGCTAATTAAGCCCAAAAATGAGCTAACCCGTTCATTTTGGATAAAAGCAGCAATGTCTGCCCTTTATGAAATCGAAAATCCCAACACCTATAACAGGCAAGGATTGATTGAATATTTTCCACAGATTCGGTGGCACTGCACAAATATAGAGCGTGGTCTAACAGAAGTGATACGCTCACTTTACAAACTGGGTATCACCGTTATTTACCAACCTCCATTACCCACGCTACAACTACGGGGAGCAACTTTCGCGTTAGACGATAAACCTTGTATTGTATTAACCAACTATGTCGATTTTTATTCAACACTATGGTTTGCTTTAATTCATGAATTATATCATGTGCTTTTTGATTGGGATGAGATTCGAGCCAATCTCTATCATCTTACTGACGACAATGATGACCAACTTTCTGTAAGGCAAAGAGAAGACCTGGCTGATAATTTTGCTAGAGAGTATCTATTTTCTAGACAAAAGAGTCAGGACGTGAAAAGATACCTAAATGATCAGGAGTTTGTGCAATCCTATGCAAACAGTCAGCATGTACACGCAAGCTTTATTTATGTATTTGCAGCATATGATGCCGGTTCTGATAAAAGAGCCTGGGGGCGGGCCCGCAAGCTCTCTCCGAGTGCAAAAAACGCGATTCAGCACATTGATCTACCTTGGGAGAATGTGGCAACAACGGAGTTAATCACTGAAGAAAGAAAACGTCAACTTTATTCATAACTTGAATTTTAACAATGGAAAACAAATCAAACAAGCTCACCTCCTCAGAGGAAAAAATCAAAAAAGAAACTACAACCACTAAAGCCAATATTAGTAAGGAATTCTTACAAGAACGAGAACTGCTAGCTGGTTTATTGGTTCAAAGTGCAGATGCTTTAGTAGATGCAGAAAAGCATAGGCGCAAACTGCAAATGCAGGAGATAGAGTTGCTTAGCGGTAAAAAAATCACAATTAACGAAATCCAGCAAACGGTTACTGCGTTGCGACAACCGTATGTACCGATGTTTGGCAATTCATTAGATTTCTTTCGTGAAATGTATCGTCTTTTAGATTGGACTGACAAAAATCCAAACTCTTTCGCCAAACCAGCTATTGTAGGCGAGTATATAAATGAATTACTTTATGCTCGTTTCCATAAAGATGTTCAGCCAACATTGCATGCCCTAGCGGTACCAGGTGGTATTCGTAGAGATAAATTTTTTCAGTATTTAACTCTTGATGGGAAAAAAAGACTTGAACAGTTTCGTGATGAAGCCATTCAGTTAATGAAAGACTGCAAAAGTTGGTATGAGTTTAGGGTAAGATATGGCCAGCAATATTCATTACCAGTTCAAAAAAGAATGTTTGAGGAATATCAAGCTTCTCACAAATAGCCATTAAGTCCAGCACTTTCCTTCTTTGCATTGCGAACAGGTTTTGTAGGGTATTTGACGTTACCTACGACGTATGGGAAGTAACATGAGTAAAAGAATTAAAGAATTACAAGCTTCTCATCTTTATATTTCTTTATTTCATGCTCAAAAAAATCATCATGAATTTTTTTCATGTTTTTGGGAATCATAAGATTGTCATTGTCATTGTGCGCTTCCTTAGTTTGAAGATGCTTAGAAAACCTTTGCTTACTTAACCCCAAAATTTTGCTGAAGGTCGATCTTGATTTTGGCTTAGGCATAATTAGTGTTTATTAATGTGTTTATCTAAAGTATAGCAATATTCATTTATTAATTTATTCCAGCTAGCTGCATCATCGTTGCTAGCTTCTATTCTTTCATTACTATCTAACGAAACAAATGCCACAATGTTGCTTTCTTCATCATAAACAGGTGCTACACAGCAAAATTTAACATCTTCTGTTTGTGACTTCTGAAAGTGGGATAAATTATAATTATCAGGTCTAACATTAGAATCAATAATTCTTTTTCTATCACGATAGCTCAATCCAATGATACCTTGAGGATTAGGGGCTACTCGAAATTTCAGTTTATCCGAATTGATTTCATCGCTAATTCCATCCACATGCTTTAACCCAAAAAAAACCTCTCTATTTTTCTTTTTCTTAAGTAAGTTATGATAATTTCTCTTTTTTACAAAAACTCTTGTTTTTAGTTTAGTATTTACTCCTAAATGTTTGCAAATAGCTTCTATATGTACATCCTTAACTTTTCCTAACAATTTGATAAATTGGTTATTCTGATTATCATACTTAGCTTTTAGTCTTTCGTATTGTATTGGGATAACCAACCCAGCCCATAACAATCCGATCAGAAAACAGGTAAGCTTAATGTTGTCGGTGTTTGAATCGGTGGAGAACAAAACGTTGTGATTTTTTAAATAAACAAAAAATTCCTCGCTCCGACCGATATAAATTAAAGCTGTAGGTATGGTGGTTTTGAGAACAGCAGTCCAAAAAAATTTCATGCAACCGTGGTTTTGATAAGCAGTTTTAGCACACAAAAGTATTGAAATATTCTTCATTTTCTAATAAAAATTAAGCACCGGAAACATGCTATAGCAAATGAGGTAAACGATATCACCAAACCTGATATTTCCATCAGTTTTTCATATATCCAGCATCTTCCTACGCTTACAGTAATCTTTCGTTTTGTTAAAAGCTAGCAAGCCACGCATTAGATATTATATTATTTTATTAATTTACTATCAAATCCTAACCGTATGACTCGGGCTACATCTAATGACAAAACAACTGTCGTGGATATACTTACATCCACTTTTTCAGATAATAAATCTGTCGAATACATTCTAAAAGACAAGAACCCGAAACGTTTGCATTCTTTAATGTCCTATTCATTCGAGTATTGTATGATGTTTGGAGAAGTTTTACTTTCGGAGCAGAAAAATGCCTGCGCGCTTATTATATATCCAGATAAGAAACATACCACATTTAAGAGCTTAATACTCGACTTTCAATTAGCGTTAAAATCCGTAGGCATTAAAAAGTTGGCTAAAACCCTGCATAGAGAAAGATGTGTTAAAAATATCCAACCCAACGAGCAGCTACTTTATCTCTGGTACATCGCCGTCCGACCAGGACAACAGAACGGAGGCATCGGAGGCCAGCTGATCGAAGAAATTAAGCAGCTAGCCGCAAGACAAAAGCGACGATTATGTCTCGAAACATCTACTCTAAAAAATGTACCCTGGTACGAGAAAAGAGGATTTCACACCTATGCCTCCTTAGATTTTGGTTTTACCCTGTACTGCATGAAAATTTTCTAACGAAATACATCCGCTATGTTACTTCCCGGCACCCAAATGCATATACTTACTTTTAGCTTTATATGCTTCGAAATAGTATTGATCATTCACCTTATCGCTTATAAATTGGCTAGGCCAATAAACAAAACTTTAACTCTTGATATATGCCTGCTCACCATTTTGATTATCTACAATATTTGCGGGGGACTATTACCTGATCCCAATCTACCTGGGAACTATGTAGGCCAGGAGTCCATCGCATATGGAACTGGCTTTTTGGCTCCAGCCTTTTTCAGCTACTACGTATGGAAAGGTTTTGGCTTAGCGCAAATGAGAAGTCACATAAATAGAGGCATTTATTTTTTAGTGTTCCCCTACATAGCCTTTACAATTATTTTAATCTCAACTCGAAAGCTGGAAATAGCCGAATATGTACTAGTAATTCCTATGTTTTATGGAATATGGGTTCTAGTAGAAGTAATTCAGAACGTTTACACAAAGTATAATAGATCTTTCGCAAATAAAGAAATAATTGAAGAATTGATCATCCTAATTGTGTGTTTAGCGCCTTGGGTTGGTTTGCCTCTTCTTACATACTACAACATTCCACAACACATTGAGGTTGCATTAACTAATAGTGGCTTCTTAATGCTGCTTGCACTACATGTAAAGCAAACCATAATTCAATTAAGGCAAGAACACCAACGACCTCTCCAATCCAAAATCGAACTAGAAAAAAGCGAGGTGTCTGCTACAACCTTAGATGAAAAAATTCAAACAAACACAAGTAAGTATCCTTTAACAAACAGAGAGAAAGAAATCGCCTTACTCTTATGCAAAGGTTACACGCATCAGCAAATTGCAGAACGTCTATTTATTTCACCAAGAACCGTAGGCAAACACGTGGAAAACTTATTTGAGAAATTGGCAATCGCGAACCGCTTTGAGTTAGTCCATAAGTTAAGTGTATGAAATACGTACATGCTGAAATAATCAAAAAATAGGTACATCTACGTAGAAAAATACGTCCGTTTGCGTATTGTTATCGCTACCGCCAGCTATTTACTTTGTATTTGATCAACAACAACAAAGTAAATACTTATGGAAACGAAAGAGAACTCCGCGCAATGAGTAAACATCCCTCAAATAGTACGCGAAAATTGGCAAGCCCGTCACTCACGTGGCGACGAAAAGCGTATTCAGGAATCTACCAAACTATCCCGCCCTACTATTAGCAAAGCTTTGAATCATGGTTATGCCAGCTATGAAACCATAGTGAAGATCTGTGCATTCTATTCAACCAAAAAAGTGTTAACAATCCAGGACATCGAAGACGAAGCACTTAAAATTTTAAATGGAGAACAATGAAAGTTACATTATACTTATATTCCTGGTTATGCATATGCCAATCGCTAACCGCTCAACAGAAAATCTCCATCGAACCATTATCGATAGGTATACAGTATATAGTTGACTGGCATAATCAAGAACTATTGACCGAGAGGAACGCATTAGCTAACTATAAAGAAAAACAATGGTACAATATAATCCCATGGCCTGCATTGGGCTACAATATGGCAACAAACAAGCCTATGGTAACTTTCACCCTGCCAGACATACCAAACTATATTACTCGCAAAAAGGACCTAAAATACCGGTTGCAAAAAGTTTCCAGTACAACACAACAAAGCATTGTAAGAGATACTAGCGCTTATCGGACCAATTATATTCAACTACAGGAGTTAATATACATATACCAGCAACAATTACAGCTCCTGAAAAATGATTCTCTTCTGTTTGCGATAAAAGTACAGGAAAATAAAAAACTTCAGGCCACCACCGAAGAAGTGATAAAAACAAAAGCCAGCTTGCAAGAAAAGGAGCTAAATCTCCACCACAATAAGTTAGCGATCTGGGCGAAGGTCGCAGCCATCGAAGGCTATCTACATCGAAATTTCATCATCACCTTTTACGAACCTTAAAAAGGCACCTATGAAAAAGGAAGATATTTTAGAGCGAGTATCTGCAAGCGATATTTACTTACGTTACCTGAGGCTACCAAAGTTTCCAGGTGGGAATATATCTTCTCCGTTTAGTGAGGATAAAAAACCCAGCTTCAAACTTTATCAAAACGGAACTTTCAAATGTTTTAGTACTGGCAAACATGGTGACGTATGGCAATTTGTTGCAGAATTAAAGAATTTGAATTGTCAAACTCAATTCAAAGAAGTTCTCAATGCAATAGTTAATGATCTGCAGATTATATCAATAGCCCATTCGCAAATAACATCAGTGCAAAAGGCTACCGTCTCGAATTCTAAAAAAAGTCAATTAGACGACTTTGAAATCGAAACAATTCCTTTAAGTGTACTTCACTACAATTATTTCAATCAATTTGGGATCGGTAAAGAAACCTTAGAGTACTACAATGTAAAAGCTGTCAGGTATTTTCAATTTTGGCAGGAGTCAAAGCAAAGAATAGTAAACTTTCCAATCCGCGATAATGTCATTGCAGTTACATACGAGCTAAACGGCAGGTATGAAATTTACATTCCTGAGCAAGCAGGTGCATCATCCCAAACGTCTGTTTCTAAATTCTTTTACAATCTCCATAATGCCGAAGATATATTTGGATTAGATCAACTACCATTAGATGTCGATCACATAATAATATGCGCTGGTAAAAAAGATGCACTTACACTGGCTTCGCATGGATACTATGCAGTGAGCTTCAGGTCTGAAAATCACACACCTTCAAAAGATCAAATAGATAAGCTTTCAGAAAAACTGCATCATGAAGGCAATCTTTTTATTTGTTACGATAATGATTTTAATAAATCTCCAAATCCGGGACAAGTTGCCCAGGCTCGTATAGTTGAACAATTTCCATTTATTCATCCAATTAATCTACCTGGCGGTATCAACGATATAGCGGAGCTTTATCAAAAAGGTCAAAATATAGACACCTCCTATAACGAAGCCAGAAAGCACATGGCAGCATTGAAGCTGCAGCAACAACTAAACAATGAAACGCGACGCACTATTTTTCATATAGCAGAGGAATACATTGATGCCCACTATGAAATCAGGTACAATACAATTAAGCTGGAAATCCAATCACGTAAAATAACGGCCTACTCATCCAACTGTAATGGAAATGATCATGTTTGGAAGAAGATCAATGAGAATAGTCTCTTTGTCGAAATGCAAAAAAAAGCAATCAACATCAGCGTCGATAAATTAGTTGCCATCCTGAAATCAGATTTTACACCCGAGTACAACCCCATTTCAAACTATTTCAGAGCCTTACCATCGTGGAATCCGCAGCAGCCGGATTGGATAGCCAAGCTATCTACATTTGTCCAGGCTAAAGAACCGGCTCAGTTTCTTCGTCACTTCAAAAAGTGGCTGGTCCGTACGGTCAAATGTGCTTTAATTCCCGAATATTTTAATAAGCAGGCTTTTATTTTGGTGAGCCCTACTCAAAACGATGGTAAAAGTACTTTTTGTCGCTTTCTATGTCCGCCCGATTTGGGAGACTACATAGCGGAAGATATTACCAACGACAAAGATGCCCGCATTTTGCTTTGTCGAAATTTTTTAATAAATCTCGATGAGCTGGCTGTATTATCAAAACAAGAAATAAATAGTTTAAAAGCATTCTTCTCTAAAACCCAAATTAACGAGCGCCTCCCTTACGATCGCACTAACAGTATAATTCCACGAATTGCATCCTTTATTGGCAGTACTAATCAAGATGAGTTTTTGGCAGATGAAACAGGAAGCGTTCGCTGGCTTTGCTTCGCTATAAATCGTATCGATTGGCGATACAAAAAAGAAATAGATATCAATAGTGTTTGGGCTCAGGCTTTGTTTTTAATGAATGATCCCACATTTGAATCCGAGTTAACAAAGGATGATATTATAGAAAATGAGCTGCGTAATAAAGATTTTCAAATTTTATCAATAGAAAGGGAGTTAATCAGTAAGGCATTTCGAATACCACTCAATCGAACAAGTGAAGGAGTCTTTCTCACCGCTACAGAAATAATGCAACACATTATCGCAACAGAAATAGTGCCTGCCCGTGGATTATCAAAAATAGCTATTGGCCGGGCTATGAAGCAAGAAGGTTATGAAAGAGAAAAACAGTTCGGTGTATATGGCTACTGTGTACAGCCGGTGAAATCATCCGGACTGCCTATGCCAACTCTATCATCCCAAGCCAGTTTCAATAATACCTAAATCCGGTCAATTACTAATTCCATGTCAATTCTATATGCTATTATTCACATACAATGGACATCAGCCAAATACAATATTTATCATCAATAGAAGCAAACAATTTGTTAAGTCTGGTCAGGAATCAGCGACACCGGCTTTTGATTTTGCTTATGGTAGATTGTGGATTGCGCGTGTCCGAGTGCATCAGTTTAAGACTGGCAAACTTTGATTTCAAAGAAAAATTACTACAGGTAAAAAGTTTGAAAAAAAGGAACAAGCAAGTGCTGCGTTCTATTCCAATATC
>PJTQ01000754.1_pt1 | contig 13990 bp, 11 predicted proteins | sample 1512231 | NCBI WGS metagenome assembly PJTQ01 (sample SAMN08177688, study PRJNA422409) | Soil metagenome, whole genome shotgun sequencing project. | isolation source: Soil (3) enriched on wood chips | place: USA: Madison | collected 2015-01-15 | reverse complement strand
CAGTCGACAGAAATGGGAACGGTTTACACGCCTGAAGAGATTAGGGCGATAGCAGATTGGGCGCACGCTAGGGGCATGCTACTGCACCTCGACGGCGCTCGAATATTCTCTGCCGCGGCAGCTCTTGGTGTTTCGCTTCGTAAAATTACTGCGGATTCAGGCGTCGATATTTTTTCTATCGGAGCCACCAAAAACGGCGGCATGGTTGCTGAGATTCTGGTGGTGCTTAATCCGCAAATTCGTGGCACCGATTTCATTCAGAAATATCAGGCACAACTTCCTAGCAAGACCCGTTTTATTTCTACACAAGCCTTAGCGCTTTTGGAAGATGATTTGGGCATCCAGATTGCCGATCACAGTAACTCAATGGCTAGGTTCCTACGCGACCAGCTGCAAGCGCTGATAGATTCCGGAGATCTGAAAAACGTGGAAATTACTCAGCCGGTAGATGCGAATGCGCTTTTTGTGAAGCTTCTTCCTGCGCACGCTACAAAGCTAAATGAGACTTATCGTTTCTATGAATGGGTTAGCGCCGAGCATATTTATCGTTGGATGCTCGCATGGGACCATACTGAACAAGATGTGCTCGATTTCGTTAACTTCATAGTTGCCACTCAGGAGTAGCATTTAAATAGATTGGGGATAGGTGATTCAGATGAGTGAAAATGACCGACGTCTAAAAATTTCTGCCGTAGATCCTGAAGCATACAAGCCTTTGTATGCACTGGAGAAGTATGTGAATAGTGGCAGTCTGGGTGTGGAACTGATCGAATTAGTAAAAATACGCGCATCACAAATTAATGGTTGCGCTCACTGTCTAGATAAGCACCTCAGGGATGCGCGGGCAAATGGAATTGATCAGCGCAAACTTGATGTTCTGCCTGCTTGGTATGAAGCAAAGTATTTATATACCGACAGAGAATGCGCGGCACTTGCACTCACTGAAGAGATTACTCTTATCAGTCAGGGCGGAGTGAGCGATGAGGCTTGGGATGCTGCCAAGGCAGAGTTTACTGAGCTTGAGTTAGTGCAACTACTTATGGCAATTAGTGCAATAAATACTTGGAACAGGCTTGCAATAAGCACGCGCCAGGGAGTTGCAGAATAGTTTTTTACTAAATCGGGTTCTGCTGCTTGTACAGCGAAGCGTAGAGCCCGCCCTCTTCTAATAGTTCGGCGTGTGTTCCGCGTTCCACTATCTTGCCCGCGTCCAATACCAGAATCTGGTCTGCATCCACGATTGTGGATAGCCTATGTGCGATAGAGATTGTGGAGCGACCAACCATAACCTCGTCAAGTGCTCCCTGCACAATTCGCTCAGACACGGTATCGAGTGCACTGGTGGCCTCATCGAGAATCAGAATCGACGGATCCTTCAAAATCACGCGCGCGATTGCAATACGCTGCTTTTCGCCACCGCTTAGTCGGTATCCGCGCTCGCCGACAACGGTCTCGTATTTTTCGGGGAACGAGTCGATAGTGGCGTGGATGTTTGCCGCCTTGCACGCCACGATTAGTTCGTCGAGGGTGGCATCCGGTTTCGCATACCTAAGGTTCTCAGCAATGGTTGCGTGGAACAGGTAGGTTTCCTGCGAAACAATTCCAAGGTTATTTCGCAGTGAATCTTGTGTGAAGTTACGCACATCTTCGCCGGCAATTTTGACCGTACCGCTGACTGCGTCATAAAGTCTCGCTGTTAGGTATCCGACTGTTGTTTTTCCGGATCCAGATGGCCCAACGATTGCCACAAACTCTCCCGGCTTTATTTCCAGCGAGGCAGAGTCGAGAATCGGTCTGGAATCGGAATCAGCGTCTGGATATCTGAATGTCACGTTCTCGAAAACGATATGCCCCACCTCGTCGCTTTTTGGAAGTTCTTTAGCATTTGGTGAATCGACGATGGCCGGTTTCAGATCGAGGTATTCAAAGATTCGAGCAAAGAGAGCGCCGGAAGTCTGCAGATCGAGTGCGATACGCATCAGCCCAACAAGTGGCATCATCAGCCTTGCCTGCACGGTCGTAAAAGCAACAAGAGTTCCGGCGGTAATATCTGCTCCGCCTTGAATCAGATATGCGGATACTAGGTAAATAGCGGCTGGAGTCATTGCAAAGATTATTTGAATGATCGCCATAAACCACTGACCGCTCATCTGCAGTTTCACTTGCAATCCGATTAGCCGCGAATTTTCGTCTGCGTATCTGCCGATTTCCGCATCTGACTGATTGAAGCTCTTGGTGAGCATGATTCCACTAACAGAGAGTGCTTCCTGAGTGATTGCGGTCATGTCAGAAAGCGATTCTTGAGTTTTCGTGGCAATTCGGGCTCTAATCTGACCGACTTTACGTTGCACGAAAACCATGAATGGGGTGAGTATTAGCGAGATTATTGTCAGTTGCCAGGACAGAATCAGCATCGCGACCAGGGCGGCAATTAGTGTAACTATATTTCCAAGGATGCTCGAAATCGTGTTAGTGAGAACTCCTGCTACACCACCGACATCGTTTTGTAGTCTTGACTGAATCACTCCGGTTTTGGTGCGGGTGAAAAATGCTAGATCCATTGACTGCAAGTGGCTGAACATTTTTATCCGCAGGTCGCCCATGACCCTTGTTCCGACTTTGGCTGTCAGGTATGTGCGCCAGATTCCCATCGCGTCGGTTAGCAGGGTGAGGGCGAGCATTATGACCAAGATAATTATGAGCGCATGAATGTTTGGCTGCCCATTTGCAGGGAAAAGCCCAACGTCGAATGCTTGCTGAGTAAGCAGAGGAGGGACTACGTTTATTGCGCTGCTGACTAGAACCAGTGAGATTGTCAGGATGATTAGCCTGCGGTAGGGGCTGAATAGCCCGAGTGTGCGCTTTAGTAGGTGAGCGATTTTGGGGGCTTCGGCGTTTAGTTTCTTCTGCAGTTCTTCATCACCCGCGCTTACGCGACCTCTGCCACCGCCACCGCGTCCTGCTCCGATTCCACTCATAAAAATAAATTTACTTGGAATTAACTTGCACTGTCTAAAATTAGTTGATAGGTTCATTAGTGAAGTAACTAACCAAGTAACTTCAATAACCTAACCAAAGTGAGAAATATGTTTGAGGCTGAAACCCCAATCTATCTGCAGCTTGCAGCGCAGATCAGTGAGGGAATTCTGCGAGGGGACTACCCCGAAGGCACTGCAGTACCTTCAACAAACGAACTTGCTTCGTTTTACCGAATAAATCCGGCGACGGCTGGAAAAGCGGTAAACGCCCTTGTAGATGACGGCCTATTACGAAAGGTTCGAGGACTCGGAATGTATGTGACAGAAGGCGCTCAGGTATCCCTGAGAAGTCAAAGAAAAAAAGAGTTCACCGACAAATTCGTTAAGCCGTTGCTAGAAGAAGCAAACCGCCTCGGAATAACCGAATCCGAAATTTACGAACACATCAAAAAAGAAGGAAAGAAATGAATGCTCCAGAAATAGTGGTTGAGGGACTATCTCGCCACTACGGAAATGTAGTAGCACTCGATGATGTCAGCTTTACCGTCCCGGCAGGTTCGATTGTCGGTTTACTAGGGCGAAACGGTGCCGGAAAGACCACACTTATGGGTCATATCACCGGACAGATTCGCACCACCAACGGTAAGGTCACAGTCGGTGGGAAAACTCCGTTTGAGAACTCTGAAGTTCAAGAATCATTAGTGTTTATTCGCGACAATCAGCGTTATCCAGACGATTACAAACTTATACACGCCCTTCGAGCTGCAAAAGCATTCCATCCAGAATGGGACGATGATCTTGCTGAAGAACTTGTCGATGTATTTCGCCTACCTCGCAAGAAGCCAGTCGTTAAGAAATTCTCTCGCGGTCAGCTTTCTGCTCTCGGCATTGTTATTGGGCTAGCTTCAAAAGCACCGCTCTCGATTTTCGACGAACCTTATCTAGGTTTGGATGCTACGGCTCGTCAAAAATTCTATGACGTGCTTATTCGTGAATTCCATAAAACTGAACGCACGGTTTTTCTATCTACTCACCTAATTGATGAGATGGCCCCGCTACTTGAGCATGTAATAGTGCTAGAGAAGGGCAAGAAAATCTTTGACGGCTCAGCTGAGGATGCAGGAAATCTAGCCTACGCTGCTGCCGGGATGTCGCCCGCAGTTGAAAAATTCGCTGTCGGTAAGACTGCCCTCACCAAGCATCAGATTGGCTCATTGGCATCCTTCACCTTTGCTGGTGCGATCACCGATGAAATTCGTGCTGATGCTAAAGCAGCTGGTGTTGAAGTTAGTGCGGCTACGCTCCAGCAAGCAGTCTCCGCTCTCGGCGCAGAAGGCTCCGATGATTTTGAAGAAACCCCATACCGCAAGGGAGGAAACCGCTAATGCGTGACCTAATTAAGAACCTGAAACTCCAGATGAATGTTAGAACCACTTGGTTTCTAACTCCTCTGTTCATAATGTCCGCAGTTGCACTAGTGAGCGCGATTATCTCAATCGCGGCCATCCGTGGAGGGGTGGATGTTTCATCCCCTGAATACGCGGAAGGCGCAAGAATGAATATGGCCATGATCTGGTCATTCCCCGGCTTCCTCGTTTACCTGGGTGTGGCTACCGTGGCTACCACCTTTCCGTATGCCCTTGCGCTCGGAACTACCAGACGCTCTTTTGCACTCGGTGCATTCGCATCCCAAGTGCTGATGTCTACCTATATTGCAGGGATTATGCTTGTGCTACTCGCTCTAGAGCTACTTACCAACCACTGGTTTATCAATATCTATTTAGTCGATATCTACATGCTCGGTTCGGGTAACCCATTATGGTTGGCGGTAATAGTATTCCTAGTCTGCCTAACCTCAATGTCTGTAGGCGCTTTCTTCGGTGCAACCTGGACTAGGTTCGGTAACCGTGGACCTACTGTTCTAGGTATTGCTGCTGGTCTGGTAATCGCACTTGTAGTGCTACTTCTGGCCCCATACTTTGGTGAAATATTCAGTCATTTCCAAGTGTGGTGGTTGGCGTTGCTAGCCGGTGTGCTGATTATCGGTTCTGTAATTGGTGAATATTTTTGCCTAAGGAATGCATCAGTCAGATAGCTCAGAGTCGGTAACATTGGAGTATGAGCGTTCGTACTCCTGATGCCGATGATGACAACTGGTCAGATGACAGCGAGTGGCGCTCAGATGAAAATCGGGCGCCACTTAGCGATTCCGGTAACTCTATAAATCCCGCCTGGTTGAGTGATATCGAACTGATTCAGATCAGGCAGAAACTTCCTTTAACCTATGTGGAGGCAGTACCGGTCAGGCTGGATGGCCTAGGCCGCGTAGTCGAAGTAGGGCTGCTTTTAAGAGCAACACCAGAGGGACGAATTACCCGCACATTCGTCTCAGGCAGAGTGATGCAAGGGGAGACAATTCGGGATGCTCTCTACCGCCACCTAGAAAAAGACCTAGGGCCGATGTCCTTTCCACAGCTTCCAGCTAGTTCAGTTCCGCAGGCAGTTGCGGAATATTTCCCAAGCCCCAGCATCACCCAGTACACCGATGATCGCCAGCACGCGATTTCGCTTGTATATGTAGTGCCAGTTACTGGCACTTGTGAACCAAGGCAAGACGCACTCGAAGTCACCTGGTTCTCGGTAAGTCAGGCGATTAGCGAAAGTGTGGCTGATGAACTTGAGGGTGGCAGGGGTTCGCTCCTTCGCACCGCTTTGGGTGCTATTGGGGCGCTACCCTAGGGCTTAGCTCCGCTACTCCCTAACCAGCATCACTTCTTCGATGCTCTCGCCTAAAATTGGTTCTTCGTGCACTACTCCGTTAGGGAGTAGCCCGTTGCGCTTGTAGAAAGCACGAGCACGAGGATTATCTTCCGCTACCCAAAGATAAAGCGACTCGCCTGCGTCAGTCACAGCATCGAATAGTTGCTGCCCGGTACCTGTGCCTTGGAATTCTTTCAGTAGATACAGCGTATAGAGCTGCCTGCCGGTTGGGGCATCCTCGTCTCGGGCCGGACCGGAGCTTGCAAATCCGATGATTTCGCCATCGATTAGAGCAGCAGCCTGTCTGTATTCATCACCTAAGCTGGCCCATTGGCTCCATAAATCAGCCAGACGCTTTGGCGAGAGTTTCTGAAGAGCGGCTTCACTTATTAGGTGATCGTAGGTTTCGTGCCAGCACTGCACGTGCACTCTGCCGAGTGATTCAGCGTCCGTGTTCCGCACGGGACGGATGACGATTTCACTTCCCATGGGCTTACACTACTACCGCGACTGCCAGATGATTAAATTCCGAGAATCGAATTTATTGGCACACAGTTTGCAGGATAGTGGTCTTTGCGGTTTCCGATAGCGGTGATGGGTGTGCCCGGCAGGGCAAGTTCCTAACCATTTGGCTTTCTCAGTGGCTGTTGGGCCATCATGCGTGCGCTTGCCGTCGTAGCCAAGCTCTTTAGCGATCTTTTTCCACCTGGCTCCGTGTGCTGCTTCACTTCCAGCCATTGCATGGGCAACTTCGTGCAGCAACACTTGATGGATCTCGTCGTCATCAAACTTCTCAGCAAGATATTTCGATACCGTTATCTCTTTGCTCTGGTAATGGCATGCGCCGGCTCGGGTTTTCGCATTATCGAATCTAAATGTCCAATCTGGAATATATAGCTTGATTAGCGCATCAGCCCAAATCTGTACCTTGTGAAGTTCTGCCATTACAGGAAAAACTTCTTTGGTTCAGAACTGGGTACCGCACTCAGATCTGTCACAACCGGCGCACCGGCAGCGAATTTGGAAAGCTCTGCACCGATTAGCATTTTTGCCGGATGCGGACCAGCCGCAAGAAGCCTAGGCATCCATTCCACAGGGAGGTCTTCGTTACCCGCCACCATGACAACATTTCCGTAGCGGTGCCCTTTCAGTAGCCCAGTGTCACTGAATGCCGCAACGCTCTTGAACACGGCGCCGAGTGTAGACACTTGTGATTTGGCAAAGCGCAGTCCTGGGCCGTCTGCGATATTTGCCATCACAATTCCGCCCGGTTTCATAAATGCTGCTAATTCTTGATAAAACTCGATACTGCAAACGCTCGCGGGTGTGGTGGCTCCGTCGAAGACATCCACCACGATTACATCAACAGCTCCGCGCAAACCGACGGGCAGATTTTTCAAGGTCGCGCGGGCATCCCCGTATCGAAAACGAATTGATGCCTGCTTAGGAAGTGGCAACACTTCGCGCACTAGATCAACCAGTTCTGCATACTTCTCTATTACTTGCTGCCTAGAACCGGGTCGAGTGTGCTCTATATATCTAGGGATGCTTAGCGCCCCAGCCCCCAAGTGCAGCGCAGTAATTGCTTTGCCGGGTTCGCTATACAGGTCAATCAGATGTCCCATGCGGCTGACATATTCAAAGTGCAGTTCTTCGGGATGTTCCAGGACGACTAAAGACTGGGGAGTATCGTCAATCTCAAGCACCATGCCACCATCGACATAGCGGTCGGGTCCAATCCAGACCCGTTTCTCGCTCTCCTTGAGGACTATTTCTTTGCTAATACTCACGCCACTTCTCCTCACTTAATGCTAATCGGGATATTGCCAGTAAACCTTAGTCATGGAATGCTTAGATGAACCTTTAGTTGATAGGAAGTAAATTGAGCACTGAAGAACTTATTTTAGAAGCGAGTAATCCGCAGACTACTGCTGCAAGGTTGCAGGAGCTTGTTGCCCTAGACTCGGGCACTTGGGTCCATGTCGCTAAGAATCCTAACGCTTATCCCGCTCTTCTCGACTGGCTAGGACAGCAGGGTGGAGCGGATGTCAAGGCGGCCCTTGCTGAACGCTTAGCCCCACAAGTCCCAGTCGCACCTCCCGCACCTCCGGCAGCCCCTCCTGCTGCGGCACCTGTTGCTGCATATTCGGCTCCAGCGGCTGTGCCTGTGCCTCAAGCCGGAGCACCGGTTGCGCCGCAGTATGCTCCTTCCGCACCAAAGAGCGGTGGCAGTAAAACCGGTCTAATAATTGTCGGCGTGATTGCTGCACTTGCTCTAATTGCTGCCGGGGTATGGTTCTTTTTCTTTAAAGACGGCGGAATGGTAGCAGGAGGACCAACCTGGGACGACTTCTGCAAGCTGAGTAACCTGACCTCAGAAGAAGAACTTCTCAGGAATGCGCCAAACGAAATTCGCGGAGATCTGGAGCTAATGCTGACCGGTGAGGGCATGACGAGTCTCGAAGATTTGGGTAAATACCTTGAAGCACTTGCCAATGTTTCGGCCAAGACTGTTGAGCACTGTGGCGAGGACTTCTTACAGGGTTTCTAGGATAATTCCTAAACACTCTTAAAAACACAGAAATTTTATTTGCTTTAAGGTCAAAAAGGCTTTAGAGTTGATAGTTGCGCTTGCTGTGGTTATTGCTGTGCCTTCATATGGTGGTTGGCACACCCGGACTAACTGCCCGTTCGGTCGTGAATCGACCGTTGCTACCAGCAAGCAAACCCATAAGTATTCGATACCGACTTTAGGTCGCATGTAAGGGGAATCGTTGGCTGCCGCAAGCAAATCCACCAAGAAACCAACCACAGGTCGCGAAGCAAAGCGACTTTCATTCGCAAAAGTTCCAGAGGTTCTTACCGTCCCAGATCTTCTAGCTATCCAAACCGATAGCTTCGACTGGCTCATTGGTAACGACTCTTGGAAGAAGCGCCTTGAGACTGCTCCAAACCGGGACGAGCTCCCAACCAAGAGTGGTTTAGAGGAAGTATTTGAAGAGCTATCTCCAATCTCTGACAACGCCAGTGACATGGAGCTCCACTTCTCTAACCCGTTCCTAGAGCAGCCTAAATACACAATGGCTGAGTGCAAGGAACGCTCCAAGACTTATGCCGCTCCACTCTATGTAGAAGCAGAGTTCGTAAACAAGAACACCGGTGAGTCCAAGAGCCAGACCGTGTTCATGGGTGATTTCCCACTCATGACCGACAAGGCAACATTCATCGTCAACGGTACCGAGCGTGTTGTTGTATCTCAGCTTGTTCGTTCTCCCGGTGTTTACTTTGAGCAGGCATTCGAGAAGAACAGTGACCGCGAGATCTACACCGCAAAGGTTATTCCTAGCCGCGGTGCTTGGCTCGAATTTGAAATTGACCGTCGCGGTCAGGTCGGTGTTCGTATCGACCGTAAGCGTAAGCAGTCCGCAACCGTATTCCTAAAAGCTATCGGCCTAACCACAGCAGATATCGAGAAGGAATTCAGCGGTTACGAGTCAATCACTGCAACTCTTGAGAAAGACAATATTTCTACTCAGGAAGAGGCACTGAAAGACATCTACCGCAGGCTCCGCCCAGGCGAGCAGGTCGGTACTGAAGCTGCAAACCTTCTTCTTGAAAACTTCTACTTCAACGACAAGCGTTACGACCTAGCAAAGGTTGGTCGTTACAAGATCAACCGCAAGCTTGGTGTTGAGCTTCCACTAAACACCACAGTGCTAACCAAGGAAGACATCGTAGCGATGATTCGTTACCTTGCAGCCCTTCACGATGGTCGTGAAACAATTCAGGGTGTTCGCAAGGGTAAGAAGATAGAGCTTCGTCTCGACATCGACGACATTGACCACTTCGGTAACCGTCGTATCCGCGCTGTTGGTGAGCTCATCCAGAACCAGGTCCGTACCGGTCTAAACCGTATGGAGCGCCAGGTGAAAGAACGTATGTCTTCACAGGACATAGAAGCAATCACCCCACAGACACTTATTAACGTGCGTCCGGTTGTTGCTGCGCTGAAGGAATTCTTCGGCACCAGCCAGCTATCGCAGTTCATGGACCAGAACAACCCGCTTGCAGGTCTAACTAACAAGCGTCGTCTTTCGGCTCTTGGCCCAGGTGGTCTATCCCGTGAGCGTGCAGGTGTTGAGGTTCGTGACGTTCACCCATCCCACTTCGGTCGTATGTGTCCTATCGAATCACCGGAAGGTCCAAACATTGGTCTTATTGGTGCTCTAGCAACCTACGCTCGAATCAACAGCTTTGGTTTCGTTGAGACCCCGTACCGCAAGGTAGAAAACGGCAAGGTCACCAACAAGATTGAGTACATGAACGCAACCGACGAGGATGAATTCATCATCGCCCAGGTTAGCGCTCGCTTGAATGCAGATGGCACCTTCACTGATGACCGCATTCTTGCTCGTATCAAGGGTGGTGACGTTGACCTATTCGCTCCAGATGAGATCGAATACATGGACGTTTCTCCAAAGCAGATGGTTTCGGTAGCAACCTCACTTATTCCATTCCTTGAGCATGACGATGCTAACCGTGCGCTTATGGGTGCCAACATGCAGCGCCAGGCAGTGCCACTAATCATGAGTGATTCTCCTCTGGTTGGTACCGGTATGGAAGGTTACTCCGCTATTGACGCTGGTGATGTTGTTGTTGCAACAGGCGCCGGTGTGGTTTCGGAAGTTTCCGCAGAGTATGTAACCGTTATGGAAGACTCTGGCGAATACCGCAACTACTACCTACGCAAGTTTGACCGCTCCAACCAGGGCACCAGCTACAACCACCGTGTGATCGTTTCTGCCGGTGACCGTGTTGAGCTCGGCTCAGTTATTGCTGACGGTCCAGCCACCGATAAGGGTGAGCTCGCTCTCGGTAAGAACCTGCTTGTGGCATTCATGCCTTGGGAAGGTCACAACTTCGAAGACGCGATTATCATCAACCAGAACCTGGTTAAGGATGACGTGCTTACTTCTATCCACATCGAAGAATATGAAATCGATGCTCGTGACACCAAGCTTGGTAAGGAAGAAATCACTCGTGACCTTCCAAACGTGAGCCAGGAACTTCTAAAAGATCTTGATGAGCGCGGTATCGTGCGCATCGGTGCAGAGGTTCGCCCAGGTGACATTCTGGTCGGTAAGGTTACCCCGAAGGGTGAAACCGAGCTTTCCGCTGAGGAGCGTCTACTTCGTGCTATCTTCTCCGAGAAGAGTCGTGAAGTTCGTGACACATCCCTTAAGGTTCCACACGGTGAAGAGGGAACAGTTATTGCTGTTCGCGAGTTCTCTGTAGACAACGACGATGAACTAGCTAGCGGTGTAAACCAGCGCGTAGTTGTCTACATCGCTCAGAAGCGTAAGATCACCGAAGGTGACAAGCTTGCTGGCCGTCACGGAAACAAGGGTGTTATCGCAAAGATTCTTCCTGTTGAAGACATGCCATTCCTTGAGGATGGAACTCCAGTAGACATCGTGCTAAACCCACTGGGTATTCCTGGTCGTATGAACTTCGGTCAGGTGCTAGAAACCCACCTTGGTTGGGCCGCTAAACAGGGTTGGACCATTAAGGGCAACCCACAGTGGGCAAAGGACCTAGGTCCAGAGTTTGCTGAAGTAGAGCCAAACACCAAGGTCGCAACCCCAGTGTTCGATGGTGCAGAGGAATACGAGATTCGTGGTCTGCTTGAGTCCACTCATCCAAACCGTGACGGTGTCCGGATGATTGATGGCACAGGTAAGGCTACTCTGTTTGACGGTCGTAGCGGCGAGCCATTCCCGAACCCAATTTCGGTCGGTTACATGTATATCTTGAAGCTACACCACTTGGTAGATGACAAGATTCACGCACGTTCAACCGGTCCATACTCCATGATTACCCAGCAGCCACTCGGTGGTAAGGCGCAGTTCGGTGGACAGCGTTTCGGTGAGATGGAAGTTTGGGCGCTGGAAGCCTACGGTGCTGCATACGCCCTTCAGGAACTTCTAACCGTAAAGAGTGACGACATCCTCGGCCGTGTGAAGGTCTACGAGGCAATCGTCAAGGGTGAGAACATCCCTGAACCAGGTATCCCAGAGTCCTTCAAGGTTCTGATGAAAGAAATGCAATCTCTCTGCCTAAACGTCGAGGTTCTCGGCGCTGATGGTCAGGTACTCAGCCTTCAAGATAAGGATGACGAGATTGGTCGCGCCCGTGAAGAACTCGGAGTCAACATTTCTACCCGCTTTGAGACAACAAGCATCGACGAGATTTAGTAGTTAGTAGAGGAATACACAAGAGTGACTAACGCAACTCAATTTAGCGAAATCCGTATTGGTCTAGCCACCGCGGAAGACATCCAGAAATGGTCAAAGGGTGAGGTTACCAAACCTGAGACCATCAACTACCGTACTCTCAAGCCAGAGGCTGGTGGTCTATTCAGTGAAGTAATCTTCGGCCCTACCAAGGACTGGGAATGCTACTGCGGTAAGTACAAGCGCGTCCGTTACAAGGGCATTGTTTGTGAACGATGCAAGGTAGAAGTTACCAAGAGCTCTGTGCGCCGTGAGCGCATGGGTCACATCACCCTAGCGGCTCCAGTAACTCACATCTGGTACTTCAAGGGTGTTCCTTCACGCCTTGGATACCTGCTTGACATGGCTCCAAAGGATCTCGAGAAGGTTATCTACTTCGCCGCGTACATGGTTGTTTCCGTAGACGAGGATGCTCGTCACGAGGATCTTCCAGATCTTGAAGCCGAATTCCGCATGGAGATTGAGGCTATTGCTAAGGAGCGTGACAGCAGAATTGCTGCTCGCCTACAGCAGTTAGAGCAGGAACTTGCAGAGGCTGAAGAGAACGGCTCCCGCGAAGACACTAAGAAGAAGATTCGTGATTCCGGCGAGAAGGAAATGGGCCAGATTCGTGACCAGTACGACAAGGTTGGCAACAACCCTGATCTACCTTCCGGTCGCATCCCTAAGCTTGAAAAGGTTTGGGACACTTTCCGTAACCTAAAGGTTGGAGAGCTAAAGGCACAGGACGAAATCTTCCAGGAAGTTCAATTCCGTTACGAAGACTACTTCGAGGCATACATGGGTGCTGAGGCAATCAAGCACCGCCTAGAAAACTTCGACCTTGTAGCCGAGGCTGAACTGCTTCGCAACCAGATTGAAGAGGGTAAGGGTCAGAAGAAGATTCGTGCGATTAAGCGCCTAAAGGTGGTTAACGCATTCCTATCTACCACCAACCCTCCTTCTGCAATGGTGCTAACCCACATTCCGGTTATTCCACCAGAGCTTCGCCCAATGGTGCAGCTTGACGGTGGTCGTTTCGCAACTAGCGACTTGAACGACCTTTACCGCAGGGTTATCAACCGTAACACTCGTCTGAAGAAACTTATCGAGCTTGAAGCTCCAGAGATTATCGTCAACAACGAGAAGCGCATGCTTCAAGAAGCTGTTGACGCTCTACTAGACAACGGTCGTCGTGGTCGTCCGGTTACCGGAACCAACAACCGTCCACTGAAGAGCCTTTCAGACATGCTAAAGGGTAAGCAGGGCCGTTTCCGTGCAAACCTTCTTGGTAAGCGTGTTGACTACTCCGGTCGTTCAGTTATCGTTGTTGGTCCGCAGCTAAAGCTTCACCAGTGTGGTCTGCCAAAGCAGATGGCTCTTGAGCTTTTCAAGCCTTTCGTAATCAAGCGTCTTATGGACCTCGGTTACAGCCGCAACATCAAGGCAGCTAAGCGTCACGTAGAGCGTAGTGCTCCAGAAGTTTGGGATGTTCTCGAAGAGATCATCGCCGAGCGTCCAGTGCTACTAAACCGCGCTCCTACACTTCACCGCTTGGGTATTCAGGCATTCGAGCCTCAGCTTGTTGAAGGTAAGGCAATCCAGCTTCACCCACTCGTTTGTGCTGCGTTCAACGCAGACTTCGACGGCGACCAGATGGCCGTCCACCTTCCACTCTCTGTAGAGGCCCAGGCAGAAGCTCGCCTACTTATGCTTGCTTCTAACAACATCCTGAAGCCATCTGATGGTCGCCCAGTAACTGTTCCTTCACAGGACATGATTATTGGTATTCACCACCTAACCACCGAAAAGGCTGGTGCAGCTGGTGAGGGCCGCGCGTTCTCTAACGTTTCTGAGGCACTTCTTGCTATGGACAACGGAGATCTTGACCTGCAGGCCAAGGTGCGAATTCGTCTATACAATTCTGTGCCGGATACTGCAAACACTCCTGAAGGATGGGAACCAGGCGCTCCTGTGCTT
>PJTQ01000751.1_pt1 | contig 14031 bp, 11 predicted proteins | sample 1512231 | NCBI WGS metagenome assembly PJTQ01 (sample SAMN08177688, study PRJNA422409) | Soil metagenome, whole genome shotgun sequencing project. | isolation source: Soil (3) enriched on wood chips | place: USA: Madison | collected 2015-01-15 | reverse complement strand
TTGCCCCCTTTGAAAAAGGGGGTATGGGGGATTTGCTCTTGATCCGCCAATCACCCACCACCGCCATCAAACGCTCGCAGCCGAAACCGCCCCCCCAAGCGCACGCGGCGCGTTCACGGACCACCCCGCCGCGACCCGCCTCAGCGCGGCGGCGCGATCCGCATCCCCTGCAGCTGCGGCACGCCGTTGGCAATGTCGGTCCAGACCAGGAACGCCTCGCCATCGCGAACGACGAGCCTGGGAAAGCCCGTGCCGCGGCCGCGGCCCTGCAGCTTCGCCACTTCGGTGCGCGACAGTTCGCGCGACAGGTCCGGCGCGTAGCGCGCCAGCCACAGCGACTGCTGGCCATTCGCGTCCTCGCGCAGCCACGCCACCCACGCCTGTTTCGCATCCAGGGCCACGTCCGCGCGGCCTTGCACGGCGTCGCCTTCGTCCACGACCACGGGCGCGGCGAAGCGGTCGCCGGCATCGCCGCTGTGTGCGAGCTGCAGCGTCGGCGCATCGTCGGCCGCGCTGTACCACGCCACGACCGCGTCATTGCCCGCGGCGGCGACCGCCGGACCGTTGACCGGGCAGGCGGCGATCTTCCAGCCGTCGGCGTGCACCACCTGCGGCGCACGCCAGGCATCGCCGTCCAGCCGCGTGGCGTAGATGTCGCGGATCTCGTCGGCGGTGCGGTCGCGATAGACCAGCAGCGGTCCACGCGCGGTCATGGCCACGTCGGTGCCGCAGCAGTCGCAGACCGTGGCATCGACCTCCACCGCGTCCGCGATCCGCGACGCGGTGTCGATGGTCGCCGCGCGCAGCGAGGTCATGCCCGCTGCGCCGGATGCCGCTTCACCATCGCCCTCGCCACCGCCGTGGCCGGCATGCGCGCCGGGCGCGGTGTTGCGGCCATCGAGCCACGCCATCCCGAGCCGGTCGCGCGCGGCCGGCCAGAACGAGACGAAGCCGTGTTCGACCGGCTTGCCGTCGTCGTGCGCGCGCACCGGCGCGCTCCAGGTCAGGCCGTCGTCGGTCGAATGCGAGACGATGACGTCGTAGGCGTGGGCGCCGCCCTGGCCACGCGTCTTCTGCAACCAGTGCGCCCAGATCGTGCCGTCTTCGGTGGCGGCGATGTGCGGCGTGTCGGCCCAGTTGACCACCATCGAGGTACCCACCGCGATCGACTTCGGCGTCCACTGCCACTGGCCGTCGCGATCGAAGGTGGTGTACTGCAGCACGTGCCGGGTCTGGTCGAAGGGCTTGATCCAGCTCAGCAGCAGGCGCCCGTCCGGTGCCAGCGACAGGTCCGGCTGCGCCGCACCCGCGGCGGCCGGCAGCGGCCACTGGGTCAAGGTGTTGCCGGCGGCATCGGTGGTGGTTTCGGGCTGCGGCACCTGCTGGCAGCCGGCCAGCAGCGCGCAGGCCGCGATCGCGGCGAGGAATGTGTTTTTCATGGCGTCCAAGCCTACTCCAGGCAGGCGCGCGGGACATTCCCGGATGCCGACACGGCCGCCGTGGGAGCGGCTTCAGCCGCGAGCCCTTGCGGGCGGCGATGGGCGGGATCAAGAGACAAACCCCCATGCCCCTTTTGCAAAGGGGGCAAAGGCAACGTGGCGCGACCGGCCGCGGCGGCGCATCATCGGGGCACGATGTTCACCACCGTCGCCCACTACACCGACCCGATCGAGGCGCACCTGGCGCGCGGGCGGCTGCTGTCCGAAGGCATCGACGCGCACCTGGGCGACGAACACCTGGCGGTGGCGAACTGGGAGTGGCGGCTGGCCGTGGGCGGGGTGAAGGTGCGGGTGGCCGACCGCGACGCCGACCGCGCACGCGCCATCCTGTCGGCGCTGGAAGCCGGCGAGTACGCGCTGGACGCGGACACCGAGGACGAGCGCGCGCTGCTGCCGCCCGACCGCGAGAGCTGGTCGAGCCGGCTGGCGTGGCTGGCGCTGATGCTGTTCGCGATCCCGCTGCCGTGGCGGCGGCGCGCCCACGACGGCCGCGCCCGGCGCCGGCTCTGACGCAGGCGCCACGCGCTGTCAATCTGTCGTGGCGCGCGCGGCGCGGCGACAATGCCGGCTCCGCGACTCGTCGCATGGAACCCGGACACGATGCAGGCCCTTTCCCCCGCGCTCGCGCGCAAGATCGCCGCCACCATCGCCGACGAGATCGGCGCCCGCCCCGCCCAGGTCGAGGCCGCCGTCGGCCTGCTCGACGAAGGCGCGACCGTGCCGTTCATCGCGCGCTATCGCAAGGAAGTCACCGAGGGCCTCGACGACACCCAGCTGCGCAACCTGGAAACGCGCCTGGCCTACCTGCGCGAACTGGAGGACAGGCGTGCCGCGATCCTGGCCAGCATCGACGAACAGGGCAAGCTCAACGACGCGTTGCGCGCCGACATCGAGGCCGCCGACAGCAAGTCGCGGCTGGAAGACCTGTACCTGCCGTACAAGCCCAAGCGCCGCACCCGCGCGCAGATCGCGCGCGAGGCCGGGCTGGAACCGCTGGCCGACGGCCTGCTGGCCGACCCGACCCGCGTGCCGGACGAACTCGCGGCCACGTTCGTCGATGCCGACAAGGGCGTGGCCGACGCCAAGGCCGCGCTCGACGGCGCGCGCGCGATCCTGATCGAACGCTGGGGCGAGGACGCCGCGCTGGTCGGCGAACTGCGCGAGTGGCTGTCGGCCAATGGCGTGATCCGCGCGCGCGTGGTCGAGGGCAAGCAGGAGCCGGGCGCGAAGTACCGAGACTACTTCGACCACGCCGAACCGCTGGCGAAGATCCCCTCGCACCGCCTGCTGGCGCTGTTCCGCGGCCGGCGCGAGGAATTCCTGCAGCTCGAACTCGATCCGGGCGCGGACGTCGAGGCCGGCAACGCCTACGCCGAGGGCCGCGTCGCCGTGCATGCCGGGATCCGCGCCAACGGCCGCGCCGCCGATGCCTGGCTTGCGAATGCCTGCCGCCTGGCCTGGCGCGCCAAGCTGCAGTTGCACCTGATGCTCGACCTGTTCAACCAGGCGCGCGAGAAAGCCGAGGCCGAGGCGATCGCGGTGTTCGGCGACAACCTCAAGGACCTGCTGCTGGCCGCGCCGGCCGGCCCCAAGGCGGTACTTGGGCTCGATCCCGGCCTGCGCACCGGGGTCAAGGTCGCGGTGGTCGACGCCACCGGCAAGCTGGTCGCCACCGACACCATCTACCCGCACGAACCGCGGCGTCAGTGGGAACAGTCGCTGCGGTCGCTGGCGACGCTGTGCAAGGCGCACGCGGTGGCGCTGGTGGCGATCGGCAACGGCACCGCCAGCCGCGAGACCGACCGGCTCGCCGGCGAACTGATCCAGCGCCACCCGGAGTTCAAGCTGCAGAAGATCGTGGTCAGCGAGGCCGGCGCGTCGGTGTACTCGGCCTCGGAGCTGGCGGCCAGCGAGTTCCCCAGCCTCGACGTGTCCCTGCGCGGCGCGGTCTCGATCGCGCGCCGCCTGCAGGATCCACTGGCCGAACTGGTCAAGATCGACCCGAAATCCATCGGCGTCGGCCAGTACCAGCACGACGTCGACCAGTACCGGCTGGCGCGCGCGCTCGATGCGCGCGTGGAGGACTGCGTCAACGCGGTCGGCGTGCACGTCAACACCGCCTCCGCCGCGCTGCTGGCGCGGGTCTCGGGGCTGTCGGCGACGGTGGCCGGGAACATCGTCGTGCACCGCGATTCGAACGGCCCGTTCAGGCGTCGCCGCGACCTGCTCAAGGTGCCGCGCCTGGGCGAGAAGACCTTCGAGCAGTGCGCCGGCTTCCTGCGGATCGCCGACGGCGACCAGCCGCTGGACGCGTCCGCGGTGCATCCGGAGGCGTACCCGGTGGTCGAGCGCATCGTGCGCGAGAGCGGTCGCGACGTGGCGCAGATCATCGGCGACGGCGCCTTCGTGCGCGCGCTGAAGCCCGAGCGCTATACCGACGAACGCTTCGGCGTGCCCACCGTGCGCGACATCCTCAAGGAGCTGGAGAAACCCGGCCGCGACCCGCGCCCGGAGTTCAAGGCCGCGCGCTTCGCCGAAGGCGTGGAGGACATCAAGGACCTGCGCGAAGGCATGGTGCTCGAAGGCGTGGTCAGCAACGTTGCCGCGTTCGGCGCCTTCGTCGACATCGGCGTGCACCAGGACGGCCTGGTGCACATCTCCGCGCTGGCCGACCGCTTCGTCAAGGACCCGCGCGAGGTGGTCAAGGCCGGCGACATCGTCAAGGTGAAGGTGCTGGAGGTGGACGTGGCGCGCAAGCGCATCGCGCTGACGCGGCGTCTCGACGACGCGTCGAGCGACGGCAGGCCGCGCGACGGACGCGACGCGAAGGCGCGTGGTGCGAACGAGCGCGGCGCGAACAGCCGGGACCCGCGCCGCGACGCCCGCCCGCCGAAGCCGGCATCGCCCCCGCCGGACAACGCGCTGGCTGCCGCTTTCGCCAAGGCGCGCGGCGGCGGCTGACCGCGAATCGCCCGCGACCGGCCTCGTAGGAGCGGCGGAAGCCGCGACCGCTTTCCCCACGTGCCGGAGGTCGCGGCTTCCGCCGCTCCTACGACAAAGGACAGGCGCGCCGCGCGCCCGCGGGTGAACCGCTACGCCACCTCGCGCTGCGCGCGCGACAGGTGCACCAGCAGCAGCGAAACCGCCGCCGGGGTGACGCCGGGGATGCGGCGCGCCTGGCCGACGGTCTGTGGCCGCACGCGTTCGAACTTCTGCCGCACCTCGGCCGACAGGCCGCGCACGGCCGCGTAGTCGAAGCCGTCCGGGATCGCCATGCCCTCGTGCAGCTGCGCGCGCGCGATTTCCTCGCGCTGGCGGTCGAGGTAGCCCGCGTACTTGGCTTCGATCTCCACCTGCTCGGCCACCGCCGGATCGTCCACCGCCGGCGCGAAGGCCGCCACCGAGGCGAGCTTCGCGTAGTCGAGTTCCGGGCGGCGCAGCAGGTCGAGTCCGCTGCTCTCGCGGCTGAGCTCGATGCCCAACGTGGCCACCGCGTCGCGGCCGGCCGCGTTGCGGGGCGAGGCCCACAGCGCGCCCAGGCGCTGCGTTTCCGCGGCCACCGCGTCGCGCTTGCGAGCGAATGCGTCCCAGCGCGCGGCGTCGACCAGGCCCAGCTCACGGCCGATGCCGGTCAGGCGCAGGTCGGCGTTGTCCTCGCGCAGCTGCAGCCGGTACTCGGCACGCGACGTGAACATGCGATAGGGCTCGCCGGTGCCCTGGGTAATCAGGTCATCGATCAGCACGCCGATGTAGGCCTGGTCCCGACGCGGCGACCAGGCGTCCTTCCCGCGCACGAAGCGCGCGGCGTTGAGTCCGGCCACCAGCCCCTGCGCGGCGGCCTCTTCGTAGCCGGTGGTGCCGTTGATCTGGCCGGCGAAGAACAGCCCGGCGACGGCCTTGGTTTCCAGCGAGCTTTTGAGCCCGCGCGGATCGAAGAAGTCGTACTCGATCGCGTAGCCGGCACGGGTGATGTGCGCGTTCTCGAACCCGCGGATCGAGCGCACCAGTGCCAGCTGCACGTCGAACGGCAGCGAGGTGGAAATGCCGTTGGGGTAGATCTCGCTGACATCGAGGCCTTCGGGCTCGACGAAGATCTGGTGGCTGGCCTTCTCCGCAAAGCGCACCACCTTGTCCTCGATCGACGGGCAGTAGCGCGGGCCGGTGCCTTCGATCTGGCCCGAGTACAGCGGCGAGCGGTCCAAAGCGCCGCGGATGATGTCGTGCGTGCGTTCGCTGGTCTGGGCGATCCAGCACGACACCTGGCGCGGATGGTCGGTGCGCGAGCCCATGAACGAGAACACCGGGCGCGGATCGTCGCCGGGCTGCTCGACCATCACCGAGTAATCAAGCGTGCGGCCGTCGATGCGCGGCGGCGTGCCGGTCTTCAGGCGATCGACGGCGAACGGGCGCTCGCGCAGGCGCGCGGCCAGCGTGGTCGCGGGCGCATCCCCCATGCGACCGGCGGCGTACTGGGTTTCGCCCACGTGGATCTTGCCGGCGAGAAAGGTGCCGGCCGTGAGGATCACCGCCGGCGCCTCGAAGCGCAGCCCCGTGTTGGTGAGCGCGCCGCGCACGCAGTCGTTGTCGATCAGCAGGTCGTCGACCGCGGACTGGAAGATCGTGAGGTTGGGCTGCGCCTCCACCGCGCGGCGGATGAAGGCGCGATACAGGCCGCGATCGGCCTGGCAGCGCGTGGCGCGCACTGCCGGGCCCTTGGACGCGTTGAGCCGGCGCCACTGGATGCCGGCGGCGTCCGCGGCTTTTGCCATCACCCCGCCCAGCGCGTCGATCTCGCGCACCAGGTGGCCCTTGCCGATGCCGCCGATGGCCGGGTTGCAGCTCATCGCGCCCACGGTCTCGATGTTGTGGGTGAGCAGCAGCGTGCGCGCGCCGGCGCGCGCCGACGCGAGCGCGGCCTCGGTGCCGGCGTGGCCGCCGCCGATGACGATCACGTCGTAGCGATGGAAGTCTGTGGGCATGGTCCCTGGTCCGTGCGGTCGTGGCGGGCAGCCACGGCCCGTGTTGCATTGTTTTTCGTCGCCTTCCATGGCGCAACGCCCCCGGCTCCGGACACCGCCGCCAATCGTCTCGCGGGGCGCGAAGAATCAGCCATGGGGTGCCGGGCCGGACGCGACAGGTCGGCGGCGACGCCAGATGAATGTGCACTGGTCCACAGAATGGAGGGCCGTCCTCCAGATCGCCACCGCTGACCCGGTGCCCAAGGGCCTGTACGGCGCATCGGCGGGGGTTGGCACGCTTCCTGCAACTTGTCCCCTTGCACCCGGCGTGGCAACGCGAGGGGGCGTAGGCTGGAATCGGAACAGGGCCGGCCAAGCGCACGACGGGGTAGCAACGGGGCCGAATGTCGGGGGACATTCGGCCCCTTTTTCATTTCCGGGGGTGCGCGCGTGGCGCCTGGACTGGGCGCCGACGCCCGACGGGGAGCGGAACAGGGGGGATCCGGATTACCCCGTCGGGTGTCGACATTGGTCAGTCCGTGTTACGTCCAAAAAGGACGCTACCGGTCAGTCGTGCCTAGCTTGCGTCCAGTTTGCCCCAGACGCAAGCGTGTCAGCGCTCCTGTTTACGAACGGGTTCACGTTCCCGGAAAGTCGGCGACTGCGTTGGGCGTGAAGGACGCGATACCGGGGGGGCCGGGCGGCGCGCCTGGGGCGGCGGGCTGGGCCGGCTGGTGGACGACGACGGCGGCCGCTGGACGCTCGGGGCCGGACGCGACATCGCCGGAGGACCGGCGTCGGCGCGCCCGCGCCACGGCGCCTGGCTGCGCGGCGGCACCATCGGTCGCCCACCGTTGCGCGGCCGCAGGACCTGCGACTGGCTGCGCGGCGACTGGCTGCCGGTGACCCGGGTGGGGGGCAGCGTGCCGCCGGTCACCCGGGGCGGGCGGTCGCCCTGCGGCGGCCGGTCGGGCCGGTGCGGGCGGGTGTACCACCAGTACGGCGGGTAGTACGGATAACCGCCGCCGTAATAACTGTAGGGATAGCCGTAGTAGCCGCCGTAACGGTAGCCGCTGCCATACCCGTACCCGATGCCCAGGCTGCCGTGCCAGCCGCCCGGATACCCGTAGACGCTGCCGTAGGGCGCGCCGTAGCCGGAGTAGTGGTAATCGACCGATGGACGTCCGTAGTAATAGTCACCGGCCCCGCCGCGATAGGCGTAATCGGTGGCACAGCCGGACAATGCGACCGCGGCGATCAGGATGGCGAGCTTGCGAAACATGGCAACGTCCCCTGTTTATCTGCCTGCAGCATCGGCTCCAGGCATTGAATCAGTGCTTAATTGCGCCGGATCGGCGTTGCGTTAGCTGAACGAGCGCCACCATCGTACGCTTCGCGCATGAATGCCACCGCCCAACCCGGTTTCGAGGACATCCTGGCCGCCGCCTCGCGCATCGCGCCGCACGCGCACGTCACGCCGGTGCTGCGTTCGCGCAGCATCGACGCCATCGCAGGCTGTTCGCTGCACTTCAAGGCCGAGCCGCTGCAGCGCGCCGGCGCGTTCAAGTTCCGCGGCGCCTGCAACGCCGTCTGGTCGCTGGACGCCGACACCGCGGCGCGCGGCGTGGTCACGCATTCGTCCGGCAACCACGGCGGCGCGCTGGCGCTGGCCGCGCGCACGCGCGCGATTGCCTGCCACGTGGTGGTGCCGGAGAGCGCGGTGGCCGCCAAGATCGCCGCCATCGAATCCTACGGCGCGACCGTGCACCGCTGCGCGCCGACGATCGCCGCGCGCGAGGCGGCCTGCGCGCGCGTGCAGGCGGAGACCGGCGCCGAACTGGTGCATCCCTATGTCGATCCGCGCGTGATCGCGGGCCAGGGCACCGCGACGCTGGAACTGCTCAATGCCGCCGGGCCGCTTGATGCGGTGGTGGTGCCGGTCGGCGGCGGCGGGCTTGCGTCGGGCACCGCCATCGCCGCGCGCGCACTGGCGGCGGAGTGCCAGGTCTGGGGCGCCGAACCCAGCGGCGCAGCAGACACCTTCGAATCGCTGCGCCGCGGCGGGCACGTCACCGACTTCGTCCCCGACACGATCTGCGACGGCCTGCGCGGCACGCTCGGCGCACCGGGTTTCGCACTGCTACGCGCGCACGCGGTCCGGGTGCTCACGGTCGACGATGCCGACACGGTCGCGGCGATGCGGTTGCTGTGGCAGCGGATGAAGCTGCTGGTGGAACCGTCGTCGGCGATCGCGCTGGCGATGGTGCTGGGCCATCGCGAGCGGTTTGCGGGCAGGCGCATCGGGATCGTCCTGTCGGGCGGGAACGTGGATCTGGATGCGTTGCCTTGGTGATTGGTGATTGGTGATTGGCGATTCGTGATTCGAAAGAGCGGTGTCCCGGCCTCTGTCATCCCGAGCGTAGCGAGGGATCTGCTTCCCAAAAAACAGATCCCTCGCTGCGCTCGGGATGACAAGTGAGTGGCATGCTCTTTTGCCAATCACCAATCACCAATCACCGCTCACGGCTTCACCGCCCAGTTGCGCCATGCCTTCGCTGAGCATCAGCCGCGTGGCCGCGGCGCGCTGCGCCATCGGCACGTCGGCCAGCGCGTCGAGCATCCAGCCGAACGAACGGCAGCGCGCGTCGCGGCTGGCCTGGTCGCTGCCATCGGCGGTCATGCCGACCATGAAGTTGTCGTGCAGCAGCATCGCGGTCACGCCGGCGGACTTGAGCGTCTGCTTCGCCACCGCGGAGTCGTAGGGCTGGCGCGGGTTCTGCAGGCCGCTGGCGGCGATGTTGGTCAGGGCCATGGCGAAGCGCTCGCGGCTGCCGGCGTCGAGCCGGTTGGCGGTGGCGGCCAGCGATTCGAAGCTGCGGTCGGCGTGCGGATCGAACAGCGCGCACAGCAACCTGGCGTCCTGCGGTGACTGTGCCGCGGCGTGCGTGGCCTGGAACAGGTCGTCGATCGCGGCGTCCGGCGCGCGCATCAGCACGTCGCCGGCGCTGGCGAGGATCGCGGCCGGGTCGATCTGCGAGAAGTCGACGACGTATTCGTCCTGCGCCGGGGCGGCGACAGCGCCCAGCGCGAACACGCCGGCGAGGAGGAGGGTGGAGGCGCGGAAACGGACGGGCATGGACAGGCGTTCCGGGAAGGCGGTCGCGGCGAGTGTAGGCAGCTGCGGCTGAATCGAAGCGACGGGGCGCGGGACGGCGCTTGTGGGGGCGGCTTCAGCGGCGCGCTTTCGAGAGGGTGGTGGGATCAAGAGCAAATCCCCCATACCCCCTTTTTCAAAGGGGGCAAAGGCGAGAAGCTTTTCCCGAATCCCGAATCCCGAATCCCGAATCCCGATTTCCTGTTCCCCATTCCCGGCCTTCGAAAGCTCGCGGCCGAGGCCGCTCCTGCAGGAAACAACCTGCGTCAGCGGCGGCGGATCGGGATCTTCGACACCGGGATCGAGGTCACGTCGTAACCGCCCTCGCGGATCGGCGCGCCCGGCTGCGGGGCCCAGGCGTGGGCGTAGATCACTTCCCAGGTGGCGGGCAGGCGGCCGTCGCGGCGTTCGCGTTCGTAGGCGGCGGCGGCGGCGGCGAAGCGGGCCTTGCCGGTCAGCGTCTGGCGGCGGGTAGCTAGCGCGTTGGTGGCGCCGATCGCGCGCAGTTCGCGCATCAGCGCCGGCAGGTCGTCGTGGCCGTGCACGAACACGTCGCGGTCGAGCACCGGGTCGCGGAAGCCGGCGTGCATCAGCGCGTCGCCGAAGTCGGCGATCGAGGCGAACGGACTCACGTGCGGCATGCGGTCGTCGGCCACGGCGAAGGCGTCGCGCAGTTCCTGCAGGGTGTCGGGGCCGAAGGTCGAGACCAGCAGCAGGCCGTCGGGCCGCAGCACGCGGCGGAAGCCGGCGAAGGCGGCGCTGAGGTTGTCGACCCACTGCAGGCACAGGTTGCAGAACAGCACGTCGACGCTGTTGTCGGCCAACGGCAGCGCGCGCGCGTCGGCGTTGATGCGGTCGATGGGCTTTTGCAGCGGGCTCCAGGACAACGCGCCCCAGCCGCTGCGTGGGCGTGCCTGCTGCAGCATCGGCATCGCCAGGTCCATCGCGACCACGCGCGCGCGCGGCCAGCGCTTGCGCATCGCCGCGGCGGCGTGGCCGGGCCCGCAGCCCAGGTCGAGCACGGTCCCGGGCGCGCGGTCCTCGAGGTAGTCGAGCGATTCGAGCAGGCGCGCCTCGACTTCGTGCTGCAGCGCCGCCGCCGCGTCGTAGCTGCTCGATGCGCGCGAGAACGCGCGGCGCACCTGGCGCGGGTCGAATACCGTCCCGGGAGTGCTCATGCCGGCAGCCCCTGCACGAAGCCGTCGAGCAGCGTGGCGACCTCATCGGCGTGGGTGAGGAACGGGGCGTGGCCACCGTGCTCGAGCACGGTGAACGACGCACCCGGCGCCGCATCGGCGGCCTCGCGCATGGCGCGCGGATCGACCAGGCGATCGCGACGGCCGGCGATCCACAGGCTCGGCACGGCGAGCGTCGGCAGCACGGCGCGCAGGTCAGCGGTTTCCAGCAGTTCCAGCCCGTCGGCGAGCACGTGCGCGGCCGGCTCGCCGCGCGAGAACACTTCGGCGCGCAGCGTGCGCAACTCGCCGCGCGCGTCGTTGGAGCCGAACGCCTCCAGCGCGATGAAGCGATCGAGCGTGCCGCGGTAGTCGGCACGCAGGCCGGCCGCGAAGTCGCGGAACACGTCCGGCGACATGCCGTACTTCCATCCGTCGCCGCGCACGAAACGCGGGCTGGCGCACAGCATCGCAAGGCCCGGGACCATATGGGGGCGCGTGGCCGCCGCATGCAGCGCGACCAGCCCGCCCAGCGACCAGCCGCACCACGGCGCGCGCGGCACCCGCGCCGCGATCGCCGCGGCACAGGCCTCCGGCGCCAGCGGCACGGCGCTGTCGCGACTGCGTCCATGGCCGGGCAGGTCGACGACGAACAGGCGATGGCGTTCGCGCAGGCGCTCGACCAGCAGCGCGAACACGCCGCCGTGCATCGCCCAGCCGTGCAGCAGCACCAGCGGCGGGCCGTTGCCGAGCGCCTCGATATGAAGTCCTTCGATGTGCAAGTCGTCTCCTGTCATGCGCCCCGGTCCGTGCGCAGCGCGCGCGTGCGCGGCAGGCTGCCGGCGCTGCGGCGTCCCGCCAGGATCGCGAACGCCACGATCCCCAGCACCACCAGCACCGCGCCCCACACGGCGATGCCCCGCGGCCACGCCTCGTGCAGGAACGCCACGCCCAGCACGGTGGCGAACAGCAGCTCGGCCGCCTGCATCGCCTCGGCGGCGCCGAGCGCCACCGGGTTGTCGCGCACCATGCCGGTGGCCTGGAAGAACAGGATGGTGGCGATCACGCCCGCACTCAACGCCACCGCGGCCGCCAGGCCGACCTGTCCCGCAGAGGGGATCCCCGCCTGATGCCAGGCAAAGGCGGCGATCGCGAGCCACAGCGGCTGGCTGGCCAGGGTCATGCCGAACACGCGCTGGGTCGCGTTGAGCTGCTCGCCCGTGCGTTCCAGGTGCAGCAGCAGCAGGCGGTTGCCGAGCGGGAACATGAAGGCCGCCGCCAGCAGGCAGGCCAGCGCGATCCAGCCGGCGCGGTCGAGCGCACCGTCGGCGTGGCCGAACTGCAGCAGCAGCACGCCGGCGAAGATCATCGCGCCGATGCCCAGCGCCGCGGGCGGGATGCGGCGGCGGGCGTCATGGTAGATCAGCGGCGCGCACAGCATCCCGGCGATCACGGTGAACTGGAAGCTGCCGGCCACCAGCCACGACGGCCCGCTGCCGGCCGCGTAGGCCAGCAGCACGTAGAACGCGGCGAAGCCGATCGCGCTGCAGCGCAGCCACGCCCACGGATGCGCGCGGATCGCACGCCACACCGGCGCGGTGCCGCCCTGCCAGGGCATCAGCGGCAACAGCAGCGGCAGCGTGATCAGGTAGCGCAGCGACGCGGTCCACGCCCAGTGGCCGCCGCCGGTCGCGCTGGCGCGGTTGAGCACGTAGGTCAGGGTGAAGAACAGCGCCGACGCCAGCGCGATCGCGACCGCCGCGAGCGCGCGGCGGGTGTCCACGGTGGCCGCGCTCATGGCTGCGGGGCAGCCCCGGCCATGACGCCGGTGCGCTCGGCGGCGATGGCGAGCGCGGCGACCAGCGCCTCGATCTCCTCCGGCGCGTGCAGCGCGGTCAGCGTCACGCGCAGGCGCGCGCGGCCCTCGGGCACCGTCGGCGGGCGGATCGCGGCGACCCAGAAGCCCTGTTCCTCCAGCGCGGCGGCCATTGCCACGGCCTGTGCGTCGCCACCGCACAGCAGCGGCTGGATCGGCGTGTCCGACGGCAGCAGCGCCAGCCCGCGCTGCGCGGCCAGGCGGCGGAACTGCGCCACCTGCGCCAGCAGCTTGTCGCGTCGCCAGCTTTCACGCCGCGCCAGTTTCACCGCCGCCAGCGACGCGGCCGCCTGCGCCGGCGGTAGCGCGGTGGTGTAGACGTAGGGGCGCGCGGTTTCGGCCAGGTGCTCGATGACGTCAGCCTCGCCCAGCACCGCCGCGCCGTAGCCGCCCAGCGCCTTGCCCAGGGTGGCCAGCTGCAGCGGCGGCGCACCGTGCAGGCGCGCGGCCGCGACGCTGCCGCGGCCGTCGGGGCCGACCACGCCGATGCCGTGCGCGTCGTCGACGTACAGCAGCGCGCGCTGCGCGTGCGCGGCCAGCGCCAGCTCGCGCAGCGGGGCGAGGTCGCCGTCCATGCTGAACACGCCGTCGGTCACCAGCAGCGCGGCGCCGTCCGGATTGCCGCGCAGCTGGCGCAGCGCGCCTTCGGCATCGGCGTGCGGATAGCGGCGCAGGCGGCAACCGGCCAGGCGCGCGGCATCGACCAGGCTGGCGTGGTTGAGGCGGTCCTGCACGCACAGGTCGTCGTCGCCGAGCAGCGCCTGCACCACCGCCAGGTTGGCGAGGAACCCGCTGCCCAGCAGCAACGCGCGCGGCGCGCCGATCCAGTCGGCCAGCTCGCGCTCCAGCGCATCGTGGACGGCGTGGTGGCCGCAGACCAGGTGCGAGGCGGTGCTGCCGGCGCCCTCGCGCGCGGCCGTGTCCTGCAGCGCGTTGACCACCGCGAACTGCTGCGACAGGCCCAGGTAGTCGTTGCTGCAGAAGTTCAACAGCCAGCGGCCGTCCACCTCGCAGCGCATGCCGTCGCGGCGGGTGACCGTGCGCCGCACGCGCGTGCGCCCGGCGGCGGCGCGGCGTTCACGCTGCGCGGCGATCCGTGCGTGCAAGTCGGGGCGCTCAGCCACCGCGCTGCTGCCAGAAGGCGAGCGCGCCGAGCAGCGCGCCGGGCACCAGCAGCAGCTGTCCCAGCACCGCGACCAGGCGCGCGGCCGGCGCGACGGGCGGGCGGGCATCGGCACGCGCATCGGCGAAGGAAGTCCGCGCCAGCACCGCGATCGCGCACAGCAGCGCCAGGCCGTAGGCGATGCCCGCCCCTTCGCCGCGGAAGTACAGCGCCACGCCCCAGGCCAGCACGCTCACCGCCGCAAGC
>PJTQ01000746.1_pt1 | contig 14103 bp, 11 predicted proteins | sample 1512231 | NCBI WGS metagenome assembly PJTQ01 (sample SAMN08177688, study PRJNA422409) | Soil metagenome, whole genome shotgun sequencing project. | isolation source: Soil (3) enriched on wood chips | place: USA: Madison | collected 2015-01-15 | reverse complement strand
GAGACCACCGCGAAGCTGCGCCGCGCACTCGACGCCACCGAACGCGTCATCGCCCGCCGCAACGCGCCGCGCGCACGTGTCCGCGGCCGCTGAACCTTCGCCCCCGACTCGTGTGAATGCTCTAGACAAAGGGGCGATGCTGCTCCGCAATCACACGACCTCGCCCGGAGGGCACATGGCCAAGTTCAAGAAGACCGCGAAGAAGAAGACCGCCGGCTCCAGCCGCTCCAGCGCCGACGTGCAGGCGCAGGCCGAGAAGCTGTCCAGGACCCTGAGCGAATCCGCGCAGCAGATCTGGCTCGCCGGCGTCGGCGCGTTCGGCCGCGCCCAGGCCGAGGGCACCAAGCTGTTCGAGGGCCTGGTCAAGGAAGGCCTGAACCTGGAGCAGACCGCGCGCAAGTTCGCGGACTCCCGCACCCATGTCGTGCGCGACGTGGTCGAGAACCGCGTTGACCAGGCCCGCGAACGTGCCACCGATACCTGGGACCGCCTGGAGAAGGTGTTCGAGGACCGCGTCCAGCGCGCCCTGACCAAGCTCGGCGTGCCCGGCCGCGACGACCTGGCCGACCTGAGCGACCGCGTCGAGGAACTGACCGCCGAACTGCGCCGCCAGGGCGGCTCGCCGGCCCGCAGGACCACCGCGCGCAAGACCCCGGTGCGCAAGGCCGTGGCCCGCAAGGGATCCACCGCCGCGAAGAAGACGCCCGCGAAGAAGGCCACGAAGACCGCCAAGCGCGCCACCACGCGCAAGAAGGCGACCCGCAAGTCCGCCGCCAAGGCCTGACCGGCCTGAGTTCCACCGCCGCCGCACACCCACGCGGCGGCCGATGCTTCGCCCGCCAGCCGTCCAACGACCGTCTGTTCCCCCTCCCCTTGCGGTTGCAGGCTGGCGGGCTTCTTCTTGCCTGCTGAACCGGCAGGCGCGCAGTTCGCGCACGCAGCGCTTATCCTTTCGTCCCCCCTCCCGGACGGAACGCCGTGACCGAAAGCGCCCAATGGATCATCGCCCTGGCCGTCACCATCCTGATCGGCGTCGCCGGCACCCTGTACTTCCGCCTGGTGGTCATGCGCCGCGACGAAACCGCCGCCGGGCTGGCGGCACTGGCCGCGATGTCCTGGCGCGAGTTCATCCATCTGGTCCTCAATGCGATGGGCCGCCGGGGATACGCGCGCGTGTTCGATCGCGAGGCGCCGTCCGGCGACGACGACTACACGCTCGAACGCGACGCCAAGCACATCCTGCTGTCGTGCAAGCATGGCAGCGCGTTCGTGCTGAGCGGCACGCAAGTGGCCGAACTGGCCAACAGCATCCGCCTGGCCAATGCCAGCGGCGGAATCCTCGCCACCCAGGGCAAGATCGCGCCGGAATCGCGGCCGGCCGCGGCCATGCAGCGGATCGAACTGCTCGACGGCCCGGCCCTGTGGCCCGAACTGCGTGACCTGATCGACCCGCAGCAGCGCGCGCTGATCCTGTCGGGCGCATCGGCCAAGGCGCGCCAGCGCACCCTGCTGTCCTGGCTGCTGGCACTGGTGGCGGGCCTCGCCGTGTTCCTGGCGTTGCCGGCTCCCTCCGAAACTCCCGCCGCCGCTGCCGAGTCGACCACACCTCGCGCTGCGCAGCCGGCCACGGACGCCGGCGACCCCACCGCCACGCCGATCGCCGCACCTGCCCCCGACGACGACGCCGCGCTTGAGAAGCAGCGCGATGACGTCGCCGACGCGGTCTCCACGCTGCCGATGGTCGACCGCGCCGTGTGGTCCACGCAGTCCACCCTGCAGGTCTACCTGCTCGACACGCAGACCGACGCCTTCGCGCAGATCTGCCCGCTGCTGCTGCGCTACGACGCCCTCGCGCCCTCGCGCGTGCAACTCACCCCGCCGCCGGGAAGCACCGCGCAGACGCGGTTCCGGCAGTGCCGGAGTTATTGAAAGGCCGTGATTGGTGATTGGTGATTCGCAAGGGTGCGATGGCATGCCCCCGCGAGCGATTGATGGGCTCTTGCAGGAGCGACGGAAGTCGCGATGCTCTCCCGGGAAGGCATCGCGACTTCCGTCGCTCCTACAAAAGCCCTGCCTTTGACCGTCATCCCCGCGCATGCGGGGATCCAGCGGCTTGACCGAAGGGAGAAGCTCGCGGCTTCCGTCGCTCCTACAAAGGCAACGGCGAAAAGCTCGCGGCTGAAGCCGCTCCAACGGATTCGCGGGAAATTCGACACGGTTCGAGCCATCACGAGCCGAAAATCACCGCGCCCGCCTACCAGTGCACCCCGCGCATCAGTGAAGCGAACGCGATCTGCTCGCCGCTGGGCTCGGTCTCGCCCTTGAGCGCCCTCTTGTCGCCCCGGGCGGCGGCCGAGTCCGGGAACAGCTCGAACGCGGTGTTCATCACCACCTCGTAGGCCTTCGGCGCCACGGCATTGATCAGCGCGGCGAAGATGCCCAGGCGCGTGGCGATGCGGCTGGGGCGTTCGATGATCGCCCTGACCAGCAGGTCGGCGGCCTCGTCCGGGGTCAGCGTCGGCACGCTGTCGTACATCTTGGTCGGCGCGATCATCGGCGTCTTGACCAGGGGCATGTTGATCGTGGTGAAGGCGATCCCCTTGCCCGACAGTTCGCCCTGCGCGCAGCGGCTGAACGCATCCAGCGCTGCCTTCGACGCCACGTACGCCGAGAACCGCGGCGAGTTGGCCAGCACGCCGATCGAGCTGATGTTGATGATGTGGCCGCGGCGGCGGTGGGTCATCGTCGGCATGAAACCCATGATCAGGCGGATGCTGCCGAAGTAGTTGAGCTGCATCGTGCGTTCGAAGTCGTGGAAGCGGTCGTAGCTGGCCTCGATCGAGCGCCGGATCGAGCGCCCCGCGTTGTTGATCAGCACGTCGACGTGGCCATGCTCGGCAAGCACCTTCTTCACCAGCTTGTCGCAGTCGGCCATGTCCGACAGGTCCGCGGTGTAGGCGAACACCTTGCCGCCGGCGGCCTTCATCTCGTCGCGGGCCTTGAACAGTTCGTCCTTGCCGCGCGCCACGATCACCGTGATCGCGCCCGCCTCGGCCACGCGCTGCGCGGTCGACAGGCCGATGCCCGAGGAGCCGCCGGTGATGACCACGACCTTGTTGCGCACCTTGCCCTTGAGCGTGCGGTCGATGAACAGGTCCGGGTCCAGGTGGCGTTCCCAGTAGTCCCACAGCCGCCAGGCGTAGTCGTCCAGGCGCGGCACGGCGATGCCGCTGCCCTTGAGCGCGCGCTCGGTCTCGCGGCTGTCGAAGCGGGTGGGATAGGTGATGAAGCGGAGCACGCTCTTGGGGATCCTGAAGTCGCGCAGCAGCATGCCGATGAAACGCCGCACCGGCGGCAGGTTGCCGACCGCGCCGCGGATGCTCGGCGGCACGAAAGCGAACATGCGCGCATCGATGCGCATCGTCATTTCCGGCGCGTGTCCGGCGCGGCAGAAGGTGTTGAGCACCTCGCCCACGCGCAGCGGCTCGGGATCGGTGAGGTGGAAGGTGTGGCCGTCGAGCCTGGGCTTGTGCGCGATGTGGTCCATCGCATCGGCCACGAAATCCACCGGCACGATGTTGATGCGCCCGCCCTCGATGCCCAGCGTCGGCATCCACGGCGGCAACATCTCGCGCAGCTTCTTGATCAGGGTGAAGAAGTAGTACGGGCCGTCGATCTTGTCCATCTCGCCGGTCTGCGAGTGGCCCACCACCATGCCCGGGCGGTAGATGCGCCACTTGATCCGTTTTTCTTCGCGCACCAGTCCCTCGGACTCGTGCTTGGTACGCAGGTAGGGATCGTCCAGGCCCTCGGCCTCGTCGAACATGTCCTCCCGGAAGATGCCCGGGTACAACCCGGCCGCGGCGATCGAACTGGCGTGGTGGAAGCAGCCGGCCTCGATCGCGGCCGCCAGGTCCAGCGCATTCTGCGTGCCCTCGACGTTGGCGACCCGCTGCGCCTCGGCGCTGGCGTCCAGGTCGTAGATGGCGGCCAGGTGGAAGAAGTGCTTCACCTTCCCCTTCAGCGCCCGCGCCTGCGCCGCCGTCAGCCCGCAGCGAGGGGCGGCCATGTCGCCGTTCAGCACGGTGATGCGCTTGCGGTCCCAGCCCATCTTCTTCGCGATCGCGTCGAATTTCTTCTGCGAGTCCTTGCGCACCAGCACGTGGATCGTGCCCTTGCGCCTGAGCAGGTTGGCGACCAGGAAACGTCCGATGAACCCGGTGGCGCCGGTGACGAAGTAGCTCATGTCCTTGCCTCTTGGGATCGCGTCGCACGGCGGCGACCATTGCCGGCCAAAATGCCAGAGCGGCGCGGCCGGGACAATTCCCGCGCGGCCTTGACTGCCCGCAACCCGTGGGAGCGGCTACAGCGCCGCGAGCTTTTGGCTTGCCCTCCCCCTGCGACGGCAGGAGGAGGCAGGGAGGAGGTACGCACGGTTCGCGGTGATCCGGAAGACACTTCTCCCCTGCCTTCGCAGGGGGAGCAAGAGCTCGCGGCCCGCCGCTCCTACAAAGGCCGAGCCGTTGACCATCATCCCGCGAAAGCCGGGCCATCGACCGTCATCCCCGCGGAAGCCGGGCCGTCGGCAGTCATCCCCGCGCAGGCGGGGATCCAGTCACTCCGGTTCGGAGTACCGCAAAAGCTTGCGGCCGTAGCCGCTCCTGCAGGAGCGCGCGTGGGCCGGTTGACCCTCCTCCCCCCGCGTGCTGTCATGCGGGCCTCTTCCGGGAGGTCACCATGTCCGATCTGCAAGCACGCTTCGAACAGGCCAAGCAGGAGGTCCAGGGACTGTCCGAGCGCCCCGACAACGACACCCTGCTGCGCCTGTATGCGCTCTACAAGCAAGGCTCCGAGGGCGACGTCAAGGGCGACAAACCCGGATTCTTCGACTTCGTCGGCACCGCCAAGTACGAGGCCTGGGCCAAGCTCAAGGGCACCGCCCAGGACGATGCCAGGCAGAAGTACATCGACCTGGTGAACAAACTGCGAGGCTGATCCCGCCACCGCCTTGAAACCCTCCCCTCGAGGGGAGGGTTTGGGTGGGGATGGGGTTTCCCGCCGGTCGCGCCTGGCGCCCGTTGCAGCATCAAGCCCATCCCCATCCCGGCCTTCCCCTTCAAGGTGAAGGAGAAAAGCAGACCTTCTCCTCGATGGGGAAGAGACAGGGAAGAGAGAACGCATCATGGCCCGCGACACCCGCCGCCGCATCCTCGACTGCTCGCTTGCGATGTTCAACGCGCAGGGCGAACCCACCGTCACCACCAACCACATCGCCGACGAACTGGAGATCAGCCCCGGCAACCTGTACTACCACTTCCGCAACAAGGACGACATCATCGAACAACTGTTCGCGCGCTTCGATGCGCGGATGGACGACGCGCTGGTACCACCCGACGGCCGCCTGCCCGGGCTGGAGGACATCTGGCTGCAACTGCACCTGGTGTTCGAGTGCATCTGGGACTACCGCTTCCTGTACCGCGACCTGGTCGAGATCCTCAGCCGCAACCGCCGCCTGCGCGTGCGCTTCGCGCGTATCCTCAAGCGCGCCGACGACAGCGCCCACGCCGTGATGCGCGGGCTCTCGCAGGCCGGCGTGATGCGCGCCTCCGCGGCCGAACTCGATGCCGCGGCAACCAACATCCTCGTACTGGCCACCTTCTGGCTCAACTACGCCGCCGTGCGCGGCGACAAGGACGAGAACGCCGCCATCCGCGACGGCATCGTGCAGGTGATGATGCTGCTGGCCCCGTTCCTGCGCGACGCGGAACGGGTGCACCTGAACAAGTTGACGCGGGCTTACATCGACTGAGAACGACGATAGTCTTTCGTTAAATCAAATAGTTGCCGTCTACTCTTAAACTAATATCACCGAATTGACATGAGTCGTCCGGCACGTCCATGGATCCCCGCCTGCGCGGGATGACGATCAACGGCCTGGACACACCCGTGGGAGCGGCTTCAGCCGCGAGCTTTTCGCAGCGCGCCAGGATCCGTGGATCCCCGCATTCGCGGGGATGACGATCGGAGGGCGCGCGACGCTACGGTGTGGAAGAGCTCGCGGCTGAAGCCGCTCCCGCGAAACATCCGAAGCGACAACCCGCCGCGGCGTTCCCGTGGATTCGGCAGCAGCTAGCGGCCCTTGCTGGCCACCCGGCGCTCCGCGCGCTTGCGGGCCGCGGCAGGCCGCGGCGTGGCTTGCTTCCGCGCCGCCGGCTTGCGGGCGGCGCCACGGGCCTTCGACCGGCCACCCACCGGCTTCCTCACCTGCGTCGCGCGCGCAGTGAGCCGCTCGCGCACCCTCTCCGCGCCGCCACGCAGCACGGCGATCGCTTCGCCGGCGACGCCCGCCACGCGTCCGCGCAGCCGCGACACCTCGCCGGACACCACCGCCACCCCGCCGCGCACCTGCCGGCGCGCCACCACCGCAGCGCCCAGCGACGCCAGCCATGCGTGGCGCAGGTTGATCTGCTTGCCTTGTGAAGACGATTTGCGAAACCCCATGATCCGACTCCTGCACGCGGCCACCGGCCGCCCATGTCGCGAAGCGTGCGGGTCCGCGGTCGAGCAAACACACTACCGGCCCGGCGCCCGCACGGACGCCCCTTGCCAGCCGGCGCGCGCCGGGCAATGCTCGGCGCACCGATCAGACAGGACGCGATCATGGCTTCGAAGACCTCATGGGCCGCCTTTCCGCACGACGCCAAGGGCTACGCACACGCCGGCGACGCATTGAAGAAGGCCTGGCCGAAACTGCACGCCGGCGACGGCGAGCCGTACCCCGACGACAAGCGCGCCACCTCCCTGCTCAAGGCCGCCGGCAAGGCTGCGCCGAAGCTGGAAGCCGCTGCACTTGCCGTGGCGCTGCAGGACGCGTGGCGCGCGTTCCACCGCGGTGACTTCAAGGCCGCCTTCGAGGCCGGCAGTGCACTGGGGCCGGTCGGCGCATCGGTGGCGGTGAAGGCGATCGGTATCCACGCCACTTACCTGGTCGACGCCGAGGCCGAGCAGCTCAAGCGCTTCGAACAGGCCGCCAAACTCGCCGAGGCCGCGATCAAGGCGCTGCCGGACGAAGCCAACAGCCACTATCGCCACGCCTTTGCCCTCGGCCGCTACAGCCAGGGCCTGTCGATCGCCAAGGCCCTCAAGCAGGGCATCGCCGGCAAGGTGCGCGAATCGCTGGAAAGCGCACTGGAACTGGCGCCCAGGCACGCCGAAGCACACACCGCGCTGGCGCTGTACCACGCCGAGATCATCGGCAAGATCGGCGCGATGATTGGCGGCCTGACCTACGGCGCCAAGGCCGCCGAAGCCGAGTCGCACATCAAGACCGCGCTCAAGCTCACGCCCGACTCGCCCATCGCCCACATCGAGCACGGCAACGTGTTGATGCTGCTGCACGGCGACAAGAAGGAAGACGCCGCGGCGGCGGCCTACGAGAAAGCCGCGAAGCTCAAGCCACGCGACGCGATGGAAGCGCTGGATGCGGCGTACGCCAAGTCGCAGCTCGAATAGCGGGCGCCTGTTGTTTGCAGGGGTGGTTTCCGCCGCGGGCTTTCCCGACACCTCGAAGCAAAGCCACTGGATCCCCGCCTGCGCGGGGATGACGATCAAAGGCCGGACGCACCCGTGGGAGCGGCTTCAGCCGCGAGCTTTTCCCGACGCCCGGACCAAAGCCACTGGATCCCCGCCTGCGCAGGGATGACGATCAAAGGCCGGACGCACCTGTGGGAGCGGCTTCAGCCGCGAGCTTTTCCCGACGCCCGGACCAAAGCCACTGGATCCCCGCCTGCGCAGGGATGACGATCAAAGGCCGAGCGCACCACCCCGGCTCTACCCATCCTGCGAAGCCAACCCAACGCGAGACAGCCGACGACAAGGCACCCAAGCCTCAAGCCTGCCCGATCAACCCCCGCTTCATCGCCAGCAGGCGCAGCTCATAGTCCGAGGTGAGCTTGAGCTTGGTGTAGATGTTGGTGCGATGCGCGTAAGCGGTCTTGGCGTTGATGCCGATGGTGGCCGCGACCCGGGCAACCGAGTGTCCGCGCGCCAGCAGCAGGAAGACCTGGGCCTCGCGGGCGGTGAGCTCGGGCAGGTCGCTGTGCCCATCCTGCGCACCGTCGCTTTCGTAGTCGCGCACGTCCGTGCCCAGATAGGTATCGCCACGGCCGACCGCGCGGATCGCATCCACCAGTTCGTCCGGCGCCGAGCTCTTGGTGACGAAGCCGCGCGCACCGGCGGCAAGCGCGTCTTGCACGTACAGCGCGCCGTCATGCATGGTCAGCACCACGATCGCCAGCTCCGGCCGCTGGGCCAGCAGGTGCCGTAGCATGACCAGCCCGTCCCCATCGGGCAGGGACAGGTCGAGTACCAGCACGTCGCAGGTGGAATGCAGCATCCACGCCGCCAGCTCCTGCGCACTGCCCACCTCGGCGATGACCTGCCAGCCGGGCTCGAGTTCGAGCAACTGGCGGAAGCCGGAGCGCACGATGGGATGGTCATCGACCAGGACAATACGCAGTGTCGACATTGAATTCGCCGCCGGGGGACTCGGGAAACCCGACCATTGAAGCGCAATCACCGCTCTGGCGTCGACCAGCCGTCGCCGGGCTTCTGCTCTATCCGTTCGCCTGGCTGGGCCTGTTCGGCATCTCCGGGATGCTCTGGTTCCTGCCCGCCGGCCTGCGCCTGGGCACGCTGTGGCTGCTGCCGCGGCGCCTGTGGCCCGCAATGGCGGCCATCGAGATCGCCACGCTCGTCGTGCTCGGGCGGTCGCTCGACTACAAGTCGACCCTCGGCTGGCTGTTCGGCGCAATCGTGCCCTGGTGCATCTACGCGGTGGTATTGCGCGGGATCGGCCGCCACGGCCGCGGCACGCCGGCCGGCAAGGCCATCCCGCGGCTGCTGGCGGTGGGGTTCGCCGCCGCGGTGTTCAACAGCATCCTGCTCACCGCGATCGACCTCAACGACGACGGCAGCCTCGTTGCCGGCCTGCCGCCGACCCTGGTGTCGTTCGCGCTCGGCGACTTCGCCGGCACGGTGCTCGTCGTGCCGATCATGCTGGCGCTGGCCGAACAGTTCGGCCCGGGGCGCCGCCCCTGGCCGGCACTGCTGGCCTACGGCGTCGCGCTCGCACCGGCGGCGATCGTGCTGGCGTTGTCCCTGCTGCCGACCATCGAGGCGCCGATCTATCCGCTCGCCATGGCACTGCTGCCGTTGTTCCTGATCGCGCACCGCTACGGCTGGCGACCGGCCGCCCTCTCCTATGGACTGCTCTGCCTTGCCCTCACCACGGCACGGCTGCCCCAGGTCGACTCCCTGCAGCCCGGGCAACTGCCGCTGCTGATGGGCATGGTGGGTTGCGCGGCCCTGCTGCTGGGCGTGGCCACCGACGCCCAGCGCACCCAGCGCAGGGAAATGGACGACATCGTGCGCGCCCTGCGCCAGCGCAGCACCGAACTCACCCTGGCCGCCAACCGCATGGCCGCGATGCAGGAGCAGGAGCGCCGCCGCATCGGCGTGGAACTGCACGACCAGATCGGCCAGGACATGACCGCCATCGCCACCCGCCTGCGCATCGTCGAGCTCACCGCCAGCAATCCCAAGGTGCTCGAGGGCCTGGCCTCGATCAGCAGCCTGGTGACCAGCGCCCACGGCCACCTGCGCGAGGTGATCAACCAACTGCACCCGGCGGTGCTCGACCGCTTCGGCCTGTCGCGCGCGATCGCCGATGGGCCTTTCGCCGAACTGCTGCGCGACCGTGGCGTGCTCTACACCAGCCGCGTGCAGGGCCGGGTCAACGACCTGCCCGACAGCATTGCATCGGCCCTGTACCGGATCTGCCAGGAAGCGGTCACCAACGGCGCACGCCACGGCTGCGGCGGCCGCCTGCACATCCGCCTGATCCTGATCCCCTCCGCGATCGCCGCCGAGCTGACGCTGGAGATCGAAGACCAGGCGGGCGCGATCGAGGTCGACCTCGACCGCCCGGGCCGCGGCCTGCTCAACATCCGCGATCGGGCCGACGCGATCGGCGCCGACTACCGCTTCAACCCCGACAGCGGCAAGCCGCGGCACTGGGTCCACCTGTGGGTGCCGTTGCCGGAGGATGAGGCGACGCCGCCGAGGTAGCCTCCGCGCGCTCGCGCAGGCGCTCCATCAAGCCCGCCACTGAACCGCCCTCTCGGTGGTGACGGATAGAAGATCCCGGTCATCGCGCCCCCTGCCGTGGGAACGGCTTGAATCGCGAGCTTTCCCGTCCATTGCAGGCGCTCGCAAAAGCTCGCGGCTGGAGCCGCTCCTGCTACAGGGTCCCGGCGCCATTCCCGTCGCATGAAAGCGAGCGCTACCACCACCTCTCGCAGACCTTCCGGCAGGACGGCTATCCCGCCCGGGTTGGCAATCCCCCGTCCGCCCAAGTAAACTTCGCGCCCCGATCCGGGCGGTTAGCTCAGCGGTAGAGCATTGCCTTCACACGGCAAGGGTCACAAGTTCGAACCTTGTACCGCCCACCATTCATTTCAAAGACTTGGGCCACCCTTGCCGGTGGCCCTTTCGTCTTTCCGGGCCATGCATGTCCCGCCCCACCGGGCCTATCAGCGACGTTTTCGGGCACCCTGCACGCCGTTGTCCGTCAACACGACCCGATCCGACTGCCGCAGGCGCGCGCCCGCGCCCGGCACGGGATTTGCGTACCTGCTTCGGTGCCGGCAGGGCTTCGAGGAGGTACTCGTGGAACGCGAACTGTTTTCGATCGAGCAATCGGCGCGTGGCTGGGTCGTCTATACGGCCAACGGCGGCAACGAGCCGCCGGACCCGACCCCGCTGGTCGCACTGGAACACGCCGACCAGCTGGCCTGCGCCCGGCATCGCAGCACGGGCCATCCGACCGGGGTAAAGGTGAAGCTGCGCTGCGGCGACACGGTGCTGGTCGCGCGCCACGGCTGAGCCGGCGCTGGGGGAGCGGCTTCAGCCGCGAGCTTTTCGGCCCACGCCCGCAAAACGTCCATGGATCCCCGATAAAAGCACTCGGGGATGACGAGGTTGGGCGATGCAATGGGAAACCCCGGCACTCGGGAATGCCGTCCTTGACCTTGTGGAAGCGGCTTGAGCCGCGCGCTGTCCGACCCGCACCCGCAAACGTCCATGGATCCCCGATAAACGCACTCGGGGATGACGAGGTTGGGCGGTTCGATGGGAAACCCCGGCACTCGGGATGCCATCCTTGACCTTGTGGGAGCGGCTTGGGCCGCGAGCGTTCCGACCCGCGCCCGCAAACGTCCATGGATCCCCGACAAAAGCACGCGGGGATGGCGATCAAGGGCACCGGGCGTGACGACGGCGCGCCGCCCCCGTCCTACCGATTCTTGGATTCGCGCAGCGCCAGCACGCGGTCGGGGGCGATGAAGGAATCGCTGCGCGCATCCGCCCAGAAACGCCGGAATACCGCGTGCTCGGGCATGCGTTCGAGCAGTTCGCCGGGATCCAGGAACCGATAGAGCGCAGCCAGCGAACGCACTTCGGTCTGCGAGACGCGGCGCAGGATGTGCTCGGGTCCCAGCTGGCGCGGATGCTCCAGCCCCGCGGCGCACAGCAGGTCACGCAGCGCCTTGACCGTGTTCTCGTGGAACTGGAACACGCGCGTGGACTTGTCCGGGACGTCGAGCCGACGCCAGCGCTTCGGGTCCTGGGTGGCGATGCCGGTGGGGCAGCGGTCGGTGTGGCAGCTCAGTGACTGGATGCAGCCCAGCGCGAACATGAAGCCGCGGCCGGCGTTGCACCAATCCGCGCCCATGGCCATGGTGCGGGCGATGTCGAACGCGCTGGTGATCTTGCCGGCCGCGCCGATCCGGACCTGTTTGCGCAGGCCCACGCCCACCAGCGTGTTGTGCACCAGCATCAGCGCCTCGTGCATGGGCAGGCCGACGTGGTCGATGAACTCGGCCGGCGACGCGCCGGTCCCGCCCTCGGCGCCATCGACGACGATGAAGTCCGGCAGGATGCCGGTTTCGTGCATCGCCTTGGCCACTGCGAACCACTCCCAGGGATGGCCGATGGCCAGCTTGAAGCCGGTGGGCTTGCCGCCCGACAGGTCGCGCAGGCGGGCGATGAATTCCAGCAGCCCGATCGGCGTGGAGAACGCCGAATGCCGCGAAGGCGAAATGCAGTCCAGTCCTTCCGGCACGCCGCGCGTGGCGGCGATCTCGGGACTGACCTTGGGCCCGGGCAGCACGCCACCGTGGCCGGGCTTGGCGCCCTGCGAGAGTTTGAGCTCGATCATCTTCACCTGCGGGTCGCGCGCGTTGGCGGCGAAACGCTCCTCGCTGAAGCGCCCGTCCTCCTCGCGGCAGCCGAAGTAGCCCGAGCCGATTTCCCAGACCAGGTCGCCGCCATTTTCGCGGTGGTAAGGCGAGATCGAGCCCTCGCCGGTGTCGTGGTAGAAGTTGCCGCGCCTGGCGCCCGCGTTGAGCGCGCGCATGGCGTTGGCCGACAGCGATCCGAAGCTCATCGCCGAGATGTTGAAGACGCTGGCGTCATAGGGCTGCGCCGCATCGGGGCCGATGCGCACGCGGAAATCGTGCGAGGGGATGGCGGTCGGCAGCAGCGAATGGTTGATCCATTCGTAATTGGGGCCGTAGACGTTGTGCTCGGTGCCGAACGGCACCACGTCGACCACGTTCTTGGCGCGCTGGTACACCAAGGCGCGCTGGCGCCGCGAAAACGGCACTTCCTGCATGTCGTCCTGGATGAAGTACTGGCGGATCTCGGGGCCAATCGACTCGAGCAGGTAGCGGAAGTGCGCAAGGATCGGGTAGTTGCGGCGCAGCGTGGTGCGCGTTTGCAGCAGGTCCCAGGTGCCCAGCAGCGCCAGCGCGCCGAAGATCCCCAGCGGCCAGCGCCATGCCGGATGCTGCAGCGACATCCAGGCCGAGAACAGCGTCAGCGCGACGCAGGCGATGTAAAGCGAGTAACGCGACATGCGGCGGGTTCCGTGGCTTGCGGTTGCCGGCATTGTTGCAGACCGTCCGCGCTAGAGGCGACGCGATCGCCGCCACGCCTGCTTCCTGCAGGAGCAGCTTCAACCACGGGCTTCTGGCTGGCTGCCCTCTTGTCCTGGCAAAGCCGCGCGTGGCCATCCCCGCGCAGGCGGGGATCGAGCTGGCCTTGGTCCGGTCCGAACGGAACGCGCGCGGCGGGAGCCGCCCCTAGAGGATCAGGGGCCACACCCTCGAATGCCCGGGCTGCAGCCCAGCCCAGGCGCCGTCATCCCCGAGCGCCTGTATCGGGGATCCATGGACGTTTGCCGGGACCGGACGGAAAGCTCGCGGCTGAAGCCGCTCCCACAAGGGCAGAAGGCTTGCCGCTGGCGCCGCTTCCACAAGATCAGGAGCGGCAGTTCGTCGGAGATGGTGCCCGGAGTCGGAATCGAACCGACAAGGCCGCGAGGCCGAGGGATTTTAAGTCCGGGCTGGGGCGTCCGCGGCGATGCCATGAAGGCCCGCGCTCCCCGGAAAACCGCGCCGTTGCGCGGTTCACAGTCTCATGTGGTGCGCGGTGGGTGCATAGAATCCGGTGACAAACAGGCACCGAATAGGCACCAGCATGGGGAACACGGCACTCACGGCACGCGGACTGGCAGCGCTGAAGTCCGGGGCATGGGCGAACGATGCGAGGCCGCGAGGGGCGGGCCAACTCCAGGCACGCGCGTTGGCTGGTGGGGAGATCGCCTTCTACTACCGGCACACGACATCGGACGGCAGGCAGGACCGGCTCCCGTTGGGCGTGGGCCTGACGCTGTCGCAGGCGCGCGAGCAGGCGGCCGCGCTGTCCCTACGCTACCAGGCCGGTGAGCGCGACCTCCGGCGCATCCTGCAGGCCGAGCAAGCGGCCGCTGCGGCCATTGCGCAGGGCAAGACACCAGCGTCCCTGGGCGACCTGCTGGGCGCCTACGTCGAGGCACTACGCGCCGCCGGCAAGGTGAGCTCGGACGCTGTGCACAAGGCGCTGGCGCTGCACGTCGAAAAGTCGTGGCCGGCACTGTGGGCGGCCCCGGCCGGCGAGGTGACGCTCGACGACCTGCTGCCGGTGCTGTCGCGCATGGTGCAG
>PJTQ01000743.1_pt1 | contig 14152 bp, 7 predicted proteins | sample 1512231 | NCBI WGS metagenome assembly PJTQ01 (sample SAMN08177688, study PRJNA422409) | Soil metagenome, whole genome shotgun sequencing project. | isolation source: Soil (3) enriched on wood chips | place: USA: Madison | collected 2015-01-15 | reverse complement strand
GTCCCTGCAGGCCGTTGCGCCAGGTGGCCTGCGAGGCAACGATGAAGACCGGGGCGAAGGGGTCGTGCTGCGGGCCGAGCGCGGCGGTTTCGTCGGCGTGCCGGGCATGGGGGGCGGCGGAAGCCTGCATGGCCGGGAGGCAGGCCAGCAGCGCGCCGGCCAGGAGGCCGGCGAAGCGGGTGTTCGGTGTCATCGACTCACTCCTTGATCGGTCCGGAGGCGGCGGGCCGCCGGACCGGCATGTCGGGAACATGGGGGGATCGGGGATGCGGAAAGCGGGCGCAAACATGCCGGCGGGGGCTTGCCCCCGACCGGCACGCATCCGGCTTGTGCCGGAAAAAGGCCCCGGTCTTGCGACCGGGGCCATGGCGTTGCTCAGAACGTGATGCTCCAGCTGTCGATCTTGCCGGTGTCCCCCCAGCCGCTGTCGGTCACGCGCAGCCGCCACGTGCCGTTGAGGTTCTCGGACGACAGGTCGCCGGTGTAGGTGCCGATGATGTTGTCGGCACTGCCGCCGGTGCGGTTGTGGATGCCGTACACGCTGCCATCGGGCGCCACCAGGTCGACCTTCAGGTCGCCGATGTAGGTGTGCTTGATGTCCACGCTCACCGAGCTGTTGGTCGACGCCTTGCCGCTGCGCCCGGACACCGTGATCGGGCTGTACACCGTGGCGTAGTCGCTGATCGCATAGTCGGTGGTGTTGCTGTAGGTCTGCGTGCCACCGCCGCCACCGACCGTGTAGTCGCCGACCAGGCTCACGCCCGAGAACGCCGAGTAGCCCTTGATCCGCACGTGGTAGGTGCCCGCCGAGGGCGAGGCGAAGGTGCAGGTCTCGTTGTTGCCGGCCTGGTACGGACGGCAATCCCAGTTGGAGTCGGTCGGCGCGCTGCCGAACTTCACGTACAGGTCGGCATCACCGCTGCCGCCGGACATGGTGAACACCAGGTTCGACGCACCGGCCGGGACGGCCAGCGTGTAGGTCAGCGACGTGCCGGACGAACCCGACTGGCCGGTCACCGGGACGCCCTTGGTCAGGACGACGGTGCCCGGACCGGGGCCGGGGCCGGTATCGCCGTCGCAGCTCACGCCGACGCTGGCGAACGCCGAAGTCACGTCGGCGGCGCTGAAGCCCAGGTCGCCGGCCGCTTCCTCGACGCCGCAGGCGCCCTGGTCGAAGTCGGTGCTCGGGGTCCAGTAGTCGCGGTTGGCGCGCGCAAAGGCCTGGAACGCCTTCTGCGTGTTCCAGCCGCTCTTGTTGGCCAGCAGGTAGAACGCCTTGTTGTAGACGCCCGAGGAGTAGTGCACGTCCATGCCGTTGTAGTAGTCGTCGGCGTGGCCGATCGACGCACCGTCCTGCGGCGGGTTGGCCATGTAGCGCAGCGCGCCGTTGCCCTTGAAGATCTGCGCGCCGACCAGGAAGTCGTTGCTGCCGCCGTTGAAGTAGTACTCGGCGGCCTCGCCGGCCATGTCGGAGAAAGCTTCGTTGATGCCACCCGGCTGGCCGGAATAGTTCAGCCCCGAGTTCTGCTCGGTGTAGCCGTGCGAAACCTCGTGCGAGGACACGTCCAGGCTGACCAGCGGGTAGAACGTGTTGCGGCCGTCGCCGAAGGTCATCGACGAGCCGTTCCAGAACGCGTTCTCGTAGTTGTTGCTGTAGTGCACGCGCATGGTCAGCTTGAAGGTCAACGGCGCCGACCCGACGTAATCGTCGTACATGTCGAAGATGACCTTGCCGAAGTAGTGCGCGTCGTTGAGCGGCGAGTACGCGCCGTTGATCGATTTCACCGTGTTGCGCGGGCAGGTGTACGAGAACGCGGTGCTGCCGCTGGTGCCGTGGTTGAGGTTGACCGTCTTGACCACCGAGTTGTCCATGGTGCAGGTGCTGCCGCTCTGCGCCACGTCGAGGTAGCCGTGGTCGGTACCGTATTCGTACTGGCCGGTCTTCTGGTTGCCACCCGGGCCGGTGCCGATCTCGGCGTTCTGCAGGTTCTCGTACTGCTTGAGGATGCGACCGCTGTTGGCATCGATGATCACCACCGGGCGGGTCGGGCTGCCGCCGTTGGCCGCGTCGGCGAAGAACGTCACCACGTACGCCAGGTGCGCGCGGTCGTTGTCGTCGATGTAGACCATCTGCCGGCTTTCCTCGCGCTCCACCTGCATCGCCAGCAGGCGGTTGCCGAGCGTCGCGCGCTTGGCCGTGGCCAATGCCTGGGCGCTGGTCAGCTTCGGCGCGATCGTCGCCGGAAGCTCGCTGTCCAGCCCGGTGACCTTGCGGCCGAACATCGCGCGCACCTGGCCGTTCGCGTCCTCGCTGACGACGATCTGCTCGCCGTACACGGGGATGCCGTTCCAGGTCTGCGCGTAACGGTAGTTGCGCACGCCGTTCTCGACCTCGCGCGCCTTGAGCACCGACAGCGCCGAGTCGGCGCCGAGCGAAAGCATTTCGGCATGGCGCAGGTTGGCCTGCTTGCTGACGCCGATCGCCATGCTGGCGTGGGCGTACTGGCTGTTGATCGCCGCCACGTCCTGCTTCTGCAGGTCGACGCGGGTTGCGGCCTGCGCCGAAGCCGCCGCGAGCGCGAGCGCCAGCGGTGTCACGACGTAAAGACCGAGCGGGTGCTTGGTGGAATGGATCACGGTTTGTTTTCTCCCGAATGGTTGGATTTGTCGATCGCCGGCATGGCGATCTCTCTCGACGCTTTTCCAACTGCACCGGCGCGGGCGTCTGTCCTGTCCCGCGTCCGGATGGAGCGCTGCTTTTCTCGCGACCCGGCCGACCAGCGACGGCGGCCCCCCGCCCCGCTGGCTCGGGTCCCCCGCAGCTTCTTCAGATATCGACCAGTGGTACGTCCGACGAATGTTCAGCAAGGCGCGCCGACGCTCCCGTCGACGCGGTCGCCGCATACGGTTTTCCAGCCACGTGCCCGGTCCCCGGTGCCGCAACCCTTGCGCCGTGCGCCCGTCGAATGACCGACGCGCGGCAGCCGGATGCGACACTTTGGAATTGACCCGACATCGATAGCCTCCTGCTGGAAGGGTCGCCGTGTGCGGCGAGCCGGCGGACCGTGTCGAACTCCGTGTCCGTCGGGAAGGAACGCATGACGCAATGCGTCCTGAAACGACCATATCGGACAGTTCAGAAAGGATTCACGCTGCAGGCGCAGCATTTTTCGCCAGTAATTCGTGACATCTCTCGCAGTTCGGAGATGTGGGCGGTTACATGTGGAACTAATTCGCAACACGACCTCCCGCCCACGTCTGTCGCATTGCGTGAACCGCCCCGCCACGACGGACACGACAAGGCCGCTGATCCGCAATGCGCCTGTGGGAGCGGCTTCCGCCGCGAGTCCCTGCCGACGGACCCAGCCGGACCCGCACGCCTGCGCGCGCTCTCGAACCATCGATCGCCCAATGCCGCGTGATGCCGGCACGTCTGGAATTGCCCGCGCACGGGAAGTCGCCGCCGGGCCCAGCCGCTTTATCATCGAAAGTCTTCCGAATCCCGGCGCCGCAATGACGCAACCCCGGCCCAACCCCGGCTCCCATACCGCCGACCACCGCTTGGCCGGACTCCCCCCGGCGGCCGTGCAACACATGCAGGCCGCGATGCAGGCCGTGCACCGCGGCGACGCCGGCGAAGTGCTGCGCCTGGTCGATGCGGTGCTGGCCATTGCGCCCGGCCATCCGGAGGCCCTGCGCCTGGCCGGTATCGCGCACGGCGCGAACGGACGCCACGAGCAGGCGCGCGACGCGCTGCAGCGCTCGCACGAGCAGCGTCCCGACGACGCCCTGGTCCTGATCGACCTGGGCAACGCGCAGCAGCGCTGCGGCGAACGCGAGGCGGCGCACGCCAGCTGGCGCAGGGCCGCCGCGCTTGCGCCCGGGCATCCGATGCCCAAGTACAACCTCGGCCGCAGCCTGCAGCTGGAGGGTCGCACCGACGAGGCCATCGGGCTGCTGTCGCAGGCGGCGGAACGGGCACCGGACTTCATCCCCGCGCGCATCCTGTTGGGCGACGCGCTGGTGCATGCCGGCCGCTTCGACGAGGCCGACGCGCACTACCGGGACGCGCTGTGGCGCAACCCCGCCTGCGGCGACGCCTGGCGCGGGCTGTCCAACATGAAGACACGGCCGCTGTCGGACGAGGACCGCGAGCAGCTCGCGCTCAACCAGGGCCGCGCCGACATCGGCGAGCCCGACCGCGTCGCGATGGGCTACGCGCTGGGCAAGGCGTGCGAGGACCACGGCCGCCACGCCGAGGCGCTGGCCGCGTTGCAGGCGGCCAACGCGCGGCTGCGCCAGGCGGCGCCCTGGGACGCCGCGAGCTTCCGCGCCCGCGTGGACGCGATCGTCGCCGCAACCGAACGACTGCCCGCGCCGACCGACCCCTCGCTCGGCAGCGAAGCCATCTTCATCACCGGCATGCCGCGCTCGGGATCGACGCTGTTCGAACAGATCCTCGCCGCGCATCCGCAGGTCGAGGGCGCCAGCGAGCTGCCGGACCTGGAACACGTGCTGCGCGAGGAATCCGGGCGGCGCGGACGGCCGTTCCCCGACTGGGTCGCGCAGGCCGATGCCGCCGACTGGCAGCGCCTGGGCCGCGACTACCTGCAGCGCACCGCGCGCTGGCGCGAGCGGCGGCCGCGCTTCACCGACAAGATGCCGGAGAACTGGCTGTACGCCGGCGTGCTGCGCGCGATGCTGCCGGGCGCGACGGTGCTCGATACCCGGCGCGATCCGCTCGAGACCGCCTGGTCCTGCTACCGGCAGCACTTCTACCGGCTGCCCCACTTTTCCTGCGACTTCGACGACATCGCCGCCTTCATCCGCGATTGCCAGCGGGCGATGGATGCGTGGCGCGAACGCGATCCCGGGCACGTCCGCCTGCAGTCGTACGAAGCGCTGCTGCGCGATCCGGAACACGAGATCCGCGCGTTGCTCGCGGCCTGCGGGCTGCCCTTCGACCCGGCCTGCCTGGCGTTCCACCGCGCGCGCCGCAGCGTGCGCACCGCCAGCGCCGCGCAGGTCCGGCAACCGTTGCAGGCCGGCACCGGACGCACCGCAGGCTACGGTGCACTGCTCGAGCCGCTGCGTGCGTCCCTCGCACGCGCCGGCCTGGCCTGAAGCCCCCCGCGCGGCAGCGGCTCGCGGCAAAAGGTCCTTCGCCCGATTCCGGTAACGCGTGCACTGTGGGCTGGGCGTATCGCGCCACGCCGCAATGATGGCGCCGATGCGATCGGCAGCCCTTCGGGGCGAACGTCCCCCGGCATCCGCCTCCAGGGGCCTTCGCACCCGGCCCCGGCCATCCCGGACAGCGCTTTTCCCCCGACCGGGAAGAGAATCGGCGGTCTCTAAGCCCAGGTGCATCACTTGCACGGAAACCGGCAAGCGGCTGCAGGCGGTGTTGGGGATTGTCATCCCGAGCGCAGCGAGGGATCTGCTGGGGAGGGGACAACAACAGATCCCTCGCTGCGCTCGGGATGACGGGCCGTTTTGGGGCTGACGGGCGGTTTTGGTGCAGGGGCCGTTTTGGTGCGGGGCCGTTTGTCGGGAACCGGAAACCGGAAGCCAGCCCCCTCAGCTGGGAGAAGAACCAAAAAAAACGGGCGGGGACTTGCCCCGCCCGTTCGTGCTCCCTGCCATCGGCGTCCCTGCGCCTGGCGTCCTGCCGTCGGCATCCTGCCAGTCCGCCTCCCTGCGTCCGTCCGATGCCGGCCCCGGCCGGTTGGCCGGGGCCGGTGCGGTCAGAAAGTAACGCTCCAGCTGTTGAGCGTGCCCGTGTCTCCCTTGCCGTTGTCCTTCACGCGCAGGTCCCAGGTCCCATTGAGGCTTTCCCCGGACAGGTCGACGGTGTAGGTCTTGTCGATGTTGTTGGCGCTGCCGCCACTGCGGTTGTGCAGCACGTACACGCTGCCGTCCGGTGCGATCAGGTCCACCTTGAGGTCACCGATGTAGCTGTGGGTGATGTCGACCTTGACCTGGGTGTCGGCCAGCCCGCTTCCGGTGCGGTCGGCCACGTCGACCGGGCTGCGGAACACGCCGTAGTCGCTGATGACGAAGTCGTCGCCGTTGGTGTAGGTCTGCACCTCGTCGTCGCCCGGCTCACCGGGGCCGCCATCGCCGTCGTACTCGCCGACCAGGCTGACGCCGCTGTAGGCCTGGTAGGCCTTGACCCGGACGTGGTACGTGCCGGCCGACGGGGCCGGGAACTCGCACACCTCCTCGTTGCCGGCCTTGTACGGACGGCAGTCGTACTCCATGTCGGTCGCCTCCTCGCCGAACTTCACGTACAGGTCGGCGTCGCCGGTGCCACCGGAGAGGGTGAACACCAGGTTCGACGCGCCGGCCGGCACGTCCAGCGTGTAGCGCAGCGCGTGGTTGGTCCCGATCTCCATGTCGGTGACCGGCACCCCATTCTCCAGCGCGACCGGATCCGGGTCGGGCGGCGGGCCGCCGCCGCATTCGACGTCGACGCCGGCGAACGCAGCGCTCACGTCGGCCTTGTCGTAGCCCAGGTCCTCGGCCGCGGTCTCCACGCCGCAGGCACCGTCGTAGAAGTTGGTGGTCGGCGTCCAGTAGTCGCGGTTGGCCACTGCGAACACCATGAACGCCTTGTAGGTGTCCCAGCCCCCGGTGTTGGCGAGCAGGTAGAAGGCCTTGTTGTAGACGCCCGACGAGTAGTGGACGTTGAGGCCGTCGTAGTAGTCGTTGGCGCTGCCGATCGAGATGCCGTCGAGCGTCGGATCCTCCATGTAGCGCAGCGCCTCGCCCGGCGCCTTGAAGATCTCGCCGCCGATCAGGAAGTCGTTCTCGCCCTTGAAGTAGAACTCGGCCGCCTCGCCGGCCATGTCGGAGAACGCCTCGTTGATGCCGCCCGGCTGGAGCGAATACTGCAGGTCGGAGTTCTGCTCGGTGAAGCCGTGCGAGACCTCGTGCGCGAGCACGTCCAGGCCCACCAGCGGATAGAACGTGCTGGCGCCGTCGCCGAAATACATCGTCTGCGTCGCCGGCTCCCAGAAGGCGTTTTCGTAGCTGGTGCTGTAGTGCACCTTCAGCGTCACCTTGTTGGTCAGCGGGGAAGTCTCGAGGTAGTCGCTGTACATGTCGAACACGACATGCCCGAAGAAGTGCGCGTCGTTGAGCGGCGAAAAGGCGCCGTTGATCTCCTTGACCGTATTGCGCGGGCAGGTGTAGGTCCACGGCATGGAACCGGTTTGACCGTGGTTGAGGTTGATCGTGGTGACCTTCTCGCTGTCCATCGTGCAGTCGGCGCCGTTTTCCTCGACGTCGAGGAAACCGAAGTCGGTGCCGTACTCGTACTGCCCGGTCTTCTCGTTGCCGCCGGGGCCGGTACCGATCTCGGCATTCTTCAGCGCTTCGAACTGCTTGATGATCGCGCCGCTGGCGGCGTCGACGATCACCTTGGGGCTGGTCGGCGAGCCGCCGCCGGGGGCATCGGCGAAGAACGACACCTCCCACGCCAGGTGCGCACGACCGCTGTCGTCGACGAAGATGACCTGCCGGCTCTTTTCGCCCTGCACGCGCAGGCCGAGCACGCGGCTGCCGAGCGCGGCGCGCTTGGCCGCGGCGAGCGCCTGGGCGCTACCGACCCGGGGGGCGACCGCCGGCAGTTCCTGCTCGAGGCCTTCGATCTTGCGCCCGAACAGCGCACGGACCTGGCCGTTGGCATCCTCGCTGACCACCACGTGCTCGCCGTAGACCGGCACGTCGCGGAAGGTCTGCTGGTAACGGGTGTTGCGCACGCCGTCGCGGTTGGTGCGGGCATTGAGCACCACCAGCGCCGAGTCCGGCCCCAGGCCCAGCATCTCGGCATGGCGGACACTGGCCTGCTTGCTGACGCCGATCGCGACGCTGGCGTTGGCGTAGCGGCTGTTGAGGGTGGACACATCCTGCTGCTGCAGGCTGACGCGGGTGGCGGCCTGGGCGGACATCGCCATGCAGGCGAGTGCCAGTGGCGTCAGCGCCACCAGTGCCAGGGAACGCTTCTTGGAGTAAGTCACTTCTGTGGATCTCCCGATGAGTTGGACACACGACCGGCCGGGTGGTCGGTCTCCCTTGTTTTCCAACGACTGCACCGGCCACCCCCCGCGGCCTGCGCACCCTGCTGCTGTCCTGGCTCCGGCACCCGCCGGACACCCGCCTGCCCCGTGGGCCTCCGGGCGCGATGGATGCCATCGCTCCTCGCAGCTTCTTGCCGCACGAACCTCCTTCCACAAGAAATCGAATCAGGCGCGGGACCGGTCTGGAGAGCAGCCCCGCGCGCCCCATGGCGCACGATCACCCCCGGTACCCGAGGGCCGGCGATGCCCGATGGCCTCGTACCCGCCGGAGAATGGTCGGCCCGACAATCCGGAACCGGCCACCGGAACGAACCCCGGTAGTGACCTTGCGCGTCCTGATACTGACCAAAAACGGCAACTTATCGGGCGTTCATTTCGAAATCCCGGTGGTGGATTCGTCAATTCGTGACATCAATCACATTTGATGTTCGACCGGGTCCGCGCCCATTGCGGCGCGACGTCACGACTCGCCCGCAACGAGCGGCGCAGCGGACACCCCATCCGCGGAAACCGGCCACGGCAAAACGCCACCGCGGCCTGGATGCGCGCGGCAGGGAAGGGAATCGGGAAAAGGAAAGCGCCGCCGCCGGGCAATCCGGCGCGCGTCGGGAGCTACAGCATGCCGGTTTCGAGCTTGGCCGATTCCGACATCATGTTGCGGTTCCACGGCGGGTCGAACACCAGTTCGACGTCGGCCTCGGCCACGGTCGGGATCATTTCCAGCTTGCTGCGCACGTCGTCGACCAGGATCTCGCCCATGCCGCAGCCGGGGGCGGTGAGCGTCATCTTCACTTCCACCAGCCGGCTGCCGTCGTCGCGGTGGTCGACGTGGGCTTCGTAGACCAGCCCCAGGTCGACCACGTTGATCGGGATCTCCGGGTCGAAGCAGGTGCGCAGCTGCTGCCACACCAGCTTTTCCACGGCGTCGTCGCTGGCGTCGTCTGGCAGCGAAAGCGGCTCGGCCGGCTCCTTGCCGATCGCGTCGCCGTCCTGGCCGGCGATGCGGAACAGGTTGCCCTCGATGAAGACGGTGTAGCTGCCGCCCAGCGCCTGGGTGATGTAGCCGATGCTGCCCGCCGGCAAGGTCACCACGTCGCCCTGCGGGACCAGGACGGCGGTGCAATCGCGTTCGAGGCGGACGGGTTCGCTGCTACGGGAATACATGGTTCGATGGGCCTGCGTGGGGTGCGTTTGCCGCGGGTCGCTTCCGCCCGGCGGCGGTACAGGCCCGACATGGTGGCGTTGTGTCGCCGTGCAAGGACGCCATTGTATCGCCGCGCGAACGGTATGCTGTCTGGCTTTCGTCCCGACGGCCGGCCGATGCCACCCCTTCCCCCGCACCGCTCGCCCCTGTTCGCCCTCGCCCTGCTGCTGGTCGGCAGCTTCGGCATTGCCGCGGCCTGGGTCCTGCTTGTACGGGCCGCTGGCGGGCAGATGAGCTGGGTCGCCGTGCTGGCCGCGCTCGACGCGGCGCTGATGCTGCGGCTGGGCGCCATGCGCCCGGGCTGGGGACGCGCGATCGCTGCGGTACTGGGCACGGCACTGGCCATCGCCCTGGCCAACTGGGGCATCGTGGCCACGCAGATGGGCGCGCCGATGGGATTGTTGCCGTGGGAATCGCTGTCCCGGCTCGGTCCGGACTTCGTCTGGATGCTCACGATGCTCGTGAACGACCGCGTCGATTTCGCCTGGTGGGGCGCTGCACTGGTCGTCGCTGCGGTCGCGTCGCGCTGACCACGGGGAACACCGCGTCCAGGCTTTGCGCGAACAGCGCCAGCGCCTGTTCGATCTGCGCCACGGACAGCGCCCCGAATCCCATCAGCAGCCCGCCGCGGTCCTGCGGGCGCAGATAGTACGGCGCGATCGAGTACAGGCCGAGCCCGGCCTGTTGTGCATGCCGCACCAGTTCGGCGACTTCGGCGTCGCCGCGACCGGGCAGCCACACCACCAGGTGCATGCCGGCGTGCGAATCCTCGATCCGCAGCCGCCCGCGGCCGCAGGCGAGCAACCCGTCGATCAGCACCCGGCGGCGGGCCTTGAGCTCCTGCGCGGTGCGCCGCAGGTGGCGCTCGAAGGCGCCGTCGGCGATGAATGCGGCCAGGGCCGCCTGCTCGATGCCCGGCGCGGAGAAGTCGGCCATCCACTTGGCGCCGACGAAGTCCCGCCGCAGCTGTGGCGGCATGACCAGGTAGCCCAGCCGCAGCGCCGGGAACAGTGCCTTGGAGAACGTGCCGACATAGATCACCCGGTTGTCCTGGTCGAGCGAACGCAGCGCGGCCAGCGGCTTGCCGACGTAGCGGAACTCGCCGTCGTAGTCGTCCTCGAAGATCCACGCCTGGTTGCGCGAGGCATGCTCGAGCAGCGCCATGCGCCGGCGCAGCGACATCAGCGCGCCGGTGGGGAACTGGTGCGAGGGCGTCACGCAGACCAGCTTGGCGCGCGTCCGTGCCAGCTCGTCGACCACCAGTCCCTGGCTGTCGACGCCCACGGCCTGCATGGACGCACCGCGCGACAGCAGGACCTTGCGGATGGCGTCGTAATGCGGCTCCTCGATCGCGGCGACGTCGCCGGGGTCCAGGAGGACGTCGGCGACCAGCGCAATCGCCTGCTGCGTGCCGCCGACGATCAGGATGTCTTCCGGACGCACGTGCACGCCGCGCCGTCGCGCCAGGTAATCGCAGGTCGCCTCGCGCAGCGCCGGCAGGCCCTGGCTGGGCGGGTAGTTCGGCGGGGTGTACTGCGCCGCACGCGAGAGCGCGCGCGCCCAGGCCGTGGTGAGCGCGGGATTGGTCATCGGCACGCCGTACTGGAAGCTGAGCACCGCGCCGGGCACGGCGCGGCCGGGGATCGCGGACTGGTCGTGGCAGTCGCGCACGCGGCGTGCGCGGACGGACTGTGGGCCTATCTCGTGCTGCGCCGGCCGCGGCGGCGCGGGCGCGGCGGGCAGCGGCTGGGCGATGTAACTGCCCGAACCGGTACGCCCGTCGATGAAGCCTTCGGCGCGCAGCTGCTCGTATGCCGCCAGCACGGTATTGCGCGACAGCCCCAGCTCGCGCGCCAGCAGGCGCGTGGGCGGCAGTTTCGCTCCGTCTCCCAGGCCACCGAGCATCACCGCCTTCAGCGCGCGCGTGAGCTGCGCGTGCAGCGGGCCATCGCCATCGAGTTCCAGGTACATCGGGCGCTCCGCCGGGGATTGGCCCCATTCCAGCCGAACCAATTGGCCCTTGATAGTGCCATTTCCCTGGTTTCTGATGGAGCCAATTCCCCGCCTCGTTCAGGACCCGCCATGGCCACGCTCGCCGCCTCCACCGGTTTCGAAGCACGCAACCTGCCCGCCCGCGCGCCCTGGCCGGCCATCGTCGGCATCGCCGGTGCGCTGGCCGACCTCGGCGTCGCCGCCCTGTACTGGTCGCAGTTCCAGGTCGACGCCATCCGCATCCCGCAAGGGATCGCCGCATGGATCCTGGGGCCGGCTGCGTTCGACGGTGGCGCGGCGACGGCACTGTTCGGCCTGCTGTTCTACTGCAGCCTGGTCTGTGCCGCCTGCGCGCTGTACCGGGTCGCGGCCCGGCGCTGCACGGTGCTGTGGCAGCGTCCGGTCGTGTGCGGCGCGCTGTACGGGGTGCTGGCGTACGGCGTGATCTTCTGGATCCTCGCCCCGCTGCTCACCGGCGACGGCGGCTCCACGAAACCCGGGTGGCTCGGGCTGTGCGTGGCAACGTACGTGCTGGTGATCGGCATCCCCGCGGCACTGGCGGCCCGCGCAACGCTCGCCGCAGGCGACGACTGAAGGCCGGTCCCTGCGGCGCGTCGCACCTGCACCGTCGGCCCGCAGCCCACGCCATGCCTTTCCGGTTCCCGGCTCGCCCCACCGCTCCGGTTTGCTGCGGCGCGCGCGTTTTCACGGTCCACGCACGAACCGACGCCGCGACGACCTGCCGGCATCAATTCCCGGTTGCTGCACATCTTTTCCACCGCGCGATGCACACCAGCACAGGTTAAGGATTCGTAATTTCAGTCGACCCCTCCCGGTCGCACGGGGACGCGCTACCGGGGGCTTATCCGAAACCGGAATGACTGGAGAGAATCCAAGATGACCTTGCAGACCACCAAGCTGCGCGACGCGATTGCCTTCGCACTCGTTGCAGGCGCCACCGGCCTCGCCGGGACCGGTGTTGCGTTCGCGCAGGACCAGGCGCAGGACCAGAGCCAGGACACCAGTAGCGAAACCACCACCCTCGACCGCATCGAGGTCACCGGCTCGCGCCTGAAGCGCGCCGAGATCGAAGGCGCCATGCCGGTCACGGTCATCGATCGCGCCCAGATCGACGCCAGCGGCGAAGTGTCCGTCGCCGACTACCTGCGGACCACCAACTTCAACTCGGTCGGCCAGTTCCGCCCGCAGTCGGGCAGCTCGGCCCAGGCCGGTGCGTTCGCCGACCTGCGCGGCCTCGGCGGCCAGCGCACCCTGGTCCTGATCGACGGCCACCGCGCCCCGAAGGCACCGTTCGCCGCCGGCGCCGGGACCGACCTCAACGCCATCCCGCTGGCCGCGGTCGAGCGCATCGAAGTGCTGACCGACGGCGCCTCGGCGATCTACGGCGCCGACGCGGTCGGCGGCGTGATCAACCTGATCCTGCGCAAGGACTACAACGGCGCGCAGGTCACCGTCGGCCATTCGAGCCCGAAGTGGGGCCCGACCGACGAGGCCTCGGTCCTGTTCGGCGTCGCCGGCGACCGCGGCCACATCGTCGGCGGCTTCTCGCACAACCGCCGCGCGATGATCTTCACCAATACCCGTCCATGGGGAGCCGACCGCGGCAATAGCACATTTGGCAACAACTACTTCTCGGTGGATGCGGACGGCAACTTCGTCAACTCCAACTACGTCAACGACATCGACTTCTTCAACCCGGTCGAAGGTGGCTGCACCAACCAGGACTTCTGGATCGATCCGGCCAACGGCCGCTGCGTCTACGACTTCAACGCAGCCGCCGCGGACGAAGCCAGCTATGGCAACAAGGCGTTCTTCCTGAACGGCGAAGTGCAGATCAACGACGACTGGTCGACCTACTTCAGCACCAACGTCACCAACGCCAACAGCTTCGGCCGCTATGCGTCGACGCCGGGCGTCGTGGTCATCGCCCCGGACGCCGCGCAGAACCCGATGCCGGGCGCCACCACGTACCTGTACCACCGCTTTGCCGCGGCCGGCAACCGCGACACGGAGACCAACGCCAACGTCTACGACATCATGCTCGGCTTCCGTGGCACGGTGAGCGACACCGTCGACATCGACTTCGGCGTGCGCTACAACACCTACCGCTACGACGAGTTCGGCCGCAACTACATCGTCGGCTCGCTGGCCCAGCAGGCGATCAACGACGGCAGCTACAACATCTACGACCCTGGCGCGACGCCGGTCGACGTGTTGAACTCGATCAAGGCCACGATCACCCGCAACAGCAACTTCACCACCAAGGAAGCGTTCGGCAACGTCACCTTCAACGACCTGTTCGAAATGGGCGGCGGCAGCGCCGGCCTGGTCGTCGGTGGCGAGTTCCGCAAGGAAGACTACGCCGACATCTACGACTCGCTGTCCTCGGCGGGCGTGATCCTCGGCAGCGCCGGTGCTTCGTCGGGCGGCGGTCGCGAGGTCAGCTCGGTCTACGCGGAAATACTGCTGCCGTTCACCTCCACCCTCGAGGCCGACATCGCCGGCCGCTACGAGAAGTACTCCGACTACGGCAGCAACTTCGCCCCCAAGATCGCGTTGCGCTGGCACCCGATCGACAGCCTGACCCTGCGCGGTTCGGTGGGCCGCGGTTTCGTCGCCCCGACCCTGGACATCATCACCCAGGAAACGGCGTTCTCGGCCGACTCGGTCTTCGATCCGGACACCTGCCTGTTCTTCGGTGCCGATACCCCGGAAGACTGCGCGGCGTTTGGCGGCGACGACCCGGTCCAGGTCAATGCCTTCCGCGAAAGGGCCGATGGACTGGGTGCGGAGGAGTCGACCCAGTACTCGTTCGGCGTGGTCTGGGACGCGACCGACTGGCTGAACGTGACGG
>PJTQ01000737.1_pt1 | contig 14315 bp, 11 predicted proteins | sample 1512231 | NCBI WGS metagenome assembly PJTQ01 (sample SAMN08177688, study PRJNA422409) | Soil metagenome, whole genome shotgun sequencing project. | isolation source: Soil (3) enriched on wood chips | place: USA: Madison | collected 2015-01-15 | reverse complement strand
TTCGGCACCGCCCAGCTCTTCAGCGCGCCGTCGACCTCGAGCCGGAAGTCGTAATGGCGCGAGCGCGCGTGGTGCAGCTGCACCACGAAGATCGGGCGGTGGCCCGGGACGCGGCCGGCGTCGGCGGCCGGCTCCGGGGTGCGGTCGAAGCGGCGCTTGCGCGTGTAGTCGCGCAGGCTCATGGCTCAACCGGCCTTGCGCTTCGCGGCTTTCTTCGTCGCCTTGACGGCTTTCTTGGCCGGCGCCTTCCTCGCCGATGCCTTCTTCGCGACCTTCTTGCCCGCCTTCTTCGTCGCACCCGTCTTCGCGGGCGTGCGCTTGTTGCTGGCGATGCTCTTCTGCAGCAGCGACATGAAGTCGACCACGTTGGTGGCGGCATCCTCGGCGGGCTCGGGTGCGCTGTCCTCGGCCTTGGCGAGCGCGCCCTTGGACTTCATCTTCTGCTTGATCACCGCTTCCAGGCGCGCCCGGAACTCGTCGTGGTAGTCGCCGGGCGTCCACTTGCCGGACATCGAGCCGATCAGCTGCCTGGCCATGTCCATTTCCTTGGCGGTGATGCGGTACGACGAGGGCTTGCCTTCGGGCAGCGCGTAGTCGGCCGGGTCGACCAGCTCCTGCGGATAGCGCAGCAGCATCAGCAGCAGCGCGTCGTCCTGCGACATCACCGCGGCGAGGTATTCGCGGGTGCGGATCACCACGCGCGCGATGCCGATCTGCTTCGTGGTTTTCAGCGTCTCGCGCAGCAGCACGTACCCCTTCTCGGCCTTCTTCGCCGGCACCAGCACGTAGGGCTTCTCGAAGTACTGCGGCGGGATCGCTTCGGCATCGACGAAGGCCTCGACCTCGACGGTCTCGTGGCTTTCGGGCGCGGCCGACTTGATGTCCTCCTCCTCGATCACGACGTAGCTGCCCTTGTCGTACTCGAACGCCTTCACGATGTCCTTCCAAGGCACTTCCTCGCCGGTGTCGGCGTTGACGCGCTCGTAGCGGATCGGCGTCTTGTCGCGCGAGTCGAGCATGCGGAAGTGCAGGTCGACCTTGCGTTCGCCGGACATCAACGACACCGGCACGTTGAGCAGGCCGAACGACAGCGTGCCGGTCCAGATCGGGCGCGCCATGTCAGCCTGCCTTCCGCGGCGGCGGCCATCGCCCGGCGAGGCGGGCACCACGTTGCACGTCTGCGTCCACGGACAGCTCCGGTAGCGGGGTTCCAGACCCTAAGGCCGCCGTAGTGAGATCGCGGTGAAACGATTCACGCCGCGTGCAAGGCGACCGCGTGAAGATGCCCCCGGCTTTCGAACGGGATATGACATGTACGGCCGCGAACGCCGCCAATCGGGCGAACTCGACGCCAAGGCGCTGCGCACGGGACTGACGACCGCACAGCTGAATGCGCTGGAGACGCTGGAGCACTTCGGCTGGACCCTGCGCTTCGTGCGCCGGCCGATGTTCCGCGATCCGGTCCCGGTGCTGCTGCATCGCGACGGCAAGCGCTTCGTGGTGCTGGAAGCCGACGGCACGCTGAACGAGGCGCCCGACCTGGTGATCCGCGACTAGCGCAAGGACGCCAGGCGTCGCGCCCCGACAATCGCGTCACGGGAGATTGCCGCCGGATTAACCGGCACGGTCGCATCGTCGCTGCGAAGACCTGACCGGAGGCCACCATGCCCTACGACCGCATCAGCGAACTCCCCGAATCGGTGCGCGACCACGTGCCCAGGCACGCGCAGGAAATCTACAAGGAAGCGTTCAACAGCGCCTGGGACGACTACAAGGATCCGGACGACCGCCGCGGCGACGCCTCGCGCGAGGAGACCGCGCACCGCGTGGCGTGGTCGGCGGTGAAGGACAAGTACGAGAAGGGCGACGACGGCGACTGGCACGCGAAGTAGTGGTTGCCTCCTGCGAAAGGGGCTTCTGCCGCGAGCTTTTTAAGGGCGAAAGCGAATCCCCATACCCGAATGGCGCTGACTCAAGCAGCGTCATTCCCGCCTGCGCGGGAATGACGAGCAAAAACAGGGCGCGGCCACTTAAGTCAGTGCCATTCCCCCCATACCCCCTTTTCAGGTTCTACTTCCAACTGAGGAGACCGGAGACCGGCAAGCGGCTGCAGGCGGTGTCAGGGGCGTCATCCCGAGCGCAGCGAGGGATCTGCTGGGGGGCAACAACAGATCCCTCGCTGCGCTCGGGATGACGGGCCGTTCTGGTGCAGGGGGTTGTTTGTCGGGAACCGGGAACCGGAAGCCTGTCCCCTCCGTTGGGAGAAGAACCTTTTTTCAAAAGGGGGCAAAGGTGAAAAGCGACTCCCGATTCCCGGCCACTACGCCGGCTGCAGGTTCGCGTATGCCAGCACCAGCCACTTGCTGCCGGCGTCGTCGAAGTTCACCTGCACCCGCGCATGCGCGCCGGCGCCTTCGATGTCGGTGACGATGCCGCTGCCGAACTTGGCGTGGACGACGTTCTGTCCGAGCCGGATGCCGGGATTCTCGTCGACCACCGCGTGGCCGAAATTGCGACGCGGGGCGTTGGCGTACATCGGCCGCGACACCTGCACCTTCGGCCGCACCTCGTTGAGCAGCGCCGCGGGGATCTCGCGCAGGAAGCGCGACGGGACGCCGTACATGTCCTGGCCGTGCAGGCGCCGCGACTCGGCGTAGCTGAGCGCCAGCTTCTGCCGCGCGCGGGTGATGCCCACGTAGGCCAGCCGGCGCTCCTCCTCCAGGCGCCCGCTTTCCTCCACCGAACGCGCATTCGGGAACAGGCCTTCCTCCATCCCGGCCAGGAACACCAGCGGGAATTCCAGTCCCTTGGCGCTGTGCAGCGTCATCAACTGCACGCCGTCCTCGCCGGCCTGGGCCTGGCCCTCGCCGGCCTCCAGCGCGGCATAGGCGAGGAAGGCGACCAGTTCGCTCAGGCCCGCGCTCTCGTCCTCGTCGCCGCGCACGAAGCGCGAGGCCACCGAGACCAGTTCGTCCAGGTTCTCGACCCGCGACTCGAGCGCGCCCTTCGACTCGTTGGCGTAATGCTCGCGCAAGCCCGAGCGCATCAGCACGTGGTCGATCTTGTCCTTGAGCGCCAGTTCGAACACCTCGCCGTCGAGCGCTTCGACCAGCGCGTGGAAGCCGGCCAGCGCATTGCGCGCACGCGCGGCCAGTTCGTTTCCGCGTGCCACGCGGATCGATGCGTCCCACAGGGACACACTGTCGGTGCGGGCACGCTTGCGCACCTCGTCGAGCGTGCGTTCGCCGATGCCGCGCGTGGGCGTGTTGACCGCGCGCTCGAACGCGGCGTCGTCGGCGCGGTTGGCCACCAGCCGCAGGTAGGCCAGGGTGTCCTTGATCTCGGCGCGCTCGAAGAAGCGCACGCCGCCGTAGACGCGATACGGGATCTGCTCGGCCAGCAGTGTCTCTTCGAACGCGCGCGACTGTGCGTTGCTGCGGTACAGGATCGCGCAGTCGCCGTGGCTGCCGCCGTCGCGCACCCACTGGCCGATGCGCTCGACCACGAAGCGGGCCTCGTCGACCTCGTTGTAGGCCGCGTACAAGTCGACCGGCTCGCCCTCGCCGCTGTCGGTCCACAGCTGCTTGCCCAGCCGCGCCGGGTTGTGCGCGATCACCGCGTTGGCGGCGCCCAGGATGTTGGCGGAGGACCGGTAGTTCTGCTCCAGCCGAATCGTCTGCGCGCCGGGGAAATCCTGCAGGAAGCGCTGCACGTTCTCGACCTTGGCGCCGCGCCAGCCGTAGATCGCCTGGTCGTCGTCGCCGACCACGAACACCTGCCCGCTGTCGCCGGCCAGCAGGCGCACGAAGCCGTACTGGATGCTGTTGGTGTCCTGGAACTCGTCCACCAGCAGCTGGCCGAAGCGCTGGCGATAGTGCGCCAGCAGCGCCGGCGTATCGCGCAGCAGCTCGTGCGCGCGCAGCAGGATCTCGGCGAAGTCGACCAGCCCGGCGCGGTCGCAGCGTTCCTGGTACAGCGCGTAGCTTTTCAGCATCACGTCCGACCATTCGTCGCCTTCATGCTTTCCAAAGCCCGACTGGATGTGCTGCGGGCGCCGGCCCTCGTCCTTCTGCGCGTTGATCCACCACGCGATCTGCTTGGGCGGGAAGCGCGCCTCGTCGAGTTCGAGCTGCCGCACCACGCGCTTGACCAGGCGCAGCTGGTCGTCGCTGTCGAGGATCTGGAAGCCTTCGGGCAGCTTCGCGTCCTGCCAGTGCAGGCGCAGCAGCCGGTGCGCGAGGCCGTGGAAGGTGCCGATCCACAGCCCGCGCGAACCGTTGCGCAGCAGCGCGTCGGCGCGCTGGCGCATCTCGCCGGCGGCCTTGTTGGTGAAGGTCACGGCGAAGATGCCGTGCACCGGCACGCCGAACACCTCGTTCAACCAGGCGATGCGGTGGGTAAGCACGCGGGTCTTGCCGGAACCGGCGCCGGCAAGCACGAGGTAGTGGCCCGGGGGCGCGGAAACGGCCTCGCGCTGGGCGTCGTTGAGCCCGTCGAGCAGGTGGGAAACATCCATCGCGGCATTCTACGCGAGGGGCCGTCGCAGACCCCGAGATCTTCCCCCGTAGGAGCGGCGGAAGCCGCGACCTCCAGTTGACGTCCTGCAAGAGCTCGCGGCTTCCGCCGCTCCTACAAGAACAATGCCCGCCGAACCGCTACTGGCTGTCCGGCTTGATGCCGTAACCCGCCGGTGGTTCCGCGCCCAGCAGGTGGCGCACGAAGTAATCCCAACGCTTGCGGGTGACGTACATGCCCACCTGCCCGCTGCCGTAGCCATGCCGCGCCTCGGGCAGCAGCAGCAGGTCGAAGTCCTTGTTGGCCTCGATCAGCGCCTGCACCACCAGCAGGGTGTTGGCCGGCGGCACGTTGTCGTCGAGCAGGCCGTGGATCAGCAACAGGTGGCCCCTGAGGTTGTGGGCATGGTTCTGGTTGGCCTGGTCGTCGTAGTTGCTCGACCCGTCCTTCGCCACGATCGGCAGGCCCTGCCACTTCTCGGCCCAGTCATCCTCGTAGCTGCGGTTGTCGTGGTTGCCGCTCTCGGCAATGCCGGCCTTGAAGAAGTCCGGGTAGCGGAACATCGCGCCCGCGGTGGCGTTGCCGCCGCCGGAGTGGCCCCAGATGCCGGCGCGGTCGAGGTCGATCCAGTCGAAGCGTTCGGCCAGCTGGCGCATGCCGGCGACCTGGTCGGGCAGCGTGTTGTCGCCGATGTTGCCGAAGTAGGCGTCGTGGAAGGCCTTCGAGCGCCACGGCGTGCCCATGCCGTCGATGGCAACGACGATGAACCCGAGCTCGGCCAGCGCCTGGTTGTCGCCGTGCGAGGCCAGGAAGCTGCGGCTGCGCACCGAGCCGGTCTGCGGACCCGGGTAGACGTAGTTGACGATCGGGTATCGCTTCGACGGGTCGAAGTCCGTCGGCTTGAACATCAGTCCGTAAAGATCGGTCTTGCCGTCGCGCGCCTTGACCGTGAACGGCTCGGGCGCGATCCAGCCGGCCGCCAGCAGGCGCGAGATGTCGCCGCGCGCGACCTCGCGCACCAGCGCGCCGTCGGCAGCGCTGCGCAGCAGCGTCACCGGCGCGGTGTCGATGGTGGAATAGGTGTCGACGAAATACGCGCCGTCGGGCGACGGCACGACCTTGTGGTCGGCGTCCTCGGGCGTGAGCAGCACCGGCTCGCCGCCGTCCAGCGACACCCGGTAGAAGTGCTGGTAGTACGGGTTGCGCCCGGCTTCCATGCCGACGCCGCGGAACCACACCGTGCGCGCGTCCGGATCCACGCGCAGCACTTCGGTCACGTTGCCTTCGTCGCGGGTCACCGCGTGCTTGAGCCGGCCGCTGGTCGCGTCGTACAGGTACAGGTTGCCCCAGTTGTCGCGCTCGCTGAACCACAGGATCTCGTTCGAAGCCGGCAGGTAGCGCCAGTTGACCGCGCCGTTGCCGCTCTCGAAATAGGTCTTCACCTTCTCGTCGAACACCGTGCGCACCGCGCCGGTGTCGGCGTCGGCGATGCGCAGCCAGGTCTCGCGGTGGTTGCGCGAGGTGGAGGCGAAGGCCAGCGTCTTCCCGTCCGGCGCCCACTGCACGTCCTCCCAGCCGCCGCTGCAGCTGACGTCGTCGCACAGGGTGGAGCGGTGCTGGTCGGGCGGCATCTGCAGGCGCACGACCTTGCGCGCGGGCACGTCGATGATGACGCGCTCGATCATGGTCACGTGCTCGTCGCCGACGAACGGGTACTTCCAGCGTTCTACCTTCGGCGCACCGACGTTGGTGTGCACCAGGACCATCTCGCTGGTCCGGCGCTGGTCCTGCCGGAAGGTCGCGATCTTCGTCGAATCCGGCGACCACACCAGGATCGCCTTGTCGGTGTGCTTCCAGCCGGCATTGTCGGTGGCGTAGCCGTAGTCGGTGCTGCCGTCGGTGGTCAGCTGCGTTTCCGTGCCGCCAGCCAGGTCGCGGACCCACAGGTTCCAGTCGCGGATGAAGGCTTCCATGCGGCCGTCGGGTGAGCGCACCCCGGGCTCGCCGGTCTGTTCGCGGCATTCGCCGTTGCCCGCCAGGTCACAGCGGTAGGCCTTGCCGAACGCCGACAGCGCGATGCGGCCGTCGTCGGCCAGCGACCAGCCGCGCAGCGGCAGCTTCTCCGCCTTCACCGGTTTGCCGGCCGCCTTGCCCAGCGCCCGCGCGAGCTTGACGTGGTCGAAGGCCGGCACCACGCCGCCGCTGCGCGCGTCCACGCGCAGGAAGCGGTCGCCGCCGGCGTCCTGGTCGCGATAGGCGAACTGGTCGTCGTCGAGCCAGGCCACCTGGGCTGGCACGTGGTCCACCAGCGGCGCGGTGTTGTGCGGCAGGAACTTCTCCGCGCGCGCGTAGTCGTCCGCGGTCACGGCGGGCGCCTGCGCGAGTGCCGCCCCCACGCAGCCCATCGCCAGCCCGCCGACCAGCGCCACCGCGCACGCGTGCGCGCCCTTGATCTTCGAATGCATGCAGCCCCGTCCCGTGTCGAATGCGGCGCATCCCGCATGCGCGCGCCGTTGCGGCCCATGCTAACCCGCTGCGGGCCGTCGCCGCCGCACCTGGCGGCGAAGGCGGTGGAGGAGGCGCATCCCCACGCGCCAATAGCAGGACCTGGAGCAGGCCCTGTGGGAGCGGCTTCAGCCGCGGCCCTTGCCTGCGAAGGCAAGGGTGAGGCGCGCTTGCGAGCCATTGGTCGCGCGCCGACGAACGCCCGCCCGCTGTGCTGGCGGGCCGGACGGGATGGGGAGGGAGCCTTCAACGCGAACCGTGGGCACTCCATCCCGGCCTCCCCTGCCTTCGCACGGGGAGGAGCAAGCGCAATGCAACGTCAGAACGGCAGCGGCAACTCCGGATCCAACGCCAGCAGCTGTTCGCGGAACGCCTGCTGGATGCGTTCGAGCGCCTCGGCCGAATCGCCGTCGAAGCGCAGCACCAGCACCGGCGTGGTGTTCGACGCGCGCACCAGGCCCCAGCCGTCGGGCCAGTCCACGCGCAGGCCGTCGATGTTCGACAGCCGCCCGTCCTCGAACTGCGATTGCGCGATGAAGCGCTCGACGAACGCGTGCGGGTCGCCATTGGGCGCGTCGACCTTGATCTCCGGGGTCGACACGCCGTTGGGCAGCGCATTGAGCACGTCGCTGGGCGACTGCGGATCGGTGGCCAGGATCTCCAGCAACCGCGCGGCGGCGTAGATGCCGTCGTCGAAGCCGTACCAGCGCTCGCCGAAGAAGAAATGGCCGCTCATCTCGCCGGCAAGTTCCGCCTCGGTCTCGCGCATCTTGGCCTTGACCAGCGAATGCCCGGTCTTCCACATCAGCGGGCTGCCGCCGTGGCGCAGGATGTGGCCGGGCAGGCGCCCGGTGCACTTGACGTCGAACAGGATCACCGCGCCCGGGTTGCGCTCCAGCACGTCGGCGGCGAACAGCATCAGCAGGCGGTCGGCGAAGATGTTCTGGCCGTCGCGCGTCACCACGCCGAGGCGGTCGCCGTCACCGTCGAAGGCGATGCCCAGGTCGGCCTCGAAGCGCGCGACCGTGTCGATCAGGTCCTTGAGGTTGCCCGGCTCGCTGGGATCGGGATGGTGGTTGGGGAAGCTGCCGTCGATCTCGCAGAACAGCGGGATGACCTCGGCGCCGACCGCTTCCAGCACGCGCGGGCCGACCTCGCCGGCCACGCCGTTGCCGGCGTCGACCACCACCTTCAGCGGGCGCGCGATCTGCACGTCCGCGGCGATCCGCTGCACGTAGTCCTCGGCAATGTCGCGTTCGCTGTGGCCCCCGGGCGACATCGCCTCGTGCATGCGATTGTCGGCGATGCGCGAATGCAGGTCCGCGATCGCGTCGCCGTGCAGGGTCTCGCCGCCGACCACGATCTTGAAGCCGTTGTAGTCGGGCGGGTTGTGGCTGCCGGTCACCGAGATGCAGCAGCCGGTGTTGAGGTGGTAGGCGCCGAAGTACACCACCGGCGTGGGCGCCATGCCGATGTCGATGACGTTGCGGCCGGCCTTGCGCAGGCCGCGCGAGAGGCCCTCGACCAGATCCGGCCCCGACAGCCGTCCGTCGCGGCCGACGACGATGTCCTCCAGCCCCTTTTCCTGCATCAGCGAGCCGACCGACTGGCCGATCAGCTCGGCCACGCCGGCGTCGAGCGTCTGCCCGACCACGCCGCGGATGTCATAGGCGCGGAAGATGCCGCGGTCGATGCGCACCGGCGCGGGCCTGGGCGCGTCGCGCACGGCGGCGACCGGCGCCTGCACCTGGTCGTCGGGCGGACCGTCGACCAGCACCTGCGACAGCGTCGGCGCGCTGCCGTCGTCCACCGGCTGCAGGCCGCCGATCCGGCTCGGCAGGCGCCACAGCACGTAGGCCAGCAGCAACAGCACCACCGCCGCGATGAGCGAGCCCAGCACGCCGAGCCCGAACGGGCTGATCACCGCCGTCGGCACCGCCGCGGCGATGCGCAGGCTGGTGCCGGCGATCGGCGTCGCTCGACGCTCGGCGCCCTGCGACAGCGAGGCATCGCCGCGCTCGAACAGGGTGAAGCTGCCCTGGCGCAGCGCAAGATAGCTGTCGTCGGGCAGACTGGCGTTCTCCAGCCCGAGCGTGGCACGCGACAGCGGCAGGTGCACGAAGGCGATCCCGGCCACCGCTTCGCCCGCGCGCGCCGGCGCGGCCAGCGCGATCACCGGCTTGCCGCCTTCGCGGATCGCCCACAGCACCGGCTTGTCCTCGGCGATCGCGGCTTCGAGCACCGCGATGCGGCCGAAACCGCTCTTGGGCAGGCCGCCATAGGCATCCTGCAGGTCGAGCGGCAGCACCGCCGATTCCTGCACGCCACTCCAGTCTTCGCCGAGCGCGCTGCCGGCCGCGGCGAGATCCCCGGCGGCCAGTGCCGCCTGCACGTCGTCGGACGCCAGGCGTTCGGCCAGCTTGTCCAGGTCGCCCTTGAGCACGCGCTGGGTGGACTGCGCCGCCGTGTCGCGGCCCTGTTCCAGCGCCCCGCGACGGCTGTCGTCCTGCATCTGCCGCCAGCCGCTCCACGCCAGCCACAGCGCCAGCAGCGCGCAGACGACGGCGATAACCGGCATCCAGGGCCGTGCGTGCGCCAGTGCGACGCGCGCCTTGCCCGGTTCGTGTTCAGTGTTCATGGCGTGCCCCCCGACTGCCATTGGTCAACGCACGCCGGTGTGGCCGAAGCCACCCGCCCCACGCGCGCTCTGGTTGAAAGTATCCACTACTTGCAGCGTCGCGCGCACGATCGGCAGCAGCACCAGTTGCGCGATGCGGTCGCCGGGCTCGATCGCGTACGCCGCGCGGCCGCGGTTGAAGACGCTGATCATCAGCGGCCCCTGGTAGTCGGCGTCGATCAGGCCTGTGCCGTTGCCGAGCACGATGCCGTGCTTGTGGCCCAGCCCCGAGCGCGGCAGCACCACCGCGCACAGGGCCGGATCGTCGATGTGGATCGCCAGCCCCGACGGCACCAGCGCGGCGTCGCCGGGCTGCAGCACCAGCGCCGAATCCAGCGCGGCGCGCAGGTCCAGGCCGGCGCTGGCTTCGGTGCCGTAGGCCGGCAGCGGCCATTGCCCGCCCATGCGCGGATCGAGGATCTTCAGCTGCAGGGTGTGGTGCATCGGCGGTCCTGGAGACGGTGGGTCGGTCGGCGCGACCTGCGAGGGTAGCGCAAGCGGCCGGCCCGGAATGGCGCCGCGGTCACGCCGCCGGACGTCGCGGGCCGGGCGCGGCGCAGGCGCTCAGGCCCGCAGTCGCTCGGCCACGAGGTCCAGCAGCCGCTCGGCCAGTTCGGTCTTGGGTGCCGGGCCCAGCGCGCGTTCGCCGCCGTCCCAGTACACGGCCAGCGCGTTGTCGTCGCTCTCGAAGCCACTGCCTTCGACGCCGACCCGGTTGGCGGCGATCAGGTCGAGCTTCTTCTTCGCCAGCTTGGCGCGGGCATGGGCCTGGACGTCGTCGGTTTCGGCGGCGAAACCGACCAGCAATCGCGGCCGCCGCGGGTCGATGGCGACCTCGGCGAGGATGTCGCGCGTGCGCACCAGTTCCAGCGTCAGCCCGTCGCCACCATCGCCCTTCTTGATCTTGCCGGGCGCGACCTGGCGCGGGGTGAAGTCGGCCACCGCCGCCGCGGAGATGTAGGCGTCGGCCGGCAGCTGCGCGAACACCGCGTCGTGCATCTGCGCGGCCGAGCGCACGTCCACGCGGTGCACGCCGTCGGGCGTGGGCAGTGCGACCGGCCCGGCCACCAGCACCACGTCCGCACCGCGGCACGCGGCCGCGGCGGCGATCGCGAACCCCATCTTGCCGCTGCTGCGGTTGCCGATGAAGCGGACCGGGTCGATGTCTTCGTACGTGGGCCCGGCGCTGACCACGATGCGCAGGCCGGCCAGCGCGACGCCGGCCATCAGGGCATCGCCGCGGCCAGCTCGGCCACGATCGCGTCGGGCTCGCGCAGGCGGCCGGGGCCGGATTCGCCCTCGGCCAGCGGGCCGTCGTCGGGGCCGATCACCTGCACCCCGCGCTCGCGCAGGGTGGCGATGTTGGCCTGCGTGGCCGGGTGCAGCCACATGCGGTGGTTCATCGCCGGCGCCACGGAGATCGGCGCGGTGGTGGCCAGGCACAGGGTGCTGACCAGGTCGTCGGCGAAGCCGTGCGCCAGCTTCGCCAGCGTGTCGGCGGTGGCCGGCGCGATCACGATGCGGTCGGCCCAGCGCGCCAGTTCGATGTGGCCCATCGCGGCTTCGGCGGCGGCATCCCACAGGCTGGTGCGCACCGGCAGGCCGGACACGGCCTGGAAGGTCGCGGTACCGACGAAGTGCTGCGCGCCCCCGGTCATGGCCACCTGCACCGTGGCGCCGGCCTCGCGCAGGCGGCGCACCAGTTCGGCGGCCTTGTAGGCGGCGATGCCGCCGCACACGCACAGCAGGATCCGGCGCTCCCGGAGCTTGTCGCTGGCTTCGGCCATGTCAGGAAATTCCTACGTGCGAACGCGGCGACAGCTTACCCGAACCCCCGGCCGGCACCGACTGCGCCGGGCCGCGCGCTGCGCTGCAATGGCCCCCATCGCCGACGGCTGGTGAATGGCACCCCCCATCCCCGGTGCCACAGCCGCCGGCGACCCCATTGCAAAGGATCCTCATGCACATCCGCGATTGGCCCCCCGGCGAACGTCCCCGCGAAAAACTGCTCAAGCGCGGCGCCGCCGTGCTGTCGGACGCCGAGCTGCTGGCGATCTTCCTCGGCTCCGGCCTGCGCGGACTGGACGCGGTGGCCACCGCGCGCCGGCTGCTGGCCGACCACGGCCCGCTGCGCCGGCTGCTCGAACACGCACCGCCGGAGCTGGCGAAGCTGCCCGGCCTGGGGCCCGCGCGCGCCTGCCGGCTGTCGGCGGCGCTGGAACTGTGCAACCGCTACCTGGCCGCCGGGCTGGAGCGCGGCGAGGCGCTGACCGACCCGTCCGCCGCCGGCCGCTACTTCGCCCAGCGCCTGCGCGGCCACCCCAGCGAGATTTTCGCCGCGCTGTTCCTCGACACCCGCCACCGCGCGCTGGCGTTCGAGGAGCTGTTCCGCGGCACCGTCGACGGCGCCGAGGTACATCCACGCGAGGTCGTGCGTCGCGCGCTGGCGCACAACGCCGCGGCGATCATCGTCGGCCACAACCATCCCAGCGGCAGCGCCGAACCCAGCGCCGCGGACCGCGCGGTCACCGCCCGGCTGAAGCAATCGCTGGCGCTGGTGGACGTGCGCCTGCTGGACCACTTCGTGATCGGCGACGGCGCGCCTGTGTCGCTGGCGGCACGTGGGTGGGTGTAGATGCGCTGGCCGCGCTGAAAGCAGATCCCTCGCTGCGCTCGGGATGACCGGGGGTGTTGCGGTCGTTCCCGTCATCTTCTCTCCTGTCATCCCGAGCGCAGCGAGGGATCTGCTTTTGCCCTTCCTTCGCCCTTACGCGACAACACATGAAGACATTCCACGTCTACATCCTCGCCAGCCGCTCGCGCGCCCTCCACATCGGCGTCACCAGCGTCCTGCTGCGCCGCATTCACGAACATCGCCAACACCTTGTCCCCGGCCACACGCAGCGCGATCGGATCACGCGCCTGTACTGCGAAGACGCCGGTTCCGGCGCCCATGCGGCCATCGCGCGGGAAAAGCAGCTCAAGGGCTGGCGGCGCGAGAAGAAAATCGCGTTGATCGCAGCCGACAATCCGACGTGGGAGGACCTGGCCGCGGATTGGTACGGTTGACCACTCCGGGGGCACAGCGGATCCCTCGCTTCGCTCGGGATGACAGGGTCGTGTTCCGGTCTTTTCCGTCACCCCCCTCATTCCCTGCCCCTGCTGTCATCCCGAGCGCAGCGAGGGATCTGCTGTCGGCCCTTCGCCAGCACGAGCCCGGCTTTGGCCGGCCTGGCAGGGTCTCTCGCGTACAATGCGGGGCCGTTGAACCGCGACACCCCGTCCCCGTGAAATCACAGCTCCGCGCCCTGGTCGCACAGGGCATCGATGCCCTCCGCGCCGCCGGAACCCTGCCCGCCGATGCCGCCACGCCCGACTTCATCGTCGAGCGGCCGAAGGACCGCAGCCACGGCGACTTCTCCACCAACGCCGCGATGCTGCTGGCCAGGCCCGCGAAGACCAACCCGCGTGCGCTGGCGCAGGCGCTGGTCGGCGCGTTGCCCGCCAGCGACGACATCGCCACGGTCGAGCTCGCCGGCCCCGGCTTCCTGAACTTCCGCCTTGCCCCGGCGGCCTGGCAGCGCCAGCTGCGCGCCGTGCACGCACAGGGGGATGCCTATGGCCGCAACGACAGCGGCGGCGGCCGCATCGCGGGCGTCGAATACGTCTCGGCCAATCCCACCGGCCCGCTGCACGTCGGCCACGGCCGCGCCGCGGTGATCGGCGACTGCATCGCGCGCGTGCTCGACGCCAACGGCTGGGGCGTGAAGCGCGAGTTCTACTACAACGACGCCGGGGTGCAGATCGAAAACCTTGCGAAGTCGGTGCAGGCGCGCGCCCGGGGCCTGACGCCCGACGACGCCGGCTGGCCCGAGGACGGATATCGCGGCGACTACATCGCCGACGTCGCCCGCGCCTTCCTCGACCGCGCCAGCGTCGAGGTCGAGGGCCACGTGGCGTCCGGCACCGGCGACGCCGAAGACATCGACGCGATCCGCCGCTTCGCCGTGGCCTGGCTGCGCAACGAGCAGAACGGTGACTTGGCCGCGTTCGGCGTGGGCTTCGACGTGTATTTCCTCGAATCGTCGCTGTACGCCGACGGCAAGGTCGAGGAAACCGTGCGCGGGCTGGTCGAACACGGCCACACCTACGAGGACGGCGGCGCGCTGTGGCTGCGCACCACCGACTTCGGTGACGACAAGGACCGCGTGATGCGCAAGTCCGACGGCACCTACACGTACTTCGTGCCGGACGTGGCCTATCACCTGTCCAAGTGGCAGCGCGGCTACGAGCGCGCAATCACCGAGCTGGGCGCCGACCACCACGGCTCGCTGGCGCGGGTGAAGGCCGGCCTGCAGGCGCTCGACGCCGGCATCCCGCAGGGCTATCCGGAGTACTTGCTGCACCAGATGTGCACGGGGATGCGCGGCGGCGAGGAGGTGAAGCTGTCCAAGCGCGCCGGCAGCTACCTGACCCTGCGCGACCTGATCGAGGAGGCCGGGCGCGACGCCACGCGCTGGTTCCTGGTCGCGCGCCGGCCCGATTCGCAACTGGTGTTCGACATCGACCTGGCGCGCAGCCAGTCGCTCGACAACCCGGTCTACTACGTGCAGCTTTC
>PJTQ01000735.1_pt1 | contig 14327 bp, 11 predicted proteins | sample 1512231 | NCBI WGS metagenome assembly PJTQ01 (sample SAMN08177688, study PRJNA422409) | Soil metagenome, whole genome shotgun sequencing project. | isolation source: Soil (3) enriched on wood chips | place: USA: Madison | collected 2015-01-15 | reverse complement strand
CGCCAGCGGCTGATGCTCGACGCCGGCAGCAGCAACGGGGTGCGGGTGGGACAGAGCGTGATCGACGCCGGCGGCCTGGTCGGGCAGATCATCGAGGTCACTTCGATCACGGCCACCGTGCTGCTGATCACCGACCCGGACCATGCGGTGCCGGTGCTGGTCGGTCGCAACGGCGTGCGCCTGGTGGCGTACGGCCGTGGCCGCAGCGACCAGCTGGAGCTGTCCAACATCCCGCTGTCGGCCGACGTGAAGGTGGGCGACGCGATCATCACCTCCGGCCTGGGCGGGCGCTTCCCGCCGGGCTTCCCGGTGGGCACCGTGGCCTCGCTGCGCCCGGACGACAGCCGCGCGTTCCTGGTCGCCGAGCTGGAGCCCGCGGCGCAGCTCGACCGCGGACGCGACGTGCTGCTGTTGCAGCAGAGCCGGGATTCGGGATTCGGGATTGGGGATTCGGAAAAGCAACGGCAACAGCCGGGCAGCGACACATCCGGCAGCGCCGATGCCGCGGCCGCCGCGAACCGCTCTTCCGAATCCCCAATCCCCAATCCCGAATCCCGGCCGGCTCCGCAGGAGCCGCGCCAGTGACCCGCCCGCGCCACCTCTGGCTGCTGCCGGTCAGCATCGTGCTGGCGCTGCTGCTGGGCCTGCTGCCGCTGCCGCCGGCGCTGCAGCCGCTGCGTCCGTACTGGCTGGCGCTGGTGGTCGCGTTCTGGGTGATCGAGGACCCGGATCGCGCCGGCCTGGGCTTCGCCTTCCTGATGGGGGTGCTGGGGGACCTGGCCTTCGGCGGCATCCTCGGCGAGCAGGCGCTGCGGCTGACGGTGATGGCGTTCATCCTGCAGCGGTTCCGCGCCCAGGTGCGCTTCTTCCCGCTGCCGCAGCAGGCGCTGGTGATCGGCGGCCTGCTGCTCAATGACCGCGTGGTCAGCGCCGCGGTGCACCTGATGCTCGACGAGCCACAGCTGCCGTGGTCGTACTGGTGGGCGCCGCTGCTGGGCATGGTGCTGTGGGCGCCGCTGTTCGTGCTGCTCGATACGCTGCGGATCAGCCGGCGCAAGTCCTGATGCGCCAGATGCGACGCCGGCTGAAGAACCACGTGCGCGAAGCGGCGCAGTTCCGCACCCGCGCGCTGCTGGGCTTCGGCATCGTGGTGCTGGCGCTGGGCGGGCTGGCCGGCTGGTACTTCAAGCTGCAGGTCCTCGACCACGACGACTACGCCAGGCGCTCGGAGGCCAACCGGATCAAGCCGCGCCCGGTGGTGCCGGCGCGCGGCGTCATCTACGACCGCAAGGGCCGGATCCTGGCCGACAACGTGCCGGCGTTCCGCCTCGACGTGGTGCCCGAGAGCGCCGGCGACCCGAAGGCGCTGATCGCCGGGCTGTCGGAGATCATCGACCTGGCGCCCGAGGAGATCGAGCGCTTCGAGCACGAGCGCAAGACCACGCGCAGCTTCCGCGCACTGACCCTGAAGCTGCGCCTGACCGAGGAGGAGGTCGCACGCTTCGCCGTCGACCAGTGGCGCTTCCCCGGCGTGACCGTCGAGCCATACCTGACCCGGCGCTATCCCTACGGCCCGCTGCTGGCGCACATCGTCGGTTACGTCGGCCGCACAGACGAGAAGGACATCGAAACCTACGGCCAGGGGCAGGCCCTGTTCACCCACACCGGACGCGCCGGCATCGAGCGCTATTACGACCAGGCGCTGCGCGGCAAGGTCGGCTACGAGGAGGTCAAGACCAACGTCGAGGGGCGTGCGCTCGGCCGCGTCGGCCGCATCCCGGCCACCGCCGGCGCCGATCTGCGGCTGGCCGTGGACGTGGACCTGCAGCGGACCATGGTCGAGGCCTTCGGCGACCACGACGGCGCGGCGGTGGCGATCGACCCGAAGACCGGGGGGATCCTGGCCATGGCCAGCCTGCCCAGCTACGACCCCAACCTGTTCGTCAACGGCATTTCCAACGCAGAGTACCGCGCGCTGATGGACAATCCGTCGCGGCCGCTGTTCAACCGCAACGTGCTCGGCGGCGGGCCCCCGGGCTCGACGATCAAGCCGTTCGTGGCCCTGGCCGGGCTCGAGAGCGGGATGCGGCGGGCGCAGGACCGGGTGTTCAGCACCGGCGAGTTCCACATCCCCGGGCAGAAGCGCGGCTACCGCGACGCGCACGGCGGCGGCGGCTGGGTGGACCTGCACAAGTCGATCGCCGCCTCGGTGAATTACTACTATTACAAGCTTGCCTACGAGATGGGCATCGACAAGCTGTCGCACTACATGCACCGCTACGGCTTCGGCGAGCCGACCGGGATCGACCTGACCGGCGAGAATGCCGGCGTGGTGCCCTCGCAGGCGTGGAAGGCCCAGCACCGCAAGGAGCCCTGGTACCCGGGCGAGACGGTGATCGCCGGCATCGGCCAGGGCTACTGGATCGCGACCACGCTGCAGCTGGCGCAGGGCGTCGCCGCGATCGCCGCCGACGGCGTGCGCCAACGCCCGCACCTGGCGCGCGACCGGCGCGACGGGTTCCGCGGCACGTGGACGCCGCTGCCGCAGCCGGCGCCGACCCGGCTGGTCGACAACCTCGACCATCTCCACGCGGTGCAGGGCGGCATGGTCGGGACCATGTACGACCCGGGCGGCACCGGGCGCGCCACCGCGCGCGGCGCGCCCTACCGCATGGCCGGCAAGACCGGCACCGCGCAGCGGGTCAGCCGCAAGGGCAACGTCAGCACCAACCCGCACCTGCTGCCGCTGCACCTGCGCCACCAGGCGTGGTTCGTGGGCTATGCGCCGGTGGACGATCCGCAGATCGCGGTCGTGGTGATGGTGGAGCATGGCGGCTACGGCGGCTCTACCGCCGCCCCGATCGCGCGCAAGCTGTTCGATGCCTGGCTGCTGGGCAAGTATCCCGAGTCCGACCCGGATGCGATCCAGGTCACCGCGATCGGCGCACAGGCGGTGGCCGCGCAGGCGGCGCCGGCCCCGGAGCGCGCCGCGCGCGCGGCGATCGTCGACTTCGACGCCGCCGCGACAATCGGCAGCCCGGGGGCGGGGCGTTGAAGCGATGAGTGTCATCCTGCGCTGGGCGAAGCGGCATGCTTGCGGGCCATTGGTCCGCGTGCCGCTGCGCGCCCGGCCATGGATGGCCGGGCCGGGGGTTCCGGAGCCGGTGCCGTTGCGCCAGGGACGGCAGCCATGAGTGTCATCCTGCGCTGGCTCCTGGACCTGCTGCAGCGCTTCGTGCGCACGCTCGACCCGTGGCTGTGCGCGGCGCTGTTCGCGCTGATGGCGATCGCGCTGGCGGTGCTGTACAGCGCCGGTGGCCAGGGCGGTTCGCAACTGGTGGTGGCGCAGTCGATCCGCTATGGCGTCGGGCTGGCGGCGATGTGGGTGCTGTCGCGGGCCAGCCCGCTGCGGCTGCGCGAGGTCACGCCGCTGGTGTACGCGGCCACGCTGGCGCCGCTGCTGCTGGTGCTGGTCATCGGCACCGGGCGGCATGGCAGCCACTGGATCGACCTGAGGCTGTTCTACTTCCAGCCATCGGAGCTGCTCAAGCTGAGCCTGCCGATGATGGTGGCCTGGTACCTCGACCGCCAGCTGCTGCCGCCGCGCGTGGGTGCGGTGCTGGCCGCCGGCGTGATCATCGCCGTGCCCACCGCGCTGGTGCTGCTGCAGCCGGACTTCGGCACCGCGATCCTGGTGGCGATCAGCGGCTGCTTCGTGCTGTTCCTGGCCGGGCTGCCGTGGTGGTGGTTCGCGATCGCCTTCGGCGGCACCTCCGCGGCGGCGCCGGCGGCCTGGTTCTGGCTGCTCAAGCCGTACCAGAAGGACCGTATCCTCACCTTCCTCGATCCTGAATCGGACCCGCTCGGCGCCGGCTGGAACATCATCCAGTCCAAGATCGCGATCGGGTCCGGCGGCATCCACGGACAAGGATGGATGCAGGGTTCGCAGTCGCACCTGGACTACCTGCCCGAGCACACCACCGACTTCATCTTCGCGGTGCTGTCCGAGGAGTTCGGCTGGATCGGCGTGGCCACGGTGCTGGCGCTGTACCTGTTCGTGGTCGGGCGCTGCCTGTGGATCGCCGCGCAGGTGCGCGACGGTTACGCGCGGCTGCTGGCCGGGAGCCTGGGGCTGGCGTTCTTCGTCTACGCGATCGTCAACGGCGGCATGGTCTCCGGCCTGCTGCCGGTGGTGGGCGTGCCGATGCCGCTGCTGTCCTATGGCGGCACCGCGGCGGTGTCGCTGCTGGCCGGGATGGGCGTGGTGATGTCGGCGCGCAACCATCGCCCGATCCACGGTTGAGGCAGCGGCCGCAGCTGAACATATCGCGCGCGTGCGCCGTTGCCGCGGGTTCGCGTCGTCGACCGCGTGCTACCCTCGCCGCGATGATCCGACGCCTCCTGCCCATGCGCCTGCCCGTCATCCTGGTCCCGCTCGCACTTGCCCTTGGCGCCTGTGCCACGCAGGCGACGCCGCCCCCTCCCGCGGCCGCAACGCCGCCCGTGTCCGCTGTGCCCGCATCGCCGGTCGTGCCGCAACCGGCCACGTCGGCGGACACGCTGCTGCCGAATATCCCGCAGCCGCCCGAGCGCCCGGTCGCACCGCCTTCGGTCACCGATCCGGCGATCCCGCAGGCGCAGCGCATCGCCGCCTTCGTCGACTACACCGCGCAGGCCTACGGCGTGGACCCGGCGACGGTCCGCGCCACGCTGGCGCAGGCCGAGTACCGGCAGAGCATCATCGATGCGATCTCGCGTCCGGCCGAGAAGGTGCGGCCGTGGCGCGACTACCGCCCGATCTTCCTCAACGACGCGCGCATCAGCGGCGGCAAGGCGTTCTATGCCGAAAACCGCGCCGCGCTCGATCGCATCGCAGCCGAAACCGGCGTGCCGGCGCGCTACATCGTGGCGATCATCGGCGTGGAAACCAGCTACGGCCGCATCACCGGCAACTACCGCGTGCTCGACGCGCTGTACACGCTGGCGTTCTGGCATCCCAAGCGCGCGCCGTTCTTCGCCGGCGAGCTGGCGCAGCTGTTCGCACTGGCGAAGGAAGAGCCGCAGCTGGATATCCTCGCGCTCAAGGGCAGCTACGCCGGGGCGATGGGCATGGGCCAGTTCATGCCGTCCAGCTACCGCAACTGGGCCAAGGACGGCGACGGCGACGGCCGCCGCGACCTGCTCGACCACAAGCCTGACGTGTTCGCATCGATCGCCAACTACTTCGTCGTCCACGGCTGGCAGCGCGGCGGCCCGGTGGTGGCGCGCGCGACGCGCGATGCCGACGCCGCCGACTTCGCACCCGACGGACTCGACCCGGTCCATCCACTGGCCAACCTGGCGGCGCGCGGGTATCGCCCGCAAGCCGGGCAGCCGACCGCCGAGGGCGCCACGCTGCTGTCGCTCGACGGCGACGCCGGCAAGGAATACTGGCTGGGCTACCGCAACTTCTACGTCATCACCCGCTACAACCACTCGCCGATGTACGCGCTTGCCGTGCACCAGCTGGCGCAGGCGATCGGCGACAGCGACGCACCGTGATGGGCAGGCGCCACGCCCTGCCACGCATCCTTCCGGCCCTGGGCATCGCCGCGGCGCTTGTACTGGCCGGCTGCGCCAGCGGCCCGAAGAAGTCCGCCTCCGAAGCGTCCGCGCTGCCCGGCGGCGGCGGCGTGGGCCGCAGCGAGCTGCCGTCCCCGGGCAAGCGCTCGCCGTACGCGCCGGCGCAGGAAGACCCGTCCAAGCGCGGCCACTACACCGCCGGCGGCCTGTATGCGCCGCACATCCAGGACAGCGTGCCCGACCACCTGCCGGACGTGGACGCGATCCCCGAACCCGACGTGGTCGACGAGCCGCGCTCGCGCTACGGCAACCGCTCGCCCTACAAGGTGCTGGGCAAGTCCTACAAGGTGCTCGACACGGCCGAGGGCTACCGCGATACCGGCCTGGCCTCGTACTACGGCAACAAGTTCCACGGCCGCCGCACGTCCAACCTCGAGGTGTACGACATGTACGCCTTCACCGCCGCGCACAAATCGCTGCCGCTGCCGAGCTTCGCGCGGGTGACCAACCTGGACAACGGCAAGTCGGTGGTGGTGCGCGTCAACGACCGCGGGCCGTTCCATGACGGCCGCATCGTCGACCTGAGCTACGCCGCGGCGGTCAAGATCGGCATCCGCGATCGCGGCACCGGGCGCGTCGAGGTGGTCGGCCTGAGCCCGGGCGAGAACGCGCGTCATGATTACGACGCGGTGGCGTCGCGACAGCCCGCCTCCGACGCGCCCGCTGCCGCGGTTGCCACGGCCGGCAACGGCGCGCTGCAGCTGCCGCCGGGCGTTCGAATCGCGACCGGCAGGCCGCAGCCGGCCACCACGGCCGCAGCACCCGCAGCACCCAGTGCGATGGACAGGCTGATCGAGGGCGTGCTGCCGATTTCCGCCGCCAACGCCAGCGAGCGTCCGCCGGAACCGCAAGTCGCCAGCGTGCCGCCTGCCGCGGCCGCGACGGCGACCGTGGCCACGGCAGCTTCCGCTTCGCCCGCCGCGCCCGCGTCGGCTGGCGACCAGGACTGGCGTTTCGACATGCGCCAGGACGGCAAGGCGATGACTGCCGACGAGTTCGACGCCTGGATGCGCGCGCGGCGCGCCCGCGTGGCCACCGGCAAGGCCGGCAAGCCCGATCCCTACGGCTCGGCCGCGCCCGGTGCGACGGCCGCGCCGCCGCCGGTGCCGCCGCGCAGCGTCCCGGCGCCTGCGCCCGAAACCCTCGCCGCCGCGCGCGAGGCCGACGCGGGCGCGCCCGTTCCCGCGCCGCCGCCGGCCGTCGCCGGCAGCGGCGTGACCTTGCAGGTTGCCGCTTTCGGCGCGCGCGCCAACGCCGAGCGCGCGCTGGCGATGCTGCGTGGCGCCGGCGTGCCGGGCGCGCGCCTGCTCGATGCGGTGTCCGGCGGCAAGCCGGTCTGGCGCGTGCGCGTGGGTCCGGTCGAGAATTCGAAGATCCCGGAACTGTCGGCACGCGTGGCCGGCCTGGGCTTCGGCCAGCCGCAGGTCGTGCGCGAGTAGCCGCCCGGTTTCTTTCCACCTTGCCTGTAGCAGGCATTTTCCACCCGGAGTCATGTTGTCGATGAAAGTCACCCCGATCGTGCGCCGCGCGTTGCTCGTCGCCCTGTTCACCTCCGCCGTCGGCCTGGCCGCGGCCCAGGATCCGGCGCCCAGGCCCGCCGCGCCGTCCGCCGCGCTCAGCGACAGCCTGCCGATCCCGCCGGCGCCCGAGCCCGAGCAGTCCCACTCCTGGGTGCTGCTCGACGCCGCCAACGGCCAGGTGCTGGCCGGCGAGAACGTCGACGAGCAGGTCGCGCCGGCCAGCATCACCAAGGTGATGACGTCCTACGTGCTGGCCGCCGAGATGAAGGCCGGCAAGATCAGCCGCGACGACCAGGTGCTGATGACCGAGAACGCCTGGCGCACCGGCGGCGCCGGCACCGACGGCAGCTATAGCGGCTTCGAGGTCAACAAGACCGCCCGGCTCGAGGACATGGAGAAGGGCATGGTGGTGCAGTCGGGCAACGACGCGGCCATCGCGCTGGCCGAGCACGTCGCCGGCAGCGAGGCCGCGTTCGCGCAGCTGATGAACGCCTACGCCGGGCAGCTGGGCCTGAAGAACACCCACTTCGTCAACGCCACCGGCCTGACCGACGAAGGCCACCATTCGAGCGCGCGCGACCTGGCGCTGCTCGGCCGCGCGCTGGCGCGCGACTTCCCCGAGGCCTACAGCTACAACAAGATCAAGGAATTCACCGTCGGCCCGATCACCCAGCGCAACCGCAACCTGCTGCTGTGGCGCGACTCCACCGTCGACGGCATCAAGACCGGCCACACCGCCGCCGCGGGCTACTGCCTGATGGCGTCGGCCAAGCGCGGCGACCAGCGCCTGGTCGCGGTGGTGATGGGCGATACCAGCGAGAACCAGCGTGCGGTGGATGCGCAGGCGCTGCTCAACTGGGGCTTCCGCTTCTACGAATCGCACAAGCTCTACGACATCGGCAAGGCGGTGGCCACGCAGAAGGTATGGAAGGGCAAGGCCGACGAAATCCGCCTCGGCGTGGCGCAGCCGCTGCTGGTCAGCTCGCCGCGCGGCAAGTACGAGCAGCTCAAGCCGACGATGGACGTGCCCAAGACGCTGGTCGCCCCCATCGCCAAGGGCCAGAAGATCGGCACGGTGAACGTGGCGCTGGACGGCAAGGTGATCGCATCCGCCCCGCTGGTCGCGATCGACGGCATCGAGGAGGCCGGTTTCTTCGGTCGCCTGTGGGATGCGTTCTGGATGTGGTGGGAGTCGGCCTGAGCCGCCGTGCTTCGCCAGGGCAAACAGGAAGGGCCGGCGCAAGCCGGCCCTTTTCGCTGATGGGGGTTGGGGGAGCTTGGTGGCTGTCGTGGGAGCGGCTTCAGCCGAGAGCGTTTCCGGTTGCCCGCTGTCCGTAGGAGCGGCGGAAGCCGCGATGCTTTACCGGGGGCATTCGCGGCTTCAGCCGCTCCTACGACAGCGCGCGTCGCGTCCGTCAGCGCGACAGGCCGAACAGGGTCGAATTCACCCAGCCGCGGTTGCCCAGTTCGTCGTCGACCTCCCACATCAGGCCGTCCTTGTTGCCCGTGGGGTAGAGCATCATCCCCACGTCCAGGTCGCGCACCGCGCCGCCCGTGCCGTCGGACTGCTTGAGCAGCCGCGCCGGCTTGTTCACCGTCACCGCCTGCTGCGCGTTGGCGGCCGAGGCGTCCGCCGGTAGCCCGCCCAGCTGCGCGACCATGTCGGTGTAGGCCTGCAGGTAGGCCAGGGTCAGCACCTGGCCGATCTCGGTATTGGCGTAGCCGGTCGCGCCGCCGCCGAGCGCCGCGCCGCGGAACACGCCCGCACCCGCGCTCCAGCCCAGGTCGGTCTTGGTCGCATGGCCTTCGGTCATCGCCACCTGCTCGGAGGAGCGCGCGTCGGTGACCGTCAACACCACGTCGGCGGTCTTGCGCTTGATATCGATGCCGCCGAGCACCGCGGCCGCGGTGCGGTTGCCGACCAGGCCGCCGATCAGGCCGCCGATCTTGTTGCCCGAGGCATTGCTGTTCTGCGACACCACGTCCGGGACCATCACGTAGTCGGCGGCCCTGATCTGGCCCTTGCCGATGTTGGAGCCGCCGCGCAGCTCGCCGCCCGAGGCCAGCTCGCGCTCGGCCTGCATCGCCTGCATGCCCACGCCGCGATCGACCAGGGTGAAGCAGCGGGAACGGTTGACGAAGACCTTGATCAGGGCCGTCGGCGAAGCCAGCCGCTGGCCGGTCCACCAGTTGGTGCCCTGCGACTCGACGACGGCCAGGGTGCCCAGCGAACGGCTGCAGACCGGGATCTCGCCGGTCTTCTGCATGCGCTCCTGCTGCGCGTCGGCGGCCTGCGCGGTGGCGGCAACGCCGATCGAGGCCAGCGTGCATGCCATGCCCCATGCCAGGCTTCTGCTGCGAATACCCATTGCTGCGGTTCTCCGTCGTTGGTTGGCTCGGGCCTCCGGCGAGACCTTGGTGATGGGATACGGTGAAAGTGGCGAAAATCAGCCACGGCGGTGTCGGCCGCCCGGCAGGCGGTGGCCGTGCACGGCTTGGGTTGGACGCGCGGCGGACCCATAATCGGGCGATGGAAATCAAGTCCGACAACCCCGAGCACGGCTTCCAGTTCCCCGGCACCTTCGAGATCACCGCGATGGGGCCGGCCACGGCCGGGCTGGAAACCGAGATCCCCAGGCTGCTCACCGCCGCCGGCATCGACGTGCTGCACGAGACCATCTCGTGGCGCGAATCGAGCGGCGGCAAGTTCGTCTCGGTGAAACTGAGCTTTCGCGCCGACGACCGCGCCCAGTACGAGGCCGCGCACGAGGCCCTGCGCGCGCATCCGGAGGTGAAGTGGACGCTGTAAGCCCTTGCTCCCTCCCCTGCCGTCGCCGGGGGAGGCGTCGAGCATGAGCGCGCGCGCCGCCATCGTGCGCGACCTCGGCCGCCAGCCCTACGAACCGGTCTGGCATGCAATGCAGCGTTTCACCGACGTGCGCGATGGCGGTTCGACCGACGAGATCTGGGTGGTCGAGCACGACCCGGTGTTCACCCTCGGCCAGGCCGGCAAGCCCGAGCACGTGTTGATGCCAGGCGACATCCCGGTGCTGCACGTGGACCGCGGCGGCCAGGTGACCTATCACGGCCCCGGCCAGATCGTGGTCTACCCGCTGCTCGACCTCAAGCGCCTGAAAATCGGCGTGCGCGAGTACGTGCGCCGGATCGAGCAGGCGGTGATCGACACCCTGGCCGAGTGGAACATCGGCGCCGCGCGCCGCGACGGCGCGCCCGGCGTCTACGTCAACGGCGCCAAGGTCGCCGCGCTCGGCATCCGCGTGCGCTGCGGCTGCACCTTCCACGGGCTGGCCTTCAACGCGGCGATGGACCTGGCGCCATTCGGCCGCATCAACCCCTGCGGCTACGCCGGGTTGCAGGTGACCTCGGTGCTAGACTTGGGCGGCCCGTCGAGCCCGGATGCGATGAAACCGGTGTTGCTCGACGCGATGGCGGCGCAGTTCGGCCTTGCGTTGCAGGCGGCCCCGCCGCCCGACCTCGCGGATCCGCAGCCGGTCGCCGCCGTTCCCTCCACGCAAGCCGCCTGAGCCGTCGCCATGCCCGAGTCCCCGTCGCGTTCGATTCCCCTGCAGGTCGTTGCCAACCCGGCATCGGCGCTGGAGGCGGGGGCGAAGCAGGTCGCCGGCGACAAGATCGCGCGCTCGCCGGTGCAGTTCGCCGACGCGCCGGTGCTGCGCAAGCCGTCGTGGATCCGGGTGCGCATTCCCTCCAACGGCGCGGTCGCCGCGCTCAAGGCCAAGCTGCGCGAGAACCGCCTGGTCACCGTGTGCGAGGAAGCCAGCTGCCCGAACATCCACGAGTGCTTCGGCCACGGCACCGCCACCTTCATGATCCTGGGCGAGGTCTGCACCCGCCGCTGCAGCTTCTGCGACGTCGCCCACGGCCGTCCCAAGCCGCCGGATCCGGCCGAGCCGCTGCACCTGGCGCAGACGATCAAGGACATGGGCCTGAAATACGTGGTCGTCACCAGCGTCGACCGCGACGACCTGCGCGACGGCGGCGCCGCCCATTTCGTCGACTGCATCACCGCGATCCGCGAGTTCAGCCCGGGCACCAAGATCGAGATCCTGACCCCCGACTTCCGCGGCAAGGGCCGCATGGAGCGGGCGCTGGAGATCCTGGCGGCCAACCCGCCGGACGTGTTCAACCACAACGTCGAGACCGTGCCGGACCTGTACCGCAACGTGCGTCCCGGTGCCGACTACCAGTGGTCGATGACCCTGTTGCAGAAGTTCAAGCAGCAGCACCCGCACATCCCCACCAAGTCCGGGATCATGCTCGGCCTGGGCGAGACCATGGAGCAGGTGCAGGCCACGCTGCGCGACCTGCGCGCGCACGACGTGGAGATGGTCACCATCGGCCAGTACCTGCAGCCCAGCCCGCACCACCACCCGGTGCTGCGCTACTGGACGCCGGACGAGTTCAAGGCGCTGGAGGTCTACGGCATGTCGCTGGGCTTCACCCACGTCGCGTCCGGCCCGCTGGTGCGCTCGTCGTACCACGCCGACCGCCAGGCCGCCGAGGCCGGCGTCGCCGCGGCCTGAACCGCGGCCGCCATGCGGGCGGCCGCCTCTGATGCTTTGTTCACATAAGCCGCTTCCGGCGCGGTTAGAGTGGATTTGGCGGGACCGTGCAACTTTCAGCACTGTCCCACCGTCCATCCAGGACGCCAGACTTCCCTCCACCCGAATTGCGGCCGTGGCGCGGCCCGAGTGAACGCATGAACCTGTCCCGCACCCTGTCCGCCTCCCTGATCGCCCTGGCACTGTCGGTGCCGCTGGTGCTGATGGCGCGTTCCAGTGGCGAGCAACTCCCGCCCACCGCCCAGGTCGACCAGGCCACCACCTCCAAGCTGGTCTACGGCCTGCTGTCCGACAGCCGCTACGCCTATCGCCCGCGCGCGCTGGACGGCACGCTGTCGGCCGACATCTTCAAGCGCTACCTCGAGTCGCTCGATGGCAGCAAGATGTTCTTCACCGCGCAGGACATCGCCCGGTTCACGAAGTTCGAGAACCACATGGGCGGCGCGATCAAGGCCGGCGAACTCGATCCCGCGTTCGCGATCTTCTCGCTGTTCCAGCAGCGCGTGGGGCAGCGCGTGGACTACGCGCGCGGCCTGCTCAAGCAGGACATCTTCGACTTCACCGGCGAAGACCGCTGGTACTACGACCGCAAGGACGCCTCCTGGGCGGCCGGCGACGCCGAGATGGAGCAGCTCTGGAAGCAGTCGGTGCGCAACGACTGGCTGCGCCTGAAACTGGCCGGCAAGCAGCCTGACGAGATCGGCAAGACGCTCGACAAGCGCTACGCCAACCTCGGCAAGACCCTCGGGCAGCTCGACAGCACCGACGCGTTCCGCAGCTTCCTCAACGCGTACACCGCCTCGATCGACCCGCATACCGATTACCTCGACCCGCGCAGCGCCGACCGCTTCAACCAGAGCATGTCGCTGTCGCTCGAAGGGATCGGCGCGCAGTTGCAGAAGCAGGACGACGTGGTGGTGATCCGCGAGCTGATCGCCGGCGGCCCGGCCGCCACCAGCGGCGAGTTCACCCCCGGTGACCGCATCGTGGGCGTCGGCCAGGGCGCGAACGGGCAGATGGAAGACGTGATCGGCTGGCGCATCGACGACGTGGTCGAGAAGATCAAGGGCCCGAAGGGCACCCAGGTGCGCCTGGACGTGATCCCGGCGGCGATGGGCATGGACGCCAAGCCCGCCCGCATCCTGCTCACCCGCGCCCGCATCCGGCTCGCCGAACAGGCCGCCAAGTCCGAGATCCTCACCCTGCCGGCACAGGGCGACGCGCCCGCGCGCCGCATCGGCGTGATCAAGCTGCCGGCGTTCTACCAGGACTTCGAGGGCCGCCGCAAACACAGCGACGACTACGCCTCGGCGACCCGCGACGTGGCCAAGCTGCTCAAGCAGTTCCGCAGCGAGGACATCGACGGCGTGGTGATGGACCTGCGCGGCAACGGCGGCGGTTCGCTCAACGAGGCGATCGAGCTCACCGGCCTGTTCATCGACCAAGGTCCGGTGGTGCAGGTGCGCGAATCCGGCGGACGGGTGAGCGTGGAGGGCGACCGCGACGCGGGCGTGGCCTGGGATGGCGCGCTGGCGGTGCTGGTCAATCGCGGTTCGGCGTCGGCCTCGGAAATCTTCGCCGGCGCGATCCAGGACTATGGTCGCGGGTTGGTGATCGGCGAGACCACCTTCGGCAAGGGCACGGTGCAGAACCTGGTCGACCTGGATCGCTGGCCGGGCAACGAGGGCCGGCGCTATGGCCAGGTCAAGCTGACCATCGCCCAGTTCTTCCTGCCCGACGGCAGCAGCACCCAGAACAAGGGCGTGGTGCCCGACATCGCCTTCCCGGTGATGGTCGACGCCAGCGAGTTCGGCGAGAGCACCTACGACAACGCGCTGCCGTGGACGCGGATCGCGGCGGTGCCGCACACCCAGTACGGCAACTTCGCGCCGCTGCTGCCCAAGCTGCAGGCGCGGCACGCCGAGCGGGTGAAGGACGACAAGGAATTCCAGTGGTTCGAGGAGGACGTGGAGGAGTTCCGCGCCGAGCAGGCGAAGAAGTACGTCTCGCTCAACGAGGCCGAGCGCCGCGCCGACCGCGACCGCCAGGAGGCCAAGCGCAAGTCGCGCCAGGAGCAGCGCAAGGCGTTGGGCCTGCCGCTGGATCCGCTGGCCGCCCGGGCCGCCGACGATGGCCTGCAGGCCAGCGAGCGCAACGTGGTCGAGGATGCCAAGCGCGAGAAGCTGGCCGAGGACGCGCCCGACCCGCTGCTGCGTGAGTCGGCGTCGATCCTGGCCGACGCGGTGCAACTGCTCGACAACGACAAGGTGCTGTCGGCGCAGGTGCTGCCGGCCGCGAGCGTGGACGGTCACTGGACCGAATGACGCCACCGCGGTGACGGCAGGACGGACGGGCGCTTCGGCGCCCGTTTCCGTTTGTGCAGTGGCCGATCCCGAAGCCCTTGTGGGAGCGGCTTCAGCCGCGCTCTTTTGTTCCCTCCCTTTGCGAAGGCAGGGGTGAGGCGGCGCGCTTGCGAGCCATTGGCTCGCGCGCCGACGAACGCACGCCCAGCTGTCTGTGGGCACCCCCTCCCGGTCTCCCGCTGCCGTCGCAATGAGAGGAGCAACCGCAAGCGCTTGCGGCT
>PJTQ01000734.1_pt1 | contig 14354 bp, 8 predicted proteins | sample 1512231 | NCBI WGS metagenome assembly PJTQ01 (sample SAMN08177688, study PRJNA422409) | Soil metagenome, whole genome shotgun sequencing project. | isolation source: Soil (3) enriched on wood chips | place: USA: Madison | collected 2015-01-15 | reverse complement strand
CGTGGCCCTGGCCACCGCCCGGTTCTCGCGTTGCGCAAGGTCACTGCTGATGAACTCGATCTCGGCTGGCGCTTCTTTCTGAAGCTCCGTAAATTCATCTTCGCGCAGCAGGCGACGAAAGTGTTCATGGCGGGTGCGCATGGCCGCCAGGAACTCCTCGTCCATTTCCCCGATGCGTTCGGCCTGCGTCTGCCAGTGGGCCAAGGCCTGCGCCAAACGCCGCAGATGTCCTTCGCAGATCGTGAGGATCTCCTCGCGCGTAACGATGCGTACAACCTTCGGCCCGCTCATCAGTCGGTCACCGCGGATGACTGGACGGCTTCTAGCGGCCCCGTAACAGGGCTATTCGCAGCGGTCAAGGCGCGCTCGATCGCCAGTCTGAGTTTTCCGCGCTCGGCGTCGCCATCGCGATACCAGGCTTGGGACGAGACCCGATGGACGAATGGGATGGAGCGGTGCAGTACCTTTGGGCGCCAGATCTCTCGTGATCTGGCGTGCCTTAGCAATGTGTGCTGCGGAGTGTCGCACTCGATGCCGATGGCGTACAGCCTAGTGCTCGGGTTCTCGATTGCGAAATCCAAGCCGAAGGTGTCACCTTCATTCGCGGGCACAGGCTCCCAGCCTAGCGACCGGATGTAGTCGGCGACGGCGACAGTGAATCCGTCGCTATGCAATTCACGTTCGGCGCGCACAAGGTGATGGTCGGTATGCAGGCGGTTGAGCAGGGATTGGCTGCTGCTGAACTCCCCCGACGACAATGCGCGTGCGTACTCCAGGTACCCCTGCAAGTAGTCGCGCGGACTTGCAGGGGGGCGTTGTGTGCCAAGCATGTCGGAAATCTCGGCGATCGGCATGGAGGTGATCATCACCACCTTCCTGCGTGCCCTGGTGACGGCGACGTTAAGTCGCCGCTCGCCGCCGACCTGGCCCAGCACGCCGAAGTTCCGGCGGAATGTACCTTGGCTGTTGCGGCCGAAGGTCGAGGAGAACACGATGATGTCACGTTCATCCCCTTGCACGTTCTCAACGTTCTTGACGAATACCGACATGTCCTCGCCATCCTCGCTGCGCTCGCGTTCCTCGGCGTACGCGGCTCGGAAACGGCCATCCTGTTCGGCCAGAAGCTCCATTCGTTGCTCGATCAAATCGGCCTGCTTGCGGTTGAACGTGACCACGCCGACCGAAGGTCGACAGGTGGCCGGTTCGCACCATAGTTGCGAAAGGTAATCGACGACGCGTTCGGCCTCTTGCTCGTTGGTCTGCTCCTGATAGAGGCCGTCGACATGGATCAGTTCAAGAGGCTTGACTGCGACAATCTTGGCTTGGGGATGACGAACTGGAACGCTGAGGCGATTTCCGTAGAACGACGCATTCGAGAATCCGATTAGCTCCCGGTATGCAGAACGATAATGGATCTCCAGTGTGGTGGTGGGGAGCACACTGCGGGCTAGTTGTAGCAGGTCGGGACAATCCTTGATTTCGCGACGGTTCCAAGCTTCCTCGAACTGCTCAATCTCCTCTTCTTCGGCATCTTCGTCCGGTGCATTACCGTCGAACAGCTCGGCCTCGTCGCTTTCAACACGACTGGTGAAGAACGATGTTGGTGGCATTTGCTTCTCGTCGCCACTGACGATAGCAATGCGTCCACGAAATAGCGTTGGCAATGCGAATTCAACCGGCATCTGCGATGCTTCGTCGTAAATGACGGCGTCGAATAGAGCCGGCAGCAGGGGTAGCACCCGGCTGGCAACATCCGGATTCATCAGCCAAACCGGACGAAGATCCATCAGGCCAATGGGAGTGCCGAGTTCCACGAATTCGCGCAAACGTCGGGACCGTCGACCGGTCAGCCGGGTGACGTCTTCCCATTGCTTGCGTGAGCCCATGCGATCGCGGCTAATGCCGGTGCTGAGCAGTTGGCGATTGAGGCGGCGCATCTGCGTGTCCGCTTCCGCCAGACTGGCGACCTTCGAGGCGGCCTCATCCTGCTCAAGGAGCAGTTCCGGATGTTCCCGCTCGATGCGTTGCTTCCAACCCAGACGCGCTTCGCGGTTGATGAGGCGGCGAACGGTGGCCTCGAGTCGCTCGCTGGATATGTTATCCAGCGCATCCTGACGGTCGCGCAGTAGTGCAAAGAACTCTAAGTCTGCCGGCGACAACTGCGCTGCCCGAATCCTGAACTGTTGGTATGCCGCCAGATGTGGCAGTGCATTTGTGAGCGCATCGAGCGTTATGGCATTGCTTTGATTGTTGTCGATTGCGTTTTTGAATTGCAGGATCAGATCGTGCTCGCCCCAGTTGGCTAGGGGTTGCAGGCGGTCGAGGCTGCGCTGGCGCACGGACTGTCGGACTACCGCCGCTTCGGTTTCCGTCAGTAGCGCGTGCACGGATTGTCGGCTGCCTGTCAGGACCGCGGATTCCAGTTGTTCGGCCCGTGGCGCCGCGAAGATCGATGCGGCAAGCTCCTGTGCGTCCCGCAGCTTGCGAAGGGTGTCGGCTGTTTGGCTTGCCAGTGTGGGGCCGCTGTCGAGCGGGGGCAGGGGAAGCCCCAGCGACTGGTGCAGGCTGCCAAGCTTGGCCCGAAGAGGACGCCAGTAGGTCTCGAGGCGTGCGGCAGCGAGCAGTTCTTCCAGGCACTGCTTGGTGCGCGTCCCGCCACTTTGGGCGAGGAACGCATGCACATGGCGACGGCGTATGAAGTACAGCGGATTGAGTTTAGCCAACCAGGAAACCGCATTCACGACACGCTGTACGTGATCCGTGAGGCGCTCTAGCTCGGTCGTGGTCAAACCGCTGAGGACCGGGGAGAGCCGGGCAGAGTGATGCCAGTCTTTGTCCTGCTGCAGCGCTTGTTCGAGCTGCTTGAGGGCCAAGATCGTTTGCGCGCCAGGTTCGGACTCTGTGGTCGTCTGATTCTGGAACAGCGGAAGCCAACGCGCCAGGCGTTGGCGCTGTCCCTCTGTCAGGTCGAGCAATACCCGTGCCGGCCCCTGCAGCCAGTGGCGGTATGGCACGGGATCGGCAACCTCGAAGCTGGCAGGGTGTGCTCGCAGGGTATCGAGCCGGGCGGTTTCGGCTTCGCCGAAGCGCAGCAGGTCGTCCTGGAAAGACCGCAAGGTTGCCGTGTCGGCGGAAAATGCCTGCAGCTGCACCAGGGGGCTGGCTTCGTAGCGTGCGGGTAACCACAGCCTTGCCAGTGGGGCGCAAGCTTCCTCCAAGCGCATCAGACGACCGATATCCATGCTGGCCAAGCGTTGACGCATCGCCGGAAAATCCAGCGGTGGTTCGCCTTGCTCGAGTTCGATCAGTTCCCCGAGCAGCTGGCGATAGCTCAATCCGGTCTGTTCGTCGCTGCCATGCAGACACTCGTGGAAGCGGTCCAGCTCGCTTTCCAAGGTCTCGATACGGGCTGCGAGTCGCTCGCGTTGGCGTTGCCAGGCGTGCTGGTTCGGGCCATCGGCGAACAGCGTTTCCAGTTGTTCACGTATGCTGCGAATCACCGGCTCTCGATCACGGTTGACATCGTTGAGCATCACGATCCGGTTGCCCAAGCCTTCAGCTACCAGCCGTTTGTGCACCACCTCCAGAGCAGCATGCTTCTGGCAGACGACCAACAGACATTTCTGCCGACCGATCGCATCGGCCACCATGTTGACGATGGTCTGGCTCTTGCCGGTGCCGGGAGGCCCTTCGACGAGTAGCCCGGGAGCCTGTCTCGCTTGGAATACCGCGCCCTCCTGCGAGGGATCGCTCGATGCCGTGAAGAACCGCTGTAGTTCAGGCGGGGGCGAGGCGGGGACGGTGTCCCCACCGCTGTTGAGGCGCAATGCGGTTTCCAGACCCGTACCGCTGGGTGACATTGCCTTGAGCTGGCGAAGGTCCTCGCCGATCGCTTGGCCCATGAAGGTGACCTGGAAGAGCACGGCGGCACAGGCCAGTTCATCCTGATGGACTGCCACCTCGGTTGAGGTCGGCGGCAGCGTGGCAAGCGCGCGCGTGCGCGCGGTGGCAAGCATGCCGAACGCATCCATGACGTCCGATGCCTTCAACGCAGAGCGGCCCAGCACGTTATCCGCGGCCTTGCGCCACGCCTTGCATGCTTCCGCGCCCACCAGCGCCTCCAACGCGGGATTGAGGCGCACTTCTTCACGCTCGCCGTCGAAGGCCAACGACGCTTGGCCACGGCTACCCACTTCCAGCTCCAGCTTGATCGGCCACAGCAGTAGCGGCGCAATACGTGCTCTGGTATTGCCGCGCGCCTCGCGCGTCAGTAGAAATGGAAAGCCCAGATAGAGACCGTCGATGCCGGTGTCCCGCCTGTACAACGAGCTCTGCCGATGGAGTCCGCGTAGCCGCTGCTCCAGCGTGGGATTGGCGGAAAAGGTGGCAGGATCCAGCACAATGGACCGGGTGTTCCGCTGAAGCAGAGCATCGAGTAGCGCCTGCGCCGGACGGCGATCGGTATCGAGCTCGCTGATGTCGATTCGGGGCGTGGTCTTGCCGATGCCCATCCGCACCAAAGGTCCACGCATGACAGTCGTGGAGATCTTCTTCTCAAAAAAATCGAGGATCTGGGAGACATACTGCTGCTTCTGGGGTTCAATCCAGCCCTCGGGCGGCACGGCCAGCAGGACGATCGCCTTAGCCAGTGGCATGCGCCGTTCCAGCCGGAACTGATCGGCCCAAGTGTCCACGGCATCCAAGCCGCAGCGTGCAAAACCGGCGATTCGTTCATCGACACAGCGATACAGGTCTTGGCGTGTCTGCTGTAGCAAGCTATGCGCCGCCTCGGGAGAAAACTGCATTACGCCTGCATCCGCGGCCAGCTTCGTGGCTTCCGAAACGATTGCGTCTACCGAGCGGAACTGGCTAACGGCTGCGCTAAGCAGCACAATCAGGTCTTCTTCGCTGATTACCCGCCGGTCGGACAACGATTGCACGCCTGAGTGCTCGCTGTCGGGTAGCAGGCGCTGGCGCTCCTGCCACTGGGCAGCCAGACGGGCACGCGACGTCGACAGCAGATAGATGCGCAGTTGCTCTTCGTCCAGTTCGATACCTTGGAGTCGCGCGCGCTGCCGCACCTGTTCAACCCGGCCCTTCAGCCGCGAAAGCCAGCTCTCGCTGCCCATCGCCTCCAGCAGATCAGGCACGGGCCCACTGATCAGCCGATAACCTTCCAGTGGATGTTCGAGCAACCAGCCTGGAGTAACGACATGCCCGCGCTGGATCAGCGGAATGTCTGGGTTGAGAAGCTTCAGTGCCAGCATGAGCCGAAAATCGTCTTCCAATTCCTCGTGCTGTGTGATCTGGCGCAAGCCTGCGAGTGGCCGCGGTGACAACCCGGTCTGTTCGGCCCAGGTGATGATTACTCCGCGCAATAGGTGATCCAGCGCCTGTGGCCAATGCTCTTCTTCCGCCGCCGCCAGCGCGAACAGGCTCGGCTTGTGATAGCGACGCGCACCGAGCGCGATGGTTGCACCGTCAACATCGTCGCGTTCGGCTGGAGTCGTGGCAGGCGCACTCACGATTTCACCATTGAGCCACGCCTGTACTTGCGACCATTGCCAGCGCTGGTGGCGGTCGCGAGCGAGTAGCCCACGCAATAGCAACTCCAGCTGCGGATCGAGATCTTCAGGCAACAGAACGCCGTGCGCCAGCACGTGAATCAGATAAGCATTCGAATTGATCCCCTCGAAACAGGCTCCCTGCGTGAGCTGTTCCAGCAGGATCATGCCCAGACTCCACCAATCCGATGCCGCCGCGACGCCGCCGGCGATGGCTTCGGGAGCCATGTAGCGGCTGATCTCTAGTGGAGAAACGATATCGAGATCGAATTCGGACAGGCGCGCAGAACCGAAGCCACTGATCACCAGGTCCAGCGGCTCCCGATTTCTCACGAGTAGCGTGCCCGGGCGGAGGTCACGATGTCGCAGTCCCGCTTCGCCGAAGGCATGTAGTGCTTGACCGAGCTCGTGTACGACGTGGCGAACGGCGCTTAGATCATTGACGACGATGCCAAGCCCGGCCAGCGTGCCGCCTGTAAGTTCCTCAGCAACCTCGTAGGCACGATCGTTCCAGCGACCCGTAAAGATGATCTCGGGGACATGTTCGCGAGGCAGGCGGCGCAGCACCTCGTAGACGGCTGGATCCGGCTCGGCGCCGGTACGATAGAGCGTCAGGACCGCTTGTCTGCCGTCTTCGTGCTGTGCAATGTAGCGCTCGCGCACGTCGTCAGTACGGCTGATCTCGCGCAGTAAACGCCAGCCATCGATCAAGGTTTCCGTCTCACCCGGTACCGCTTCCGGTCCCGCTGGCGGCGGTTCATCGATGTTGCCCTGTGACGGAGACGTTGCCGGCCCGGCACTGCACTCCAGGCACATCAGATCTCCAGGTTGCATCGGGTGACCATTGACGCAGCGCAGTCCATCCCCAACGACACCGTTGGCTTCTTGTCCAGCCAGTGCGTCTCGTGTGACCACGGGCAGGGGCCGCCAGCCGGGTTCATGGATCGGCTCGCCGGTCAGGTCCCAGTTGCAAGCGCGGCTTTGCACCATGCCATCGCAAAAAATTTCGCGTAGCGAACGTTCGGTGCGGCAATTGGGGCAGAATCGCATCATTATTGAAGGCTCATCGTTCGCTGCGAGACGCGATGTCGACACTGACTTGCAGTCGGTGGCCCTGGTCGCGTAACAGGTCGCGCAGGCGCAACAAGTCGTCGCGCAGAGGGATGCCCGCCATCCAGACGCTGCCGTCTTCGTCGAGCATCAGGTCGAGGGCCTGGTCACCGGCCTGCAGTTTTCGTTCGAAATCGCAAAATCGTTCCCGGCCGAGCGTCGTGAGCATGCTGAGCCGCTGATTGTCACTGCCTCGCAACGCCATCGATTGAGGCTGATGCCGGTCGAATGGATCGGAGATCAACGCATCGATCAACCCGTCGGCGCAGTTGAGCGGTTCCGCGAGCTTCTCCAGCGGATATCCGCTGTACACCAGAATATCGGCAGGGCTGCGCAGGCGCAGTCCTGTTAACAGCGCTAGTAGAGCCTCGGGCTGATCGAAGGGCTCGCCGCCCGACACGGTGATGCCATCAGCTTCGACGAGCCAGGGTTGCACCTGATCGAGCAACTGCTCCACGGAGATTCGGTGGCGTCCGGGGCCCCATGTATCGGCAGAAATGCACCCCGGACAGCGAATGCTGCAGCCTTGGAACCAGACGCCAAGGCGACGTCCGGGCCCGAGCGTAGTTACCGGGAAATGCACGCGTGACAGATTGAGCTGCACGTTCAAAGGCGCACTAGTCGAAGTTCATGTGGCGACAGCTGGGGAATTTCAAAGCGATCGCCGGGCTGCGCGTCCTGGTCGAACAGCGCTCGTGCCAGGGGATTGATCAGATAAGCTTCCAACTGATTGCGAATGCCGCGTCCACCATTGGATAGGTCGCCCAAGCACAGAAGGCGCAGCGCATCCCGTGCGGATAGGGCCAGCGTGACCTGCAATTGCTGGTCACTGAGATCGCTGAGCGTGGTATCGACCATCTGGTCGAAGATTTCTGTGGCGACATCTTCGTGGATGAAATCGAAAACAATGATGTTTTCGCCAATGCGATTGAGGATCTCCGGGCGGTTTAGCACCAGCTTGAAGTGGTTCTCAACCTCCGTTGCCACTTTTTGTTGTACGGTCTCGAAAGCATCGGTGGACGACACGTTGGCCACTCGATTCCCGCTCTCGTCCTGACGGTAGATGCCTAGGTTCGACGTGAAAATGATCAATGCTTCGGAGAAATAGACTCGGTCGCCTCGGCCGGAGGTGAGCACACCGTCGTCAAGAATCTGCAGGAATTTGTCCAGGATGCGGGGGTGGGCTTTCTCGATCTCGTCGAACAGCACGACACTGAAAGGTTTCTCACGGATCGCGTTGGTCAACTCGCCACCGACGTCGTAACCGACGTATCCGGGAGGCGCGCCGATCAGGCGTTGGTCTGAATGCTCGGCGCTGAACTCCGACATGTCGAATCGGATGTAGGCACTCTCATCGCCGAACAGCAGGCTAGTGACGGTTTTGGCTAGCTCTGTCTTGCCCACGCCGGTCGGGCCGGCCAAGAACGCGACCCCTCGGGGACGGTTGCCTTTGCGGCTGGTGCCGACCCCAGTCATGGCACGTTTGACGATGTCGAGCATGTGGGTCACCGCATGGGTCTGGCCTTTAACCCGACGCCGGATGAAGCTGCCGGCATCGCGGATCTTCTGGCGATCGATCTTGAGCCAAGGGTCTTCGGTGACACCGACCTTGTAGCGACGCACTGCATCGGAAATGCGATCCACTGTCACGCCTTCGACCCTGGCCAGTTGTGCGATCGCATTCATATCGAGAAGGAGCAGGCCTTCCGTGCTCTCAACAAACGCCTGGCTGGCCTGTTGCAGCGCCTCGGGTGTGGCGCTTCTGCCACCATCAAGCCCCCGTAGTAAACTGGACGCCAACGCCTGGCGGGCCTGCATGTCGGGTTTGGATACTGGAATATGCCGCAGCCGCGGGTTATTCACGAGCAGCCAATCCGGCAGGTCACCTTCTTTGTCCACAATCCAGAACACGGTGTTAAAGAATGGAGTGCGCTCCTCGCCGGCGGGGCGGGCTCTGGCTTGGTGCGACAGAACCAGCGCTTGGGTGAAAAGTTGGTGCTCGGCACCAGTCAGCGCATCATTGCGGACGACTAGGCGCGAGGCGAAGTTCACGATCAGGGCGACGGGTTCGCCGCTTCGATTGACGAATCGTGTCAGCGTGGCACCGAGTAGGTCCGGTCCTGCAGCCGCGGCCCCCTCTACTGGAGTCAACCCCAGTTCGCGGAGCAGGGCTTCGCCGGCATCTGAATCGCTACCGGGCGGCGACAGTATCTGGAACCCCGCGATTGGATCCCAGCTGAGTACCTGCTGGTAACCTCGTTCAAACAGTGCATCCCGTAGACACAAGACGAAGGTTTGTGGCGTGATCACTCCGGGTGAGACTTCGCTCGCCTGGAGGTCGCTCACGTTCCCTGATAGGACGAACTGGCTCTTGAGCGGCAAGAAGCGCAGGAGATCACGAAGCCATCGAGGCTTCTTGAAGGGTGTTGACACTGGCACGGTAGCCCCCTTGGTCGGCCAGACCCCTAGGATAGCCGCATTCCGCACATCGAGAAGGCCAGTTTTGCCTTTTGGCTCTTGGGGGCGAACTTTCGCCGACAACTACACAGTACTGACGGGGCGTCCTTGCCCGACCATTAGCCGATAGTGGCCATAAGGGCTGATCCGGCATCTTCGTCGATCTAAGAATAATTCTTAGAGAACATTGCTTGCCTTACCATAGCCTCGACTGGGTGATCTCGACCCGAAGTGGACATTTGTTGTCGAATCGAGTGCGGACGGCGAGGAAAGAACTTCGAGAAAAAGGCTTGGATAGCCTGATCGTATTCCACCCCTTCTCGACCCATTCGCACGCGAAGATCGTCGTCGCCGACGATATGCAGAACGGCGGATTCTCTGCACTGGTCGGGTCGTGCAACTGGCTCTCTTCCGGATTCAGGAGCTTTGATGCATCGGTGCGATCGAGGGATCCGATTCTGGTGCCCGAAGTGCTGAATGTACTCGCGAAACTGTCTCGGGGTCGCGACGGGCATTGGTCTCCGCTTACCGAAAACCTGGCTAAGCTCTCTGTTTCGACAGCTAAGCAACCGCCAACTAAAGGAAGGGAGGTCTCCGCCGCGCTGATGCTCGGCGCGCATCATGGATGGTTCATACGAGATGCTCGTGACAATGCTCAGCACAGAATCTTCGTGGCAAGCTATCGGCGGAGCGAAGTGGGAAGCAGAGCGGTGGTGGTCCCTGCGATAGCTGCGGCGCAAGACCAAAGGAGTGTGTCCTCCCGCATCTACTACAATCGGACAAGCGGTCAGATGACGCAGTCGGGCGCCTCGGATCTGATACTCGCATCTGCCGGTGACAAAGTGACGTTCCGGGCAGTTCACGCCCCAAGGCTGCACGCCAAGACTCTAGCCTGGGATGACGATTCCATGGTCGTCAGCAGCCTGAACTGGCTATCGGCTGATGCTTCTCCGCACCGTTCATTGGAAGAGTTGGCGTTTACATACGTGGCGGACGCGCCGCAGACCACGTGATCAGAGTATTTGATAACGTACACGTAGCGTGATCGTGTGAGAGGTAGACGAATGAGCGGCCACTTTTGACCGGAAATGGTCATTGATAAGACAGGATTTAGAAATAGGGTTATCAGGTAGGGGAAGACAGCTCTTATTCTGGAGCAAGCGTTCAGCATAAGCCGAGCTCTGGCCCAAGAGGAACAAAATTGATGGGCTGGCAGGTTCGAAGGGCTGGCTCTATGACCTATTTACCAGGGTCGAGATTATCGGCATCCTTCTCAGGTTCCGGGGCATTGACGAGGTTAATCAACTGTTCGGGAGCAAGGCGTGAGATCCGATGTGCGACCCCCGTCTAGTTACGTTCGTGCTGACGCCGATGCGGTATCGAGTTCGCAGCAGGGTCATCGACTCTTAAGCTAGGGGAACTGAAGGCATAAGGTAATGGACCTCCGATGAAAGACCGCGTGTACTCAGAACTGTCGGCCATCACGGCCTACGACGCCTTGGAGCGGGAGCATCGGTGTGACGCGCTTGCTTGGGTCGAGTCAGGAGCGCCGCTGTTCCGCGTTGAGAAGCCGGCTGTGCCGCCGAAGCATCTTGTTTCATACTTCGCGCTCGTTTGTGACGAACACATCCTGCTGGTACATCACAGGAACGCGCAGCTTTGGCTGCCGACTGGGGGACATGTCGAGCCTGATGAAGACCCGCGTGCCACGGTGGTTCGCGAGCTCAAAGAAGAACTTGGCATTGACATTGGGCTGGAAAAGGTAGGCCCACCCCGGATGGTCACTGTGACAGAGACAGTTGGCTTAACTTCGGGGCACATAGATGTCTCGCTTTGGTATGCCGTCACCGCAGACCGAACCCGTCCGATTCACTTTGATCTCGTCGAGTTCTATGACGCAAAGTGGTTTCCGTTTTCAAAAGTACCGCTTCAACGCACTGATCCACATCTTCACAGGTTTCTAGCCAAGCTGCGCGGGCCCGAGGCCCAATGATGCGTTCAAGTCGAATCCGTTTCGTGTCGCAAGTTGCATGGCAAGCACAGATGGCCACGTACTTCACTCCACTAGGCACTGTGGCTTGACGGGAATGTGTTGCATGAGGAGTATTTCTATAGATCATCGTGAAAGACTTGAGGGGATCGTTCGAGATTCTCCCTGGTTCATGCAGGCTCTTCGTGCCGCTCGTGATCTTGACTTCCCATCATGGTGCATCGGTGCAGGCGCGGTGAGGAATCTGGTTTGGGATCATCTGCATGGTTACTCGACAGCGTCATATCTTTCGGATATCGATCTTGCGTACTTCGATCAAAACGAGACTTCGGGCAGAGAGCGGTACCATCAGGACAGAATAAAGCTGGTCTGCCCTGACCTTCCTTGGGAGGTGACTAATCAGGCACACGTCCACTTGTGGTTTGAGAGCCACTTCGGTCATTCCGTCCGTCCTTTGCGTGACCTCAACGAGGCAGTTGCCTCATGGCCGGAGTTTGCAACGTCGGTGGGCATAAGCATTGACCACCATGGTGTCTTGGAGGTTCTTGCTCCGCTCGGCTTGGATGATCTGTTCGCGATGCGCATCCGACGAAACCCCGCCAGAGTGAGTATTGAAACGTTTCGTAGCCGCATTGCGAGCAAGCAGTACACCGTTCGCTGGCCGAGCGTCGTCGTGGTCGAAGATTGACCGTGCGCAGCCGGATTGGCGCTGCTGACACCATCCTGCAGCCCGGTTCCCCGCGTTCGGCACATGTCGGTAGGCGCTTGCGATTCTGCGCCGATGCCATCTGGCTAGCGCAATGAACGTGATCTCGGGAACCGTGGCGCAAGCTTTGCTGGTTCCAGTATGGGCTTGTGTACTCTCGTGAATCTGAGATGTTTCGAAGGGCAGGGGTCCCAATGAGGGTGCCGTTAGCGTCAGAGACGCTGCAGTAAGTTTGGCCCGATTGGCGGACGGAAGCCTCCGGCCCTGACGGACCTGCGCGCTCCGCTTGCCCAGGGGGGACGTTGCGGGTGGGGGGTCTTGCTGCGTCTGTCACCGTATCACGCCGTTCTCGCTGTCAAGGGCTGCGCGCCGATGGCGCTTGCGGCCCATGGCCGCCTGCGGGCCCTGTGACAGCTGCGCTGCGGCGTGCTTGTACGGCGCCGGGCAATCCCGCCCGGTACCGGAGTATTCCCATGTCGTCTTCATTCGTCTCGTCGCTGTACGTGCGCGACAGTCGTCGGCGCTATCAGCCGGCAACGGCCGAGCAGATTCTCGACGCCGCGCGGCAGGTGGCCGAGTCGCGGTTGCAACGGGGGATCGCGCTGAGCGACCCCTCGGTCGCCAGGCAGTTCCTGAGCGTGCGGCTTGCGGCGCTGGAGCACGAGGTGTTCGTGGCGATCCTGCTGGACACGCGTCATCGCGTGCTCGAGTTCGTCGAGTTGTTCCGCGGCACCGTCGACGGCGCCGAGGTGCACCCGCGCGAGGTGGTCAAGGTCGCCCTGGCTGCCAATGCGGCGGCGTTGATCGTGGCGCACAATCATCCCTCCGGATCGCCGGAGCCGAGCGCAGCCGATCGCGCCGTGACCTCACGCCTGAAGCAGGCGCTGGCGCTCGTGGACATCCGGCTCCTCGACCATTTCATCGTCGGTGAAACCGTGGTCTCCCTGGCTGCAAGGGGCTGGGTCTGAGGGGCCTCGTGCCCCTCTCTCTGCGCCTTGCTCAGGGCAGGGCAGCTCGCAACGGCGCCAGGAAGGCACCGGCACGAGCTGGGGCGCTGGCCGGCTCACCGTCAGCCAGCGCCGCCACCAGCGCGCTGCCGATCACCACGCCGTCTGCGTCGGTGGCCATGGCCGCAGCGCTGGCGGCATCGCGGATACCGAAGCCGGCCACCACCGGCGCCGCGCTCATGGCGCGGATCGCGCGCAGCCGCCCGGACGCCGCGGCGGGGTCGAGCTGGTCCGACGCGCCGGTCACCCCGGCAAAGCTGACGTAGTAGAGGTAGCCCTGCACCTGGGCGCACAGCGCTTCGAGCCTTACATCGGTGGTGGTGGGCGAAGCCAGCAGCACCAGCGCCACGTCGTGCGCGGCGAAGGCGCCGCGGAAATCCCCGGCTTCTTCCGGCGGCAGGTCGACCAGCAGTACGCCATCGACGCCGACGTCGGCGGCCTCGCGCGCGAAGCGATCGGCACCGCGCGCCTCGACCGGGTTGAGGTAGCCCATCAGCACCACCGGGGTTTGCGCATCGCGCTGGCGGAACGCGCGCACGCTGTCGAACACGTACGACAGCCCGGCGCCGCGCGCGAGTGCGCGCTCGGAACTGCGCTGGATGGTGGGACCGTCGGCCATCGGGTCGGAGAACGGCACGCCGAGTTCGATCACGTCGGCGCCGGCCTCGACCAGCGCATGCATCACCGGCACCAGCGACTCGAGCGACGGATCGCCGGCGGTGACGAACGGGATCAGCGCCTTGCGGTCGGCGGCCCTGAGCTGGGCGAACCTGGTGTCGATGCGGTTCATTGCGCTTCTCCTTCCCCTTCAAGGGGAGGGAGCAAAGCTGCCGGGCCACGCGAAATCAAAGCTGCATGCCCTCGCGGGCGGCGATGGTGTGGACGTCCTTGTCGCCGCGGCCCGACAGGTTGCACAGCACGATCGCGTCCTTCGGCATCCCGCGCGCCAGCTTGATCGCCTGGGCGATGGCGTGGCTGGACTCGAGCGCGGCGAGGATGCCTTCGGTCTTCGCCAGCAGGTGGAAGGCGGCCAGCGCTTCGTCGTCGCTCACGCCCACGTACTCGGCGCGGCCGGTGTCCTTGAGGAAGGCATGCTCGGGGCCGACGCCCGGGTAATCGAGGCCCGCGGACACCGAGTGCGTCTCGGTGATCTGCCCGTCGTCGTCGCACAGCACGTAGGTGCGATTACCGTGCAGCACGCCGACGCGGCCGGCTGCGAGCGATGCCGCGTGGCGGCCGCTGGCGATGCCCTCGCCCGCGGCCTCGGCGCCGACGATGCGCACGCCCGGGTCGTTGAGGAAGGCGTGGAACAGCCCGATGGCGTTGCTGCCGCCGCCCACGCAGGCGGTGATCGCGTCCGGCAGGCGGCCGTGTTCGGCCAGCATCTGCGCGCGCGCCTCGCGGCCGACCACGGCGTTGAAGTCGCGCACCATGCGCGGATAAGGATCCGGCCCGGCGACGGTGCCGATGATGTAGAAGGTGTCGCGCACGTGGGTGACCCAGTCGCGCATCGCCTCGTT
>PJTQ01000732.1_pt1 | contig 14441 bp, 11 predicted proteins | sample 1512231 | NCBI WGS metagenome assembly PJTQ01 (sample SAMN08177688, study PRJNA422409) | Soil metagenome, whole genome shotgun sequencing project. | isolation source: Soil (3) enriched on wood chips | place: USA: Madison | collected 2015-01-15 | reverse complement strand
CCAACCATATCATTGGTATAGCGCGTGAAATATTCAAATGAAAAGCCCAGGCGGCTGTCAAATGCCGCAACGTCTGCACCGATATTCCAAACCCTGATATTTTCCCAAGTGAGTGAAGAACTCACCAGGCCTGGCGCTGAAGCCGTATTCGGACGGGCATTGTTTATAATCCAACTCCCGCTTGCCGTACTAACCGGCATAGTTACATAAGTAGGATAGATTGAACTGGTGTTCTGGTTGCCCAACACGCCATACGAGCCACGCAGTTTGAACATATTGATTTGGTTAACATGGGCTTTCCAAAAGTCTTCGTTAGCCACATTCCAACCCGCAGAAACGGAGGGGAAGCTCCCCCAACGCCGATTCTCCCGGAAACGTGAGGTACCGTCATAACGGTAGTTGAGTTCCACAAAATACCGGTCGTCATAATGGTAGTTTATCCTTCCGAAATAGCCCATGGTTGCCCAATCGTTCTCGCCGCCGGAAACGGATGGCGTGATGTAGGAGCCATCCAAGGCTTGGCCTGTTGTGATATTAATGGTCGGGTTTTCCCGTATGATCATCCCGTGCCTCGTTGCAGAGGTATTTCTAAACTTATTCTGTTCTGATTGAAACCCAGCCATTACTTGGAACGAATGCCCACCCAGTGATTTTTCATAGCGGCCATAGTAATCCTGTGAAATGTAATCGTAGCGCTCGATATATTCACTCACGTAATTCTCCGGTTCAGCCACGTAGGGATTTCCTTCCACATCGTGTGCATAAGTGGTCAGTTTTACAGTCCGGGCAAAACGGTCGCCAAGGTTATAATAATAGCGTCCTTGGAAAGATAGGCCCGGAAGCGGCTCCACGACAGCCCGGAGCTGGCTCCCACTATTGTCGATGATGCGGTCATATCGTCCCCCCACCGCGATGATCGACAACCGGTCAGTAGTAACGTCATACAGGTGGCCATTGGGATCATATAACGGGTTTGCGGGCTGAGTCCGGCTCATATATTGCATATATCGATCCTCAAAATGCGAAGGTCTGCTGTAATCCTCCCTCGAAAATTTACCGTTATAACCCAACGTAATCCAATTCGAAATCTTCGATTCGAGATTCACCACGGTATTGTAGCGTTTCAAGCCATCGCCGCCCAACCGGAGTAACCCTCCTTGGTTAAGTGCATTTCCCGACAGGTAATAGTTTAACGTCTCGCCACCCCCGCGCAAGCTAATCGTGTGCTCGTCGGAGTGAGAATTGGAGAGAAACACCGATGTCCACCAGTCATGATTGTCGTTCCCTTCCGCAGATCCACCGGCCCATCGGGCTGGATTCCCGGGATCCGGTTGTATGTTGGTGAGGCCCGGTTTGCCGGCCATATAGTCTTTGATCCGCTGCATTCGGTCAGGCCCTACGAAATCCGGGGCGCCACTGTTCCTGGATGCATCATTGATGAATATCGCCCAGCGATATGAATCGGCAGTTTCAGGAAAATTAATCGGGGTGGAGTTGCGGAAGCTATTGTTATAGGTAATGATTGGCCGCCCCTTTTGCCCCCGCTTCGTCGTTACCAAAATAACACCGAATGGCGCCCTAGACCCATAAATCGATGATGCAGCGGCGTCCTTAAGTATCGAAACACTTTCGATATCATTTGGGCTTAAATGGTTTAGATTGCCCTCCGCGCCATCGATCAAGATCAGCGGTCCGCCACTGGATCCCTGCCCAATGGTATTCAGTCCGCGGATATTAAACGACGATGCGCTCTCCAAACTGCCCCCATAGCTGCTTTGCCCAATTTCCAAACCTGTAGCGAGTCCCTGCAGTGCCTGCGCAACGTTTGTAACCGGCCTTGAATCCAAATCCTTGGCACTGATTACGGATACAGAACCTGTCACATTAGCCCGCTTCTGGGTAGTGAAGCCCACCACCACCACCTCGTCCAATGCCGTAGTCGGTTCGAGCGAAACATTGACAACGCTGCTGTTGCCTACCTCCAATTCTTCATTGGCATACCCTACGTACGTAAAAACTAAAACAGCATGGTCATCAGGAACCATGATCTGAAAAGCACCGTCATTGCCCGTAGTAGTAGCTATGGTAGTGCCTTTTACCGCGACGTTTACCCCCGCCAGGCTTTCGCCCCGTTCGTTGCTAACTTTACCCGTGACCTCTCGTGCCATAACTGCCATAGGTGTATGGCTTTTCAGTGTATACGGAACATAAAGAATCATTAACACGGCCACCCACCGGCCCACATTCCAAGTAGTCGCGCTTGCGCACTTGTTGGAATTAACTTTTTTAGGTATTTTCTTTTTCATAATTATATAAATAAATAATTGATGACTTGGTAGGTGCAATATTAGCGCGGATTTTTGCAGGAAAAAAAATCCAAGTTTGCAACTTTTGACACTATATTTCCCCTATCGTGCAATCCACCGAGTATCGGCACATTTTGTTGTTTAGGCTTCATTCTTGCTTACAGTATAATTTAATTGGCGCCTAAACATAATTAAATTCATTGCTAAATTTGCCATGTTTTACACTATATTACCCGTTGGAGTCAGTTTCAGTGATGTTTCTAAATAAAAATACCGATATTCGAATGGAGCAAAACCTACATTATGTTACCGGTATACCGAAAAATCACCTACTCACAGCTGTTCTCGTTTTCCACCGTGCTGGAAAGCCCACCTGAGTTTTATACCGCATGGCACCACCATCCAGAATATGAGTTGATTCTCATAACAAGAAGCATCGGCACGCGGTTTATGGGCGATAGCATCCAGAAGTTCAACGAAACCGAATTGGTGCTGGTGGGACCGAATCTACCCCATTGCTGGAAAGAAGATCTCGGCAGCGAAAACCCGCAGGCAAAAGCGTATGTCATTCACTTTTCTGCAGATTTTCTCGGAAAAGACTTTTTTAATATACCGGAAGGCAGGCAAATTAAGCAATTGCTCGACCAATCACAGCTCGGTCTGCGGTTTTCGCCGGAAATCGAACAGCTTGCCGTTTGGAAGATCTTGCAAATATTCGAGACGACCGAATTTGATCGCGTACTGAACTTACTTGGACTGTTGAACCTGCTAGCAAAATCGGATAAATTTGAACAAATATCGAGTCCAGGTTTTATCAGTTCATTTGTGGAGAATCAATCGGATCGTATCAACAAAGTATTTGAGTATACCCTGGAAAATTTCAAGAAGCCCGTCGATCTGGATACTGTGGCCGAACTGGCACATATGAGCAAAACCGCTTTTTGCCGTTTTTTCAGGAAAAGCACCGGAAAAACCTATTTTGATTTCCTGAAAGAAATACGGTTGGGCCATGCCTGCAAACTTTTGCAGGAAAGCGACCTCAGTATCCACCAGATCAGTTACCACTGCGGTTATGAAAGCATGTCCAATTTCAACAAGCAGTTTAAGGAATTATTTATCACCACGCCACTCAAATACCGGCAGAGTCTGCTGCATCAAAACACCCACTCCCACACCTTGTCTCCCGCTATCGGGTAAATACAGGCATCAGGTACGGGTTGAAGAGGGTGCAACCCCGTCAATGAGCCGAATGCGGGCAGCAACAGCGTATTCCTATGATAATAGAAGCAGGGAAGCCGATACGTTTGTCTTCCCTTGGTAGGAATGACACATCCCGGATGCACATGGCCTGCAATGTTGAGCCAATTAGCTGATCCGTCCTCAACCGGGTGATGGGTGCAATGGATATGCGGCGCAACGGAATAGAACGGCACGACGGCGACCTCCGCGTTTTCCAAAATCTCATGCGGCAGGATATCGTGGTTGCCACGGGTGAGTGTGAATTTTACCGTTGGATTAGCTGCCCGAAAGCGTTTAAATGCTTCCCACTCACTGTTCAACTCACTATGGAAGAGGTCGCCCAGCAATACCACCGTCCGGACACGGTGACGGTCCAGCAGCGATTGCAGGCGCGCAGTATCCTTATCGACCGGCGGCACGGGCATGAAGATACCCGCTTTACGAAAATGCGCCCCCTTGCCCAAGTGCCAATCCGCAACGACAAGCGCATCGTATTCCGGAAGCAGCAGGGCCCGTTCGGGCAATAAGGTGAGGCGGGTACCCATTAGTTGGATCGTTTTCCCCATACCACTAAGCCTCCAGTTGGGTTTTCAATTTCTCCAGCCGTGCCTGCCAATCTTCGTTGCTGTACCGCTCGCGGAAGGACTCGGCAAATACGGGGAAGGCAAACGGCGTAAGCTTGTCCGGCCGTTGCACAACAATCCGGTGCGTGCTGATTCGCTCAAAAGCTTGATGCATCCGCGATGCCTCCAGTTGGAAATCATACACTTCGTCGTAAGCTTGCCGGAGCAGCAGGTTGCCTGGGTCGTATTCTTCAAATACGGAAAAGAACAGTCCGGAATTGGCCTGGAGGTGCTTGGTCTTCATCTGCTTGCCGGGATAGCCTTGGAATACCAGACCGGCAATACCGGCGATATCCCTGAACTTGCGTCGCGCCATCTCCCGGATGTTGATGCCGCTACGGATATCGTCAAATAGCCCTGCTGTAGAAAACAAACCACTTGCCAGCGCCTCATCCAACGGCAAGGGGTCGTCGCAGAGCAGCTCGAAACCATATTCATTGCATGCGATGCTGAATGTCGCTTTCCGTATACGGCTTAGCCGGTAGGCAACCACAGCGGCCATGCCCTCATGCACCAGCTTACCTTCAAACGGATAGACAAACAAGTGATAGCCATATCGGGTATGGATGTATTCCACCAGCAGCTCGTATTCCCCCGGCAGTGCCGATACCCGATGCTGCTCGGCAAACAGGGGCTTCAGGAATCGGAGTTCCGTCGGCAGGTTGCGGCCCCGACGATGGAGTTCGGCAAACGTGTGCCGGAGCGCAGCCCCGAAATTATCCGAAATGGGAAACCTTCCGCCCATCCACGAGGGAACCATTCCCTTTTTGCCGGTGGCGGGGCGCACAATCGCCTGGATATCCTTCACGCGCACCAACTCCAGCAATCGGCCGGCAAACCAAAACGTATCTCCGGGCTGCAAACGGGAGATAAACCATTCCTCGATCGTTCCCAGGTATTTACCACTTAGAAACTTCACACGCATCATCGCATCAGACACGATGGTACCGATACTCAGTCGATGGCGCATGGCTATGCGCTTGCTGGTTACTTGATAAACCCCGTTTTCAACCACTACCTTATGGAACTCGTCATAGGTATCCAACGTGCGCCCGCCCTGCGTCACCATCAGCAGGCATTCGTCGAACTCGTCCCGGCTCATGGTCGAAAAACAATGCGTGGACTTGATCTCACCGTATAACTCATCTGCACGGAAACCGTCGGATACTGCCAGCGTGACCAGGTATTGCAGCAACACGTCAAACGACCGGACATACGGCAGCCGCTGTTCCAACAATTGATGTTGCACGGCATGGCGGATGGCCGCCCCCTCCATGATCTCCAGGGAGTGGGTGGGCAGGAAATAGATTTTGCTCGTTTCGCCGGGTCGGTGGCCACTTCTTCCGGCGCGCTGCACGAACCGGGCCACACCTTTGGGTGATCCGATCTGCACCACACAGTCGACCGGCCTGAAGTCCACACCCAGGTCGAGGCTGCTCGTGCACACCACGGCCTTGAGTATTCCGCGGTGCAGGGCGTCTTCCACCCACAGGCGTAATCCGTCGCTAAGCGATCCGTGGTGGATGGCCAGGGCACCGGCCAGTTGCGGCGCAGCGTCCAGTAGCCGATGGTACCAGATTTCAGCTTGTGAGCGGGTATTGGTAAACAACAAGGTAGACCGGTGGGCGTCGATAATCGGCAAAACCTTGCCGATCATGCTGGTGCCCAGGTGGCCGGCCCAGGGAAACCGTTCCAATTCGTCGGGGAGCAATGTTTCCATATGGATTTCCTTCCGCAGGTTGGCTTTCACCAATGTCCCGTCATGTTCAGCACCAAGTAAGATATCCATGGCCTCATCAAGATTGCCGATGGTCGCGGAGATTCCCCATACCAGCAGGCCCGGACAGATCGCGCGGAGCCTACTGAGGGCTAGCTCCACCAGTACACCCCGTTTACTGCCCATTAATTCGTGCCACTCATCGATGACGACAACTTCCAGGCCGCTGAAGTAATCGCTATATCCCTTCGAAGCCAGGAGCAGGTGGACGCTTTCCGGCGTGGTAATCAGTGCTTCGGGTGCCAACGTCTTCTGCCGCTTACGCTCGGCCGCATCCGTATCGCCGGTTCGGAGCCCGATACGATAGTCCAGCTCCAGGTCGTCGCTCACCGTTCGGGTAGCTTGGAGTATTTCAGCAGAAAGCGCACGCAATGGCGTGATCCACAGGCAATGGACACCCTTTTTTTGTTTTTTCTTCAGGTAGTAACGCTGCAGCACACCAAACCAGATGGCAAATGTCTTTCCATAGCCTGTCGGTGCGTTAAGCAATCCCGATTTACCTCGGGCAATGGCTGCCCACGTATCCTGCTGGAAACGATGGGGTTGCCACCTCTGATTAAAAAACCATGCCTCGGCGAATGTATTCAATAGCGCTGCTTCCTGTTTTGCAAAGTTACGATTTTGTGGGCGCTTTCATTGACTCACGGCATCAATCAGCTGCAGCAGGTCCGCCTTCGTGTTTGCATGCTCAGGCAATTTGTCCTGCCGCCAGCGTAGTATCCGCGGAAAACGCAGCGCCACGCCCGCTTTGTGCCGGCTGCTTTTCTGAATGCCTTCAAAAGCGATCTCAAAAACATGATGGGGTGTCACGCTGCGCACCGGCCCAAAGCGTTCCAGCGTATTCCGCTTGATCCAGGTGTCCAGGGCCGTGATTTCCTTATCGGTGAGCCCCGAATAGGCTTTAGCAAAAGGTACCAGCGCGCCGTCACCATCCCACACGGCAAACGTATAGTCGGTGTACAGATTTGCCCTGCGGCCATGGCCGCTTTGGGCATAGATTAATATACCGTCTACGGTCAGCGGGTCTGTTTTCCACTTCCACCAGTTGCCCCGCCTGCGGCCGCTGCCGTAAGCGCTGGTTTTCCGCTTAAGCATCACCCCCTCGCAATGGAATTCACGCGCCTGCCGGCGGAACACTTCCACCTCACCCCAGTTATTAAAAGGCATCGTTTCGGATAGCAGCAGCACAGGGGGCGTGTTAGGTGAAGCAAGCAGGGTTTCCAACACGTTACGGCGACCATGCATCGGCATGTCCCGGATATCTTTGCCTTTCCATTCCAGCAGGTCATAGCAAACCATTACCAACGGCGCTTCACGAAGTGACTTCTGGGATAGGTTCTTCCTTCCGATACGCGTTTGCATCACCTGAAAGGACAGCGGCCGACCGTCCTGCCAAGGGATGATTTCACCATCGATGACCGTGCCGTCAGGCAATGATTCCGCCAGCGGCCCGAATTCCGGAAATTTGTCGGTGAGCAGGTCCTCTCCCCTGCTCCACACGAATAGCTGGCCGTTGCGCACAATGAGCTGCCCGCGTATGCCGTCCAGTTTTTTCTCGATATACCACGCTTCGATGTCACCGAGCGATTCCGGAGCACTGTCCAGTTGGTACGCGAGATAAAAGGGATAGGGCTGGAAATCACGGTTACCCTGCGCAGCTTCGGAAAACAGCGAAGCCATGGTTTCTGCAGCCGGAAGCCATTCCCCCATCAGCCGGTGCGCTACTTCGGCTACGTCCATCCCCAGATGGATGGAAAGTGCTTTGACGACGAGCTGGCGGGACACTCCCATGCGGAAATTTCCGGTGATCAATTTGGTGAAAACAAACCGTTCGTCCTTGTCAAAATGCTGCCAAAAGCCGGTTATGGTTTCTTTTTTCTGCTCATCGGTTTGCTCCAGCAGTTTCGGCAATTCATCGATCACGTCCGGTAGGCGGTAATCACGCCCGGATGGGGCATCCGGCGGAAGCACCAGGGCTATGGCCTCTGCCAGGTCGCCCACGATGTGGTAAGACTCCTCAAAGAGCCAGTCCGGTATTCCCGCTATCGCCGCTGCCCATTCCTTCAGTGCCGAGGTCTTTACCGGCCGTCTTGGGCGGTTGTCGATCAGGAGGGCGATGGCATACAAGGCGCTCCGGTCGTCACTCTCCGCCAGGTAACTGACGATAGCTGCTACCTTTTCATTTGTCTTCGTCGTCTGGTCAATGGCAGTAAATAGCTGCGTGAATCGTTTCATAGGTCGCCCTCCGTTACCTCGGCGCCTTGCAAGTGTACTTCACGTGCGTTTAGCCCGTTTTGTTCACGTAACCATCGGGCAAACGGTGTTTCATAGCCATGGGTCACATGCACCGTTTCGGCTCCCGTTGCGGCTATTGCCTGGTTCAGCTGCTCCCAGTCGCTATGGTCAGACAGCACGAACCCGCGGTCCACCCCCCTGCGCCTGCGGGCACCCCGGAGCTGCATCCAGCCGCTGCACAGCGCGATCCGGTAAGGCGACAGCCGTTTCAGCCACGATGAACCCAGTGCCGAAGGTGGCGCTACAATGACGGCACCCTTCACGGTTTTCCGATCGGTTTCGGGGGTGATTCGTTCACCGCTGAACCGGTAACCCACGGACTCCAGCGCCCCATTGACATTTGCCACGGCACCATGCAGGAGTACCGGACCAATCCCGGGGTCCAGGTGCCGTAAGATGGTCTGTGATTTCCCCAGCGCATAGGCCAGCAACACCGTGTTTACGCCGTCAGCGGCATTGCGCATCCACCAGCTATTGATTTCCGAAAAAACAACGGCGGGGTCGGGAAAGCGGTAAATCGGCAGTCCAAACGTGGATTCCGTCACAAAACGATGGCAGCGCACCGCTTCGAAGGGCACGCTGACGCCGTCATGGGCCAGCTTATAGTCGCCGGAGACCACGCAGACCTCTCCCCGGTATTCCAGCCGAACCTGCGCCGAGCCGATGATGTGTCCTGCGGGGTGCAGGCTGATGCGCACACCGTTTACGGAGACGGCATTTCCATATTCCAACTCTTGGATGGCAAGGTCCGATCCCAACCTCAACCGCAGAATAGGCGCCGTATGGCTATGGCAAAGGTACCGGCCCATACCCCACCGGGCATGGTCGCTATGGCCATGCGTAACAATGGCGCGTTCCACTGGTTCCCATGGATCAATATAACTATCGGCCTGCGGGCAGTATATGCCCCGTTCAGTAAATTTAAGCATCGCTTGGAAGTAAACAAAAATAAGGCAACTTAGTTTATTGATATTATTGCTATGTTTGGGTTATGGAAGAACATGTTTTTTACGAAGGACAGATCATTTGGGCGCAGATTGATGCCAACAGGCATCTCCGGCATTCCGCATATGCCGATCTTTGCGCGCAGGCGAGAAGTAATATGCTAAAAGATATGGGGCTCTCCTTGGATAAAATCGCAGAAACGAATATCGGGCCGGTTCTGTTCCGTGAAGAGCTCGTGTATTTGCGGGAAATCCCTCTCAATGATATGGTGAAGGTAACCGTGGTGATGACCAAGTATAATACCGTAAACTCCCGCTTTTCATTCCGCCATGAAATCTACCGTGCTGACGGCACCAAATGTGCCGTCGTAACGGTGGATGGTGCTTGGATGGACATCGCAAAACGAAAGCTGACGGTTCTGCCATCCGAATGGCAGGCCATCGTGTCGCGGCTACCCAAAAGTGAAGATTATGAGGAAATGAAAGGTTGATTTGAATTAAGAGCCAATCGTATGAAAAGAATGATGCTAACGCTAGTAGCAACCTTATTTATCGCGGTCACCGCTGCGCAGACCTCCGCTATCATTTCCGGCAATACCTCATTCAGCATTGGCAGTGTTGCCGGAACCGTACGGGGCACGTTCGAAGCTCCTACTGGCACGTTTGTCTTTGATCCGGCAGATTTATCCAAGGCACGAATTGATATATCGATAGCTACCGTCTCGATATTCACTGACCATAAACGGCGGGATGCCGATGCAAAAAGTGAAAAATATCTAGGTGTGGAACAATTTCCAACGATCCATTTCACATCCACAGCAGTAACAGCAAAGGGCAATGCCTATGTAACGACCGGGAACCTCCGCATTAAGGATACGACAAAGGTGGTGACCTTACCTTTTAATGCAAAGCGAAATGAAGACGGCACCTATTCGTTGTCAAGCACATTCGAAATAAATCGGCTGGATTACGGCATCGGTGGCAAAACGTTTATGCTACGAAACCTGGCCACCGTCAGCATGGATGCAGTGGCCAAATAAGCAAAAAGCCCACGGAACCAGTGGTCGTGGGCTTTTGCGCTGCGATTACCTCGCTTATTACTTCACATCTATCAACCGCGAAGCAACCTTAGCTTCTTCTTTCTTGCCAATGGCTACCTTCAATACGCCATCCTTATAGTTAGCATCGATGCTGCTGTGGTCGATGCTATCGGGTAAGGTGAAAGAGCGTGTAAATGACGTGTAGCTATATTCACGTTTGCTGTACTTCTTGCTTTCATCGGTGCTTTCCACCTTCTTTTCCGCAGAGATAGTCAACACATCTCCGTCTACATTAATCTTGAAATCGCCCTTTTCCAAGCCGGGAGCGGCCAGCTCGATGTGATACGCTTCGCTCGTCTCGGCTACATTCACCGCTGGTACGCGAGAAATAAATCGGTCGGACAGAAATGAATCGTTGAAAATCGGGTTAAAAAAATCATTGACCCAATGATCTACACCCCTGTTTTTGTTGCCTGAAAATTTTACCAATGTCATGTTTTAATCCTCCTGTTTTTTTGTTTTTTACCTTTGGTGTGTAGTGTTCAAATTATATACCAACGGAGAAAAGGGAAGTTTTAATGACTATTTGTCATGTAAAAAAATAATAACAAGACATTATGTCGCTTTTATTGGTGCTGAAGCTGACTTCTTCTTATCGTTTCCAGGTTAGGCTCACGGCTGCCTTTGCGTGATCGCCACCAAAAGGAGGCCGGTTTTTACAGATGCTAACCTCGATTTCATCCACAAATGGAAATTCTTCACGGACACGTTTGAGGATGGTTTCGGCTACGGTTTCCAATAATTTACGGGGGGTCTCCATTTCCGTTTTCACGATTTCATAGAGCGTTTCATAATTGACGGTTCGGTTCAGGTCATCTTCCGTTTTTTCGGGTTGGTCGAACGCGGCATGGACCGCCACCATAAATTCATTACCAAGCACCTGCTCTTCCGGATAATAACCGTGATAGGCGAAGAAGCGTAGATCATCGAGTGCAATTCGTTGGCGTACCTGTTCCATCAAGCAAACCTACGGGAAAAAAGCGCAGTTTTCAAGTTGTTAGTCTGCAGAGCCGTTTATTATCGTTAATAACTCCGCGACCAACCTTTCGGAAAACGCCTGATCATTGATATGTGCATTTACTTCAACGATATTGATTTTTTTTGGGCTGTTCTTCTTTATTTCGTCAAATAGCGCCTGGTTGCTAGCAGGACGGTAAAAAATACCGCCTTTCGTGTCTATTTGGGACAATCCGTCGGTCGGGAGGAGAATGGTAACCGATGCCAACGAAGCGGCTAATTTTTCAGCCATCATTTTTCCAAGCACCCTGTTTTCTGCTTCATTGGTTCGCATTAACGTAACATCAGGAGCCCATTCGTATAGCTCCCTGTCGCTGTATTCTTTTGGTACGGTATCCGCATGGGCAAAATTCACCATATCCAGGCACCCTGGAACAACCACCTGCGGGATACCTAACGCAGCAGCGGCAGTTAACCGATCCGGTCCGGCACTGCAAATGCCACCACACAACTCGTCTGCAAGCTCTGTAGTCGTAATATCTAAAACGGCGTGGAAGTATTTTTCGCGGATTAATGATTCCATGGTTCTGCCCCCCACGCCGTTAGCATGGAACGTAAATACTTCAAAACCTTTGCTCTTCAGCAATTCACTGCACCTATTGACGCAATCTGTTGTGTTGCCAAACATACTGATGGCCACCCGTTTGGTCGGGGTTTCACGGCGTGATTTGGTTATTCGGGCCATGCCGCTAATCGCGGCGGCCGCTTGTTCAATAAGGAGTGCGCTGATGCTGTTCAGCCCCGCGACATCAACAACCGACGGCATAAGAACGATGTCTTTTGCACCAATCTGGCGCGATAGATCTTTGGTGGCCAACGTCGTCAAACACAATTTCGGTATCCCGAAAGGTATTTCCTGCATGGCTAAAAGGGCGATATATGTTCCGCCCCCGCCACCCATTCCGATCGCTCCTTTCGCCTTTCCCTCGGATACCAGCTTTTTTACGATTTTTGCAGCTCCATTACCCATTATTCCCATGGCGTAACCACGGTCGCCTTTTTTCCGCAGGTCGGCTAATGAATGTCCCGCTGCTGTGGCAACCGCATCGCTTTCAATGTCCACGGGGAACCTGTCGGTGGTGCCCATGACCCCTGTATTTATTGCAATAACACGGTCGCCCAGTCCGATCAGGCATTGGTAAAGGAATGCAAAATCTGCTCCCTTGGTATCAAAACACCCCATCATTAAAATATACCGATCACGCATGTCGTATAGGATAAAATGAAACTGGTCGAATTAAACATTATTTTCCGAAATATTGAAGTCAAAGACAATTACCCGTTCCAGATTAGGTACGACTAAGCTCTTTACCTTTTCGTGAATCTCGTGTGGTAAATAATTGTCCCTGGATGCAGGGGAGTCGAATGTCATGATGAATCCATGGGTAAACCCATCATTAAGCCCTTCGGTACTGTCGTATGGCCCGTATTCCATACTTAATAATCCGGGGATTTGCCCTACCATGCTTTTCATTGTCCTGAAGCATTCCATTACCTGATTATCGGTAACCGTCTTCTTGAATTTGAATACACCAAAATGTCTTACCATATGTTAACGTTTCCTCAATTATTGACGATGCACAGTGATTTTCCGAGTTTTTATTAGCGCCAGCAGCTGACCACTATCAATTATGTTAGCGTTCGTATATAAGCTAGCAAATCCGCAACCTGTATGTCTGTCAGGTTGTCAATTAAGCCGCTGGGCATAAAGGATCGTCCGCTCAGGAAACCCTCGCTTTTGATATCACTGCTTTGTACAAACACCTTATTGCCACCCATAGCAGAAATTGTAACGCCTTGGTCGTCTTTCAAATATAGATACCCTTCAACGCTGCTGTTGTCCTTTTTTATAACACGGTACACTTGATACCCACCCTCTATGGCGGCATCGGGATCTAAGATAGCCGTCAGTATGGCGATATCTTCGCGGGCAGCCGACCCATCGAGGGCAGGTGCAATGTCCAGCCCCTCCTGGCCTACCCTGTGGCACATCAGACAAGTCTGGAATACTACTTTCCCTTGTTCTGCATTCCCTGTTTTTTTCTCCGCGATTGCTACGTATCGGCCGAGTTTGCCTTCAAAGGCTTTCTTTGCTTCTTCGTCGCGTTTTTTAACACCATTTACGATGGCTAGGCCCGCGGGGTTTTTGGTGTCGTTATTGTAAATCCGGTCTGCGGAAGACTTATTGAAGGACTCGTCAGTTAGCAGTTTTTTGCCGTACATGGTGATCAGCATGTTACACCCTTCTTCAGAACCGGACAATCTGCTGGTAAGGGTTTGCCGTTCAGTACTTTTCATTGCAGGGAGCCAGGTTTGCAAGATTTTCGTTGCTGCATCCGGATCGGCCTTGGTAACGCTGTGCAGTGATGAAACCCTCGACTCGAAGTCAAACCGATCGTCTTCCGCAACGCGCAGAAAAAACGCTTTGTTGCGCTTGAGATCATTCTCCAGTGCTTTTAATACCAAAGCCAATGTACTTGTCGATAACTCATTATCGATGAATGGGGCTATGGCACCATTGGGAACTTTGATGTCAAGACGGCCTATGGCGTCCAAAGCCAAGCGTCTGTCAGCTTCTGTGTCACTGCGCAGTAACTCCAGGGCTGGCGATACGAGTACGGACGATAGCTCAACTGACTGGATTTGCTGCTGGTTTCTCAACGCGATATCGAGGTATTTTGCGGCTTGTGCAGGTGCTTCGATAAGCGGCTTAATCAAGGCGTATACTTTTGGATTATCCAACATTTTTGATGCCCAGATAAAGGTGGGTTCATCAAGGTTACTAATCCTGGCACGTTCCCAAAGCGGGAAAAACCAAGCTTCCTTTTGTTGGTTGGGTAAGGCTTGAATAGCCCATAGTAAATGGGTAGCTGGATATGTGCTTGCCGCTGGTCCAGCAAGATAGGCATTCAGTTCATCCGGATATTGTTCAAGCGCTTTTAACGCCAGGTAACGTTCGAACCCGCGTTCGTAAGCCCCGCCCATGCTATTGCCTTCGATAGCTGGTTTGCAAGCACTCAGCAAAATGGCTATCGTGTTATGATCGGCTTTTCCCATGTCTGATAGTGTACGGAGTACCTGCGACCGCACCATTGGATTTGGGTCTTCGACCAGTCCCGCAAGAATATTGATAGCAACCT
>PJTQ01000728.1_pt1 | contig 14516 bp, 13 predicted proteins | sample 1512231 | NCBI WGS metagenome assembly PJTQ01 (sample SAMN08177688, study PRJNA422409) | Soil metagenome, whole genome shotgun sequencing project. | isolation source: Soil (3) enriched on wood chips | place: USA: Madison | collected 2015-01-15 | reverse complement strand
TTTTTCAAAGATTTATTTCCGAATAAATGGGTGATCGATATGGAACTGGTCAAGGACGATTTTGATCCGTACAAAGGAATTCTCCATTTGGATTGTACATTCCAGCCAGTAGGATACAACAAGGCGATTCTTTACAAAGACGGATTTAGAAATCCGATGCATTATGATATTTTGATTTCACTTTTTGGACGGGACAATGTTTTTGAAGTGACAAAAGAAGAAATGTACTGGATGAACCCCAATGTATTTTCCATTTCACCCGAAATTGTGGTTTCCGAACAAAATTTCACAAGATTAAATAATCACATGAGAGAAGTTTGGGGAATGACAGTAGAGGAAATTCCTTACAGAAATGTTTCCAGAATGGGCGGACTTTTGAGATGTTCAACGATGCCGTTGATTAGAAGTTAGTATTAAAAAAAAAATAGAAATTAAATTTGTCAAATATTAATACTAAGTTTCGCAAAGCGAACTTCGAATTTCGAAAAACGAAAAAATCATGAAACAATACACAAACACCATATTAATGATCGAACCGGTTGATTTCCGTTTCAACGAAGAAACAGCCGTTAACAATTATTTCCAAAACAAAACCGATGAATCTTCGGATTCGGTTCAGGAAAAAGCCCTGACGGAATTCCGGAACATGGTTTCCAAACTTCGCGAACACGGTGTGAACGTTCTGGTTTTGCAGGATATACCGAATCCGCACACACCCGATTCCATTTTCCCCAACAACTGGATTTCTTTTCATGAAAACAAAATGATTGCTTTGTACCCGATGTTTGCCCAAAATCGCCGGTTGGAAAGGAGGGAAGATGATGTGCTGGAATTACTTGAAGAAAAAGGATTTGAGGCAGAAGAAGTAATGGATTATACCGATGCCGAAGAAGATCATATCTTTTTGGAAGGAACAGGAAGCATCATTCTGGACAGGGAAAACAAGATTGCCTATGCCGCCGTTTCTCCACGTACTGATGAAGAATTATTCATTGAATTTTGCGAAGATTTTGAATATACACCTGTTATTTTTGAAGCTAATCAAACGGTAAACGGCGAACGTATGCAGATTTATCACACCAACGTGATGATGTGCGTAGCGGATGAGTATGCCATCATTTGTCTGGATACGATTGATGATAAAGCCGAAAAGAAAAATGTAGTAGAAAACCTGAAAAATACCGGAAAGGAAATCATTGCGATTACGGAAGCTCAAATGCATCAGTTTGCCGGAAATATGCTCCAGGTAGGAGGAATGGGTGCCTCAAAATATTTGGTGATGTCGCAGACTGCCTATAATTCATTGACCCGGGAACAGATCAAATCCATTGAAAAATACAATCCGATTATTGCGGTGGATATCAATACGATTGAAACTTTGGGCGGCGGAAGTGCGCGCTGCATGATGGCTGAAGTGTTTTTACCGAAAGCCTAAGAATTAATCTAAAAAACCTTGTCAGGGTTATTTTCGTAGGAGTATTAACCCTGACAAGGTTAACCAGTAGCCTTTAGAATAAAAATTGAATATCCGGAATCTATCATAAGTTGATATTTTAGGGAATTTGTCATTACGAGCGGAATGAAATGAAGTGAAGTAATCTCTGAAATGATACCATTGTAAAAGTCGTTCCGGAAGTGAAATAATCTTTATGAGGGATCGCTTCGTACTTCGCGATGACAGCAATGTAAATATTAATAATTAAAAATAGGTTGAAAATCAAAGATTTAGACCTCTTTATTAATCTCTTTCCATAACAAATCTTTCAATTCCTGCAAACCTTGTTGGGCTACCGATGAAATAAACAGATGCGGAATATCTTTGGGCAAAAGTTTAGAAATTTCAGTTTTCAGTTCATCATCCAACATATCGCTTTTAGATATAGCCAGAATACGTTGTTTATCCAGTAATTCAGGATTGAATTTTTTCAGTTCGTTCAAAAGGATGTCATATTCTTTGGCATAATCTTTTGCATCGGCGGGAATCAGAAACAACAAAACCGAATTTCTTTCAATATGTCTTAAGAATCGGTGTCCCAATCCTTTTCCTTCCGCAGCCCCTTCAATGATTCCGGGAATGTCGGCCATCACAAACGATTGGTGATTCCGGTAGGCAACAATTCCTAAATTAGGAGTCAGAGTGGTAAAGGCGTAATCTGCAATTTTGGGTTTGGCAGCCGAAACTACCGAAAGTAAAGTCGATTTCCCGGCATTAGGGAATCCGACCAATCCTACATCGGCCAGTATCTTCAATTCCAGCAAAACCGGCATTTCTTCACCGGGCAATCCGGGTTGTGCATAACGGGGCGTTTGTCTTGTAGCCGAACGGAAATGCCAGTTTCCCAATCCGCCTTTTCCGCCTTCGAGCAACACAACTTCTTGTCCGTTTTCGGTAATTTCGCCCAGAAATTCACCTTCTTCATTTTTTGCGATCGTCCCGATGGGTACTTCAATATAAACATCTTTTCCATCGGCACCCGTAGAACGGGAAGACCCTCCGTTTTTTCCATTATCAGCTTTCAGGTGACGGGTATAACGAAGTGGAAGAAGTGTCCACATATTGGAATTTCCTTTTAAGATGATATGTCCGCCACGCCCGCCATCGCCACCATCGGGACCACCTTTTTCGATAAATTTCTCCCGGTGCAAATGGGCAGAACCGGCACCACCATGGCCGCTTTTACAATATATCTTGATGTAATCTACGAAGTTTGAATGCAAAATATTTAATTTACTGCAAAACTACATCAATTTTTTAGGATGAAGAGTGCCAGATTTGAATACATTTTCATAACTTCCAATTGTTAAAAAAACAATGAATATGAACGATATTATTTGTCCTAACTGCAAAAAAGTTTTCAAAGTTGATGAGGCTGGCTTTGCTGATATTCTTAAACAAGTTAGGGATCATAAATTCGAAGAAGAATTAGAACAACGTTTACTACTCGCTGAAAGAGAGAAAGATAATGCGGTGCAATTGGCAGAAGCAAATATCAGAAACAAGTTTCAGGAAGCAATGGCAAAAAAGGATAAAGAACTAACGGAATTAAAAGCAGAAAGCAGCAGCGAACTTGCAAAAAAAATAGCTGAGAAAGAATTGGAAATTTCCAATATGAAATCAAGACTTCTAAATGCTGAGACAGAAAAAAAACTACAGGTATCAGAAGCGATTAAGCAAATAGAAAAAGAACGTGATAATCTTGCCAACGATTTAAAAATGAAGGAAAATGAAAAACTACTGCTTGAAAAATCTATCAAGGAACAGTTTACAAATATGCTTGTTGTAAAGGATGAAACACTCAAAATGAAAGATGAAGAAATTGCGCGGCTAAAAGACTTTAAACTTAAACTTTCAACCAAAATGATTGGTGAAACATTGGAACAACATTGTGAAGCCGAATTCAATAAACTACGGGCAACAGCTTTTCAACATGCTTATTTTGAAAAAGATAATGATTCAAGAGGTGGAAGTAAAGGGGATTATATTTATAGAGAATCTGACGAAGCAGGAAATGAAATTATTTCAATTATGTTTGAAATGAAAAATGAAAATGATGAAACTGCTACAAAGAAAAGAAATGAAGATTTTTTTGCAAAACTGGATAGGGACCGTATAGAAAAAAACTGTGAATATGCAGTTCTTGTTTCACTTTTAGAATCAGATAGCGAGTTTTATAATACAGGTATAGTGGATGTTTCTCATAAATTTAATAAAATGTATGTGGTGCGGCCTCAGTTTTTTATTCCGATCATTACACTTCTTCGAAATGCGGCTATGAATTCCTTAAAATACAAAGCGGAATTAAACCTGATAAGAAACCAAAATATAGATATCACTAATTTTGAAGAAAAAATAAACGCATTCAAAGAAGGATTTGCAAGAAATTACGATTTGGCGAGCCGTAAATTTAAAACAGCAATTGATGAGATAGATAAAACGATCATTCATCTTCAGAAAACAAAAGATGCACTTTTATCTTCAGAAAACAATCTACGTTTGGCCAATAATAAAGCGGAAGACCTGACCATCAAAAAACTGACCTATGGTAATCCAACCATGAAGGCGAAATTTGATGAATTTAATAATTCCTAAAATTCCGAAAAAAAGCCCGAAAAATCGGGCTTGGTATTTTATAGATGAATGTTGAAAATCAATGTCCTGATTGGCCATCAATGCCATGCGCGTGTCCGTGTGCAAGTTCTTCTTCCGTAGCGGGACGGGTGTTCAAAACTTCTACATCAAAAACCAGGGTTTTACCGGCCATTGGATGGTTTAAATCGGCCAAAACGGTTTCCGGAGTAACTTCCAAAACGACGGCTTGGAAATTATTTCCCTGATTGTCAGAAAGAGGCAAGATAGCACCAACCGGCGGAAGGTCATGACCTTCAAACATATTAACAGGTAATTCTGCAACGGCCTCCGGGTCTCTTTCGCCATATCCTTCAACCGGCTCAATGGTAAAGGATGTTTTATCGCCAGTCGTAAGACCTTTGATGCTCTCTTCAAATTTAGGAATCATCATACCCACACCATATAAAAATGTAAGCGGATTATCTTGCGTTGTTTTTTCCACCAAGACTTTTCTTCCGTCTTCTTCAATTGTGTGGAGAATGTAGTTAAGTGCTACTACGTGATTTTTGTCTATTGTCATTTTTTGAACTTTTGGGAAATTCCCGAATTAATACTATCCTAATTGATTTAGAATTTCTTACAAAGGTAAGATTTTGTCGGTTATTTGCTTAAGGCCACTATACATTCTTCCCGCACTTTCCAGATAAAATTATAATCCAAGTTCATGTTCCCAGCCCAAATTTTCAGAAAATTTTGATGAATTTTAATCTTTTTTTCAATCACATCGTTAGATTGAATTTCCAATTCTTTTTGCAAATCATTTATGAAATTGATTTCGGAAGAATTTTCTGTGGTACAATCATAAATATTTTCTTGAATTCTTAAATAATTATGCGCTTCGGGAATATATTCCAAACCATATTTATCTAAGGTATTTTTAATTTTTGGGGTATTGTTTCCATTCATTTTAAAGATGCCCAACATCAATTTCACTTCGAAATGATTATTTTCATCGGCAAGCGATTTCAGCAAAGCATGTTTGGAGCTGCAGGTTCCTTTTTGTTCTTTCAAAACCAATGTGAAATCTTCCCGGTTGGAATTTCTGCCATAAGGTAAATTTTTTATGTAATTCATCGCTTCTGAAAAAGAACAAATTTCAAATTCTTTACACAGTTTAGAGACAGGTAATTCTAAATTTAATTCGAAATCAAACATTTAAAATTTATCATTTATCATTTAAAATGGATTCAAAGTTCTTCTTTCAAAAACTGTCCGGTAATGCTTTTTGCGTTTTTGACAATTTCTTCCGGCGTCCCTTGTGCGACTATTTTTCCACCTTTTTCGCCACCGTCCGGACCGATGTCGATGACATGATCAGCTAATTTTATCACATCTAAATTATGCTCAATGATGATGACTGTATTTCCGTGGTTGACAATTTGGTTGATGACTTCCATTAAAACGCGGATGTCTTCAAAATGTAATCCCGTAGTAGGTTCATCGAGAATATAAATCGTTTTTCCGGTTTGTTTTTTGCTCAATTCTGAAGCGAGTTTGACACGTTGCGCTTCACCTCCGGAAAGGGTAGTGGACTGTTGTCCGAGCGTGATGTAACCTAATCCCACATCTTGTAAAGTTTTAACGCTTCTATAAATTTTCGGAATCGGTTCAAAAAACTCAACAGCTTCATTTACGGTCATATCCAATACATCGGAAATGGATTTTCCTTTGTAGCGGATCTCAAGTGTTTCCCGGTTAAACCTTTTGCCATTACAGGTTTCACAGGGAACATATACGTCGGGTAAAAAGTTCATTTCAATGACTTTCAGTCCGGCTCCTTCGCAGGTTTCGCAACGACCACCTTTGACGTTAAATGAAAACCTTCCGGGTTTGTATCCGCGTATTTTAGATTCAGGCAATTGCGTAAACAAATTCCGAATGTCTGAAAACAAATTGGTATAAGTAGCAGGATTGGAACGTGGTGTACGTCCGATGGGCGATTGATCTACCTCGATTACTTTGTCAAGATTTTCCAGTCCTTCAATTTTTTTATAAGGCATCGGTTCCTGTTCGGCCCGATAAAAATGCTTACTTAAAATGGGATAGAGTGTTTCTGTAATTAACGTGGATTTTCCGCTTCCCGAAACGCCTGTTACTACTACTAATTTTCCCAATGGAATTTCAAGGTTTACATTTTTCAGGTTGTTACCTGTGGCACCGGAAAGCTTGACGAAATTTCCATTTCCTTCTCTTCTTTTTTCCGGAATTTCTATTTTTCGATCACCGTTTATGTAATCCGACGTCAGGGTATGGGCATTTTTGATTTCGGAAGGAATACCCTGCCAAACAATTGTACCGCCACGTCTTCCGGCTTTCGGACCGATGTCTATCACATAATCTGATTCCAGTATCATATCCTTGTCATGTTCCACCACTAGAACAGAATTACCAATGTCACGCAGTTTTTTAAGGGAATCGATTAGTTTTATATTATCCCTTTGATGTAAGCCTATAGATGGCTCATCCAGAATATAAAGGACATTTACCAATTGTGAACCGATTTGTGTTGCCAAACGGATCCGCTGCGCCTCACCACCTGACAAAGATTTGGATGGGCGGTCAAGTGCAAGGTAATTTAATCCGACATCTAATAAAAACATCAGGCGGGTTTGAATTTCTTTCAGAATCTCCGCTGCAATGATTTGTTGTTTCTTGTCAAATTTTTTGTCAAGTGTATGAATCCAATTCAACAAAAATTGTAAATCGAAATGGGCAACTTCTGCGATGTGTATTTTATCGATTTTGAAATGCAAAGACTCTTTGTTCAAGCGATAGCCTTCACAATCCATACAGCGCACATTTTTAGAGAATTTCTTGGAAACACTCCAGGAAGATGGGTTGGCTTTGTCTTCTATCATTTCTTCCAGAAAAGGAACAAGTCCTTCAAAGTCAATTTTATAAATTTTACTTACATCGGCAAATTTTAATTGTACATCGACCGTTTCTGCTAATCCGTATAAAATATCGTGAATAAGCTCTTTTTTTAGTTTTTTGTAAGGTGTATCCAGTGCCTGGCCATATTTGGCATAAATGGATTCAATTTGTTTGCGTAGGCGGTTCGTATTCTTAAGTTCTTCCAGCGGAGCAATCATTCCGTTTTTCAATGTTTTGTTAGGATCTGGAAAAATTTTATCTATGTCTACAACTTTTAATTCGCCGAGCCCATTACAAGTAGGGCATGCTCCTTTTGGGGAATTAAAAGAAAAAGTATTAGGTTCAGGTGTTGGATATGAAATCCCTGTTGAAGGGCACATAAGGTTCCGGCTGTAATAACGGGCTTCTTCTGTTTCATAATCCAACACCATCATTACATTTTCACCTTGCTGCATGGCTGTATCAATTGAACTTAATAATCGGTCGTCTGATATCTTATCATTTAATTTTAATTTGTCAATGACAAGTTCAATATCATGTGTTTTGTACCGATCGAGTTTCATTCCGGGCGTAATTTCCCTGATTTCTCCATCGACCCGTACTTCCATATATCCTTTTTTGGTTAAATGCACAAAAAGTTCACGATAATGGCCTTTACGGACACGAACCAGAGGGGAGAGGATGGCGATTTTCTTGTCTTGAAACTTTTCTTTGATAAGTTCTTTTATTTGTTCATCGGTATAACTGACCATTTTTTCACCGGTATTGTAAGAATAGGCAGTGGAAACTCTGGCAAATAAAAGCCGTAAAAAGTCATAAATTTCGGTAATGGTACCTACTGTAGAACGCGGACTTTTGGAAGTTGTCTTCTGTTCAATGGCAATGACAGGAGAAAGCCCTTCTATTTTATCCACATCTGGCCGTTCCAGTCCCCCCAGAAATTGACGGGCATAGGCAGAAAAAGTTTCTATATACCTGCGCTGGCCTTCTGCATAAATCGTATCAAAGGCAAGGGAAGATTTTCCGCTTCCGCTCAGCCCGGTGATGACAACTAATTTTTCTCTGGGTATTTTTACATCTATATCCTTGAGGTTATGCTCTCTGGCACCATAAACTTCTATGAAATCGTTCATTCTTTCAATCAAATCAGGCGGCAAATTTACGGCTTTTAAGGGCGAAAAAAAAGTGTCCGGAAGGACACTTTTAGAGGATTATTTGATTGGAATATAAATCTTTGTCAGGAGTTTGGCCTTATCTTTTATGACTTCCGGGTCATTTAGGTATTCTTCCCAATATGAATTGCCGAGCGTTATTTTGTTTTCCTTGGCATATTTCTTCATTTTTTCAATCGTTGATTGTATGGTCTCATAGGTTCCTTCATGAATACAAACCAAAGTGGACCCGGCAGGAATTGAATATAGTCTCATGCCATCTTGTAATTTTACGGATTCTGTAATTGGGTAACCACAATAAAATTTTGATTTTTTTGCTGCAAGATCAACATATTCATAATAAGAAACAGGATTGCCTATTTTTTGTGGGGCGATTTTTAGAAAATCCGTCAGATAACTATATAATAAACCAAGTGATTCTTCTGTTGCCGTCCTGATTTCTTCCTTTTCCAAAGAAGTTTCATTGAGAACCGTGATAAGTTTATCTCCTTGAAAAATTTCAGTTTTAATCATATTGGGAAGGAGCGCATCTGCCTGTTCTGGCGTAAGCGAAGACGTTTTTAATCTTTCTTCCAAAAGAGTTAAGCCATGGTTTAATTTGTCATTTAATTTGCTAGAGGTAAAATAACTGTAATAACGTGAGAAATAACCGATTTTATGACTTTCTATTGTCCATTTTATGTTGGTTTTAGATTCATCTAATTGAGTAAATTCCACTTTCATATTGGAAGATTTACCCAGGCTTAACCCTTTTAAATCGTAATCAATAAACTTGTTTGGTTCTGATTGGGAAATAGAGATTTCTCCACTTTCTTCTATTTGAGATTCCCATTTATATCCGGCTCCGTTTCCTCTATAAGGTGCAAAAAATTCCTGTTTGGCAAGGGAATCAAGATTTGTCCATGGTTCCCATTCAGAAAATTCTTTCATATTATTGAATTCCTCATATACAATCCCTGCAGGAACATTGAATTCCTTTTCAACGGAAGATGTTATCTTATCTGGTAAAAATATAGGAATAATCAGGATGATGAGAACAATTAAGATAAGAAGTTGGGCAAACCTTTTCATAAAAATAAGATTAAAATTATATACAAATGTATAAATTAAAGAAAAACGATTAGTTAAAATAGGGATTTATCCTATATTTGAATTAAATCTAATCAAATATAAAATGGATATTTCAAATTTATTACAAGGCCCAATGGGGCAACAATTGGTTTCGGGAGTTGTAAACCAGTTAGGAATTCAGAACGATCAGGCAAAATTAGCCATATCTACTGCCGTACCTGTTTTACTTTCTGCTTTGAACAAAAATGCAAATAATGGTGATGCGCAAAATATAGCCAATGCTCTTGAAAGAGATCATGACGGAGGGATTTTGAACAATCTGGGCGGTTTTTTAAGTGGCGGGAATTTTTCTGACGGAGCCAATATTTTGGGACATGTTTTGGGAAATAAGCAACCGCAGGTTGAAAATGCTATTGGAAAATCATCTGGATTGAACGCTGGTCAGATTACACAAATCCTTGCCATGCTTGCACCTGTTGTTATGGGGTATCTTGGAAAGCAGAAAAAAGAACAAGGCTTAGACGCCGGTGGACTTTCTTCACTTTTGGGAGGAGTCATGGGTGGAGCATCTCAAAATAATCAGCGGGAAATGAGTACTATTGAAAGATTACTTGACCAAGATGGTGATGGAAGTGCTTTGGATGATGCCATGGATTTAGGTAGTAAATTACTGGGAAGCTTTTTTGGCAAGAAATAGTAAAACTGAAAATTTAAATTATAAAGAAAAAGGGAAAGCAATCAAGCTTTCCCTTTTTTTCAATTCTTGAAGTAAACTATATTTTTCTTCAAGATGCCACTCCTAATAACTGATAATGTTTTTGAAAAATTTAAAATATTTCGAACTGTTGAATCTTTGGGTGAAAGTGTTTCACCGATAAATGAGTAATTTTGCTTCATAGACAACTGAATTTGGATTATAATTTAAAAACGTATAATCCCTATTTTTATTGTCAGATGTTAATAAAATTTGAGTTAAGCAACTGTTAATGAAAGGTTTTTCTCCTCAATTACCTTTCTTAAATTAATTAATGCATAACGCATTCTTCCCAAAGCCGTATTGATGCTGACGTCTGTTTCTTCTGCAATTTCCTTGAAGCTGAGTCCTTTGAAAATTCGCAGGTGTAAAACTTCTTTTTGATCATCAGGCAGATAGTCAATAATCAATAGTAATTCCTTATCAATTTGTGCTTTAATGATTTTTGTTTCCGAGCAATCTTCCGGATCAGCCAAGAAATCAAATATACTGAAGTCTTCATCAACAAAGGTTTCTCCAATTACCGGCATACGCGTTTTGGAACGGAAAAAATCAATTGTTAGATTATGGGCAATTCTCATTACCCAAGGCAAAAATTTGCCCTCTTCACTGTATTTGCCTTCTTTTAAGGTAAGTATTACTTTTACGAAAGTATCCTGAAAGATGTCTTCTGCAATAGTTTTATCTAAAACTTTGGAAAAAATAAAGCCATAAACTTTATTCTTATGCCTATTAATCAATTCTGCTAATGCTGACTCGTCTCCTAAGATATACGCATCAACTAACTGAGAATCATCAATGAATTTCATATTGTTCTACTTTTGTCTTCAAATGTTAAAAACGTAGAATATTTCTTCTATAGGCAGATAATTTTAAGTGTTATTGAGACAAAGATATAAAATTTTCTTAAAAACCATGATTTATTTCATAAAAAAGCCACCTTTTTTTAGGTGGCTTAAATTTATATTAATTTTTTATCTGAATTATAAAGAAGCAGAATGCACCAATAAATCAGTTAATTTATTTGAGTAACCTGTTTCATTATCATACCAGGAAACCAATTTAACAAAGTTAGGAGACAACATGATTCCTGCGTCTTTGTCAAAAATAGATGTTCTTTTGTCGCCAATGAAATCCTGAGAGACAACCAAATCTTCTGTATATCCTAAGATTCCTTTTAATTCACCTTCGGATGCCGCTTTCATAACAGCAGCAATTTCGTCGTAAGTAGTTTCTTTTTCTAGCCTTACAGTTAGGTCAACAACAGAAACATCTGCAGTAGGTACACGAAATGACATTCCGGTTAATTTTCCATTCAAAGAAGGTATTACTTTTCCAACTGCTTTGGCTGCACCGGTGGATGAGGGGATGATATTGAGCAAAGCGGAACGACCTCCACGCCAGTCTTTCATAGATGGTCCGTCAACAGTTCTTTGTGTGGCGGTTGTAGCATGTACGGTGGTCATTAATCCTTCAAGGATTCCGAAATTATCATGAACTACTTTTGCCAATGGAGCTAGACAGTTAGTCGTACAAGAAGCATTTGAAAAAATTTGGACATCATTTGTCAATTCTTTGTGATTAACTCCCATTACAAACATTGGTGTGTCATCTTTTGAAGGAGCTGAAAGAATAACTTTTTTAGCACCTGCATTAATGTGTGCCTGTGCGGTGTCTTTTGAAAGGAAAAGACCTGTAGATTCTACAATATAATCGGCGCCTGCTTCATTCCATTTTAAATTGTTAGGATCTCTTTCAGATGTAATTCTAATAGTTTTTCCGTTTACAACAAGATTTTCACCTTCAATTTTTACTTCGCCTTTAAATCTTCCGTGTACAGAATCATATTTCATCATGTATGCCATGTACTCAGCATTAATGAGGTCATTGATTCCTACGATTTCAATGTTGTCTCTTTCAAGCATAGCGTTGAAAACAAGGCTACCAATCCGGCCGAAACCGTTAATTCCTACTTTGATTGTTGACATTTTTGTTTGTTTTTTATGGTTATTAAATAGCTAAAATCTTAGCAACTTTTATAAGTTCTTGATCTATTTCGTTATGTTTTTTTATGGCGTCCTGAATGGGTGTATAAACAATTTTATTTGAACGGAGTCCTGCCATTACATCTGTTTTTCCTTCCAATAGCCCTTCTACAGCAGCAACGCCTAAACGACTTGCCAGAACCCGGTCCATACAAGTTGGGACACCACCTCGTTGTATATGCCCCAAAACGGTCACACGTATTTCATATTCAGGAAATCTCTTTTGAGTAGCCTTTGCGAGTTCAAACGCATTTCCCAGCTCTTCTCCTTCTGCCACAACGACAATGCTTGAGTTTTTACCTGATTGTTCTGATTTTTGAAGCGACTCAAATAAATTGTCGAGACTATCTTTTGTTTCGGGAATAAGAATATCCTGCGCACCGGAAGCGATCCCACTGTTTAATGCAATAAAGCCGGCGTCTCTCCCCATGACTTCAACAAAGAAAACCCGGTTATGAGAAGTAGCGGAATCACGAATACGGTCTATGGCTTCAATTACAGTATTGAGGGCGGTATCATACCCTATGGTAAAATCTGTCCCAAATATATCATTGTCGATAGTTCCGGGCAATCCTATGAAGGGCACACCGAATTCTTCATGAAAAACAGTTGCACCGGTAAAGGAACCGTCGCCACCAATTACGATGAGGGCGTCCAATTCATTCTTTTTCAGATTGTCATATGCGATTTTTCTGCCTTCTTTGGTCCTGAATTTATCAGAGCGGGCCGTTTTCAAAAATGTACCACCCCGGTTGATAATATGTTTAACGGATCTAGCGCCTAATTGGGACATTTGATTGGTGATAAGACCTTCGTAACCCATTTTTATACCAACACAATTGATTTGATAATAGGCACAAGTTCTGACCACTGAACGTATGGCGGCGTTCATTCCCGGCGAGTCTCCTCCTGAAGTCAAAACACCTATATTTTTAATTGATACTGAAGACACTATTTGTAATCTGAATTAAGGAAGTGCAAATATAAGTATCAACACGCTGAATTTAAAATAATTTGAAGCAAACTATTGCCTTTTTTCAATTTCATTAATGGGTTCCAGTCTGCCGGAACGAAAATCCTTTTGAAGAATTACATTTATATACAAATCTTCCCGGGTTTTATGCGGGTCAAATTGGGTTTTCAGGTCAAGGTCAAACGCGCCTCCCGCCGAATTCCAAAGAAACGCATTCATTCCACCCCGAAGCTCTTTGATGATTTCGTAAGAAGTTTTATCGGTTTCACGATGAATGAGCTTAATAAGAATTTGCCCCCGTGAAAGAGAAAGCTTTTTTAGTTTTTCTTCAAATTGGTCAGCTAGAACCTGCTGGCGCTTTTTTACATATTTTCGTTTTTCTCTTTTGCTATCAAAATATTGAGCGGTATCTTCAATGGAATTATATTCTTCTACTGCAATCTTAACGTAAGGCCATACATCCCGAACCCTTTTTCTTAGCCACAGATAATATTTTTTTTCCATATCGGTATCCAGATTGAGATAAATCATATCTGCATTTTCCAATTGGATGGTATCAAAAACGGCAAGGTCTTCAGGGGAAATAGAATCCATTTCCGACAATTCCTGCTGAAGTTCATCTTTATTATTTTCTACTTGGGCGGAAAGTTGGTTGAATAGGACTAAAATTATAATTAATATTTTCCAATTCATAATAACCTCTCACTTATCAAAAAGTGTTCCTATTTTATTAAATTTGTGCAAACTTAAAATTAATGAGAAAGAATAAATTCTTTAGCAAAAAATCATTACAGTTTCTTGAAACCTATTTAAACACATCTTCTCCAACCGGATATGAAATTGAAGGGCAACAAGCATGGACAAATTACATCAAACCTTATGTAGATGAAATTCAGTCAGATAATTATGGGACAGCTTACGGAATCATCAACCCTAAAGCAAAATACAAAGTTGTTTTGGAAGCGCATGCCGATGAAATTTCATGGTATGTAAATTACATTACAGAGGACGGAATGATTTACGTAATCAGGAACGGTGGTTCTGACGCGGTGATAGCTCCTTCTAAAAAAGTAAATATTCATACAAAAAAAGGAATTGTTGAAGGCGTATTTGGGTGGCCTGCTATTCATGTTAGAAATAGTTCTCATGACCAGGTTCCAAAAATTGAGACCATTTGGATTGATTGTGGTGCGGATTCAAAAGAAGAAGTTGAAAAAATGGGAATTCATGTAGGCTGTGTGATTACTTATCCCGACCCTTTCAGTATAATTAATAATAAATATTTTGTTTGTCGTGCTTTGGATAACAGGGTAGGGGGCTTTATGATTGCCGAAGTTGCCCGCATGATTCATGAAAATAAAGATAAAATTGATTTTGGATTGTATTTTACCAATTCAGTTCAGGAAGAAGTTGGTTTACGTGGGGCTGAAATGATTACCAAAACGATTCAGCCTGATGTCGCAATTGTAACAGATGTTACCCACGATACAACTACACC
>PJTQ01000724.1_pt1 | contig 14552 bp, 16 predicted proteins | sample 1512231 | NCBI WGS metagenome assembly PJTQ01 (sample SAMN08177688, study PRJNA422409) | Soil metagenome, whole genome shotgun sequencing project. | isolation source: Soil (3) enriched on wood chips | place: USA: Madison | collected 2015-01-15 | reverse complement strand
GAATCCCGAATCCCGAGTCCCGAATCCCGAATCCCGAATCCCGAATCCCGAATCCCGAATCCCGAATCCCGAATCCCGAATCCCGAATCCCGAATCCCGAATCCCGAATCCCGTCCCTCAAGCGCTCGCGGCTGAAGTCGCTCCCACAAGCGCCGGCGGCTAGCGGCTACAGCTCGCCGGCCGGATCGCCCTGGCAGTGCGCGAACGTCACCGGCACGCCGTGCGCGCGCAGCACGGCGGCGAACTGGCGCTGGCGCGCTTCGTAGTGGGTGAAGCCACGCTGCAGGCGCTCGTCGTCGTCGTCGCTGCCGCCAGCGGCTCCCGCGGGATCGGCATTGCGCGCCCGCCAGGCGTTCGGCGTCAGCAGGGCGATGCGCGCCTCGCGGTCGGCATAGCGCAGCAGCGGTTCGGGCGGGGCGTCCAGCCAGGCCTCGCGGTCGGGCGAGAGCAGGGCGGTTTCGAGCACCGGCCACAGCGGGGCCAGGCCGGCGTGGTCGTACTGCATCGCCATCAGCGCGCACAGGTCGTGCAGGGTCAGGTGGCGCGCGTGTTCGACCTGCAGGCCGAAGGCCTCCTGCGCCAGCAGCGCGGTGTCGGCGCCGGCCATGCCGCGTTCCATCAGGTCGTGTTCGCAGGCCGCGCCGACCTCCCGCGCGACGCCGGCGTCGCCGGCCAGCGACCACGGCACCAGCCGCAGCGGGCCGCCGGCATAGTCGGGCGAAGGCGACAGCGCGCCGGGCAGGCGGCCGTCGTGGCTGCCGAAGGCGATGATGCGGCCGCTCCCCTCCCCGCGCCCGCCTCCGGGCGCGCGGGCGCCGAGCTGGTCGAGCTCGCGGTGGACCGGCCAGCCCGGGCGCAGCAGTTCGACCGGGTCGTAGTGGGCGCCGGTGGTGGTCAGGTCCAGCGCGGCGGCTTGCGGGGAGAATTTCGCCAGGTCGCGGGCGACTGCGGCAGCCAGTTCGCCGGCTTCGCGCTGCGGCAGCGCATCGCGCTCGGCGGCGCTGCCGGGCGTCAGTTCCAGTGCCAGTGCACCGAGGACGTGGAGGATCGGTTCGCTCATCGCCTGCTCATGATTGGCCGTGCACGGTCACGGCGCTAGACTCATTCCATTATGGCCCGCCACGCTGGCAGGCCCGCAACGAGGTAGTCCCGATGCTCCATGGCCGCCCCGTCGCCGTCCTCGGCGGCGTCCGCATTCCCTTCTGCCGCCAGAACACCGCCTACGCTGACGTCGGCAACCTCGGCATGTCGGTCCGCACCCTGGGCGCGCTGGTCGAGAAGTTCGGCCTGCACGGGCAGCAGCTGGGCGAGGTGGCGATGGGGGCGGTGATCAAGCACCCCAGCGACTGGAATATCGGCCGCGAGGCCACGCTGTCCTCCGGCCTGTCGCCGCTGACCCCGGGCATCACCCTGCAGCGCGCCTGCGGCACCTCGCTCGACGCGCTGATCACGATCGGCAACAAGATCGCCACCGGCCAGATCGAGGCCGGCATCGGCGGCGGCTCGGATACCACCTCGGACGTGCCGATCGTCTACGGGCAGAAACTGCGCCGCCGCCTGCTGGAAGCCGCGCGCGGCAAGACCACGCGCGACAAGCTGGCCGCGTTCAAGGGTTTCCACCTGCGCGAACTCAAGCCCGAGTTCCCGGGCGTGGCCGAGCCGCGCACCGGCAAGTCGATGGGCGACCACTGCGAAGACATGGCCAAGGAGTGGAACATCTCGCGCGATTCGCAGGACGAACTGGCCGTGGCCTCGCACCACAAGCTCGCCGCCGCCTACGACCGCGGTTTCTTCGACGACCTGGTGGTCAGCTTCCGCGGCGTGTCGCGCGACAACATCCTGCGCGCCGACACCTCGCTGGAAAAACTGGCCGCGCTCAAGCCCGCGTTCGACAAGGTCTCCGGCCGCGGCACGCTCACCGCCGGCAACTCCACCCCGCTGACCGACGGCGCCGCCGCCTGCCTGCTGTCCACCGACGCGTGGGCCGAGGCGCACGGGCACGAGGTGCTGTGCCACCTGCGCGACGCGCAGACCGCCGCGGTCGACTTCGTCCACGGCGAGGGTCTGCTGATGGCGCCGACCGTTGCCGTGCCGGACATGCTCGCGCGCAACGGCCTGACGCTGCAGGATTTCGATCTCTACGAAATCCACGAGGCGTTCGCCGCACAGGTGCTGTGCACCCTGCGGGCCTGGGAGAGCGAGGACTACTGCAAGACCCGCCTCGGCCTGGACGCACCGCTGGGCCGCATCGACCCGGCGAAGATCAACATCAACGGCTCCTCGCTGGCCACCGGCCACCCCTTCGCCGCCACCGGCGCGCGCATCGTCGCCACCGCGGCGAAGGAACTGAAGGAACGCGGTGGCGGCCGCTGCCTGGTGTCGATCTGCACCGCCGGCGGCATGGGGGTCGTGGCGATCCTGGAACGCTGAGGGTTCTGGGGACCGGGGTGGGGGCCAAGACTGGGACCCCCGTGGCGAATCGAGGTTTTGCCTTTGCCCCCTTTGAAAAAAGGGGGTTTGGGGGATTTGCCCTTGATCTTCCAGTCGCGCCAAGGCGACCCAAAAGCTTGCGGCAGACGCCACGCTACAGGGTCGTGGCGAGGCTTCGGCGGATGGCGGCTTCGGCCGCGCGCCGGATGGCCGGCCAGTTGCGGGTGCCGTCGGCGCGGCGGACGCGGCGGTGCGGCATGCGGGTGCGGATCAGGCGCGCGCGGCGCCAGGAACGGGCCGGCGACGGCACGAACACCGCGACCACCGCGCCGTTGAAGCCGGCGCGCTTGTCCACGCGCCCCCGTGCATCCAGCCTGCCGTACAGCGGCTTGGCCGCGTAGTAGCCGAGCAGGCGTGCACCTGCGTCGTCGCTGGCGCGCAGCGGCTGGAAGTCGCGTGCGTGCAGCGCGTAGCGGAACCAGTGCGCAAAGCCGGGCAGCCTGCGCCGCAGGTCGCCGGGGTCGAGGGAGCGAGGCAGGGTCACGACAGGCAGTCCCTGTGGGAGCGGTGTAGGAGCGGCGGAAGCCGCGATGCCGCGCAGGTAAAAGCATCGTGGCTTCCGCCGCTGCCCAAGAAAGCCGTGGTCCGTCAGCCGTGGGTCCGCCGCGGCCTACTCGCGCAGCCGCGGCAGGCCGTGTTCGTCGCGCTCCTCGATCGCGGCGCTGTCGTAGATCTTCTGCCGCAGGTCGCGTTGGGCGGGCAGCGCCTCGACCGCTTCGCCGCGTGCGGCGCGCAGGGCATTGGCGTAACCGATGCGGGCGCTGGCGTCGTCAGCGGCGGCGGCGAAGCCATGGCCCAGTTCCTCCCAGGCTTCGCTGCCGGCGCCCTGCGCGAGCGCGCGATGCAGGTAGTCCTGCGCCTGCGGCCACTGGCCCTGCGCGCGCGCCAGTCGCGCCAGGGTCAGCAGCAGCGCGGGGCTGGCCGGGTGCGACTGCAACCAGCGCTCGGCATTGCCGCGGCGCTGTTCGAGGCGGGCGACCGGCAGCGTGCCGTAGCGCGCGGCCAGGCGCTCGTCCCAGCGCGCGTCGAGGGCCTGTTCGATGCTGCTGGTCGACGCATCCTCCCAGCGCAGCTCGGCGGCGCGGTCGGCGTAGGCAATGACCACGCGCGGCTCCGACTTCAGGGGCTTTGGCAGCGCCTCCCAGCGGTCGGCCAGCACGTTGGCGTCGCCGGCCTCGTGCAGCGAAGCTTCGGCCCAGTGCGTTTCCAGCTCGGCCAGGCGTGCTTCCGGCAGGGCCTGTTGCTGGCGCATCGGGCCGAGCATGCCGTAGGCCTGCGCGCCCTGGCCGGACACGGCCAGGGCGTCGGCGCGCAGTGCCAGCCCGCGCGGCGGCAGCGGCTGCGCGGTCGGGGCATCGAGCGCAACCAGCGCATCGGTGGGGCGGCCGTCGGCCAGTGCGATTTCGGCGGCGGTGATCGCGCGCGAGGCGGCGTGGCGTTCGCCCAGTGCGTCGACCTGCGCGTGCGCCGCGGCGCTGTCCCCGCGCGCAAGCGCGGCCTGCGCCGCGGCGCTGCGGGCCACGCCGGCGACCGCGTCGTCGTCGGCCGCGGCCTGTTCCAGCAGTTTCTGCGCGCGCGCGTAATGGCCGTGGTGCAGGGCTTCCAGCCCGCCGCCCAGTCGCGCGCGCGACTGCCGGTCGCGGTGCCCGCGCCAAGCGCGGAACGGCAGGCTGACCAGCTTCCACAGCAGCCACAGCGCGAACAGCACGGCGACCAGGATCAGCAGTCCGGCGGCGACGGTGGTGGTGTAGTCCATGCCGCGGTAGCGCACCAGCACGTAGCCGGGATCGGCCAGCAGCAACTGCGCGAGCAGTGCGCCGACCAGCGCCAGCACGATCCAGAACAGCAGGTTGCGGAACAGGTTCATCGCACGCCCTCCGTGTGTGTCGGTACCCTACCGCGCGCCGCGTGAACCCGGCATCCGGGCGCTGAACGGTGTCGAACCCGTCCGCGCGTCAGTTCGACGCCGCTCGCATCGCGCGCAGCTGGTCGAGCGTGGTGCCCAGCGTCGGCAGGTCGATCGCCAGCGGCAGTTCGCGCAGTTCGCGCAGGCGTTCGCGGCGTTCGCGCCGCTGCGGCGAGTCCGGCCACAGCCGCGTGGTCCAGCCGTCGGCGCGCGCCAGCGCCTCACGGTAGCCGTCGCGGTCGCGGCGTTCGGCCGCGGCCCGGGCGAGGGTGAGTTCGAGCTGCAGCGCGGCCAGCCCGGCAGCGCGGTCGCCCGGCTCGATTGCAACGGCGGTGTCGGCGTGGCGCACGTCGATCACGCGCGCGAACGCGCGTTTCCACCAGGGCAGCGCGGCATTCTCGCGGCTGGCGATGGTGATCGGCAGCGCCGGCAGCGAGGCGGCGAAGGCCTGCAGCCGGCCGGCGGCGATCGCGCGCGGGTCGTCGCCGAGCGCGTCGAGCGCGCTGCGCTCCTGCACCAGCGTCTGGCGCAGGCTGAGCCAGGCCGGGTCGCCGATGCCGTCGAGCAGGCTGGCGGCCAGCGCGTAGCCGCGGCGCGCGCCGTCGAGGTCGCCGGCCAGGCGCAGGCGTTGCAGGGCGACACCGAGGATGATTTCCAGTTCGTCCAGGCGCACCGCCTGCGCGCCGTTGCGCACCGGGTCGGCGAGCTGCGACACGCTGTCCTCGAGCAGCGCGGCGCGCTGGCCGACGCCGAGCAGTTCGTCGCGCAGCACGCGGTTGGTGCTGTCGGCCTGCTGCAGCCGCTTGGCCTGCGCGCGCTGCTCTTGCTGGAGCGCGTCGATGCGCTGTTCCAGCGTGCCGATGTGCTCGGTGGCCCGTGCTTCGACGTCGTGCGCGTGCTGCGTGCGCGCCTGCCACCACTGCCACCCGAACCAGCCGCCGCCGGCGAGCACCAGCAGCACCAGCAACCAGGCCAGGGCCGACGGCCCGCGCCGGCGCGGCGCGGTGGAGGGTGGGGGCGGGGGTGTGCTCAAGGCGGGGGCCGGCGGCGACGATCGTCGGGAATGGCGCGAATGCTAGCGGATCAGCGCCGTTTCCGGGATGCCGGCGCGGCCCGTGCGGCGGCGGCGACCAGGTCGCGTGGACGGGCGCTGGCGGCGACGGTGATGCGGCTGAAGCCGCGCTCGCGCGCCAGTTGCGCGAGGCGCTGGCTGGCGGCGACCACGCGCGCGCGGCGCAGCACGGCGAGGGCGTCGCCGGGCAGGGCATCGAGCAGGTGCGCCAGGGCCTCGCCGCTGCTGAGCAGCAGCCATGCCGGCGCGCGCAGTGCATGCAGTGCGGCAACGGCGCGCGGCGCGGGCGGGATGGGCACGCGCTCGTAGACGTCGGCGCGAAGCACCCGCGCGCCGCGCCGGCGCAGCGCGGGTGCGATGCGGCCGCGGCCGCCGGGCGCGGTGAGCATGCCGATGTCGCTGCCGCGCAGGCCGTGCAACCCCGGCAGCGCGAGCAGGCCTTCGCTGTCCATGCGGTCGGGTGCGGTCACGCAATCGACTCCGGCCCGGCGCAGCGCCGCCGCGGTGCCGGCGCCGACGGCGAACCACGGCTGCCTGGCACGCTGCCGCAGCGACTGCAGTGCGCCGGCCGCGCGCACCGCCGCCGGGCTGGTGACCAGCACCCGCGACGCGGCCAGCGCCGCGCGCAGCCGGGCGCGTGTCTGGCGATCGTCGCGCTGGACCAGTTTCCACGGCGACAGTGCCAGGGTGCGCGCGCCATGGGCGGCAGCCGCGCGCCGGATCGCCGCGTGCCCGCCCACCGGGCGCAGCGAGATGACGTAGCATCCGGCCAGGGCGGTGGAAGGCGGCGGGCGATCGGGCATGCGGCAAGCTTGGGCGGTCGCCATGGCGGCCGCAAGCCTCGCCACGCCGCGTTCCGGACAAGGATCATGCCGTTGCCAGCCGAACAACTTCTGCGCACCCTCGACGCCCATTACCAGGCGATGCCGCCGGTGGCCGCGATGCAGCTGCGCATCGCCGGCTACGACGGCGACGCGCTGACCCTGGAGGCGCCGCTGGCGCCGCACGTCAACGACAAGGGCTGCGCCTTCGGCGGCAGCCTGGTGTCGCTGCTGACGCTGGCCTCGTGGGGACTGGTGACGCTGCACGTGCAGCAGGCCGGGCTGGAGGCGGACGTGTTCGTCGCCGACAGCGAGGTGCGCTACCTGGCGCCGCTGTTCGCCGACCTGCGCGCGCAGGCGCGCATCGCGGAGGGCCAAACGTGGGACGAATTCATCGCCACCCTGCGCGAACGCGGCCGCGCGCGGACCACCCTGGTCGCGACCGTGCCGCTGCCCGACGGCGGCGCGGCCACCACCTGTCGTGCCCGCTACGTTGCGATCCTGCGCAAGCGCGGCTGAGGCCGGGGTTGCTACCCTTGCCGCCACGCCGAACCCGGGAAGGAGGGACACGATGCGGATCCTGAAACACGCATGGCTGGCCATCGCCATCGCACTGCTGGCCGCCGGCTGCGCCAGCACCGGTAGCAAGGGCGACAAGTTGCACGAGGCGCAGTACGCGTGGTCGGCGGCGATCCGCTGGGGCGACTTCGAGGGTGCGTGGAACCTGGTCGATCCGGAGTACCGCAAGGCGAACCCGATGACGCCGGTCGAGTTCGAGCGTTACAAGCACGTCGGCATCTCCCGCTACCACGACCTGGGCCAGCAGACCCTGGCCGACGGCGACGTGGTGCGCGAGGTCGACCTGGGCGTGATCAACAAGCACACCATGACCGAGCGCGGCATGCGCTACACCGAACACTGGCACTACGACCCGGACGCCAGGGCCTGGTGGCAGATGAGCGGGCTGCCGGACCTTTGGGCGGGCGAGTAACCGCGGCCCTCCGGGCCTGCGATCGACGCCGGTGCTTCCGGGTTTCCGGGAGCAGGGTTTCCGGCTCCGCGTTCTTCGTGGGGGTGGTTCAAGCCGCGAGCTTTTAGCCCCTTCCCCCAAGAGAGCGGGGTGAAGCCGGTCGCTTGCGAACGGCAGGCACGGGCTCGCGGCCTGCCGAACGCCATCGGACCGTGTTCGATGGCCGGACGCGTTGGCGCGGGGTGGCTTCGGCAGCACCGCGAACCAGGGGCCGCTGTGCGACAATCCCCGGCCGCATTCCGGCCCGTGCCCGACCCGTGAACCTCGAAGAACTGCTGGCCTTCGCCGGCCGCCACCAACTCATGTCGATCGCCCTGGTCGGCCTGACCATCGCGATCATCGCCAACGAGGTCGCGCGCCTGTTCCGCGGCTACAAGGTGCTGCGCCCGGCCGGGCTGACCGCGCTGATCAACCGCGACAACGCCCTGGTCGTCGACCTGCGCCCGATCGCCGACTTCGACAAGGGCCATATCCCCGGCTCGAAGAACGTGCAGATGAGCCAGTTCGACCCCGAGAACAAGCAGCTTGCGCCGGCCAAGGCGCTGCCGGTGGTGCTGGTGTGCAAGACCGGCCAGGCCGCGGGCACCGCGGCCAAGCGGCTGAAGAAGGCCGGTTTCGAGCAGGTCCACGTGCTCGACGGCGGCATCGGCGGCTGGCAGCAGGCCGACCTGCCGCTGGCCCGGGGCAAGGGCCGCACCAAGGGCTGAGCCGGCGCGGCCGCGCCGCCCGGCCGGATCGGCGCGCCGTGCAATAATCAGCGCCTTTCCCCGCACTTTTCCTCTTTGATTCCTGTCCGGAGTTCCGACATGTCCGATCAACCCGTCAGCAACGGCGCCGCCGCGCCCACCCCGAACGGCCCGCAGTTCAGCGTCGAGAAGATCTACGTCAAGGACGTGTCCTTCGAGGCCCCCGGCGCGCCGGCCGTGTTCAACGAACAGGCCCAGCCGCAACTGCAGATGAACCTCAACCAGCGCGTGCAGCGCCTTAACGAGCAGGCCTTCGAGGTCGTGCTCGGGGTGACCCTGACCTGCACCCTGCCCGACGACAAGACCGCGTACCTGGCCGAAGTGCAGCAGGCCGGCGTGTTCGGCCTGACCGGCTTCGAGGACGCCGCGCTCGACGCCATCCTCGGCACCCACTGCCCGAACATCCTGTATCCCTACGTGCGCCAGACCATCGGCAACCTGATCCAGGCCGGTGGCTTCCCGCCGTTCCTGATGCAGCCGATCAACTTCGAGGCGCTGTACGCCGAAAGCCTGCGCCAGCGCGCCGAGCAGCAGGCCAAGGGCGCGGAAGGCGATGGCGACCTCGCCGGCAGCGAACCGGCCGGCAACGCCTGACCCGCCATGGCGGCAGCGACATCGGCGGTCGCCGTACTGGGGGCGGGATCGTGGGGCACCGCGCTGGCCGCGCTGATCGCCCGCCACGGCCACCGGACCATGCTGTGGGGACGTGACGCCGCGGTCGTCGAGGCGATCGACGCCCGCCACGAAAACCCGCGCTACCTGCCCGGCATCGCCCTGCCCGAGGGCCTGCGCGCGACCACCGACCTGGCCGCCGCGATGGACGGCGCCGACCTGGTGCTGGTGGTCGTCCCCTCGCACGCGTTCGCCCAGACCCTGCGCGCGCTGGCGCCGCTGCGCCCGGCGCACGCCGGCGTGGCGTGGGCGGCCAAGGGCTTCGAACCCGGTTCCGGTCGCTTCCTGCACGAGGTGGCGGCCGAACTGCTCGGCCCGGACGTGCCGCTGGCGGTGGTGACCGGGCCGTCGTTCGCCAAGGAGGTCGCGCTCGGCTTGCCGACCGCGCTGACCGTGCAGGGCGAGGACACGGCGTTCGTCCAGCAGGTCGCGGACGTGCTGCATGGCCCCGGGTTCCGCGCCTACACCGGCAGCGACATGCGCGGTGCCGAGCTGGGCGGGGCGATGAAGAATGTGCTGGCCGTGGCCACCGGCGCCGCCGACGGCATGGCGCTCGGCCTCAACGCGCGCACCGGCCTGATCACCCGGGGCCTCAACGAAATGCTGCGGCTCAATGCCGCGATCGGCGGGCGCGCAGAAACGCTCATGGGCCTGGCCGGCCTGGGCGACCTGGTGTTGACCTGCACCGGCGACCTGTCGCGCAACCGCCGCCTGGGCCTCGCGCTCGGGCGCGGGCAGTCGCTGGAGGACGCGGTGCGCGAGATCGGGCAGGTGGTCGAGTCGGTGCAGACTGCCGACGAGGTCATGCGCCTGGCCCGCCGCCACGGGCTGGAACTGCCGATTGCCGAGAACGTGCAGGCCGTCCTGCGCGGCGACATCACCCCGGCCGAAGGCCTGGCGCGCCTGCTGGCGCGCGAGCAGAAGGCCGAATACCCCGACGGGATGTTCCAGGCCGACGGTCGCTGACGCGTTGGCTTTGTGGGAGAGCGGCTTCAGCCGCGCGCCTTTTCCCGGCGGCAACGCCCCAACGAAAGCCCGCGGCGGAAGCCGCTCCCACAAGGGATCTGCTTTCTGGTGCCGCAACATGGCGTCCGCCATGCACGGGCACCTCGCCCGCAAACGACAAACCTCTCCCGCTTCGTTCGACGCATAAAAAAACCCGGCCGTTTCCGGCCAGGTCTGTCGCGGTGCGCGGGGGAGGGAGAAACGCGCATCGCAGACTGGGCGAGGCGGTTACCAGGTCAGGCGCGGCCCGACGAACCACTCGGTGTCGCCGTCGGAAAACTTGACGTCGCCGCTCAGGCCCCAGTTCTGGTTGAACTTCCACTGCGCGCCGAGGCGGCCGTAGAAGTTGCTGTCGTCCTTGAGCAGCCCCTTGCTGTCGTAGTTCTCGTAGCCGGCCAGCGCATAGCCTTCCAGGCTCTGCGTCAATGCGGCGCGGGCGCCGGCTTCGATGCTGTAGCCGTCGAAGTCCAGGTTGCTGCCGGCGTCGAACTTCTCGTAGGCGATGCGCGTGAGCAGGTCGGCGCGCGGCGAGATCTCGTGGTTGTAACCCACGCCCGCGCGCCAGCGGTCGACGTCGATGTTGGTGTGGTCGATTTCCTGCTGGTTGAAGGCGCCGAACAGGTGGAAGTTGGGGTGCACGGCCACCGAGCCGTCGATGGCCCAGCCGTCGGCGTCGAGGTTGCCGTCGCCATTGGTGGCGGCATAGCCGCCCTGCACGTAGTTGTAGGACACGCCGTCGGCTGCCGAGGCGCTCGTGGCCATGGCAAGGACCGGCACCGCCAGCAGTGCGGCGGCAATCAGGGAGTTCTTCATGTCGGGGGACCCTTTTTTAGCAATCTTGTTCTGGTAAAGGGCCGGCCAGGCGTCGGGGGAGGGAGAGAGACCGTTGGGGAAACGGCGACGACGCCTGGACCGGTGACGCGCATTGTCCGGCCCCGGCCGGCAACGCACGCTGAATAGTGAACTTGACAGTACAGGAACTTTTGCGGAACGAACAGGTCACGTCCCGCCCGCGAATGGTTCCTTGGCAGCCACCGGGACGACCGAAGCCGTCCCGGGCTCGTCATAGCGTTCCCGGGCGGGTGCCTCAGGCGGCCTCGGCCGCGGCCAGCGTCGGATAGTCGGTGTAACCCTTGGCGGTGGGCGGGGCGTAGAAGGTCTCGCGGTCGGGCGCGTTGAGTTCGGCGCCGCGGCGGAACCGCTCCGGCAGGTCGGGGTTGGCGAGGAATGCGCTGCCGAACACAGTCGCATCGGCCCTGCCGCTGGACAGGGCGTCCTCGGCGCTGTCGCGGGACAGGCCGCCGCCGACCAGGTAGGTGCCGTCGAAGCGCGGGCGCAGCAGGGCGTGGTAGTCGACCCGGGTGGCGAACAGGGCCACGTGCAGGTAGGCCAGCCCCATGCCGCGCAGCTGGTCGACCAGGTAGGGGTAGGTGTCCTCGGGGGCGGCATCGGTGATGTCGTTGAAGCCCATTTCCGGCGAGATCTTGAGGCCCACCCGGTCCGCGCCCGCTTCGGCCGCCATTGCCGCCAGCACTTCCAGCATGAAGCGCGCGCGGCCCGCGACCGAGCCGCCGTAGCGGTCCTGGCGCTGGTTGCTGCCCGATGCCAGGAACTGCTCGGGCAGGTAACCCGAGGCGCCGTGCAGCTCCACGCCGTCGAAGCCGGCCTCGATGGCGCGGCGCGTGGCCTGGCGGTAGTCGTCGACGATGCCGGCGATCTCGTCCACGGTCAGCGCGCGCGGGGTGACGTAGTCGACCTGGCCGACGGGCGTCCAGGCCTTGCCCGCCGGCCGGATCGCGGACGGCGCCACGGGCGTCGCCCCGTCGAGCAGCGCGGGATGCGAGATCCGGCCGCAGTGCATCAGCTGCATGAAGATGCGGCCGCCGCGGGCGTGCACGGCGTCGGTTACCCGCTTCCAGCCCGCGACCTGGGCCTGGGTCTCGATGCCGGGCGTACGCACGTAGCCCTTGCCGATCGCGGACGGGAACACGCCCTCGGTGATGATCAGGCCGGCGCCGGCGCGCTGGGCGTAGTAGGTGGTGGTGAGGTCGCCCGGCACGCCCTGTTCGTCGGCCCGCGAGCGGGTCATCGGCGCCATGACAAGACGGTTCGGCGCAGTGATCGCGCCGATGCGGACGGGGGTAAACAAGGTGCTCATGCCGGGTCTCCAGTGTGCGGAATGCGTGAGCCCATCATCGATTAGCCCATCAAAGGGATAAAGACGGTAAAGTGGCAATGATTGATCCGAACATGGGGCAATCCGGATGAACCAGCTGGGCGACATGGCGCTGTTCGTCGAAGTGGCCCGCGCGCGTAGCTTCCGGCGCGCGGCCGAAGCCACCGGCGTGCCGAACTCGACGGTGTCGCGGCGGATCGGTGCCCTCGAAAAAGCCATCGGCCTGCGGCTCCTGCACCGCACCACGCGCCGGGTCGAGCTCACCGAGGCCGGGCAGGTCTATTACGAACGCTGCCGGCGCATCGTCGACGAGGCGCGGGTTGCGCACGAGCAGCTGGGGGACATGCTGGCCCAGCCCGGCGGCGTGCTGCGCGCGTCGCTGCCGGTCGACTTCGCCACCCTCTACCTGGCGCCCCTGATCACGGAGTTTGCCGGGCTCTACCCCGACATCCGCTTCGAATTCGACCTTGGCGCGCGTCGCGTGGACCTGGTCGCCGAGCCCTTCGACGTGGCGATCCGCATTGGCGAACTCCAGGATTCGACCCTGATCGCCCGCCTCATCGCCCGCCTCCCGGTGCAGGCGTATGCCTCGCCGGGCTATCTGGCGCGTGCCGGTGAGCCCGGGCATCCGGCCGATCTGGCCGGGCACCAGTGCCTGGGCTTTCCCGGCACGGGCAAGTGGACCCTGCACCAGGGCGACCAGACCGTGGAAGTCGCCGTCGCGGGACGGTTCCAGGTCAACAGCGTCGGCATGTTCCGGCGGCTGGCGGCGCTGGACCAGGGGGTGATCCTGCTGCCCCGGGAGGTCGCGGCCGAAGACCTGGCCGCCGGTCGCCTGCGCCGGATCCTCCCGCGCTGGCAGGCCAGTCCCACGCTGGTCCATGCCCTGACCGAAACGCGCCTGCTGCCGGCCAAGACGCAGCGCTTCATCGAGTTCCTGCAGCAACGCCTGGAACAGCAGGGGCAGGCGCGCGTGGCGTCGAACCTGTGGCCGGCCGCCGGCGAGACAGGCTAGGCGCTGCTGCCTGCGAAGCCCTGTTGCCGCCAGGCCTCGAACACCATCACCGCCACCGCGTTGGACAGGTTGATGCTGCGGTTGTCCGGCTGCATCGGCAGGCGCAGGTGCCGCGCTTGCGGAACGGTGGCCAGCACGTCGCCGGGCAGGCCGGCGGTCTCGCAGCCGAACAGGAAGGCGTCGCCCGCGGCGAAGCGCGGCGTGTCGTAGCGCACGGTGCCGCGCGAGCTCAGCGCGAACAGCCGCGGCGGGGCAATCGCCGCCAGCGCGTCGGCCAGCGTGTCGTGTACCTGGACGCGCGCGTACTCGTGGTAGTCCAGGCCGGCGCGGCGCAGTTGGCGATCGTCCATGTCGAAACCCAGCGGCCGCACCAGGTGCAGGCGCGCGCCGGTGTTGGCGCACAGCCGGATCGCGTTGCCGGTGTTGGGTGGGATCTCGGGCTGGTGGAGGATGACGTCGAACACCTGTTGTCCCGGCGCGATGCGCCGTGATCACTGTCGACCACGACGCGGGGCGGGAAGGATAGCGCGGTGCCGGGCTCGACCCGAGCCGATGTTCTTGTGGGAGCGGCTTCAGCCGCGAGCTGTTGGAAGACGGGATTGCGATTGGGCAATTGGTGATTGGTGATTGGCAGGTCAAAGCAAATCCCCCATACCCCTTTTTCAAAGGGGGCAAAGGCATCAAGCTTTCCCGAATCCCGAATCCCGAATCCCGAATCCCGAATCCCGAATCCCGAATCCCCGCGACTGAAGCACGCACGCGGGATCGCGGGCAGGCCGCGCGGGAGCGGTCACCAGGGCAGCGTTTCCCCCCGCCAGTCGCGGAAGCTGCCGCTGTCTTCCGGCGCCAGGCCGTCGATCACCGCCAGCAGGCCGCGCACCGATTCGGTGGCCGGGAGCGTGGCGCTCGGGCCGCCCATGTCGGTCTGCACCCAGCCCGGGTGCAGGGCGACGACGATGATCCCGCGCTCGCGCAACGCGTGCGCCAGCAGCACGCTGGCCATGTTCTGCGCGGCCTTGCTGATGCAGTAGCTGGGGGTGCCGAAGCGGCCGGCGTTGGTGATCGAGCCCAGCTCGGACGACAGGTTCGCCACCCGCGCCCGGTCGGCCAGCAGCGGTGCCAGCGCCTGGGCCAGCAGGAACGGGCCGGCGGCGTTGGTGCGGAAGCTGTTGTCGAGGATGTCGGCGGTGACCTTGCCGAAGCGCTCGCCCGAATGCAGGACCCCGGCGCCGTTGACCAGCAGGTCGAGCCGGCCGTCCTCGCCCAGCGCCAGCGGCAGTTCGGCCGCCAGCGTCGCGTGCGACTTCGGGTCGGCCACGTCCAGCGGCAATACGTGCAGGCGGCCGGGATGGTCGCCGGCCAGCGCGTTGAGGGCGCCCGCCCGGCCCGGCTGCCGGCAGGTGGCGACGACGCGGTCGCCGCGCGCCAGCAACTGGCGGACGAATTCCAGGCCGACGCCGCGATTGGCACCGGTGACAAGACAGAGGCGGGTGGTCATGGATCGCAGTCTGTCAGGGATCGCGTTCAAGGGTCGTGTTCTCGGGGCTGGGAGGGTCGTGGGAGCGGCCATGGCCGCGATGGAGCGCCGGCAGTCATCGCGGCCATGGCCGCTCCCACAG
>PJTQ01000723.1_pt1 | contig 14561 bp, 12 predicted proteins | sample 1512231 | NCBI WGS metagenome assembly PJTQ01 (sample SAMN08177688, study PRJNA422409) | Soil metagenome, whole genome shotgun sequencing project. | isolation source: Soil (3) enriched on wood chips | place: USA: Madison | collected 2015-01-15 | reverse complement strand
GCCGCGTTCGGCGAACTTCATGATGGGGATGAACAGCCCTTCCTCGTAGAGCGAGTTGCCGTCGGCCCCGAAGCCGCGCCCGCCGATATCGACGACGTGCGCCGTACAGGCGAAATAGCCGACCAGCCGCCCGCTGTGGAACGACGGGCTGACAACCGTGATGTCATGCAGGTGACCGGTCGCTTTCCACGGGTCGTTGGTAATATAGACGTCGCCCTCGAAAATCTGGTCGGGCCCGATCTCGCGGATGAAGTGGGCGACGGCGTCGGCCATGCAGTTGACATGGCCGGGAGTGCCCGTGACGGCCTGGGCGAGCATGTCGCCTTGCACATCGTAGACGCCGGCGGAAAGATCGCCCGCCTCTCGGACGGAGGTCGAGAAGGCCGTCCGGATCAGGGCCTGTGCCTGCTCCTCGACGATCGCGATCAGCCGCGTCCACATCACTTGGTTCGATACGGCGGAGATCTTGGTCATGCCTGCTGCCCGGCGCTGTCGCGGGTGATGTCGATGCAGTTGTCGACGCGCGTCACGGCGCTGAACCCGGCCGGCAGGATGATTGTCGTCTCCGGCTCGCTGATGATCGCCGGTCCCGTCACCAAATCGTTGGCCGAAAGCTCGTCGCGCCGCACGACCGCGGTCCTGAGATATTGCCCGGCGGTGGCGTCGAAGAGCTGGCGGTGGCTGTCGATCCTCTTCTCCTGACGTGCGCCAATCGGATGGACTTTTTCGACTGCCGCCAGTTCCGTCGTGGCGTTGACCGCCCACACAGTCACCTCGACGTCGAGGCCCTCGACGGTGCGGGCGAACAGACTCGCATATTGGGTTTCGAACGCCTCCTGGAATACCTTCTCATCAGGTGTCTCTGCCTGCTCCTGGGTGAGGCTGACGGGAATTTCCCAGCCCTGGCCGACGTAGCGCATATAGACTTTGTAGTCGGCGCGGATGGCCGATACGGCCTCGCAGGAGCGTACGAACCTTGTCGATTCCTCGCGGAGTTCGCGGAACAGCCGGCATGCTTGCGCCGCATCGAAGCTCTTGAGGCGCATATAGATGCTGCGCGTCGATTCAAAGCTGTAGGGGGCCCGCAGAAAGCCGATGGCCGAGCCGACGCCGGCACCGGGCGGAATAAGCAGCCTGTCGATGCCCAGCTTCTCGCAGAGACGGCCGGCGTGCAACGGCGCGGCGCCGCCGAAGGCGATCATGGTGTAATTGGCGAGGTCCTCGCCATTTTCCACGGCATGGACGCGCGCGGCGTTGGCCATGTTCTCGTCGACCACCTCGGATACCCCGAAAGCGGCGTTGGTGCTATCGAGCTCCAGCAGTTCTCCGACATGGGCGGCAAGGGCCGCGTGCGAGGCTCGGGGCGACAGCGGGATCGATCCGTTGGCGAAATCATCGGGGTCCAGCCGGCCGAGCACGAGATCGGCGTCGGTGACGGCAGGCCGCGTGCCGCTGCGTTGGTAGCAGGCCGGACCGGGTTCCGAGGCGGCACTCTCGGGCCCCACCCGGATCTGGCGCAGGCTGTCGACATGGGCAAGCGAGCCGCCGCCGGCGCCGATCTCGACCATGTCGATGACCGGAATCGAGATCGGCATGCCCGAACCCTTCTTGTAGCGGTAGGTGCGCGCCACCTCGAAGACCCGCGCCGTCTTGGGCAGTTGGTTCTTGATCAGGCAGATCTTCGCCGTGGTGCCGCCCATGTCGAACGACAGAGCCTTGTCGATGTCGTAGCGGGAGGCAATGTCGGCGGCGAAGATTGCCCCGCCGGCCGGCCCGGATTCGACCAGCCGCACGGGGAAATCGGCGGCGCTTTCCAGCGAGATGATGCCACCGCCCGAATGCATCAGGAACACCGGGCAACGGGCGCCGGCCGTCTTGAGGCGATCTACCAGCCGCGACAGGTAGCTCGCCATCATCGGCTTGATGTAGGCGTTGGCGGCCACCGTGTTGAACCGCTCATATTCGCGCATCTGCGGGGAGACCTCGCAGGACAGCGAGATCATCACGCCAGGCAGGCGCGCGGCGAGAACATCGCGCACGAGTTGCTCGTGCGCGTCGTTGAGATAGGAGTGGATCAACCCGACAGCCACGCTGGCATAGCCGCCCTCGGCGATGGTTTCGGCCAGCGCCTCGACCTCGGCGCGCCGGAGCGGCTTGAGCACCTGTCCGTCGGCGCCGATGCGCTCGTCGAGCACGTAGCGCTGGTTGCGCGGTAACAGGGGCTCGGGGAGCTTCAGGTTCAGGTCGTATTGCTCGAAGCGCCCTTCGGTGCGCATCTCGATGACGTCCCTGAAGCCCGCTGTCGTGATCAGGGCCGTCTTCGCGCCGCGCCGTTCGATCAGCGCGTTGGTGGCGAGCGTGGTGCCGTGGATCACCTGGGTGATGGCCGTTGGGCCGATATTGCCCTTGCGGCAGACCTGCAGCATGCCGTCGACGATCGCGTCTTCGGGCGCGGCGTAGGTCGTCAATACTTTGGTCGATTGCAGGGCGCCACCAACCTCCAGTACAACATCGGTAAAGGTGCCGCCGATATCGACACCCAACCGCCCGGATGGCGACGACAGAGGGGGTGGAGATCCGGGCTGCTGCATCAAGGCACTCTGTTAGCGTATGCAATACGACGTTAGCGATAATGACTCACAATCGATCCCTGTCAAGGGGGTGTGAGAGGGCTGTTGCCAGCCCCGGTCGATCACCGGTCGGGAGGTAAGGATGGGCCGTGACGGCGGCGCAGGCGTCCTATCCGCGCGAGGCGGCGCTGGGGTAGGGGCCGCGATAGCCGAGTTGGCTCGACATTCTGGCCGCCGCCGCCCGCAGCTTTTCGAGATGCGGCGGCACTTCGGAGCCGGTCTGGAAGGATTGCGGCGGACCGATCAGGCTGAGCGCGGCCACGCTGTCGCCGTCCCCGTCGAAGACCGGTACCGACACCGCGGCGACGCCCAGGATGGCGCGCTCGATGACCATTGCCCAGCCGTGCGCACGTGCCTGCGCGATGGCTTCGTCCAGCGAGTCCCAATCGTCGATGGCCGGGTCGATCCTGTGTCGCAGGGCGTACCGGCGATAGGCGGCCAGCCGCTGGGGATCGAACGCCAGCGCCAGGATGCCGGGCGAAGTGACGTGCAGCGGAAACTTCGAGCCAACCCGCACCGACAGCTCGACTGGCGACGGCCCGACCACCGAGCGCAGAATGACCGTGCCATGCGGCAGGTAGCCGACCAACAGCACCGTCATGGCGGAGTCATCGCGCAGCTGGCGCATGATGGAGTCGGAGACCTTGAGGATGTCGATCCGATTGGAAGCCAGCTGGCCCAGCACGTGGAGCTGCACCCCCAGCGAATAGCGGCCGGTGCGCAGGTCCTGGAACAGGAACTGGTTTTCGACGAGCGTGCGCAAGTGACGATAGACGGAGGGTTTGCTCAGGCCGAGCTGGCGGGCGATGTCGCTGACCCCGATCGGATCAGTCGAGGCGGCTACCGCCTCCAGAACATTCAGCGCCACCTGCAGCGATTTGACGCCGGACTTCGCCTTGTCGTCGGGGGCGGCCTCTCCACTCGGCATGGCTTCCTCTGTCACTCGGCCCGAAGCGACGCTTGCAAGGTCCACCGGCCGAGAGTGGACGCATGGCCGGTAACATAGCCTCATACGCGCGAACAACCGCTCAGATCCTCGCCGAGGCCGCTACTCCTGCCGGGGCATTCCGCCGCGCTCCGTGGGTCACGACCCTCGAAGCGTATCAGCGCGTGGACGAGCACGTCGAGGATCGCCCTAATGCCACTCGCCAGCGAATTGCACGGATGTAATACCCATTTTGGCCAACATGTAAATTTGTCATAAGAAGTTGTTGTCACGTAAGCGCCGCCCGCATATGATCCCGCAAAACCGCGGAATCGAAGATGCACGACGTTCTCTGGGAAAATCTGACAGCCGCCGAGCTACGGCACCTTGCGGAGCGGGACGCCATCGTCGTCGTTCCCGTTGCGGCCATGGAGCAGCACGGCCCGCATCTGCCGGTGAAGGTGGATACATTGCTTTGCTCCGAAATCTGTCGACGGGCAGCGACAATCGCGGCAGCCGAGCAGGCGGTGGTGGTCGCGCCGGCGGTATGGATCGGTCTGTCGGATCACCATCTCAGCTTCGGCGGCACGTTCAGCGTCGATTTCGAGACCTTCGCCGCGCTGCTGCGCGGCATTGCGAAGTCGCTTGTCCGGCAGGGCTTTCGCCGTTTGGCGATCGTCAACGGCCATGGCGGCAATGTCGCCGCCGTTGAGGTGATCGCCGGCCAGCTCACGACGGAATTGCGTGTCCCGGTAGTGGCCGCAACGTATTGGCGCCTCGCGCCTGACGCCTTCGAAAGCATTCTCGAGCGGCAAAAGACCGTCCGCCACGCCTGCGAGGCGGAAACGTCGATGATCATGCGATTGGCGCCCGACATGGTGCGCACCGACAAGATGGGCGACGCCCACGGCCGTGACGGCCCCGATCCGCAGCTCATGATGTCGCCGGGCGCCTATCGCTGGATGTCGTTCGCCTCGCGCACCGATAGCGGCGTGATCGGCGACGCGCGCTCCGCGACGGCAGAGAAGGGCGAGAGGCTGCTGGCAGCGGCCGCCGAAGCTCTCTCCCGCGCGCTTCTCAACAGCGAATCGTGGACGGACAGGTTCTGACGGATCTGCCGCCGGATCCTGGGAGCAGGCCGGCCATGCCTTCTACATGCAGGGTAGGACACAAGAGTGAAAATAACGGCGATTGAAGCGGTTCCGGTGCAGGTGCCGCGCAGGGTTCTGCACGGCGATGCGTTCCGCACGTCGCTCGGCTCGGCACGTGTTTCCGAATATGTCGTCGTCATCGTGACGACCGATGAAGGCCTGACCGGCCTCGGCGAGGCGTCGAGCGTCTTCGCCCGCCGCGGTACCATGCTTCATCTCGAGATCGAGTCTCTGCTCGCGCCGGTTCTCCTTGGCGCCGATCCGGCCCGCATCTCGGAGGCGGTGGCGCGCATGAACGCCGCCCTCGATGGCGCGGAGCCGGCGAAGGCGGCGCTCGAGATGGCCCTTTGGGACATAAAGGGAAAGGCACTTGGAACGCCGGTCTATGATCTACTGGGTGGAAAAGTGCGCGACCGGGTTGCGCTGTCCTACTCGATTCCCTTTGCACCCCCTGCCAAGGCCGCCGCCAACGCCGAGGAGCTCGTCAGGGAGGGGTTCCGCACGGTCAAGATCAAGGTAGGTCAGGATCTGCACAATGACGTCGCCACGGTCGAGGCCATTCGCGCCGCGGTTGGCCCCGGCGTGCGCGTGCGCATAGATGCGAATATGGGCTTTGCCGATACCAAGCAATGCCTCAAGTTCATCGATCGCGTCGCCCAGTTCGAGCCGGAGATTCTGGAGCAGCCCCTCGCGCGCCATGATCTGCCGGGAATGGCGGAGGTTCGCCGCCGATCATCCATTCCGATCATGGCTGATGAGAGCGTGTGGACGCCCCTCGATGCCGCCGAGCTGGTGCGCCAGCAAGCTGCCGACGTGGCCAGCATCTACGTCTCCGAAGCGGGCGGCCTTCTCCAAGCGTGGCGCTGTTTTGCGCTTCTCAATCCCGCGGGTGTCTCCTGCCTTATCGGCTCGATGCCGGAGTTGGGGATCGGCACGGCAGCAGCAATCCATCTCGCCATCGCGATGCCCGACCTGCCTTTCGCCTGCGATGCCTGCGGCGCCCTTTATCACACCGACGATCTCATCACCGATCCACTCAAGTTCGAGGACGGCTTTGCCTATCCGCCCGACCAACCCGGCCTGGGTGTCGAGCTCGACCGCGACGCCCTCGAGCGTTACCGCGCAAGCTAGATCATCATGACATCGCGCGAGGCCAGCCCCGTCACCGACGACTTTGTCGCCGCCATCTGTAACCTTCGGCCGGAAGACGTGCCGCCTACGGTGCGGCGCGAGGCATGTCTCTCCCTCCTTGATGCGGCTGGCGAAGCATTGGCCGGCAGCGTGCTTGCGCACCCCGCACTGGTTGGCCTCGAGGCTGTCGCGGCGGCGTCGTCTCGGTCGGCGCCCGATGTGGCGATGCTGTTGACAGCACGTGCTGTCGCCGGTTTGCGCGATGCGCTGCACGTGGAGACGACCGTTCACGCACCGGCGGTGATCTTCGGCACGCTGGTGGCGCTGGTGAGAACGCACGCCACGCCAGGCAGGGCGTTCCTCGCAGCCTATATTGCGGGCGTCGAGGCTGCGTGCCGACTCGCCGATGCACTCGATCCCGCCGCCGTCTATGGGCGCAGCTTTCATCCCACTGCGATCTGTGGCGCCCTGGGCGCCGCCGTCTCGGCCGCGCGCCTGCTGGACCTTCGCGCCGACCGGCTCGAGGCGGCTATCGGCCTCGCCTTGCAGATGGCGAGTGGCCACACCGTGTGGATGCGCGACCAATCAGACGGCAGCCGGCCGTTGAGCGCGGCGGGTGCCGCGCGCACGGGCACGATGGCCGCGCTGTTGGCCGCGCACGGCGTTGGCGGACGCACTGCCGCCCTCGATGGCGCGGAAAGCCTGTTCCAGACCTATTCGGCTGCTCCACGTCGCGAGCGTCTGCTCCACGACTGGGGCAAGCGGTACTATGTCGCCGAGCTGACCTACAAGCTTCACGCCTCCTGCACCTATACGCATGCGGCTGTCGATGGCCTGCTCGAACTGCTCGCGCACGCGCGCGAAAGCGGCATAGGCCCCGAAGCGGTGGTGTCGATCGCCGTGGGTCTGCCGGCGGCGGCCTACGCGATAACAACCCGCCCGGCGCTCAGATCGTGCTTCGCGCCCTATGTGCTCGCCCTTGCAGCCGTTGACGGCGCCGTCGATATCGCGGGCATCATGACCGATCGCGGCAGCGAGCCGGGCCTCGCCGGAATGATGTCGCGCATCACGCTTTACGAGGCGGCCGAGATCCCACCGGGCGGTGCGACGGTCACCGTGCTGACGACGGACGGCGCCCGCCGAACGAAAACGCTCGAGGCGGCGCGCGGATCGCGCGTCAATCCGCTGCCGGATAGCGAGATCATCGCGAAATTCAACTCGGCCGCATCACAGGCCCTGTCAGGGCAGGCTGTCGCGACGTTGCGCCAGCAGCTGCTGGCGATCGACAGCCTGCCAGATGCATCCAACATCTTCCAGAGGGAGTAGCGGGCGTCGCCCGCGCCAGAACGCAGGAGAACTGAATGGCTCACAAGGAAATCCGAACGCCGAAGGTCTACAAGTCGACCTCGCCGTTCTCGCACGCGACGGTTACCACGAGCCCGCGCGCGATGTTCATCACCGGCCAGGTCGCCCAGGGCCCCGACGGCAAGAATGTCGGCAAGGGAGATATCACCGCGCAGACCGTGCAGGCGTTCGAGAACATGAAGGCGCTGGTGGAAGAGGCCGGCGGCACGATGGCCGATGTCTGCCGGCTGCGCATCTATCTCACGACGCGCGATCATCTCGCGCCTGTCAAGGAAGTACGCCGCCGCTATCTGAGCGATCCGTATCCGGCCACCACCGTGATCCAGATCGCCGGTCTCGACGATCCCGACTGGCTCATCGAGATCGAGGCGGACGCAGCGCTCGAATAAGCCCGCCTGCCGGGCGCCACGGCTTTCGCTTCGCACACCGGCGATACCGGTGTGCGAAGTTTTCGTTTGCGGGATAGCGTCAGGACTAGCGTGCGCGGCGCTGCAATCGCTGCTCGAGCCGCTCGACCAGCAGGGCGAGGCCGAAGCACATGACGAAGTACATGCCGGCCACGGTCAGCCAGACCTCGAAGATGCGATAGGTAGAGGCCGACACCTGCGCCGCCATGAAGGCAAGTTCCTGCACCGAGATCAGCGAGGCGATGGAGGAATCCTTGATGAGCGAGATGAACTGTCCCGCAAGCGGCGGCAGCATCCTTTGGAGGGCCTGCGGCAGGATCACGAAACGCAGGGCATCGATGGAGGACAGCCCGAGACTCCGGGACGCCTCGATCTGTCCGCGCTCGATCGACTCGATACCCGCCCGGACAATCTCGGCCACATAGGCGGCCTCGAAGAGCGCGAGACAGATCGTGGCCGAGATAAAGGCGGGAACCAGTTGTGGCGGCCCCAGCAGCACCGAGACGATGCCGAGTACTTCCGGCGACGCCGAGCGCAGGGCGCCGACAATGCCTGTTAGCGGGATGAGCTGGCTCGAGATGAAGAAAAAGAAGACGAAGATGATGACCAGCGGCGGAATGCCCCGGATAAGGTCGACATAGGCGCGGGCAACGAGACGGAGAAGGGGGATTTGCGAGGTGCGGCAAAGCCCGATGCCGATTCCGATGATCAGAGCCAGCAGTCCCGCCCACAGCACGATGCGGATCGTCGACAGCAGGCCCGTGAGCAGCAGGTTCGCTTCCCACGCACCGGTCTCGCCGTTCACGCGGACGGTGAAGTCGCGAACGACGGACCAGTCCCATTTATAATCGAGACCGACGCTGATGCGGTAACCAACAAAGGTCACGGCCGCAGCGATGAGAGCGAGCAGTACGGCATCGAACCAGCTCAGGCGCAGCTTGCGCCGCCTGGGCGGTCGCCGGGATGCGGTTGGGGCAGCGTGCTGCCCCAACCGTTCCGGATGATCGGTACGAACACTCACGACCGGTTTCCGAAGTGCGACGCCACTACTCTGCCACCTGATCGGCCCAGTCACGGGTCTGGAACCAGTAGTCGTGGCGCTGCTGCATCCAGCCATCGCGCGAGCGCAGGAATATCCAGTTGTTGAGGAAGTTCAGGAAGTCGGGGTCGCCCTTGCGGATGGCCATGCCCTCGGCGGATTGCGAGAGTGGGTCTTCGATGGCAATGGCCAGCTTGTCCGGGTTGGCCAGCACTTCGAACTGGGGACGGGGCGCGCTGGCGAGGAAGGCGTTGGCATTGCCGTTGACGACTTCCTGCACCATGAGGGCCTGGTCGTCGAGCTGACGGATTTCGGCGTTGGGGAAGAAACGTTGCGCGACGGTCGCCGTTGTCGAGCCGCGCATCACCGCGATCGTGATTTCGGGCTTGTTGAAGTCCTCAACTGTCGACAGCCCCGCCGAATTGCCCGTGTTGGCGGTGAGGTACATGCCCGTACCCGAATACGAGTCCGAGAAATTGACCGTGAGGTTTCGTGCCGGTGTCATGCTCATCACGCTGATGATGATATCGACCTGATTGCCCAGCAGGCCCGGGATAAGGCCGTCCCATACGGTGGGAACGAATTCGGCCTTCACGCCGATTTCTTCGGCGAGCCGTGTCGCGATATCGATCTCGAAGCCGATCAGGCTGCCATCCTTGGCGCGCATGGCGCCCGGCGGCAGGGTCGGCGTCACGCCGATGCGCAGCACACCGGCCTGCATCACCTGACCCAGCGTATCTTCGGCAGCGGCCGGAGCGGCTGCCATCAAAGCTGCGGTGGCCATCGCGGCCATCGCCATACCCAGTCCCTTTAACATCTTGATCTACTCTCCCTTGTTACGGGCCTATTGGCGGCCCTTTGACGAAGCACCTACCTTGTGACCTTCAGATACCGTTCGAGCTGTGAGACCGCCGCGGCAAGGACCAGCGTCACAGCGAAATAGATGCCCGCAACTGTCAGCCAGATCTCGAACGTCATGAACGTCTCGGCGATCAGGTCGCGGCCCTCATTGGTAAGATCGAAGACGGCGATCACGCTCAGCATGGCGGACGCCTTGAGCAGTGAGATCGCCTGGCTTGCGAGGGGCGGCAGAATGATACGGAACGCCTGCGGCAACACGATCCAGCGGTAGATCTGCACCCTCGATAGGCCGAGGCTGCCGGCCGCCTCCCACTGCCCGCGCTGCACGGCCAGGATACCGGCGCGAAAGATCTCCGAGATATAGGCCCCCTCGAAGAGGGCAAGCGTCATGATGCCGACAACGTAGCGGTCGAGCGACAGCACCGGCGCCAAGACGAAATAGAAAATGTAGAGTTGCACCAGCAGAGGCGTGTTGCGGATAACCTCGAGATAGCTCCGCGACAGGGCGCGCCCGACGATCGATGTGGAGAGGCGCAGAAGCGCGGCCGCAAGCCCAATGACCAGCGCGATCAGCAGTGCTTTCCAGGTGATATCGAGGGTGACGAGCAGGCCGCGGGTAAGGCGCCCCAGGACGAACTGGCCGTCGACTTCGCGGAGGATATACTGTGGAATACGATTCCATTGCCAGCGATAGCTCATCGCTTCGGCGCCCTTGGTGATGCCCCAGACCACGAGGACGATCAGGACGCTGAATTGCAGCCATGTGGCCGCTGGCGTCATCCACCATTTTGTTCTGCGCTGGCGCCGCTCCATAGGCTCAATGTCCCAGTATCTGACTGAGGAAGGCCTGTGTCCGCTCCGAACGCGGCGCGGTGAAGAACTCGTCCGGTGGCGCCTCTTCGACGATGCCGCCCTCGTCCATGAACACGACCTTGCTGGCCACGCTTCGCGCGAAGGCCATCTCGTGTGTGACGCAGATCATCGTCATGCCGCTTTCGGCGAGCCCGATCATTGTGTCGAGCACTTCCTTGATCATCTCGGGATCGAGGGCCGAAGTGGGTTCGTCGAACAGCATCACCTTGGGATTCATGCAGAGCGCGCGCGCGATAGCGACCCGCTGCTGCTGGCCACCGGAAAGCTGACCCGGATATTTGCTTGCCTGTTCGGGAATGCGGACGCGGGCGAGCATCGCCATCGCGGCGTCCTGCGCTTCGGCGCGGGGGGTGCGGCGGACGCGCATAGGCGCCAGTATGCAATTTTCGAGAACGGTGAGATGGGGGAACAGGTTGAATTGCTGGAACACCATGCCGACCTCGCGCCGGATGGCGCTGATCGAGGCCGCATTATCGTCCAGCGTTACGCCATCCACGATGATGTCGCCGGCATCGTGCTCCTCAAGCCGGTTGACGCAGCGGATCATGGTCGACTTCCCCGATCCGGACGGACCGCAGACGACCACGCGCTCGCCGGTGCCGACGGAGAGCGACACCCCCTTCAGAGCCTCGAACGAGCCGAACCACTTATGAACATCTCGAAGCTCTATCAAAGCGGAGGCTCCTCATTGGCACCTTGTGACGCTAACATGTGTAAATGATTATGACAAGAACACAACTTAAGGCCCGGAAAGAGGTCCCGAGGGATGCGTCACGGTGCATGCAAGGGCGGAAACTCCACGCTTTGATGGGTCAGCAATTGACATGCCTGCACTAAAAAGTATATTTGTAAGCATCTTTCGCGCCGGGGCGAGCTGTGGCTCGCTGGGGGTAGACCCCTGTGGTGCGCAGGGTTTCACAGCCTACCCATCAGCGAGCATCAAATGGACAAGATAAACGTACTCGTAGCGACAAGAGTGACAGCGGAGCAGTTGGAGCGGATGCGGGCCATCAGCCCGAGGCTCGAGATTCACGGCGAGCCCGGCGGCATTGCCATCATGGACGCCAGTGAGGTTGACTATAAGGGGATCGACTATCCGGAGGAGCGTCCGGATCTCGATGTCGAGGGGCTCCTCGCCAAAGCCGAGGTGATCCTCGCGACCCGTATCCCGATGGCGCTTGCCGAGCGCGCCCCAAATCTGCGCTGGATCCAGTTCACCAGCGCGGGGGTCGATCATCTGTGGAAGCCCTTCCTCGACAGCGGCAAGATCACGGTGACGAGCGCCAAGGGGCTGCACGCCGTGCCTATGGGAGAGTTCGTGCTGGGCTGCATGCTGGCCTTTGCCAAGGGCATCCCGCAGATGATCGAGCAGCAGCGGGCCAAGGTGTGGAAGAAGTTTGTCATCCATGAACTTCACGGCAAGACTGTCGCCCTTATCGGGGTTGGCGAGATCGGCTCCGGCGTCGCCCGGTTGGCGCGCGGCTTCGGCATGAAGATCGTGGGCATTCGTCGGCGCGCCGATGCGTCGGGGCTGGCCGCCGAGTATGATCGCGTGGTGGCGTTCGACGACATGGCGTCGGCCGTCGCGGAGGCCGACTATGTCGTCTCATCGCTCCCGGCAACAGCCAAGACGATCAACATGATCGATGCCGGCGTCTTCGCGGCGATGAAGCGCTCTGCGGTGTTCGTCAATGTCGGCCGCGGTCGGACGGTGGACGAGCCGGCCTTGATCAAGGCACTGCGCGACGGGGAGATCCGCGGCGCTGCGCTCGACGTCTATCATCAAGAGCCTCTGCCCCCGGATAGCGCGTTGTGGGAGATGCCCAATGTCATCCTCAGCCCGCATATGGGCGCTGACACGGCTCTCTATATGGAGCGCATGACCGATATCATCTGCCGCAATCTGGAGCGCTACGCAAAGGGTGAAGCTTTGGGCAACGTGGTCGATCCGTTTGAGCGCTACTAGCCGCTAACATCTCTGCAAGGGTGGAAGGCCGGCTTCGAAAGAAGCCGGCCTTGATGTTTCGGCATGCTTATCCTGTAGGCCTTGGCTACTGCCTGAGACCCAGCCTGTCGTTCATTCCCTTCGATGCCGCCTGCACATCGGCATAGAGCTTGGCCTCGTCAATCCGCGTCGACTGGCCATCTTCGAGAGCGACCTGTCCGTTGACGATCACGGTCCGCACCGAGGGCGAACGTCCCAGCACGGCAAGCTGGAAGTGGGGATCGAGGCAGGGCTGCATGTCCGGCGCATCTCGCCGAATGACGATATCGGCCCGCTTGCCGACCTCGAGGCTGCCCAGGTCGTTTGCCTGGAACGCGGCTGCTGCGTTGCTGGTGAGCATCGCCAGGATGTCGGCCCCGCGCAGCACGGTGCCGGATTCGGCCGCGGCATGGAGCGCGAAGCCGCCGGTTTCGCCGACGGTGCAGTTCTTCGGCGTGTCGGCGCACAGCGTCAGGCGGATGCCGCGCCGATGCAACTCCGGCATGCGGCCCCGCAGGCCTTCCCGCGCCGCAAAAAAGAGGTAGTTCGCGGGGCACCAGATCACCGACGCGCCGGCCTTTTCCACCAGGTCGATCTCGGAGTCGCGCGCCACGTTGAAATGGGCGAGCACGGCCAGGTCGTCGAGCACGCCGATCTCGGCCAGATGGTCGACATATGGCTTGCCAAGCTGCCGCTCGGTCCACTCGGTCATGCCGAGCACATAGCCGGCATGCTGAACGAAAGCGGTGCCGTTGCTCCTGGCCAGCTTGTGGGCCGCCAACTGGAGGGCATCCGATGCCGTGCCGAGCCCGTAGAGCGAAATGTAGCCGCGGACAAGCCCGTCCTCGTCCCCGTTCCACTTCATCTGCCCGCCGAGAACCGACAGGGCATGGTCGAGGCCAAACGGTGCCCGCGCCCGCAATTCGGGGCTCATCAGCCGGGGGATGGCGTCCATGATGTCGCTCTGATCCCACACATATGGATCTGTGGTCCATGCACGCACGCCGAGCTGGCGGGCAGCCTCGGCCACCGCATCGGGGTTGAACGCCGTTCCGCCGTCGACGAATCCCGTGAAGCCGTTCTTGAGCAGGTCCAGCGCCCCCAGCTGCGTGCTCGCCGTCTCCTCGAAATCATGCAGTTGCGCCTTCCAGTCCGCATAGTTCACGTCGACGCCGGGGTTGCGCGCCAGCAACTCGTCAAACCCGCGGGAGATCTGCTGGCTGATGTGCAGGTGGGTGTCGATGAAGCCCGGATGGACAAGGCATCCCTTGGCGTCGATCGTCCGGCGCGCGGTATGGCGTGCCTTCAGTTCGCCCGTCGATCCGATCGCGACGATCCGCGTGCCATTCACCGCGATGGCGCCATCGCGAATGACCGAGCGTTCCGCGTCCATGCAGACAAGGTGCGCGTTGGTGACGAGCAGGTCGCAGGGCACCCCTGCACCATTATGTTCTAGCAATCTTCCAACTCCGGATATATATGACAGGTTGTTATACCCTTTTGCAGATCGGGCACAAGAGTTGACAGCTGAAAGAATGCATTTTGCTTCGCTTTGCAGCCACGATTGCGGTAGGAGGGCTGACCGTGCGGATTAGGAGGCAGGTAAATGTCAAATCCCAATCGGAAGGCAGGACTGCCGAGCGAGGCGCTGGGCGGGGATGCGCTGCAGGGCGGCACGATGCTGCGAGAGGTCAAGCTCGGCGAACAACTGCACAAATATCTCACTGACCTGATCGAGTCGGGAAAGCTGGCAAATGGCGCCAAGCTGCCCACCGAAAAGCAGTTCTGCGAGAGGTTTCGAATTTCGCGGCCCGTCGTGCGCGAAGCGCTCGCCCGTCTGCGCATGGAAGGGATGATCACGTCGCGGCGGGGTTCGGGCAGCTACGTTACGGGCGGTCCTCACGCTGTTCATGCAGAGCCGCCGCGGCGCGCGCCGATCGTCTCGCTCGCGCCGGCCCCTGTGACGGCGTCGCACGGCAGTTCGAAACTCACCAATCTGCTGCGCTGCTTCGAGGTGCGCATCGCCATGGAATGCGACGCCGCCTACTACGCGGCGCAACGGCGATCCGAGGAGCATCTCCAGGGTATGGAGGCGGCAATCGTGGAGATGGAAAATGCACTCCAAACCCACAGCCTCGACCATGAGGCGCATTTCAAGTTCCACATGCTGATCGCGGAGGCAGCCGACAACCCGT
>PJTQ01000720.1_pt1 | contig 14628 bp, 13 predicted proteins | sample 1512231 | NCBI WGS metagenome assembly PJTQ01 (sample SAMN08177688, study PRJNA422409) | Soil metagenome, whole genome shotgun sequencing project. | isolation source: Soil (3) enriched on wood chips | place: USA: Madison | collected 2015-01-15 | reverse complement strand
TACATTCGCATCATATTTCAAAAAAACGACCTCGTTTTAGACTCTCTAAACGAGGTTTATTTCTTTAGATAGAGTTATGGAAATGAAATATTCTATACACAATTGATTATAAGTATTTTATGTGTTATTTCGCAAGAAAAACAGGTGTTTTCTTATTTTAATTATATTGGAGTTCAGCAACAAGCACAAGGTATTGCTGCAATGCGGAACAAAGGTGCAAAAATTCCGAAGGAATGAAAATATCATAGAAAAATGTATTCCACCCTTGATGCTATTATCACCGACAACCAAAAATTTCCCTATATTTGAAATAAGCTAAACAAGGTGTTTTGGTATGGTTTACAGAGTGTTTCATCCCGTCCCGGTGCTTTGCCACATTGTGGAGCATTATTGGTACGTCTCCTCTCAATCGGGAGAATTGCCCGATCAGCAGTATTTCTATACTCCACTCTTACAAGCCTTAGCTTTCAGTTTCCAAAAACAGGAAGAACATTATGTGCTGCCCGATAAAACATTTACACTCAATAAGACCGCATATCTTTTCGGACAGGGAACCGGGCCCCGTACGGCTACCTCGAACGCAGTAGATTATCTGGGTGTGAAGTTCAGGCCTTTGGGAATTGCCAGAATTACAGGCATCAATATGGCACACCTTACCGACCAGATTATTGATATGGAAGATATATGGGGCAATGAGTTGGAATCGCTTTTGGATGAGATGCAGTCCAGTCCTGACATAGAGGGTACCATCAATGTGCTGGAAGGATTCCTGATTAAAAAATACCTGGCTGTCCCCGTAAATCATAAAATAAATTCTGTACAAAACGCATTGATGTTGATAAACCAAACACAAGGTAATTTGAATGTAAAGACCATTCAGCAGCAAACCAATACTTCCCGCAAAACTCTGGAGCGCGCGTTCATTCACAACTTAGGCATTCATCCGAAATTATATAGCCGCATTGTCCGGTTCAATGCCGTAAAAAACAAGTTGGATAGGATAAACAAAGATGAAAGCCTCACTTCCATTGGATTGGATTTTGGTTTTTATGACAGTTCACATTTTACCAGTGAGTTCAAATTTTTCTCCGGCCTCACGCCACTTCACTATCTTAAAAAAATTGACAATAATTTTGTGCTTCAGGATTTTTAAGTTCACATTTTCCTATTCTTATAGTTAATAATCAACTATCAATTGAAAAGTCATTTTTCAATTCAACCCATCTCCCCTATTTATGGGATTGTGTACTTCATTTCATTCGGATATTTTTACAGTATGAATTTTAAATTTTCATAAAATATGAAAGCGAAAACCCTACTTATTGGAAACTTGTTTTGTTACCTTATGGCAGGCATATTTTCCTGTCAGAATGCGAATAAAGACGAGGCTCTGCAACAAGTGCCGGATACCGTGTCCGCCACAATGCCGGACAGTGTACGGCTTACCGTTGCCTCCATTCCCTTTCCAAAAAACGCAGAAATACTTTTGCCCGACTCATACAGGAAAGAAAGCATCGGTTATCCGAAAAATGTAAAAAACAAAGATTGGTACGAGCTATACAAAAACCCGAAAACAGGAAAATGGCAAATAACGAAAACTGATGTAAAAATTTCTTACGGGCAAGATCCTTGTGTAGGCGAAGAGATGATGATCATCGGATCCCAACACGAAAATGCCGTGGTATTGATTAAAGCTTTTGATGGGTTGAGCGAAAATATAACCACCGTTTTGGAGAACAAACCGCTGCTACCGGATGCTCCCCTTACTTTCGGAATGAATGGCAAAACCTACACGCTGATCCCCGAAGGTTATTATGATAACGGAACAAAGATCAAAAGCAGTGAATTACCCACAGACAGCGAAGGGAATATGTATATTGATAGAATGAAATCTTATAGCCTGACTTTCGGTTCAGCGCAAACCAGTCCATATACCATTGCCGCAATAGAAGAAACAGATGATGTGATGCCTAAAGTGATCTGGGCAGGAGATCTCAATGGTGATGGTTTGCCGGATATGATTTTAGACTTAAGTGAGCATTACGAATGTCAACATTTGTACTTCTTCCTTTCGGATAAAAATGATACGGAAAGACTTTTGAAAAAGGCAGCTGATGTAATGATAGTCTTCGATTGCTAAAAAATGATTTCTTATGAAGAAAACCTGTATATTCAATTTGGTTTCGATAACGATACTCCTGTTATTGGTGAGTTGCGGAGAAAACAATTCTTTAGCCCAAAACCCCGCACCTAAAAATGTTCCGAAAATGCTTCCCAACGACAGCACCACTGTAATCTGGGCTTTTGAAAAGCTGAAAACCAATAAGATATTCCTGAAAGATCTGGGACTGGAAAACGAAAAGGAGTTCAGCTGGAACGATGACCTGATAAAAATAATATCAGGCGACCTCAACAATGACGGAATTGCAGATGCGCTGATGTTCTTTGTCATAGAAGGGCGCGGGCATGGAAACAACGCGGATGCGCATTATGCCATTTTCCTTAATGAAGATAATAAGTGGAACTACCAGTGCCAGATAGATGCAGGTGGCGATTGGGCGGAACGTCTCACACAGCTGGATGAAATTAAGAACGGAAAAATAAAAGGCAATATGATCGGCAACAAAAACAAAAGCCTTCCTGATGTCCCGGTGGAATTTATCTACAAAAACAAATCCTTTATCAATACCTACACCGCGCTTCACAAAACGGATAACGAAGAACGAGAATTTCTGAAAATAGAAAATATCATCACGTCAACGGATAAAATTATCCCCACAACAGGAACGCTACAAAGCTATGAACAGGTTTTGGGTAAAGGAAGAATTACTGTCCCCGAAGAGCAACCCGAATGTGGAACTTACTTTGAAGAGGGTGTTTACAGCGACTGGTATTATGAGCATAATCTGCGGATAGAGCTGTCTGATAATAAGAGAGCGGCCTGGCGTAGCGTATTTATTCGCGGCACGGATTATACAATAAATACAGACAAAGGAACCATTACGGCTAATACCACGCTGGAGGAACTGAAAAATATTTTTTACAAAGAGGATAGCTGGCAAATAGATGATGAAGAAGACGGCGGCAAAACATTCCGCATTCCAGATGGCCCTGAATCTGATACCCAGCTCCACATCAGTTTTAGTAAAGACGGAAAATTGGAAGGCGTGCTTTTATGGATACCCTGCTAAGCTCATAACAAAATAAATATTCATCTTATGAAAATAATCAAAATTACACAACAAGCTATCTTTTCAATGCTAATCGTTTGCGCTGTATCTCCCTTTATTTCAGGATGTAAGAACAGTAACGAACAACAGCGGAACCAGGTAGTTGCACAGGAAAAGGGAATAACAGAACAAAACAAATCCGGGATCAATCCTTTGCCCGATATGGATTTTGATGCGGAACAGTTTGGCGAAAATGAAATCGAAAGCGATCAGCCGCTTACTGCCGCGGTAATTGAACAAATGCAAATTGTAGAAATCGACCGTCCATTATACCAAAACGATGTGTCCGATTTTAAATACTATCTTCTAAAAGAGCTATACAACGGCGAAAACGGAAAGATCCTGCTCATCAGCCGCACTTCCGAAATGGAGAATTTCGCATGGCTGGCCACTTATGATATGCAAAATAAACTGGTCGATTCTAAAACAGTTTATTATGATGAATGGGCGGAAAGTGCTGTCCGGACAACTTCTGCTATCAGAAATAATAAGATCATCATTTCCCAGTTTATGCTGGATTTTGAAACGGGGAATGAAAATAAAAAGGTAAATACCTTTTACATCAATGAGGCTTTGAAATTCGTATCGGATCATTCTTAAAACTAAAATGCAATGAAGAAAATGAAGATTTTCAGGATTGATGTTTTTTTCTGGATACTGCTATTGGTATTCGGTGGCTGCTGGTATGGGCTTGAAAATAAATTTATATGGCAAACCATTTTTCTGCTAACCGCTGGTTTCTATTTGTGTTTGTCTTTCATCATACGGGCGGTTTTTTTGCAAAGCCAAAAGGAAAACCAACGTGTTACCCGGTTATCGGATATTCAGAAAGAACAACAAGGATTGGACACCACCACATGGCTGAGTGCCCACGCGGTCATCATCAATATGAATCCTCTCGGGAAGGTAATGGATAACGGAGAGGAAGCCGGGCGTTTGTTTGCATTTCAGGTACAGATAGACGGCATGGATGGCGGCACCTGGCGTACTTTAATCAAAGATAAAATCATCCCGGTCACTCATTTGAATTCCTTCGGAAGAAAGACAGAAGTAACGGTTTTGTACAATCCCGAAAATAAATACAAAGACGTCGTTTTTGACCCGGAAAATGAAAACTGGCATTACGAAAAAAAATAAAACTATCTGCTAAAAATAAAACCATGAGCACAAGAAGAACCTTCATTAAGCAAAGCGCCATTGCCGCGGCTGGGCTGGCCGTAGGTTTACCGGTTTTTGGAAATGCGCAGACCACCTCAAAAACCAAAGTCATCATCATCGGTGCCGGATTTTCCGGAATGGCAGCAGCATATCGCCTGCATCAGAAAAATGTGGATTTTATCGTGCTCGAAAGCCGGAACCGCATTGGCGGGCGGGTGTTTTCCCACCAAATCGCCGATGATCTGGTAATTGAATTAGGCGGCGAGTGGGTCGGTAATTCGCATGAGCGGATACAGGAATTGTGCAAGGAATTTAAGCTGGAATTGCAAAACAACCAGTTCGACACTCATCTTATTTATAAGGGCGAATACGCGCCAGCGGGGAAGTGGAATTATTCCGAAAAATGGAACGCCAAATTCAATAATATTTTAAAAAATTACGATTCCCTTTCAGAAGCTGATAAGGTGCTTTTAGACAAAACAGACTGGTGGCGCTACCTGGTTCAGAATGGCTGTAGTGGCAGAGATCTGGATATTCGTGAATTGCTGGACAGTACGGATTTCGGTGAAAGCATCCGCCATGTTTCGGCATTTTCAGCTCTTTCCGAATATGCGGAAAGCAGCCCGAAAAATGAGATGGACCTGAAGATAAAAGGCGGTAATGCCATGCTTGCAAAAAAGTTCGCCGAAAAAATCGGTAAAGAAAAAATCTTACTGCAACACACCGTCACCCAAATAGAACAAAACGATAAAGTGAAAGTGCATTGTGCCAACGGAAAAGTGTTTGAAGCGGATCACCTCATTTGCACCATTCCCACATTCGCGGTGAATAAAATTGACTGGCAACCCGGTTTGCCACCAGAAAAGACCGAAGCGCTCAACGCATTGCAATATGCGCGCATCAACAAACACGCAGTGGTGTTCGATAACCGTTTCTGGAAAGACGAAAGCTTTGATATGATTACCGATGAATTGCCCCATTATTTCTATCATGGCACTAAAAATCAGCGTTCATCAAAAGGCGTCCTGATCTCGTACAGCATTGGCGACAAAGCCGCCGTGATTGCCAACCAAGGCAACGAAAGAAATGCGCAAATGGTACTGCAAACTTTAGAACCCCATTTCGGCAAACTGCAGGATTTAATCAGCAGGCAGGCCAATTATTACTGGGGGGAAGATGAATTATCAAAAGGCGCTTACGCCATGTATGGAAAAGGGCAATGGTTCGGCCTGCGCCCGGCTTTATTAAAACCATTTTTACGAACCTATTTTGCGGGCGAGCATTTAGCCGATTGGCAGGGCTTTATGGAAGGTGCCGTCAATACCGGCGAAGATGCCGCTGATGCGATTTTAGGCTGAATGTTTAACCCTGAAACTATTTGAAAAATGATACAAAAAAATATTTTCTTTCCTGTGCTGCTACTGACGGTGACATCCGTTTTTGCACAAATCAAACCGGAACAGTTTAATCCCTTTATCGGGAACCAAAAAATTATCAGCAGTTCGGGCCCGGGATTAAAGGCGGCTTCCGGCGATATACTCCTGGAGCTGAAAGACGAGGAAAATCCGGATGTGGAAACCGTAATGCTTTTGCAAAATGTAAAAGGAAAGCTCAGCAAAATTGCAGAAAATTCATCCCTGTTGATGGGATATGAAATGCTGGGCGTTTCCGGCGGTAATTATCCTGAATTAGCAGACAATAGACTTTCCATAGATTACACGTTAGGCAGCAACAGCGGTCAGTCCGATGTTTCGATTGTGTTTGAGAAAAGCAGCGATGGCAATTATTTTTTTAAAGAATATACTTCAAAAACGAAAAATTATGGGGTGGAAAATTTGTTTGCCCGGCAAAGAATAACCGTTTCACAAACGGGGAAAATGGATTTTTCGACAGCCAGTGAAAATGATATATTGAAGAAAGCGCAAATCAATACGTCTCCTGTCGATCCGGAGGGTCCACTTTACGAAGCAGCAGACCGATACAAAAATTACATTCCTGAAGGTTGGCGTTTAGCGGCATTTTCCGAAGGTGACCTCAACCTTGACGGATTTAAAAAAGATTTGTTGCTCGTTCTGTACAATGAAGCAGTTTGCAGCATCCGGATCCTGATGCAACAAAAAAACGGCAGCTATAAACTGATTCAAAAAAACGATGGACTGATTGCTGTAGATGAAACCTTTAATATCAATAACCTGAAAACAGTTATCAAAAACGGATTTTTCACTGTTGAACGAAGAGTTGCCACTGACGACAATGATTTCGACCATCGCTACATCACGTTTAAATATGACGCTGCACAAAAGAACTGGTTGTTGCATCGCTTTGATGTAGAACATTATTCGGGCTTTGACCCAAAACCTTCAAAAGAAGTTACCCATCTAAGCACCAGGGAATTTGGAAGCATTGCATTTTCCAAAATGACCGGCTTGCCCGGCGTGTACCGGTTCGAACCGGAGCTATCCGTAATCAGTGGCACCATCGTTATCAAACAATTTTACGGCGCTCCCAATTATGGCGAAACGCCTGAAAAGGATGAGAAAGAGCAGGTGTACATCTTACAAACGGATTATCCGGTAAGTGTTTTTGATAAAGATGATTCGGGCGATCCGGAAATGGGCAACCACACCACAACCAACATCAGCGAAATACAGGTTTACAGTGTCGATAAAAATATAGATCTCAAAAATCAGCTAAACAAAAAAACAAAGCTGGAAGGTGAGTTTCAGACAGCGCTTAGCGGGCATCACCACACAAAAGTACTATTGGAAGTGAAGAAGATTTTACAATAATAGTTCATCATACAAAATTAAAATCATGAAAAACAAATCGAAATCAGCTATTGTTTTAACGGCTATTATGCTTTTGGGAATATGTGCGAGTTCAGTGTAAATTCAGGTAATGCAACTGTCGGGGTTATTTCGGAAGAAGATGCCTAAGAGGCTTTGTTATATTTTGAATCGCTAAATTCTTACTGAATAATTTTATCAAAAAAGAAAGTTGAATCCTTTTCCTTTCTTAATTGAATTTTGGTATTTGGAAATTTCTTTCTCCAAATGTTTCTTGTACTGATCACTCATAAAATTTCTGAAAATTGAAATGTCATCCTCTTTTCGAGTCTCGACTAAAGCCTCAATATAATCTGTTTTATCTTCACTAAAAACAATTCCCAAAGGCAGACCGAAAAAAGATTGAATGAAATTCATCAAAAGCCGTGAAGCCCTACCATTACCATCATAAAAAGGATGTATACTCACAAGTCCAAAATGAGCATCAAATGAAATATTTAATTGTTCAATTAAATCATTTTCTGAAACATTTTTAATTCTATCATTTAATTTTAAAACTAATTCACTTGTCAATTTTTCCACTTTATCATAATTTGGAAAATAAGTTTCTCCGGCAATAACATTTCCTTTCCTGAATTCTCCTTTCGATGAATCTACAGAACCCAACATACTATTGTGAATTTTTCCGGTATTTTTCAGAATTTCTGAATTTATTTTTTGAATAAGTTCAACTGATATAGATTGATTTGTTTTAGCGTGTTCGATGATATATACTAAAGCATTATAATGATCTCTGACCATTAAACTATCATCCATAGGTTTGCCTTTTGGAGTAAGCCCATTGTTGATCAAAACCTGACTTTCAATCATAGTTAGGGTAGAACCTTCAATTTTTGTTGAATGATGACTGATAGTGATTAAATTAAATTTATCATAATCAATTATATTGCTTAGTTCTAATGAATTATATTTTTTTATCAGATTTTTCATTCTTAATATATCAATTTTTGGCTGGTGCTGATTTATTCAATCAAAATGCTCAATTCATAATCTAAAAACCCTCAATCTCACATTTAAAAGAAATTGAAATGTTTCATTGTGGAAATACCTTATAAATGTCATTTCTTTTAAGAAATCGTGATAATTCAATAGAATGTTCATTTTTGTAGAAACCTAAACGGTAATCACCGGTTTTCCATCGAAAAGCTGTTGAATATCCTTTCATTTTTTTTACATTACTAAAACCTTCCAATGTATCAGAATTTTCAAGTTCTACAATAAAATCTTTGATTTTTACTTTCAATTTTTCATCGTTCAGCTTCTTAATATCATTTAGAAAACTCCGTAAAAAAATTACCTCCATTAGTCTAATGCATTCATTACATCTTCACGACTTACAACATCTGATCTATCTGATTGTTGCATTAGTAAAAGCAAGCCCAAATCCTCTTTTTCTTCTTCTGATAATGCTTTTAACTTTTCATTCTCTTTATACTCTACATAAAAAGAAACAGCTTTTTCCATAAGTGATTTAACACTTAATTCCTCAAAAGCAGAAAGAATTTTTAGTTTTGTTAAAAGACTTTCGTCTATATCTATATTTTTTCGCATTGAAATATTTTTATTTATTCAAATATATATAAAGTATATTATATACACAATATATTTTGTCTTTTGACAGACATTTTTTTAATTTCTTCATTTATGTGTTTGTCTAAAATTTTAGCATAACGATAAAATATCGTTCTTGTTGATCCTATTGTTAAAAAAATGAAAGTGACACTTTAACAGATTTAAACATCTTCTAAAATAAATTAACACTTTTGTCAAAAAATCATTTCAGAACCATTCATCAAAAAAAGTTAACCTCTTTTGTAGCGGCTCGCAAACGACCTATTTATAAGACTTAAGAAGAAATTTTCAGACAACTTTATGATGTTTATTAACAATGAAAAAAGTCCCTTAAACTGTCCCTGATAAAAATAAAAAAACCCTCAAAATCAAATGATTAAGAGAGTTTTTCGTACCCCAGGCGGGACTTGAACCCGCACGCTCTAATGAGCACAGGATTTTAAGTCCTGCGTGTCTACCAATTCCACCACCAGGGCCTGGTACTTTACTTTATTTCAAAAAAATAGAGCGAGAAACGGGACTCGAACCCGCGACCCCGACCTTGGCAAGGTCGTGCTCTACCAGCTGAGCTATTCTCGCATTGGGGACGCAAATATAAACAATCCCATTTATTTAAAACAAATAATTTTTATTTTTTTGTTTTAGTTTCTGGTTCAATAAAGGGCATTAACATCTCAATCGATTCTGAAAGCTGTTTTTTGAGCATTTTACGATGGACAATCATGTCGACAAACCCTTTTTCCAAAAGAAATTCAGAAGTTTGAAAACCTTCCGGTAAGTCACGGCCGATCGTTTCTTTGATTACACGCGGGCCTGCAAAACCAATTAAAGCACCCGGCTCGGCCATAATAATATCGCCAACCGATCCAAAAGATGCCGTAATCCCACCAAAAGTCGGATTAGTCAAAACCGTGATGTATGGAATTTTTTCATCTGAAAGCTGTGTTAATTTTGCTTCCACTTTTGCCAGCTGCATCAACGAAATAGCGGCTTCCATCATCCTGGCTCCTCCGGATTGTGTAATCAGAATATAAGGCAGTTTATGCTTCAGTGCGTAATCAATAGCGCGAAGAATCTTCTCTCCCATTACCGAGCCTAATGAGCCTCCGATAAATTTGAAATCCATTGCACTTATGACCACCTCACGTCCATTCATTTTTCCCGTAGCGTTCCGAATGGCGTCCGTAAGGCCGGTTTTTTTCTTCACATCCTTCAGTCTGTCTTTGTATTTTTGCGTATCTGCCCAATTGAGTGGGTCTTTGCTTTCTACTTTTGCGTCAAGCTCTTTGAATTTGGCATTGTCAAACAAAATTTCAAAGTATTCCTGACTACCGATTTGTACATGAAAATCATCATCCGGGCTTACATAAAGATTAGCTTTCAGCTCATCAGTATCAATGATTTTCCCACTTGGGGATTTGTACCAAAGTCCTTTGGGAACATCCTTTTTATGTTCGGTCGTGATATTTTTCTTCGTCCTTCTAAACCAAGCCATTTTTTTCTTTTCTTCGTTTTGATTGTCGTATATATTATCCCAGTCTTCCAATGTTGTTTAAATCTTCAAATGCCTGAATCAGTCTTTGTTTAAATGAAACTTCCCCTTCTCTAACCCATACACGCGGGTCATAGATTTTTTTATTGGGTTGATCGGCTCCTTCCGGGTTTCCGATTTGAGACTGCAGATAATCTTTCTTGGCATCAAAATATTTTCTGATTCCCTCCATATAAGCAAACTGCAAATCTGTGTCTATGTTCATTTTGATCACACCATAACCGATGGCTTCTCTGATTTCCTCCAACGAAGAGCCTGAACCTCCGTGAAATACAAAATCAACCGGGTTTTTATCCGTATTGAATTTTTGTTCTATATATTTTTGTGAATTGTCTAAAATCTTAGGGGTCAAAACCACATTTCCGGGTTTGTAAACACCATGTACATTTCCAAACGCTGCTGCTACCCAAAAATTATCGCTTACGCTTTTTAATTGTTCGTAAACATACCCAACTTCTTCCGGTTGCGTATAAAGCAATGAATTATCGACCCCACTGTTGTCAACACCATCTTCTTCGCCGCCGGTAATACCCAATTCAATTTCGAGCGTCATCCCTACTTTGGACATTCTTTCCAGGTATTTTTTGGAAATTTCCATATTTTCTTCCAAAGGCTCTTCAGACAAATCGAGCATATGGGAACTGTAAAGAGTTTTACCATTTTTTTTGTAGAATTCTTCATTGGCATCCATTACACCATCAATCCATGGTAATAATTTTTTTGCACAATGGTCTGTATGTAGGATAATGGTGGCTCCATAAGCTTCTGCTAATGTATGAATGTGTAACGCTCCCGCGATTGACCCTTTGATGGCAGCCAGCTGGTTTTCACCTTTTAACCCTTTTCCGGCATTAAAAGCAGCTCCCCCGTTTGAGAATTGGATAATTAAAGGAGAATTAACTTCAACAGCAGCTTCCATAGCAGCATTTACCGAACTTGATCCAATTACATTACAGGCTGGAAGCGCGTAATGATTTTCTTTGGCATCCTGAATGATTTCTTTGACTAACGAACCGGTCGCTACGCCGGCAGGGAATTTTCTACTCATGATTTTTTATTAGATTACTTAATCGTACAAATATATTGAACTTATCTTTAAAAAGGGTAATTAATTCCAAATGCCAGGCGAGGGCGAAGCAAATTGATGTTTTCAAATCTCCAGCGGTCGCCTTCCGGATAACTCGGGTCATGTATTTTGTAGGCAAAATCCAGTCTGAGCATTAGATAAGTTAGATCCAACCTGATCCCAAATCCTGACCCTATGCCCATTTCTTTATAAAAATCTTTGAAGCGGAAAAGCGTCAATTCATTGTTTTTATCGGTTCCCCAAATGTTTCCGGCATCTACAAACAATGCTCCGTTTAGACGACTAATTACATTGAATCTGTATTCGGCACTAAAAAGAAGTTTCATTTTCTCTATGGCAAACACGTCATCTCCTCCGGCATAACGAGGGAAATCTGCCGGACCCAGTGTAGCTGCCGCCCAGGCGCGAATGTCGTTTGCCCCTCCTGCTGTATAGCTTCTAACAAAAGGGATAAAATCCGTATTGCCATAAGGTTGGATGATTCCGAAAAATGCTCGGGTAGCAAGTGTTGAATTGGGAGTCAATTGAAAATATTTCCGGACATCAACATCCAATTTTACAAACTGTGAATAAGGGACATTGAATACCAAACCTGATTCATGACCGGTGCCCGTTTCCGTTTTATAAAAGCCAAATGCATTATCCAATAAATTAAGGATATTTCCTGCGACTTCTATTCTGCCCCTGAAAAACCATGGGTTTTTAACACGCTGTCTCTCGCTTTGATTTAAGGTAAATTGATAAATCATAGAAGCGATCAGTACGTTTTGCGTAATGGTTTGCTTTCTGAAATTCATATTTTCAAAAACCGAAAGGGCTTCCAGTCCTTGGTTGTTCAATGAATTAAGAAAAGGCTGGTCATTGTAAATCATGTTTATCACATCATCATCGGTCAGTTCATCTTGATCATACTGGATTGCCGCCAAAGGATTGTACATGAAATAATACTGATTGAAAAAATTATTTTTAATTGTGTTATCTCCTTCAAATACATTAAAATAATTTTCCTGCTGCATATTGCTGACGAATTCCGTATTGAGAATGCTCAACATATGCGAATGGGTGTCGCGAAACGAAATATTGTAATCTATACCGGTTCCGTAAGTAATTCTTCCCAATCCTATGTTTCTCTGAACGGTCGCTCCTATTCTCAGGTCTGTTTGTTTAAAATATCTTTTGGTGAAAATATTTTCGGTGTTGATTGGAAATAACAAGTAAGGGAAATTCAATTTGGTTTGAATTGCCATTTCAAACGCATTAAAAAAGCTCCCGTCATCTGAAAATTTTTCATTTACATTTCCAAAAGTTCCCCTCAAAGTAGTTTCAAGATTCTCCCCTCCTCTGAATAAATTTCTCGCAATAAGCGAAACACGCGGAGAAACACCAAAGTTCATAAATTCAGACCAGGAAAGTTCTGCACCGTAAAATAAATCATATTTCTTCTTCGGTCTGAAATGAATACTAACGTTGATCAGAGTATCATTTGGAATAGTATCGTTTTCATATCTCGTCAGGCTGATGCCTTCTCTTTTTGAAATGTTTCGTTTGGTTTGAACTTCTGAATTGTAACGATACCATGCACTGTCTCTGATGACCATCGCATCGGTAAAAAATTTTGGACGGAACTTCATTTCCGGATTTACATAATGAAGATGATAACCTTCATAAATCGTATCAAAATAAACCGGTGGTTGCTCGTCTTTTTTCACCGGATCGGAGTCGGGATAAAGGTGAATTTCTGCATAGCGGTACCTTTTAAACATTTTTTCAATATTTCCCGAATCAGCTTTTTCGGCCGGCATAAGCAGGGTAATGTCTAATTGTTTATCACTTTGGGTGGTGTCTGCTGTAAATTCAATTGCATCTCCGTCTGAATTGAATTGATAATAACCCCGGTTTCTTAGAAATTCAACTATTCTGTCTCTTTCGGCCTGAAAATTATTCATGTCATACCGATCACCAACTTTTATATTCTTATTGGTTCTGTTCAATCTTTCATAATAATTGCTAACTGTGGAGTCTGCAATTTTATAATTGTATGAATTGATGATGGATTCTTCCCCCGGATTGATCATGTATTCGGCTTTTGCTTTTTGGGCAGTACTATCCAAATCGTGTGAAGAGCTTACTTGGGCATCAAAATAACCTCTGTCAAAATAAAAATTTTCAAGGTTCTCTTTGGAAAAAGTTGTTAAAGATGAATCTAAAATGACAGGTGGTTCTCCAGTATTGAATCGAAAACGTTTGAGCCAAAGGCTTCTGCCGGCATATTCATCCAATCCGTTTTTAATAAGCAAGCTGTCGAGTGATTGTTGATTTCTTTTCTTTTTGGTTAAATCAAAATATTCCTGGAAAGTCGTATCAAATTTCGCCGGAACAGAATTATAAAGCATCAGTTTCAAAGGAAGCATCCCAAAAAAAACTCCTGCATTTGGGCGCTGGCGTACGTAATCCGGCAAACCTGATTTAAAGGGTTTTTCTTTTCCTTCAAACTCAAATTTGTTTTTGGTCAGCAGGAATTCCCCTTCGGGAATTTTTTTTGTCGTACTGCACCCATAGGCAATAAATAAAAAAATCGTGAATAATATTATCTTTGCGGTTAGATATCTCATATGAATGCTTACCAATAACGACACCAAGCTAATTAAATCTCTGGTCAAAAAAAAATTTAGACAAAAATATAACAAGTTTGTCGTAGAAGGTGTTAAAAACATTCAAGAAGTTCTGAAAAGCTCGATTAAAGTAAACAGGATTTTTTCTACCCGGCCTGTTTTTTCCGGCATGGGAATAACTGAGGAGTTGATTTCTGAAGAAGAATTAAAAAAAATAAGCCAATTGGTCACGCCCAATATTACTTTGGCTCTATGCGAGATTCCTGAAGAAAAGAAACCTAATTTAAATGGTTGGGTCATTGCTTTGGACGACATCCGCGACCCGGGTAATCTGGGAACAATTATTCGTATGGCCGATTGGTTCGGTATTGAGCAGATCATATGCTCAAATGAAACCGTAGATTTATATAATCCAAAAACCATTCAGTCAGCAATGGGTTCTTTTACACGGGTTCAACTCAATTATACTGATCTTTCCGAAATATTTTCTCAGTATAAAAACCCTGTTTTGGGAACTTATATGGACGGTGAAAATATTTATAAATCGGAATTTCCTGAAAATGCTATTTTG
>PJTQ01000719.1_pt1 | contig 14673 bp, 13 predicted proteins | sample 1512231 | NCBI WGS metagenome assembly PJTQ01 (sample SAMN08177688, study PRJNA422409) | Soil metagenome, whole genome shotgun sequencing project. | isolation source: Soil (3) enriched on wood chips | place: USA: Madison | collected 2015-01-15 | reverse complement strand
GAAAATATTTGTTGACCGAAAAATGGGAACCGAATTCCGTTGGGACGGAATGTATTTAGGAAACCCATTACCAAGCGGAGACTATTGGTATATTATTACGGTTGACAAAGACAAATCACTTTCTGGCCACATATCAATTAGAAACAGATAATACGTATCACATAAATGATTAAATATTTTATTCTACTATTGGTGTCCTTGGTTTCCATCAAATCATCGGGTCAGCAAATTACTCTGTATGAACAGTTTTTAGGGAAATATGACTTCACGATGATTGGAAATACTATGAATGAATTTCCAAATGGAGCCAATACTTATTGTGATTTCCTTACCCAGTCAAGTGCATCATTGAATTTAACTCCTGGCCAGACAATCGAAGCTGCTTATTTATACTGGGCAGGCTCTGGCTCTTTAGCCAACGGAGATTTGGATATAAAGTTGAATGGTGTTCCTGTAACGGTTGACAGGACTTTTACGAATGATATTGCGAACAGGCCTATTTACGGAGCTTTTTCCGATGTGACTTCATTAGTTATTACCACAGGTAATGGAATTTATACTGTTTCTGATTTTGACCTAAGTACTGTAATTCCTAGCTATTGTGGAAACGGAACTAATTTTGGAGGTTGGTCTTTGCTCATTGTTTATTCCGATCCCAACGTTTCGGATAATTTGGTCAATATATATGATGGTTTCGAACGGGTTGATTCTGAACATCAAAATATATCTGTTCAACTCACAAACCTAAATGTTCTTCACCTGACTGGAAATAAAATAGGTTTTTTGGCATGGGAAGGAGATGTTAATGTTCCGGGAACCGAGCAATTAAAAATAAATGATAATGTAATCAGTAATCCTCCTTTAAATCCAGCAAATAATGTGTTTAATGGTACTAATAGTTTTACAGGCAGCAATCAGCTTTACAATATGGATCTTGATTTCTTTGATATTGGTAATTATACCACTATTGGGGATAATTCTTTGACGATAGAACTTCTGTCAACTCAAGATGCTGTTGTAATCAATAATATAGTGATTGTTTTAAATAGCCAAGTTCCTGATGCTACCATAAATTTTGAAACAGCTGTAGGTCCCTGCGATGTAAGAGATATCAATGTGGATTACACCGTCCACAATACTATTGCTACAGACATCCTGCCCTCCAATACCCCGATTGCTTTCTATGCTGACGGAACCTTAGTTGGAACATCTGCTACTGTCAATGACATTCCCATAGGCGGTTCCGAAGATAATTCAATCATTCTCTCAATTCCTACTTCAATTCCCAATAATTTCACATTAACAGTCGCTGTAGATGATGACGGAACAGGGAACAGTACCATTATCGAATTCCTGGAAGATAATAATACAGACGAGGTTGAGATTTTACTGGGTACCACCCCTACTCCATTGCCGGCAGATAACCTGATGATTTGCGATTCCAATAATGACGGCCATGAAACATTCGATTTAACCATTCCCGGAACCCAGATACTGGGTATACAACCGGGTGTTATCATTCGATATTACGAGGCCGAAAACGATGCAAGCGATGGGAACAATAATAATATTACTTCACCAGATTCCTATTTAAATACTTCTGACACACAGACGATTTATGTGAGACTGGAAGACCCTGCTGGATGTTCAATTGTAACCAGCTTTACAATCGAAATCACTCCTCCTGCGCTCCTTTCTTATACGATTCCTAATATGGAAGAATGTTCTCAAAATCAGGCTACAACCGGAATTATTACTGATTTAACCGCTCACAATTCGGCTGTTTTAAATGGAGCCGATGCCAGTTTATTCACGATTACATACTACCTGAATCAAAATGATGCCATGTCCGGAGATACACCGATTACAACTCCCGACGCTTATTCTAATACTTCCAGCCCACAGACCATTTGGACAAGATTGATAACTGCGGACGGCTGTGTACAATATGGTTCTTTTGAATTAATTTATCACCCCAGCCCGCTTGTTCATACAACAACATTACAAGCCTGTAGTTTAGACGGGCCGGGCACATTTAATCTTTCCGAAGCCAACTTTGAAGTGGTTAATGATACTTCCGGTTTACAGTTTACCTATCATACCACAGAAGGCGAAGCAAATAGTGATGAAAACCCTTTACCCAATGACTATACCCCTGTCTCGGAACTGGAAGTTGTATATGTAAGAGTTACAACTGAATTTGGGTGCTATTCGGTTATTAGTGTTATACTGGAAACTGTAATCAATACGGTAGAACTTACAAATGTATATGAGGTTTGTGATGACCCCTATCTAATCAATGACGGCTTTGCCGAATTTGACTTGACGACTTATGAAAATCAGATTGCCAATGCTTTGACAATCCCGGGGGCGATTGTAACTTATCATTTGACACAAGGTGAAGCAGGAAGCGGTACAAACGCAATTACTAATCCCGAGAGTTTCGTAAATACTGTAAACCCACAGATCATTTATGCTAGAGCAGCTAATCCTGAAGGTGGTTGCGGGGGAGTCGCTCAATTTCAGATTGAAGTTCTTCCCGTCCCCGAATTTGAATTACCCGAATTTATTGCTTTCTGTCAAGATGATGATAAAATTTTTAATTTTAATGGCAATTTTAGCACTTACACATGGAGTGATGAGACTGGAAATGTAATCGGCGCAAATGCAACCGTCCTATTTGAGAATAGTGGAATCTATACGCTTGAAGTTACCGAAACACCTACTGGTTGCCCTGCCAAAAGAGATATTGAAGTTATACTTGACAATTCGCCTGTCATAACGCAAATTGAAGTTAACGGACACACAGTCACTGTATTTGCTTCGGGTGGCCAAGGTCCTTACGAATATAGCTATAACAATGGTTTAAGCTGGCATAATTATTATGTCTTGGACAATGTTCCAGATGGAATTCACCATTTGCTTGCGCGAAGTCGTTACGGCTGTATTTCTGATTCTAAAATATTTGGTGTCCTTGGAATTCCAAACGTAATTACGCCAAATGGAGATGGTTACAATGACTTCTGGGAAGTCAGGGCATTGGAATTATATCCCAATTCCTATATCAAAATCTTTGACCGTTACGGAAAAATATTTGTTGACAGAAAAATTGAAGCAGGCTTTAAATGGGATGGGAAATATATGGGAGACCCAATTCCTTCCGGGGATTATTGGTATATTTTAACAATAGATACGGGAGAATCTATTTCCGGGCATATTTCAGTAAGAAACAGAAATTAAAAACGTTAATTTTGCAAAAAATTTAAGTTTGGAAAATTTCAGGATGCAGGCCAAAACCTTTTTCGGATTCGAATCTGTTCTGGCCGATGAATTAAAGTCTTTGGGTGCTGCCGATGTTGAAGTAAAAAACCGCTTGGTTGAATTTCAGGGTGATTTAGGATTTATGTATAAAGCCAATTATAGCTTGGCGACAGCTCTTAGGATTTTAAAGCCAATTTATTCTTTTTCAGTTAAAAACGAATATCAATTATATGATAGGTTTAAGAAATTTAACTGGGAGGATTACTTGGATTTAGATCAAACTTTTGTGATTAATTCCACGGTTCATTCAGATTATTTCACCCATTCACACTATGCCGCTTTAAAAGTAAAAGATGCATTGGTGGATTCTTTTCAAGAGAAATATGGAAAACGCCCGAGCGTGGAAAAATTCAATCCCGATGTGTATTTCAACCTGCATATAAGCCATGACAAAGTTACGCTTTCACTGGACAGCAGCGGAGAATCTCTGCATAAACGCGGATACAAAACCGAACACGGAAAAGCACCTATTAATGAAGTTCTGGCTGCCGGATTGCTAAAAATAGCCGGTTGGGACGGAAAGGGAAATTTTCTTGATCCTATGTGCGGGTCGGGAACCATTTTGACCGAAGCAGCTTTGATTGCAACCAATATTCCTCCGCAAATACACCGCGAAAAATTCGCATTTGAAAACTGGAAAGACTTTGATGCGGATTTATTTGAAAAAATCAAAGCAACACGGTTAAACAGAATCCGTGAATTCAATGGAAAAATCGTCGGGTACGACATCAACCCGACCATGCTGAAAATTGCAGAAGATAATATTGCAAATGCAGATTTGGAAGATTTTATAGAAGTTCAGTACAAAGATTTCCTTAAGTCTGAAAAAGAGCTTTTTCCGGTTTTAATTGTATTCAATCCACCTTATAATGAAAGGATTGAAAGCGATAACGAAGTTTTGTACAAATCCATTGGCGATACGCTGAAAAACCATTATCCGAATACTTTTTCCTGGTTCATCACTTCAGATTTATCGGCCAAAAAATTTGTCGGATTAAAACCTTCCAAAAAAGTAAAAGTATTTAACGGAAAGCTGGAATGTGACTTTTTGCGGTATGATATTTATGAAGGGAGTAAGAAAACCGCTAAAAATTAATTAGAAAACCATTATAAAATTCCTGATAAAAATATTCGGATCATTGGGTTGCTTTGAGTTGATAACCTTGTTTTTTTAACAAATTAATCACACCATTTTCACCTGCCAAATGCGCTGCACCAACAGCAATGAAAGTCGGCTTGGACTTGATTTGTGTTTCAATCAGTGGAATCCAGTTTTCATTTCGGTTGTCCAGAAATTCTTCTAAATCTCCTTGTGGGTATTTTGGGTCTTCAAATGTGCTTTTTGTTGTATCATATAATTCCTGCACTTCACCCCCCTTGTATAAATCAATCATGTTATTCATTTCTTCCCGGGCTTCATCAAAATTATCCACAAGGTAAGTAATGGCTTGGAGAGCCTCTTCATCAGATTGAGAAAACAAAATTTTGATTTGCTCTTCAACCGTCTCCAAACCATTGATTTCTTTTCCAGCGGTTTTTGCTTCTTGTGCAAGCATTGAATCATAACCCAAATCCATAGGGCAATCCAGTGCGAGTACACCAAGCTGCATGGTTAAAGTTTGTAAATTCAATTGGTTCAACATGGAAAGATTCATAGAGGCATTTCTTTGTAAAATAGTATCTACCTTTGCCGAAAGTTCTTCACCAAGCTTCTCTGTAACAGTTTTCCCATCTTTGGAAAGAGCCACCTGCATCATGCTCATCATCATATTGGGGTCATCCATATCCAGTTCCATTAAAAGTTCTTCAGAATGATCAAACGCATTTTGCAGCTCTGGTGTCATAACCACGTCTCCCTGACACATTATATGCATGGTTCCAAATAAATATGAAGATTGCTCCAAACCATTGCCGCTAATTTCCCAAAGCAGGGATTTTTCCTTTATTTCCTGTGAAAGTCCTAATTGAAACAGCAATACTAAAGAAACTACAAGTAATCTTTTCATTATCAAATATTTATAAATAAAAGCTAATTAAATACCCATTGGTAGCTAAATTAATAAAAATGAATCAGAATATTGAGTTAGCGTAAAATTATTCTGATAAAATTCAATTCTGATATAAAATCTTTTCTTAACCCAATGAAAATCTTATTTTTGGCCAAAATTTTAAAAAGAATATGAGACTATTTATTTTAGTAATTGTATTTGCTTTTGCAGTTTTGGTTTCTGCGCAGGATTCATTAAAAGTTGGCGATAAAATTTCTGCCGGAACAATCACTTTGGTCAATGGTAAAAAGATTTCTTTTTATAACCTGGAATTTGATTATGATGATAAAATCACTTTTACAAATGCCCAAAGCCTTGAAACCGAATTTTTATATAAATCATCAATCAAATCAATTGAAACTGAAAATAATTCTACATACAATTCCGCTCAACTCAATGAGATGGAAATTGTATCAAAGAAATCTTCACAACCTAAGGAAAAAACTTTTACTACAATTCAATACAAAAACAAATCAATAGAATTGGAAAATCCGGCAGAAGGTAAATCTGTTGTTTATTTTGTACGTACCAACGGTACGGGTGCTTTGATTAACTTTCGCCATTTTGACTATGATAAATTTATTGGAAAATTTGCCGGAAGAGGATATATTCGATATGAATGCGAGCCGGGAGAACATACTTTTTGGGTAGGGGCTTCTAATTCTTCCTATGTAACGGCCAATTTGGAGGCAGGAAAAATATATGTAATCGAAACTATACCCGTGATGGGAATAGCCTATGCAAAAGTAAATATTGAAATCCCAAATCGGCTTAGCTCCAAAAAATATCTGAAACAAAAGAAAAGGATATTTGCTATTTTATCTAATAAGGATTTCAACAAGACTCCTCCTAAATCAGAGTTACAAAGCCAATCGGATTATCAGACCGAAATTAAAAGAGGTTTGGAAGTCTATAGAAAACGAGTAGAAAAAGAACAAGACCATTTATTACCTGCAAATCAATATTTCGAATAATTATTCAATAAATTTTTGTTGTAGTTCAGGCGTAGGCAACCAGCAACTTTCTCTTTTTCCAAACCATTTATAACGGTTTCCGGAAATAAAATCATATACTGAATTTCGAATGAATTTGGGAAAAATAAACAACAAGCCGGAAAGTTTGTAAATGCCGCTTAACTCTTTCCCAATCCGCAAAGCTGCATCTGATTTTGTATAGAATTTGTCACCATCAACCAAAATCATGGATTTGAATTCATCTCTTCCTAAATAATTATCTTCCAGAAATTTCTGTCCGAATTTCGATTGAAGCGAAGCAAATTTAAACTGATTTTCATGGTCGTTTTCAATCACTTTCTGAATGGTCGAATTACACAAATTACAAACGCCGTCAAATAATATGATTTTCTGAGAATTCATCCGTTGTTTATGTCAAAAATCAATCCTTTTTAATGGTTTTGATATAGAAATTCCGGTCGATTTTGAAATCTTTTTCCAGCCCGTTTTTTAGTTTTTCCGATTTCCATTCAGCAGTTGGAAACAACCAAACTTCTGAATCTGCTAGTTTTACCGGCATATCAAATCCTTCCACAATATTTGTCCACCGATAAGAAATTTCATTCCCTTTAATCTTATACTCCAGTGTAGGAATCATAGTTGTACGCAAATATTGATTAAAAAATTCAGTCAGGTCAATTCTACTCTGTTTACTTAAATAATTTTCAATGTCTTTTGTGGAAACGGTTTTATGATAAAATTCTTCATTCATTCCCCGCAAAATCTGTCGAAATTTTTCATCGTCCTCCAACAATTGACGGAACGTATGAATCATATTGGCTCCTTTGTAATAAATATCGCCACTCCCCTCTTGGTTTACCCCATAAATTCCAATCATAGGAATATCATTTAAAATATTTAACCGGGTTCCAATTACATAATCATTTCCGGCTTCTTTTCCGAATTGGTCTTGTGTATAAAGCGTTTCAGAATAAGCGGTAAAACTTTCGTGAACCCACATATCAGCTACTTCATTGGTGGTAATATTATTTCCAAACCACTCATGCCCCGATTCGTGAATGATGATAAAATCCCATTTCAATCCCCAACCGGATTCCGATAAATCCCTGCCCAAATAACCATTTTCAAAATGGTTACCATAGGCAACAGCACTTTGGTGTTCCATTCCCAAATGAGGTGCTTCAACCAGCTTATAGCCGTCTTCATAAAACGGATACGGCCCGAACCAGTGTTCAAAAGATTTTAACATGGTTTTGGCTTGTTGGAATTGTTTTTCCGCTTTTTCACGGTTATAATCCAAAACCCAATAATTCAAGGATAAATCTCCTTTCTCTCCTTTATAGGAATCTTTGATTTCTACATAATGGCCTATATATGGCGTGATATTGTAATTATTAATCGGATTTTTGACTTCCCAAACAAATTCAATTTTGTCTCCTATTGGGTTCTTGTCCACCAAACGCCCATTGCCTACTGCAATCAAATCTTCCGGAACAATCATCGTTAAACTGGCGCCGTTATCAGGTTCGTCACCTTGATAATCTTTGTTTGGATACCAAACACTTGCGCCCAATCCCTGACAGGCAACAGTCATCCATGGTCTGCCCTTTTCATCTTTTGTAAAAATCCAGCCTCCGTCCCAAGGTGCATTTTTGGCAACATGCGGATTTCCGGAAAATTCAAGTTCCAATGTGTGTTTTGAGCTTAATAAGAATTTCTCTTTCAAATTCAGAAAATATACGTTTCCATCTCGTTGTAAATCGTTAAATTCTTTTCCGTCTAAATAAATTTTTCCCAGATTCATAGGTTGCTGTAAATCAATCTGCATAATTGACTCGTGATTTTTTGCTGTCACTTCAAATTGAATCGTATTTTTTCCTTTGATATATTTTTTATCAAAATCGGGTTCAATTTGGATATCATAGTGCAAAACATTCCACCAGTTTCGGAATTCATTATTAGTTCCCCTTAAAGAATCCTGACGAGTAAATTCTTTTTTATGATTGAGAACTTGGGCATTTGCAAAAGATAAAGATAAGACTAACAGGCAGATAACTTTTTTCATTCTCCATTAAAATTTAAATGGCAATTTACAATATTTAAAAAGAATTTCTGTGTATTGTTAAATTTCATTAACTTTAAGAAAAGTTAACGCAACCCTTTATGAAAACTCCCATCTATCAACTAAATACTCTACTATGATTCAGAAATTGATATTTGTATTTTTTTACTGTTTTTTGTTGTTTTTTATTCTATGCGAAAATTTTTTTCAATCTGATAAAAGTAATTTTATCAGTGAAATAATGGATTAAAATTCACTCACGAAATGCAGTTTTACTGAAGGATACTTTTCTTGTGTCATTTGAATGGTGAAAGAAGAATCAGCCAAAAACACCAGTCGATTAAATTTGTCACGTGCCAGATATTTCTGCTTCACTCTTTTAAACTCCTGAAACTCAGCCGACTTTTCATCTTCCACCTCTACCCAACATGCTTTAAAAATTGAGATAGGCTCATAATTTACTTTTGCTCCGTATTCATGCTCCAAACGATATTGGATTACTTCATACTGCAATGCCCCAACTGTTCCGATGATTTTTCGGTTGTTCATTTCCAAGGTAAACAACTGCGCTACACCTTCATCCATCAATTGATCAATTCCCTTTTCTAACTGTTTGGCTTTTAAAGGATCTGAATTATTTATATAACGGAAATGTTCAGGTGAAAAAGATGGAATTCCTTTGAAGGTCATTTTCTCACCTTCGGTGAGCGTATCGCCAATCCGGAAGTTTCCGGTATCATGTAAACCCACGATATCTCCGGCAAAACTCTCATCTACAATTTCTTTTTTATCAGCAAAAAAAGCATTCGGGCTACTGAATTTCATGTTTTTGTTCTGGCGAACGTGCAGGTAATTTTTATTTCGTTCAAATTTCCCTGAAACGATTTTCACAAACGCCAAACGGTCACGGTGTTTCGGATCCATATTGGCATGAATCTTAAAAACAAATCCCGTAAAATTATTTTCAAACGGTTCTACCATTCGGGTGCTGGTTTCCTTGGATTGCGGATGCGGAGCTATATCCACAAAGGCATCCAGCAGTTCACGCACCCCGAAGTTATTCAAAGCCGAACCAAAGAACACCGGCTGTAATGTTCCGCTCATATATTCTTCTTCATTAAACTTCGGATAAACTTCTGTCACCAGTTCGATTTCATTTCGGAGATTTTCTGCATAATTTTCACCAATGATGGTATCCAGTTCAGGGTTATTGAGATTGTCAAAAGCAATGGCTTCTGAAATTTTTTGTTTGTTTTCATTGGAAAATAATCCAATGTTCTTTTCCCAAATATTGTAAATTCCTTTAAAAGTAGCGCCAATCCCAATCGGCCATGAAAGCGGCGTTACACGTAAGCTTAGCTTCTGTTCGATTTCATCCATCAAATCAAAAGCGTCCTTCCCTTCACGATCCATTTTGTTGACAAAAACCAGCATCGGTATGTTTCGCATACGGCAGACTTCTACCAGTTTTTCTGTCTGCTCTTCTACTCCTTTTGCAACATCAACTACTACAATTACAGAGTCAACAGCAGTCAGTGTACGAAAAGTATCTTCCGCAAAATCTTTATGTCCGGGTGTATCGAGAATATTGATTTTTCTTCCTTTATAATCAAAAGCCAAAACCGAAGTAGCAACAGAAATCCCACGCTGACGCTCGATCTCCATAAAGTCTGAGGTCGCTCCTTTTTTGATTTTATTACTTTTTACAGCGCCCGCTTCCTGAATTGCACCTCCAAATAACAAAAGCTTTTCCGTTAAGGTCGTTTTCCCGGCATCGGGGTGGGCAACAATTCCAAATGTTTTTCTTCGGCTGATTTCCTTTTCTAAAGACATACGTAAAATTTGCGGGTGCAAAGATAGGAAAACCCATCGGGTTATTTGAAATGATGAATTTTGATTTTTAATTCAAATAGATTATAACATCATGACATCCTGAATCGAGGAAGCCTCTTTGTAATAATGAATCACCTGATCAGCATCTATGACATAAATAACTACTGTTACAGAAGTATATTTTCCGGTTTTGGATTCTTTCATCTGGAACTGGGGACGTGCGCCATCAAAAATACGCTGGACTTCTGCTATCCGTTTGTTATCAGTAGGGATAATAAATTTATAGGTATAATTTGAAGGAAATTCCGTGGTATCTTCTAGTCGCTCTTTGAACTTTTTGTAAAATTCTTCCTGATTTTTATTTTGTTCTTCGTTCATAAATAATTTATTCTTTCATTAAATTATCCAAAATATTAACCAACTGTTGATTTATCTGGCCATTTGTATGATCCATTGGTCTGGGTGCATTGTCGCTAATAATTTCACCTTCTTTCCCGATGATCAGGAATTTAGGAATGGTTGAAATTTCATAATCCTGATGAAATGAAGTTCCTTTTCCGGCAAATAATTGAATCCCTTTCATTTGTTTGTCCTGAACCATTTTTTGCCATTTGGCTTTGTCACGGTCATTGTCCACAGAAATACTGACGAATTCAATCCCGGTATCTCGGTATTTTTCTTCCAATTCTTTCATAGCCGGTAATTGCTGTAAACAAGGACGACACCATGTAGCCCAAATATCTACATACAAATATTTTCCCTTCAAATCGGAAAGTGAAACTTGATTCCCTTCAATGGAATTAAAGGCAAAAGCAGGCGCATATTCTACAAAAGACGCCAGCTCTTCTGCACTTCGTTCAGTGATGGTTCCTACTTCAACATCTTCTTTTTTGGAATCACAACTCCACATGAATGCAATTACTGCAAAACCTAAAACAAATTTGAATTTCATCTGTATTCTTTTTTATTAAAGCCAAACAAAAATACACAATCCCTTTCATTCTTCAAATTCCATGAACTCAGAAAATTTTTATTTCATTTCAAACTCCGGACAATCTACCTGCAGTTCAAAATCTTTCAATGGTTTGTTCAGCAATTTGCAAAAATGAGGGTTTGCGTTGTATCCGGGAGAATAATTGGAACAGGAAAAACACATTCTTTGAATCGAGATCACGCCCGAATGATTCAGGGATTCGATAATTCCAAGTAAATTCAACAAGAGATTTTCCTTTTCTCCCCCGCTCATCTTATCAATGGCTTTTTCAAGTTCCTCTACAAATGATGAGGTTTGTTTTGCCGTTTTTTCTCCTTCAGGTGTTAAATGAATGGTATAACTCCGTGAATCATTTGTTTCGAATTCTTTTTCTACTAATGATTTTTGAAATAAGACCTTTACCGAATCGCTGATAGTAGCTTTGGTCATATCAAATTCAACGGCCAGATAACTGATCTTTCTTTTTTCCTTGCTATGATTCAGTAAAAAAATAAGAATCTGAATCTGAATAGGGCTCAATCCATGCTTCCTGCATTCACTCCACAATAGAACACGAAATGCCTGAGAAATTCTCTCCAGTGAGGTGACAATTTTTTGGTTCAAATCCATTTAAAAATAATTATAAGGACTCCTTAACAGTTTTCCATTTCGTAAATATAATAACCTTTAGCCTGAATTTCTTCTTCCCATTCTTTTTTCAATTCTTCAATATGACAAAAACTACATTCATTAGATGAAAGCGGTAGAGTCCCCAACCCTTTTGACGTGAGGTATTCTTTACCAAATTGATAAATGACCGACGCATCGGTAATTTCAGACGGAACAATGATATCAAAATGCATTATATTTCCGTCATCAAGTGGTACGTAGGTGTCCCAAACTGCTATTTTCATATTACTGATTTTAAAAGGGCTGCTATGTACAACGTACAAATGCAACCCTTATCCTCATCTCTACAATTAACCTTTTACATCTTGTATGGAAGCACCAAAATTGATATGTAACACATTTCCGTTGGGTGTAACCAATGCCGGAACTGAATTAACTCCGGCTTGTTCAGCCTCCTGAATTCTTGCACTGTCTTCTCCCAAATGAACTACTTCTACATTTGGTTCGCCGATCAAACCTACAATGTCCTGCTCTGCACTCAAACAAACTGGACAACCTGCGTGATAAAATATTGATTTACTCATAATAAATAATTTAAAATTCAAATATAGTTAGGATTCCTAATTATTACAAATTTTAATATAATTTTTTTTAATTGAAACATAATCGCTGATTCACTTGACAACGCCTATCGTGAAGACGTATATTTGCACAAAAATTTTACGATATGAAAATGAAAACTTCGGATTTCAACTTTAAACTCCCAGAAGAACTTTTGGCTGAACACCCCTCTGAACAAAGAGATGAAGCAAAGCTGATGGTTCTTGACAGAAAAACGCAAACCATTGAACACAAATTGTTCAAAGACCTAATTGATTATTTTGAGGAAGGTGATGTGATGGTCATGAACAATACCAAGGTGTTTCCTGCACGTTTGATGGGGAATAAAGAAAAAACCGGAGCTAAAATTGAAGTTTTTTTGCTGCGTGAACTAGATTCTGAAACCCGTTTATGGGATGTATTGGTAGATCCTGCAAGAAAAATCAGAATTGGGAATAAATTATTTTTTGGTGATGATGACAGCTTGGTGGCAGAAGTTGTGGACAACACGACTTCACGAGGCAGAACGCTTAGATTCTTATTTGATGGTTCCTATGATGAATTTCGCCAAGCCTTGGAAGAATTAGGTGAAACACCTCTTCCAAAATACATCAAACGTGCAGTAGAACCGGAAGATGCGGAACGTTATCAAACCATTTATGCAAAACATGAAGGTGCTGTCGCAGCCCCAACAGCCGGATTGCATTTTTCAAAACATTTATTGAAACGATTAGAAATAAAAGGGATTGAATTTGCAGAATTAACACTTCACGTTGGTTTGGGCACATTTGCTCCTGTTGAAGTGGAAGACCTGTCTAAACATAAAATGGAATCAGAACAAGCCATTATTCCACAGACAACCGCAGATATTGTCAACAAAGCAATTGATGATAATAAACGTGTTTGTGCTGTTGGAACGACTTCTATGCGTGCAATTGAAAGTTCTGTCTCTGCAAACGGACATTTAAATCCGTTCAATGCCTGGACCAACAAATTTATTCATCCACCCTATGATTTTGGCGTAGCCAATTGTATGATTACCAATTTCCACACACCTAAATCTACATTAATTATGATGGTGAGTGCTTTTGCAGGACACGATTTTCTTATGAAAGCTTACAAAGAGGCTGTGAAAGAGAAATATAAATTCTATTCTTACGGCGACGCAATGTTAATTATATAATTTGACCCTCTCTAAAAAAGACATAAGAAAACTAAATCTTGAAGATTTAGAAAATCATCTGACTTCAATAGGGGAAAAATCTTTCAGAGCCAAACAAATTTATGAATGGCTCTGGAAGAAAAATGCTCATAATTTTGAAGATATGACCAATCTTTCCAAAAAATTACGGGAAGAATTGGACAATATCTTTTCAATTCAAAATGCAAACGTTGATTTGTTACAGAAATCCAACGACGGAACCATCAAAAATGGCGTGAAATTACACGATGGATTGATGGTAGAATCGGTTTTAATTCCAACCGAAACCCGTACGACTGCCTGTGTTTCTTCTCAGGTCGGATGTTCCCTCAACTGCGAATTCTGCGCTACCGCAAAATTGAAACGGATGCGAAACCTGGATGTAGCAGAAATCGTAGATCAGGTTGCATTAATTGACAAACAAAGCAAAGAATATTTTGATCGACCGCTATCCAATATTGTTTTTATGGGAATGGGCGAACCCATGATGAATTATAAAAATGTGGTGGAAGCCATCCGGAAAATCACAACGCCAGAAGGTTTGGGAATGTCACCGCGAAGGATTACCGTTTCTACCTCCGGTATTCCGAAAATGATTAAAATGCTCGCCGATGAGAAACTTAAAGTTAAGTTGGCTTTGTCATTACATTCTGCAATAGAGCATAAACGAAACGATATTATGCCTTTTTCAGAAAAATTTCCATTAACCGAAATTATGGAAAGTCTGCAATATTGGTACAAAGAAACCGGTTCGGTTGTTACTTTTGAATATTGTGTTTGGAAAGGAATTAACGATGAAGAAGAAGACATCAAAGCTCTAATCAAATATTGCCGTCAAGTTCCCAGCAAAGTAAACCTCATTCAATACAATCCGATTGGTGAAGGGAAGTTTGACCATAGAAGCATAGAAGCAGAAGAACAATATGTTCGTGAATTGGAAAACGCAGGAATTACTGTAATGGTCAGAAAAAGCCGGGGTAGCGATATTGACGCTGCCTGTGGGCAGTTGGCTAATAAAAATACCGATAATT
>PJTQ01000714.1_pt1 | contig 14697 bp, 15 predicted proteins | sample 1512231 | NCBI WGS metagenome assembly PJTQ01 (sample SAMN08177688, study PRJNA422409) | Soil metagenome, whole genome shotgun sequencing project. | isolation source: Soil (3) enriched on wood chips | place: USA: Madison | collected 2015-01-15 | reverse complement strand
GTGTGCTGATCAGCAAATCTCGCCGCCGTCCGAAACTGCCCGCCCGTCACGGGCAGCACGGTGAAGCTCTCGGCGACCAGCTTGTTGAACATGGCGAGTGCCGCGGCACGCTGCTCCAGGCTGATCTGTCCGGTGCGCAGCTTGATCGCCATGGCGGAGGACATCTCTGTGACGGTCCAGTCGCTGATCAGGAGTTGCGCCGGGTCCTGCTCGGCGAGCCAAGCCTGAACACGCGGTGTCATCGCTTCGTTGGAGAGCGCCGCAACGATCAGCGACGTGTCGAGATAAAGCATCAGTAGCGATCGCCATCCCGCATCGACCGCACGAGATCGACGGCGCTCTGGGACTGGGGCGGCATCGCTGCCGTCAGCGATCGAAGCAACGCGGCATCGATCGGCTTGCGCGGCCTGGCCACGGCGGTGAGCCGCGCGACCGGCTTGCCGCGTCGGGTTATATCGATCGAATCGCCTGCCTCGACCCGGTCGACAAGCTCGCTCAGATGGGCTTTGGCGTCCGCGAGATTGATCGCATCCATGTCACACTCCTGACCATGTAGATGGTCATATAGCGCGTTTGGCATAAGAATTCCAGCGGGACCTTGCTCATGACTGTCGAGCGATCAGCGGCAGCTATCGCTCCTGGAAGCCATCGCGCCGTCCGGCGCGACGGCTCTGCCGATACGTAAGACTCAGCGCTTCCTCACCGGACGCGTCTTGCGCAGGCGGACGTCGGGCGATGACGCTTTCCCGAGACGGCCGGCATCGCTTTCCGCGCGACGCTGTCTCAGCCAAGCCTCGACCTCGCCCAAGTCCCACACGACGCATCGTGGCGTGAGATAGAAGCGGCGCGGGAATTCGCCTCTGGCTTCCATCTCGTAGATCGTCGTATCGGCCAGAGGCACGATCAGGCGCAGCTCGTGCCGGCGAATCGCTCGAGTGCGCCCGGTCAGCATGGTGGGCGGACGGTCAGGCTCTGGCAGTTCGGCAGGTTTGCCGTCCCCATAGGGCGCCATCAGGCTACTAAGACGATAGGGAGTTCTGGTCATGGTCTTCTCCATGTTAGGTGGAGATGAAAGAACAGACATGCCAGACGTTGATCATCCAGATATGATCGGAACACGGTTGGGGATGGCGAGCCGTGTTGTGAATGACCGCAGTAGAGACATCGAATCCCACGCCGAAAACCGTGTTTCCATTATTTCAAACGCGCTATTGCATTCGGTGGCGATCGGTCGGTTATCTTGACCAGTCTGGGTCTGACCGTGGAGGGCGGATGAAGAGGTGGTCGGTCCAGAACGCGAAGGCATGGCTTAGTGGGTTGCGCGATATCTGCCTGAGGGAAGGGCTGCAACTCGTAGCAAAACGCAGTACCGAGGTGACTGCACTTTTTCCTTTGAAGGAGCGGCAGCGGTCTCAACATCATGCGAAGCCCACGCTCGAGGAATTGCTTCTTGTAGGAAAGGCACGTGCCACTCTTAACCTGCACAAGCGCGGCGGGATGCGCAGGCGAGAGCCACGTGAGATCGTCTGACGCGCGCAATGTCCGCGATTGTGAGAAACCGACGGTCTCTCCATTCAATGCCTTTGAGCCGCCCAGACGCTTCGCCGCCTTGGATGCGGGTACGGGTCAAGCCAGGTCATCAATGGGAAATGGCGGCCAAGATGCTGTGAAGCCCCTGGATTGGCACCGAGCTAGGCGCCGCGTTTATCATGGATTTCATCTGCCTGAGAGCCTGACGGTAAAAATGACGGTATAGATTCATTTAACGAACTAGATAACGATTGAAAATCAATAGGTTGATATGCTCGTTGATAATGGAGTGGGAGTGACGGGGGAGCGCCGCGGAGTGGCCGACGTTCGGGAGACGCGTCGGGCCACATCACGCGACCGTAGATTCGTCACTGCTCCTTCTTGAACAAGTCCTGGAAGATGAGCCGGCCCCAAACGCCGTCGCGTGCATGCACCAGCGCGCCGCCCTCGTTGAACTTTCCCAGGTCGACGGGTGCGAATCCGAGCTGTTTGGCCAGATCCGCCACGGAAGCGGTCGCGTCCTCGTCGTCGCCCGACAGAAAGACGACCCGGTGCCCGCCCTCGACGACCGGATCGGTCGCCAGGGTGGCCGCTATCAGGTGGTTGAACCCCTTGACGAATTTGGCGCCCGTAAAGGCCTTCGCGGCAAAGGCGGAGGACGGCAGGCCAGCCAGTTCCTCTGAGGGAACCAGCGCGTTCGTCGCATCGATCACCGTCTTGCCTTTCCAGCTCGGCAGGGCCTTGGCAACCTCGCCATGCTCCCCGAACGGGATCGCCAGGATGATCGTGTCGGCCTCGAGTGCGTCCCGCAGCGACCTGGCGACGACGGTGGGGCCGATCGCCCGGGCCTGCGGCGCCAGCGTTTCGGGCGGGTGGCGGCTCGCCACGGTCACCTCGATGTTCCTGCGGGCGAAGGCGTGGGCCAGAGCCTGGCCTATCTTGCCGAACCCTATAATCGCGTAGCTCATAGTGCTTCTCCGATCCGTGTTGGATGTGAATCCCCCGCCTTCAACGGCGCTGGGAGTCGGACGACATCTGTGCCCGACAGTCTGGAAGTGGGTTCGCCGGCGTCAGGTGTTGAGTGCGGAAGCGCGCATATCGGTGGTGCGAAATCGAACCGGATGGGCACCGGCCGGACGCCTCCGTTCGGAATGGGCCGCGCGCGTCGACATAGGCTATAATGGCCACCTATATTGCTGTTCGATGGGTTAGCTACGGGCATTGGAAGGCGCACCCGCGCGGTGCCGGATTGCACCATGATCGACTGGGATGACGTTCGCTACTTTCTTGCCGTCGCACGCGGGGGCTCGGTGCGGGCCGCGGCCAAGCGCCTCGAGGTGAATCACTCGACAGTGCTGCGACGCATCGCCCAGCTCGAGGAACGCCTCGGGGCGCACATGTTCGAGAGGCTGCCCTCGGGCTACCGCCTGACGGCTGCGGGCGAGGAGGTCCTCGAGCTCGCCAACCAGATGGAAGTGTCGTCGCACCAGTTGGAGACGCGCGTCTTCGGGCGCGACCAGAGTGCGCGCGGGCTCTTGCGGGTGACGCTTCCACCGTTCCTCGCCACACACCTGCTCATGCCGGACCTTGCCGACTTCGCGCGTCTGCACCCCGACATCGAGATGGAAATCCTGTCATCCGGCGAGGTGGCGAATCTGACCAATCGAGAAGCCGACATCGCGATCCGCATTGTCGCCGACCGCCAGAGCCTGCCACTCAATCTTCACGGGCTGAAGGGGCCGGAGCTGTTCAGCGGCGTCTACATGTCCCGCGACCGACTGGCCGCGTGGCGGGCGGGCGCGCCTGACCCCGTCCGGTGCATCGTCATAGACAATCATGGGATTCCGGACTGGGCGCGCGAGGGTGAGGTTCGCACCACGGGAGTGCCGTTCAGGACCCCGGACGCCGAGACACAGATCGTCGCAGCGCGGCAAGGGATCGGGATGACAAAACTGCCGTGCTTCGTCGGCGATACCGACCCCCTGCTGGTGAGGGTGCCGGGCACCGGCCTGCCCATGCATGGAACGCTCTGGCTTCTCACTCAGGGGGAGACACGCAAGACGAAGCGCGTGCGGCTCTTCACCGAGTTCGTCTCTCGCAGGCTGGCGGCCTACGCTCCGCTTCTCGCCGGGGCTGCCCTTGTCGCATGACAGACGCGACGCATCGGCAAGACGGTGCGCCGAGAAGATTCGCGATGCCAAGTCATTGCCGCCGATGCCGTCATGACGTCGAGAGCAGGATGACGCCGAGGGCGAGGGTGGCGCAGCCGATGAGGCGCCAGCGGCCGACCTTTTCGTGCAGGATCAGCATGCCGAGCAGGGCGCCGACCATCATCGACATCTCGCGCATCGGCGCGACGACGCTGAGCGGCGCCCCCATGTCGAGGGCGGCGAGCACGAGGATGTAGGAGAGCGGCGACAGGAGGCCGACGCCGAACGCCAGCGGCCAGAAGCCGCGCATCACCCGCCAGGCCCGGCGCGGATTGGCGAGAACCAGCGGCGCCAAAAGGAAGAAGCGCAGCAGGTTCGAGAACCAGTCGAGCACCACGGGGGCGATGCCCACGGCCTTCACCGCATAGGCATCGGCGACGGTGTAGGAGGCGATGAGCCCGCCCGTGATCGTGCCCCAGCGGAGTCCGGCCTGCCCGCCGGGCCGGCGGATGGCCGACAGGTCGCCCTGCGTGGCGATGAGGCCGATGCCGGCAATCACCGCGACGAGGCCGGACAGCGTCTGTCCGGTCGGCGCCTCGCCCAGCAGCAGGATCGCGCCCAGCGTCGCGAGCATCGGTCCGGTGCCGCGCGCCACGGGATAGACCACCGACAGGTCGGCCAGCTGGTAGCCGCGCTGCAGGCAGAGACTGTAGGCGAGATGGATGAGGCCGCTGAGCAGGATGAAGCTCGCGGCCTGCCAGCTCCAGGCGATCGCCCCCTGCGCGACGAGGTAGATCACCCACGGTGCATAGGCGGCACAGGCCACCAGATTGTAGGCGAATACGAAGACCGGGCCGACCGACGCGGCGCGTTTGGCCAGGAGGTTCCAGGTGGCGTGTATCAGCGAGGCGAGAACGACGAGAACGACAGAGGCAAGCGTCATTGAGACCCCCTATAGCGCCCATCGGCGCGGGTTGATCTCGACGTCTCCTCCCCTGGGCTTTTGTCCCTTGGGTGCAGCCGCGCAACACGCGCGGTCTCTGCAACGCTCGGTCCGGCGGCAGGACGCCCGGAACCCTAGTTGCCACTCGGTCGATGCCGCACCCTAGCAACGCCACCGAATATCGATCAAGCTGGCATCCGCATCTGTCGGACAGTGGAGTGAGAAGGACATGAGCCTGCGCAGGGACGGGTTGGCGTCGGTGGAACGTCGCATCAGGCGGCGGCTGGGGCGGTACGATCTCGACCTGCTCAAGGCCCAGCGGCCGAGCCCGAAGGTGCTGGAGCATGGCGGTTACAAGCTGCGCGACGCCGCCAGCGGCAAGATCGTCCTCGGCGAGACCGACTACGAGTTCTCGGCCAGCCTCGACGACATCGAGGCCTGGCTGGACGAGAACGCGCCGCGCGACTAGGCGCGCGGCGGCGGCACGGTCAAAAAGGCAGGGCGACAACCGGCGCCGGACGCAGTATTATCTGCGCAGCGCCGATCGGCCGGGAATTGCCTGCCTCGGCGGGCATCCCGATGCATGCCGGACAGCGCTGGATCGATTTGCATTCGGGCGGCGCGGCAACTATGTTGCGGCCCGATTTTCCGGGTATTTCAAGGGTCTTCATGTCCAACGACACACTTCTTCGTGAAGTCGACGAGGAACTCCGCCGCGACCGCATGCGCCATCTCTGGCGCCAGACCGGCCCCTATATCATCGGCGCGGCTGTCGCCGTGGTGCTGCTGGTCGCCGGCTATGAGGGCTGGAACTGGTATCGCTCGTCGACATCCGCGAAATCCTCGGACGATTTCTACGCCGCCGCCGCGATTGCCGACGGCACCGATTTCGACGCGGCCAAGGCGGCGCTGGACAAGGTGATCGCGGACGGCTCCGGCATCTATCCGGCCCTTGCGCAGTTCCGCGAGGCGGCGCTGCTGGCCGCGCAGGCGAGGACCGAGGAGGCGCTGGCCGCCTATGACAGCCTTGCGACCTCGCTCGGCGACACGCATCTGCGCGAGCTTGCCCTCGTGCTGGGCGCCAGCCTTCTGGTGGACAGGGGTGACGTGGCCGGTGTCGAGCAGCGCGTCGGCGGCTCCATGACGCCGGATGCGCCGATGCGCAACGCCGCCCGCGAGGTGCTCGGCCTCACCCAGTACAAGGCGGGCCAGCTCGATGCGGCCATGGCGACTTTCCAGGCCGCCATCGACGATCCCCTGGCCTCCAACGATCTGCGCGGCCGCGTGCAGCTCTACGTCCAGCAATTGCTGGCCGAAGGCGCTGCCCCGGCGGTGACCGAACCGGAAGAGGCGCCAGCGCCTGCCGCCGAGGTTGCGCCCGAGGCCGAGCCCGCCGCCGTCCCGTCCTCTGCGGAGGAGGCATCGTCCTCGGCGCCCTGAGGCACCATGGGACAACCCGGATGAGTGCGCTCGTCGCTATCGTGGGCCGGCCCAATGTCGGCAAGTCGACCCTTTTCAACCGGCTCGTCGGTCGCAAGATCGCGCTTGTCGACGACACGCCGGGCGTGACGCGCGACCGTCGCGAGGCCGAGGGCCGCATCGGCGACCTGCGCTTTCGCATCCTCGATACGGCCGGCTACGAGGACCGGACCGACGGCTCGCTCGAGGACCGCATGCGCCAGCAGACCGAGCTGGCGATCCGCGAGGCGGACGTGATCCTGTTCATGATCGATGCGCGGGCCGGCGTCACCCCGCTCGACGAGCGCTTCGCGCAGGTGCTGCGCAAGTCGGGCAAGGACGTGCATCTCATCGCCAACAAGGCCGAGGGCCGTGCCGCCGATCCGGGCCTGCTGGAGGCCTATGCGCTCGGCTTCGGCGAGGCCGTGGCGCTCTCGGCCGAGCATGGGCTGGGGCTCGCCGATCTGCATGCGATCGTGAGCCAGGCCGTCGACGCCAAGACGCCGCCGCCTCCGACGCTTGCCGACGAGATGCCCGAGGTCGACATCGACCTGCCCGAGGACGACGGTTCGAGCGAGGAGGGGCCGGCGCTGCGCTGGAACCCGAAGCGCTACCTCAACGTCGCCATCGTCGGCCGACCCAATGCCGGCAAGTCCACCCTCATCAACACGATGGTGGGCGAAGACCGGCTGCTCACCGGGCCCGAGGCGGGCATAACGCGCGATTCGATCCTCGTGCCGTGGGAGTGGCAGGGCCGCACCGTCAACCTCGTCGACACCGCCGGCATCCGCCGCAAGGCGCGGGTCGAGGGCAAGCTGGAAAAGCTCGCCGTCGGCGATTCGCTGCGCTCCATCCAGTATGCCGAGATCGTCGTGCTGCTGCTCGATGCGACGATGCCCTTCGAAAAGCAGGATCTGGCGCTGGCCGATCTCGTCCATCGCGAGGGCCGGGCCATGGCGATCGCCCTCAACAAATGGGACCTCATCGAGGACAAGCCGGCGACGCTGGCGCTGCTGCGCGAGGAGTGCGAGCGACTGCTGCCGCAGCTTCGCGGCGTCCCGCTGGTGACCATCAGCGGCCTGCAGGGCCGCAACATCGACAGGCTGATGGAGGCCGTGTTCCGCATCGAGAAGGCGTGGAACACGCATGTGTCGACGGCCAAGCTCAATCGCTGGCTGGGCGCCGCCGTCGAGCGCCACCCGCCGCCCGCCGTGGGCGGACGCCGCATCAAGCTGCGCTACATGACGCAGGGCAAGATGCGGCCGCCGAGCTTCATCATCTTCGCCTCGCGCGCCGAGGCGGTACCGACGTCGTACCAGCGCTATCTGATCAACTCGATGCGCGAGACGTTCGACATGCCCGGTACGCCCATCCGCCTGTGGTTGCGCGCCGGCAAGAACCCTTACGCCAAAGACCAGTAGAGCAGAGCCTCCCGAATGATCCTCGAGATCTTCATCGTCATCGTGCTCACGCTCATCAACGGCCTACTGGCGATGTCGGAACTCGCCGTCGTGTCGGCGCGGCCGGCGCGGCTCAAGGTCATGGCCTCCGACGGCAACAAGGGCGCGACGGTGGCGCTGAAGCTGGCCGAGGACCCCGGCAAGTTCCTGTCGTCGGTGCAGATCGGCATCACGCTGGTCGGCATCCTCTCCGGTGCCTTCTCGGGCGCGACGCTGGGCGACAGGCTGAGCACGGTCCTCGCCGGCAGCGGCGTCGACCAGGCCCTGGCAAGCGCCCTTGGGGTCGGCACCGTCGTCGTCATCATCACCTATGTCTCGCTGATCGTCGGCGAGCTGGTGCCCAAGCAGATCGCGCTGCGCGATCCCGAACGCATCGCCTCGCGCGTGGCGCCGGCGATGCGCGTGGTGGCGAGCGTCGGCGCACCGCTCGTCTTCCTGCTCGACGCCTCCGGCCGGTTGCTGCTGCGCCTGCTCGGTCAGGTCGGCGTGACCGACGAACGGGTGACCGACGAGGAGGTCAAGTCGCTGATCGCCGAGGCCGAGAGCCAGGGCGTGCTCGAGACCGAGGAGACGGCGATGATCTCGGGCGTCATGCGGCTGGCCGATCGCTCGGCGCGCGGGCTGATGACGCCGCGCCTCGATGTCGAGGTGATCGACCTGTCCGATCCGCCCGAGGAGACGATGGAGCGGCTGCGCACCTCGCACCGCTCGGTGCTGCCCGTGCATGAGGGCGAGCCCGACAAGATCGTCGGCGTGCTGGTGCGCAAGGATCTGATCGGTGATTTCGCCGAGGGCAAGCCGCTCGACGTGCGCGCGCTGGTCAAGCCCGCGCCGGTCGTCCTCGACCGTGCCGATGCGCTCTCGGTGCTGCAGGCGCTGCGCGCCTCGGTGGTGCATCTGGCGCTGGTCTTCGACGAGTACGGCCATTTCGAGGGCATCGTGACGCCCGGCGACGTGCTCGGCGCCATCATCGGCGAGTTCCAGGAGGAGGAGGGCGGCGAGCACGCCTTCGTGCAGCGCGAGGACGGCTCCTACCTCGTCGCGGGCTGGATGCCGGTGGACGAGTTCGCCGACAAGATCGGCGTTCCGATCCCCAAGGATCCGCCCTACGAGACGGTGGCCGGCTACGTGCTGGCCGAGATGAACCACCTGCCGGCCATCGGCGAGACCTTCGAGCGCGGCGCGTGGCGCTTCGAGGTGCTCGACCTCGACGGCCGCCGTATCGACAAGGTGCTGGTGGGCAGGACCGGCTGACGCGGCGCGCTCAGAGGGCCGTCAGCGTCTCGCTCTCGTAATCGTACACCGACCGCGTGCCGGCAAAGGCCGGCGCGGCCATGTCGACGAGCCTGGGCGCGATCTCGCGCGGATGCGGCAGCAGGTCGGGATTTTCCCCCGGCATGGCCTTGGCCCGCATCGCCGTGCGCACGGCGCCTGGCCGGAACACATTGGCCGTGACCCGACTCAGGGCCGCCTCGGCCGCGTAGCTCTTGACCAGGGTCTCGAGCGCCGCCTTGGTCGCCGCATAGAGGCCCCAGTACGGCCGCGCCGCCTCGGCCGCCGACGACGACACGAAGACGGCGCGCCCCGCTTCCGCCTGGCGCAGCAGCGCATCCATGGCGCGGATCAGCCGGTAGTTCGCGGTGACGTTGACGGCGAAGGCCTGCTCGAAATCCTTGACGTCGAGATGCGAGAGCGGGGTGATGGTGCCCAGCACCCCGGCATTGCCGATGAGGCCGTCGAGCCGGCCCCAGCGCTCGTAGATCGCCGCGCCCAGCCTGTCGATGCCGTCGCCGTCGCGCAGATCGAGCGGCACGAGCGTCGTCTCGCTGCCCGCCGCCCTGATCTCGTCGTCCAGCTCCTCGAGCCCGCCCACGGTGCGGGCGAGGGCGATGACGTGAGCACCGCGGCGCCCCGCCTCGAGCGCGGCCTGATAGCCGATGCCGCGGCTCGCCCCGGTGACGAGAACCACCTTGCCGGAGAGATCCGACACGGTTCAGCTCGCCTCGCGCATCAGCGAGAGCATCTTGGGGTTGCTGTTGCCGCGGCCGGTGAGGTCGGTGAGGGTGGTGGGATACTCGCCGGTGAAATAGTGGTCGGTGAACTGCGGCGCGACCGGGTTGCGCGCCTCGCCGCCGACCGCCCGGTAGAGACCGTCGATGGACAGGAAGGCCAGCGAGTCGGCGCCGATGTGGCGCGCCATGGCGTCGACATTGTCGTACTGGTTGGCCAGCAGGCTGCCATGGTCCGGCGTGTCTATGCCGTAATAGTCGGGGTGGGAGATCATCGGCGAGGCGACGCGCAGATGCACCTCGCGGGCACCGGCGTCGCGCATCATCTGGACGATCTTGATCGATGTCGTGCCACGCACGATGGAATCGTCGACCAGCACCACGCGCTTGCCGTCGATCTCGGCGCGATTGGCCGAGTGCTTGAGCTTGACGCCGAAGGCGCGGATCGACTGCGTCGGCTCGATGAAGGTGCGGCCCACATAGTGGTTGCGGATGATGCCGAGCTCGTAGGGAATGCCGCTGGCCTGCGCATAGCCGATCGCGGCGGGCGTGCCGCCGTCGGGCACCGGCACCACCACATCGCCATCGACCGGCGCTTCGGCGGCGAGGTTCATGCCCATGCGCTTGCGCGCGGCATAGACCGAGCGCCCGCCCACCACCGAGTCGGGGCGGGCGAAATAGACGTATTCGAACAGGCACAGCCGCTCCGGCTTCTGCCCGAACGGCATGGAGGAGGTGATCGTGATCCGCCCGTCCGGCTGGATCTCGGCGACGATGACCTCGCCATTGTTCACGTCGCGCACGAATTTCGCGCCGATGATGTCGAGCGCGCAGGTCTCCGACGCGAAGATCGGCTTGCCGTCGAGATCGCCCAGCACCAGCGGCCTTATGCCGTTGGGGTCGCGCGCGCCGATCAGCTTGGTGCGCGTCATGGCGACCATCGAATAGGCACCCTCGAGCTGGCCGAGCGCGTCGATGAAGCGCTCGTCCGAGCCCTTGCGCCGGCTGCGGGCGATGAGGTGCAGCACCACCTCGGTATCCGAGGTGGACTGGCAGATGGCGCCCCCCGCGATCAGCTCGCGGCGCAGCGTCAGTCCGTTCGTGAAGTTGCCGTTATGCGCGATGGCGATGCCGCCCACTTCCAGCTCGGCAAAGAGCGGCTGTACATTGCGCAGGATGGTCTCGCCGGTCGTCGAGTAGCGCACATGGCCCATCGCCATGTGGCCGGGCAGGCGGCCGACTGCCGCCGGATCGGTGAAATGGTCGCCCACGAGGCCGAGCTGGCGCTCGGAGTGGAACTGCCGCCCGTCGAAGCTGACGATACCCGCCGCCTCCTGGCCGCGGTGCTGCAGGGCGTGCAGGCCGAGCGCCGTCAGCGTTGCGGCTTCGAGGTGGCCGAGAATGCCGAATACCCCGCATTCCTCGTGCAGCCTATCGCCGTCGATACCGAGCGGATCGTTGATGGTCACTCTGTTCCCTTCGGCCTCAGACGGCAGGCACGGCTTCGCTTGCCCCGATTTCGGCGGGCGGCGTCGCGTCGGTCGTCTCGTTCGGCCCGACATCGGGGGTCTGGTTACGCTTCTCGAGGAAGTCGCGGAACTGCTCCTCGACATTCTCGGGAAGCAGCCCGATGAGATAGTCGCCAGCGCTCATCAGCGGCGGAAAGCTCTTGGCATCGCGCACCATCTCGGGAAGCCGCTCCTGCGGGCCGAGCAGGAAGTTGGCGAACACAGCCGCCACGACGCAGATGAGGATGCCGCGTGCCGCGCCGAACACGAAGCCCAGCGTGCGGTCGAGCGGGCCGACGCGCGAGTCGACGACGAGGTCGCCGATCCACATGGTCAGCAGGTGCAGCACGATGAGCGCCACGAGGAAGCTGCCGATCACGGTCACGCCGGTCGCGACCAGCTCTTCCTTGATGTAGGTGCGGGCGATGTCGGAATGGTAGAAATACATGTAGGCGGCGATGGCCGCCGAGCCGGCCCAGGTCGCCAGCGACAGCACTTCGCGGGTGAAGCCGCGCGCCGTGGCAAGGATTGCCGAGATCAGGACGAGGACGGCGACGCCGACGTCGACACCAGTAAAGACCATTCTGCCGTCCCCAGACCGCTCTGCGTGTCCGTTTAACCGCTAATGCCGCCCATGCCAAGCGCGGCGGCCGGCGGCAGGGGCGATGTGCACGGAAAGCATGGGAAAGTCCCGATGAGCCGTCGCGCCCAGCTATGGCGGCCGAATGGGGCGAAGCCGGGGCGCCCCGTCACGTCCCTATTCCGCCTGCGCCGGGCGCCGTCCCTTGGCGGCGATCAGCCCGATAAGCTCAGCCAGCTCCGAATATTCGGCGACGGCCAGCCCGTTCGCGGCATCGCCCGCCCCGAGCTTGCCGGTGCAGGCGGAGCGGAAACCGAGCTTTTGCGCTTCCCGCAGGCGCAGCGCGGCATGGACGACCGGGCGCACGCCGCCCGCCAGCGAAATCTCGCCGAAATAGACGGCGTCGGACGGCAGCGGCGCGCCGGTCAGCGAGGAGATGAGCGCCGCGGCCACGGCCAAGTCGGCCGCCGGCTCGTTGATCTTCAGCCCGCCCGCGACATTGAGGTAGATGTCGTTGGCGCCGATGCGCACCCCGCAGCGCGTCTCCAGCACGGCCAGCACCATCGACAGACGCGATGCGTCCCAGCCGACGACGGCGCGCCGCGGCGTGCCGAGCGGGGAGGGGGCAACGAGCGCCTGGATCTCGCACAGCACGGGCCGCGTGCCCTCCATGCCGGCGAACACCGCCGAGCCGGCCGCGTCGCGGTCGCGCTGGTCGAGGAACAGTGCCGACGGGTTGGCGACCTCCTGCAGGCCGAGCGCTGTCATCTCGAACACGCCGATCTCGTCGGTGGCCCCGTAGCGGTTCTTGACGCCGCGCAGGATGCGGAAGGTGTGGCTGGCGTCGCCCTCGAAATAGAGCACCGCGTCGACCATGTGCTCGACGACGCGCGGTCCGGCGATCTGGCCGTCCTTGGTGACGTGCCCGACGAGCACCACGGCGGCGCCGGATTTCTTGGCGAAGCGCGTCAGCGCCTGCGCCGAGGTGCGCACCTGGGTCACCGTGCCGGGCGCCGAGTCGACGCGGTCGGTCCACATGGTCTGGATCGAATCGACGATCACGAGATCCGGCGCCGCGCCCTGTTGCAGCGTGGCGAGGATGATTTCGACATTGGTCTCGGCCGCCAACTGCACGTCGGCGCTGCCCAGGCCGAGCCGTTGCGCCCGCAGGCGCACCTGCGCCACCGCTTCCTCGCCCGATACGTAGACGACCCGCTTGCCCTGCGCCGCCAGCGCCGCCGCGCCCTGCAGCAGCAGGGTGGATTTGCCGATGCCTGGATCGCCGCCGACCAGCACCGCAGAGCCCATCACGAAGCCGCCGCCGGTCACCCGGTCGAGTTCGGCGAGCCCGGTCGCCACGCGCGCCGCCGATTCCGTCTCGCCCGAGAGCGGCACGAGCGCGATGGGTCGCCCGCTCGCCGAGGCGGATTTGGGGCCGGCGCCGATGCCGGTGTCGATCGATTCCTCGACGATGGAGTTCCACTCGCCGCAGCCCTCGCAGCGCCCCTGCCAGCGCACATGCGTCGTGCCGCAGGACTGGCAGACATAGGCAAGCTTGGCTTTGGCCATGGGGAACTCCGTTGGACTCGTTCCTAGACGAGCCTCGCACGGCAATCAAGAACGAAAAGTGAACATGCTAGTCGGGCCACAGCTTGCTGTAGCGCGTCTCGCCGCGGTGGCTGCGGATGAGGTGCAGCCGATCGAGGGGCAGTACGATCGGCGGCTCGAGCGCCATGGGCGGAATGCGCTGCGGCGCGTAGAGCAGGGTCATGTGCGGCACGCCGCCCGCCATGCCGTCGATGGGCACGCGCCGGTCCCGCACCTCGCGCTCGATCTGCGCCGCCAGGCTCAGGACCCGGTCCGCATCGGCGCCCGGCACCAGCACCAGCGCCCGCTTGCCGCGCTGTCCGGGGCGTCCGAAGCTCATGAGTTCGGTGAAGGCCACCGCCAGTGGCGGCATGTCGATGGCCTGCGCCGCCGCCCGCAGCGCCTCGACATGCGCCTCGTTCAGGCGGTCATGATAGCCGACCCGCAGCAGCGACACATGCAGCCGGTCGTCCCGATGGAGCCGGGCGGCCAGCCCGAGCCCCGCCAGGCGCTTGCGGACGGGCGCCAGCGCCTGTTCTGCCGTCTCCGGCGGCAGCAGGGCGCCGTAGAATACCACGTCGCGTCCCTGCACCGGCAGCGCATCGAAAAGGTCCAGTTGCTCCATCACGCGAGCCTAGTGCCGCGTGCGACGGTACGCAAGAACAAAACGAGAACGACTAGCCGGCAGGCTCGGTGCTGTTCACGTAGCTGCGCGGATAGCGGCCCTTGAGGCTGGTGAGGATTTCGTAGCCGATCGTGCCGGCGGCGTCGGCCTGGTCGTCGGCGGAAACGTGCGGGCCGAGAATCTCGGCCATCTCGCCGGGCAGCGGGTGGTCGGCGCCGAGATCGGTGATGTCGATGGCGACCATGTCCATCGACACGCGGCCGATGATCGGCAGGATCTGGCCGCGCAGCCAGGCTCGGCCGCCCGGCCGGTGGTTGGTGCCGCCGACGGCGCGGAACAGCCCGTCGGCATAGCCCAGCGCGATGATGGCGATGCGGCTGTCGCGGGTGAGCGTGTAGGTGGCGCCATAGCCGACGCTTTCGCCGGTACGGGCCTCGCGCACCTGCAGGATCGGCGCCTCCAGCGTGACCGCCTGCAGCATCGGATTCTTGCGCCCGTTCACCGCCCGGCCGCCATAGAGCGCGATGCCGGGGCGCACCATCTGGAAATGCGTGTCGCGGCTGGTCATCGTCGCCGCCGAGTTGGCGAGCGAGGCCGGCATGCCCGGAAACTGGGCCATAACCGAGGTGAACAGCGCGAGTTGCGTGCGGTTCTTCTCATGCTGCGGCTGGTCGGCGCAGGCGAGGTGGCTCATCACCATCTGCGGCGCGTAGCCGACCTCGTCGATCATGCGCCGCACGATGGACGTCTCGCTGAGCCGGAAGCCGAGGCGGTTCATGCCGGTGTCGAAATGCAGCGCCGCCGGCAGCGCCTCGTTGCGGCTGAGGCAGGCGACGAGCCACTCCTC
>PJTQ01000713.1_pt1 | contig 14698 bp, 14 predicted proteins | sample 1512231 | NCBI WGS metagenome assembly PJTQ01 (sample SAMN08177688, study PRJNA422409) | Soil metagenome, whole genome shotgun sequencing project. | isolation source: Soil (3) enriched on wood chips | place: USA: Madison | collected 2015-01-15 | reverse complement strand
TCTGGATGTCTGACATTACATTCCAGGGGTTGTCTGGAGTCTCAACAAACTCACTTGGTCTAGCGAGTATTTCATACTGGGCTTCTAACATAGCCTTACAGTTTAAGACTGGGATGTTTTAGATGAACCCCTGCGAAATAAAACCGTTACAAGGGGTTTATTGCTTCGGAACTGAGCTTTTAATAAGAAAGCTCGCCCCTTTTATGAATAAACGTGCTTAGCGAGCACCGCTACTGCACGCAGGTTGCGATACTTCTCTGCATAGTCGAGACCGAAACCAACAACGAATTCGTTTGGAATATCGAAGCCAAGATACTGCACTGGCACGTGAACTTTCATAGCATCCGGCTTACGAAGCAGCGCCAAAACCTTCACCGACTTTGCACCACGTGATTCAAGGTTCTCAATCAACCAACTGAGCGTAAGTCCAGTGTCGATAATGTCTTCAACGATTAGCACATCGCGGTCGTGAATATCTGCGTCCAAGTCTTTCAGGATGCGCACTACACCGCTTGACTTCGTTCCGTGCCCGTAGGAAGACACGGCCATGAAGTCCATCTCCGCATGGAAGTTGAGGGCTTTGGCGAAATCAGAAAGCACAACAACTGCGCCCTTCAAAACACCAACGAGTAGCGGCACACGCTTACCCTTGTAGTCTTCCTCGACCTGCCTGGCAAGCTCATCAAGTTTTGTAAGGATTTCTTCCTCAGTTAGCAGGATGCGGTCTAGTTCACCCTCAACATCTTCAATTCTCAATTGCGCTCCTAATTTGATGCTTGAAAAATCAGTTTATCTTTTCTACGAGTAGCCACCACACCCGGAAGTTCAACTCGCTTCTGTTCGCCACTTGAGTCAATCAGCGCAGCAACCGCGAGAGTGCGCTCGCGGCTGATGGAAACTCCGAACTCCGCCTGCACGACCATACGGATGGTGCGGTGCCTAATCGCGACCGGGTTTGCCCTCAACCAAGGCACCGAGATAGAAATGCCGGCTTCCGCGATTTCCACAATGTCTTCAATTTGCTCCTCGATTTGCTCTTCGAGCGCGGTTGCGTCTTCATCAATAATCGCTGCAGTGCGTGCGAGGGCTTCAATAATTCCTGGGCTGAGATTCTCTTCCAAGTAAGGAATCACTTCCGTGCGAATTTTCACCCGCAGAAACTTGGGGTCGGTATTGTGCGGATCATGCCAAGGTTCAAGACCCTCATCCACACACATCTGTAGGAGAGTCGCTTTACGGATACCTAAAAGGGGTCGCAAATATCTAGCCAACTGACCACCGGAGCCGCCAGCACTGCCGCTCTCTTCGCGCATCCCAGCAATCGATTTGGGACCACTACCTCGGGCGAGCCCGAGCAAAACAGTTTCGGCCTGGTCATCCATTGTGTGCGCGAGCAGGATGTGCGAAGCACCTAATTCCGCAGCCACACTTTCAAAAGCAGCGTAGCGAGCATCACGAGCCGCCGCCTCTAGGCCCTGATTAGAATCCTTATCCACCGTAACTTTACGGATGACTACAGGCGCAAGTCCCAGCACCCTCGCCTGGGCGGCAGCTTTTTCAGCAACCACAGATGAGCCATTTTGCAGCCCGTGATCGACAATTACGACACCGGCGTCAATCCCTGCCTTCCTCGCTTCAAAGGCAGTTGCTGAAGCGAGCGCGAGGGAATCAGGGCCGCCGCTTAGGCCAACTAGCACCAAACCGTTTGCTGGAAGAGCTGCCCGCACCGCACCACGCACTTCTGCACTAGCAGCAGATAATCTGGGCCGGTGGTTCTCAGAGTTCGTTATCATCCGCTAACCTTAAATCGCTTCACTAATGCAATTAAATAGGAGTAATTCAATAATGGGAACCTACAAAGCAACAATCGAGATTCCGCGCGGTAGTCGCAACAAGTATGAAGTCGATCACGAGACCGGCCAGGTCACCCTCGACCGCGTGCTGTATACCGGCTTTGTTTACCCCACTGACTACGGTTTCTTCAACGACACTCTCGGCCTAGACGGTGACCCTGTGGACGTCCTAGTGCTCCTTGACTACCCACTTTTCCCAGGTGTGGCTGTAAATGTGCGACCTGTTGCAGTTTTCAATATGACCGATGACGGTGGCAGTGACGCAAAGGTTATTGCGGTGCCCGCCAAGGATCCACGTTGGGATTGGGTGCAGGATGTTGCAGACATCCCTGAGTACACAAAGAAAGAAATTGAACACTTCTTTGAGCACTACAAGGATCTAGAGCCCGATAAGTGGGTCAAGACCGAGGGCTGGGGCGACGCAGCAGAGGCTGAAGCAATTATTGAAGCGGGCCTCGCAGCCTACGAGGGTTAAGCGTAAAAGAACATAGGGAGGCTAAAGACTAGATCTAGCTAGAAGCTCTAGCGACTAAATTACTTTCCAGTGCCGCTGTAAATGTTGATCCCGCGAGTCTTCATGAATGGGATCGGGTTTGTGGTGGCGCCATTTACACGCACCTGGTAGTGGAGGTGGCAACCTGTTGAAAGGCCGGTGGTTCCAACCTTGGCAATCTGCTGGCCCACGGTCACTGCCTGACCAATCTTGACCTTGAAGCCACCGTTTACGATGTGGTTGTATTCGGTGATAACTCCATTGCCGTGATCAATCATGACCTTGTTACCGGCGGCACTGTTGTACCAGCCCGCATAAATCACTGTCCCTGAACTGGCTGCATAAATTGGTGCGTTGCAGGAGTATCCAGTGCCTTTGTAATTGAGTCCTGAAATATCCGTTCCTGAATGGAATGCCCAAGTGCCAAATAGGTAGCGGTTGCCGTATTCAGCGGAAATATATCCACCAAGAACCGGGCGCACCCAGACACCGTAACTGGTGATCGCGAAGTAGTTTGAACCTAATTGCACTTCCGAGCCAACAATGCTCTTAATGTAGTCTTTGTAGCCTTGCTCGGTAGCCTGACGATTCTTCTTTGCTTGAGCCAGCTGGTATTCCATGCGTTCAAGGTCTGCCTGAGTCTCGTCTACTAGGTCTTGGAGCTCCGTGGCTGCCTTTTGTGCCTCATCGAAAGCGACTTTAGCAATATCGGCAAGCACCTGAAGTTCAGCCTTAGCAACGTCAACCTGGTCTTTCAGGGAGTTAGCAGCATTCATGTCCTGTTGCGCTTGACGGAAAATTCCGGATGACTGCTGCCCAATCTGGTCAATAGCGCCCAGCTTCCAAAGGAGGTTCGCACTGTCGTCCACGCCAGAGAGCATATTGGTGACGATATCCCCACCGTTGGTCCGAGATGCGGCTGCCGCAACTAGTCCTGCTCGGCGCTTAGAGTCGGATGCGCGCGTTTCCGCTGCAACTGCCTGCGCTTCTAGACGGTCTGCTTCGTTTTGCTTGATGTCTACTTTGTCTTGCGCATCAGCATATTTTTCACCGGCTACTTTTGCTTTGTCTTCAGCGACTTTTAGCTTCGATTTAATTCCGGCGATTGAGTTCTCAAGTCTGGTGACCATAGCGGCAAGTGCTTTTTCATTTTTGCGCGCTTTTTCAACATCCGCCCAGGTTGGATAAGAAGTTCCGTCGTCAGCAAATGCTGGTGCGGAAGGAGCAAATGCACTCAGAATGAGGAGGCTAATAGTTAGCAAAATCGCGGCCAGTAGTGTGAGCCGCTGAGGTTTTGCTTCTAATACTTCGATTTTTTTAGCCACCATTTTCACAATAGTAACAATTTTAACAGCGGGCAAGTGTTTATTTTGCTGTGGGTGTGTCGCGGATCTATGTAACTGCCTTGTTCCATCACTTTAAATATTAGGGAAAATATCCTTGTTTTCGGGTTGGTGTGGCGGCGGTTTTTAACGTATGCTTATTTCTCGGTGCTAAAGCGGCCCCATCGTTTAGCGGCCTAGGACGCTGCCCTTTCACGGCAGTAGCACGGGTTCGAATCCCGTTGGGGTCACTGCAGAGGCATTGAGTTAGTTAATGAGCGTAATTGTTTGTTAGAATTCATTGTCTCTAATGGCCCTGTAGCGCAGTCGGTTAGCGCGCCGCCCTGTCACGGCGGAGGTCGCGGGTTCAAGTCCCGTCAGGGTCGCGTGATGCCCTTCATTTTGGAGGGCATTATTTGAAAAGGAAACTTTTCGAGCGACACTTCTCTTTTGAGAGGTAAGCGGCTCTGTAGCTCAGTTGGTAGAGCGCACGACTGAAAATCGTGAGGTCACGGGATCGACGCCCGTCGGAGCCACCACTTTCCCCACTCAATGCACTTCGTAGTACATTGGGTTCGCACTCCCTACCCTTTAGGCACTTACTCCCTACTTTTATTGCAGTGTGCCTACCTTTGGCACGGGTAGGCTCATCGAAGAAACGGTAGGGAGTAGCCAGAAACCTGCAAATAAACCAAGGGATGCACGCGGGAACGACTTCTGTGCTCTAAGGCTCCATATCATCGTGCGCAACTACACGACTCAGTTCTATAGGCGCTCCTGCGCCCTGCCAATAATGCAGTCTACGAGCACTGGCTGCTTTTTGCTCCACTGCTGCGCGCATACAACGCTGCCCAAAATCATTAGTTCTGTCCGGTTCTGTGCCACTAGCACCTAGACGAAGGGTATGGAGATCTCTCCCAGGGATGTCTTTAGCTCGGTCTGTAAGAGCATCGACTACAGTTCGCATCGATTTATCAAATAAATCTTCCGTAAGAACCAGCACGGATTCGGTGAAGTTTTCTCCAACCACGTATTCAGGTAATGGATACTGATTTTTCTCTGCAGCAGGAACCCTTTCGACCCAGGCTAAATAAATTTCATGCCTAATCCACTGCTCTGAATCTGGCCAAATGTCTGACCTATCACTTATCCGGGTTTCACTAAACTGTGAGGCAATTCTGCGGGCCTCACGAAGCATTTGCTGCCCTTTAGTACCCTGCTCCTTCAATTCAGAAACTTGAGTTCTTAGTTTGAAGTTTTCGGCTTCTGACTTTTGCCAACGCTCATGAGAAACGCGCATCTTCGCACGAAGCAAGGAGATAGAGCTGTCGTCTGCTTTGACTTCTTTTAGTCGTCGGCGAAGTTCTTGATTCTCTGCTTTTTCTTTTTGAAGGGCCAATTGTGTGTCTGCTAGTGCGCCTCTTCGTGGCTGTTGATCCAATACCTGAATTTCGCCAGTATTTTGTGGCACTGCAACCTTGTGCATCCCCGGCCCAGGAATTGGCCCTGTGGCAAGTTCCTCTTCTGGTTCAAGAAAAATAGCCCCTGTAGACTCTGAAATTTCAATAACTGAAATTTCAGAAGTATCGAGGCCCCAGCTGGTTTCCTCTGCTTCGGCAATAAGCTCTTGTTCCTCGGCAGTTATGAGAGTGCGTTCTTCTATAAGCCATGGACTGCCACCAACCACTAAGGCTGGCGGTGCAACCTGCGGTTCGTCGTAGTCGACGTCACTAAGTCGCAAATGGAGGTTACCAGTTGAAAGGTGAATAATCCGAACAGGAACAACATCACCCGGGGTTAGCAAAATGTCTAACGAATCAAGTGGGTTTGAAGAAACATCAATGGTGTGAATTAATTTGCTTATTCCTGGGCGGAGAGTAAGCCTAGCTGCATCTGGGGTAACCTCCCCCACTAGCGCCAATGTGACTGAATTGTGCGGATACTTTTCTAAGTAATTTTCCAAACTGGAGTCGGTGAGTTCAAGTGTGAGTCTTTTTGTTTCTGGATCGAGCATCCCTGTAACACGATCACCCTTAGCTACAATCCATTCGATTGGCACATCAGGAACAGTGAGTTCTCCCCACACGGTGGCCATGGCTCCGGACTCTAGAGTTACAATCGCACCACCGGCAATATGTCCGGCAACTTTTCCACTGACGAGAAAACTTCCAGAAGATTGTTCTTCAAACAAGCCAGCTTCACGCGCATGTCGCATCGCGTCAAAAAGAATGTTGTTGCTCGACCTCCCTTTCCGTCCACGAAATCTAAGCGGAGAACGATCTGGGTCTAAATCTTTTAGAAGATTCACTGGGTATGAGCGTGCAGCTGCGCCAAATACTCCCCAACCTTCAGGCATCAATGTCTCGAAGTAATATGTGAGTTCTCCGTTTGGAAGAATCACAATCTCAGTGAAGGTTTTAGCTGAATCCCAAAGCTCTTCCGCGTACCCGAGAGTGGATTCAGGAATTGAATTCGCCGCTGCCTGAACAGGCGTACTAAACACCACGATTGGATGTGTGCGCTGGCGATCAAGAATCTCTTCCGCCAAGGTCTCCACCATCACATTATTTGTGATCTCTCTGATTGCTCGCTCTTGCATGACCACATAGTAGACCTAGCCACTGACATGAAATCATTGCTACATTTTGCATACTATGTCAGACATAGTATGTTTGACGTAACAGACAAAAGAAAGGAGGCCGCTTTGATAAGTGCAGATGCCATCCGTGGATATATCGACATCATGCTGCTGTCGCTCCTTAGCAAGCAAGATTCCTACGCCTACGAACTTGCTCAACAGATCAGTGCAGTCACCAAAGATGATTACACAATCAAACAAACCACTCTTTACTCAGCTGTTAAAAGACTCGAAGAAGCTGGACTCGTGACCTCCTACCCGGGAACATCCGACTCTGGAAAACCACGCACCTACTACCGCATCACTGACGGCGGTAAAGAAAATCTCTCCCAAAAAACCCAAGAATGGCTGGTCACCAAATCAGTGGTCGACCGCTTTATAGCAGAAAGCAAGTAACCATGGACGTAATATTCGCATATCTAGACTCGATGTTCGCACCCTACCCATCCACTTCAAAATTGGAAGACGCAAAGACTGAACTACGCGGAATGATGGAGGATGCCTACAACGCCCTCCTCACCGAAGGCCACTCTCAAAACGAGGCAGTTGGTAAGGTAATCACCGAGTTTGGCAATCTAGACGAGCTGGCGCCTGTACTTGGAATTTCCGCCGAGATCAATCCAAAAGTGAGCGGTGAGAGCAGCAATAAAGAAGCCAGCAAATACCCAACCGTGACTCTTGAAGAGGCTCAGGGGTTTGCGGAATCACGACGCAGCACCCAATTCAGTCTGTCTCTCGCTGTTGCATTATTTGTGCTGAGCCCAGTATCCCTCTTTGTAGCGTTACTGCTGGCTGGACAAGATAACCAGGCAACGGCGCTAGGGCTAATCCCACTTCTCGCACTAATCGCAATTGGAGTAATTATTGTGGTTGGGGTCGACCAGCGGCGTGCATCATACAAACACATCAGCGTCTATCAGTTCAGCTCTAACCCAGTTGTGAGCACTTGGGCAAAAGAACTTGATCGCCAACACGAAAGCAGACGTATCCTTTCATTGCAAATCGCTGTCTCGCTTTGGATTCTCTCTGCCGCTCCAATCATCCTGATGTCACTTGCTTTCCCTGACTTCGGAGGTGAGCGCATGGGTGCTGTCTTTGGAGTCATTCTGACCCTGGTCTTCGTGGCCGCAGGTCTAATGATTTTCCTTCCAGCAAACTGGGCAAACGAAGTCGCAGCGGTACTCACCAAGCATGGCGGAGTCATAACAGACTACAAATACAGCTCCGAAGGAAACAGTGTCATCGGAATAATCGCGGCGTTCTACTGGCCACTAATGGTTGCAATCTACCTAAGTTGGAGTTTCATATCGGGAGACTGGAATATTACCTGGCTCGTGTGGCCAATCGGTATTGCGATCTTCGTGGTATTTGCCGCCGGGTTTGGCGCTATCGAACGCTACCGCGCTGGAAAGCGTTAAGCCCAGCCCTGCAGCGACTCTTTTAGAGTCTCAGTAGCGCGGCCCAAAATCTTGGAGAGGTCACCGGTAACAAGATCGAGTGCACCTTCACGGATACCCGCGCCTAGTGCGGTCACAAATCCAGCAGTTCCCTGGTCTAGACCAAAGCCTTCCAGTAGCGACTGTTGTTCTTCATCCCCGATTTCGGTGTAAGCAACTGATTTGCCGAGCACCTCTCCAACGGTTGCAGCGAATTCTGGATAGTCCCATGCCGAGTCGCCGCCCAGTTCAAACACCTCTCCAGAGAAGTCTGAAGTTGCGAGAACCTTGGCGGCGGCTTCAGCATAATCTTTACGAGGAGCACTTGCGATCTTTCCAGAACCATAGTTATTTGAAATAGCACCTGTAGCTAGAGCCTGCTGAAAGTCCTGAATATGGTTTTCTGTGTACCAGTTATTGCGCAGAACTGTGAATGGAACACCCACTTCTGCAAGAAGCTCTTCAGTTGCTTTGTGTTCTGAAGCGAGCACGCTTTTGCTAGTAGTTGCGCTGGTGAGTGAGGTGTATACGATTCCGGCAACACCCGCATCCTTAGCAGCCTGAATCACGGTGCTGTGTTGAAGGAATCGTTGCCCAACCTCGCTACTACTAATTAGCAATACCCGATCGCCTGCCTTCAAGACCCCGGAAACAGTCGTTGGGGTTTTGTAATCGATCTTTCCTACTGTCACACCTTTGGCAGCTAGGTCTGAAAGTGCATCCTCATTACGGCCAAGAGCCAAAATACTCTCGGCAGGAACCTCCTGCTTTAGCGAGTCAATAACAAAACTTCCGAGCTGACCGGTGGCGCCGAAAACTACATAACGCATTTATCCTCCAAATTTGTAAAACGTATGCATTGAAGAACCACAATGTTCGCCCGTTTATTCCTGCGCAATCAAGCCCACGACAATTAGTGAAGCGGAAGGATTCGGGAATGACTTTAGAATCCCCAATCAGCGAGGTCTCTTTGCTGGGCAAACTCCTCAAAAGATGGAGTCGATATGGTTCTTAGTGCTCACCCTCAACTCCTTTCAGCGCAGAAAACTGGGCCTGCTGCCGTTCATGAAGTCCACGAAAGCATCTGCAATTTCCTGTAAGAACTCGATTCGAGATTCGTCACGAGGCACAAGGAGAGTTTTGATTGGAAGAGGCGAGAAGCTTTCGTGAGGTTCCCAAGCAAAGATGGTCTCCTCTACATCACGCACATACTGCGCCCATTGCACCTGGTCATAGTATGCGGACTTCTTTTTCTGAAGTTCGCTGGCTTCCAGAAAACCCCAGTCAGTGGTGGTGGTTTTGTATTCACCATTGCGACTTTCTGAAACCCCGTCTGGGGTAGCCGCGTGGATCGTTCCCCGTTTCACAAAAATCTGGCTGTTCGGAACTAGGTAAAAATATGCCTGCACATGAGCTGCAATGAAAGGCTCGCGTTCGATACCGTGTTCAGTAAAGGCATTGCCCTGGAAACTTGAAACTCCGGTAAGTTTTGTTTGCCGAAGATCCTCCCAAGCGTTAAGACGCCTAGTTGCCAGCTTCGCAATATCGGTTGCAGTAATCAGATTTTGACGATCCCTAGTATGGGTCACTCGGCCTCCTATCTTTATACAGACTAATTTGAGATAATTCTATGAGTGAGCACCGACATCCCTAGCTCGGAAATTTTGCCACGTAATGACTTAAGTAACTAGATTTTTGACTCGAAAGCCAGAATGACTAACCTAAATACCCCACCAACACTCCAATTAAATAATCCGCGCGGAATCGAAGGATTCGTTTTTGATCTCGACGGCACCATCGTCGACAGTGAAACCCTGATAAACCGAGTCAGTGTAAGAGTGTTTAGAGAACTCGGATGGGAAACCACTGCTGAAGAATTAAACGCAAATTTCCGCGGCACTTCTTCAAAAGAATTCCTTGCCGGAGTTCGAGAACTAAGTGGACTCGCTCTTGAAGGCGACTGGGAGGAGCCTTTCCAGCACTGGTATATCGAGGAGTTCAAGAACTTAGAGATGATTCCGGGATTTGATCATGTGCTAGGCGCAACCAGCACTTTCCCTAGAGCTATCGCTTCGAACAGTGACCGCGAGCGCATCAAGCGTTCCCTAAACATAGTTGGGTTACTGCAGCTTTTCGAGGGCAATATCGCTTCAGTGGATGACGTTGAAGAGGGCAAACCTGATCCAGCTGTTTACTTACTTGGCGCATCCATTATCGGGGCAAATCCGAGTAACTGTATCGCAATTGAGGATGCCTACCCCGGCGCAACAGCGGCACTCGCTGCTGGGATGCACACCTTCGTATATACAAAGCATCAAGATCTTGCAGAATGGCACGAAAATCCTAAACTTAGGACATTCGATTCGATGTTTGATCTGCCAGATATTTTGCAAGACTTTCTAAACAGCACCGACTAGAAACTTCTCAAAAAGTGATCCGATTTCGGTACCAAACCGAGCCTCGGAAAATCGGGGAAACAACTAGACTGATTCGGTGAATGAATCCGTGCCTAATCGTGGCGTCCTGCTTACTTTTAGCGCATACCTGCTGTGGGGATTTTTTCCGGCATTCTTTACCCTGCTAATTCCAGCTTCGCCCACCGAAGTGATTGGCGTTAGGGTAATCAGTTCGCTGTTCTTCAGCTTGGTAGTGGTTACCATTTTTCGCTCGTGGAAACAGCTCAAAGCTATATTCACTAATAAGCGATCATTCCTGACTTTTTTGGTCGGTGGAGTCCTAGTATTTCTGAACTGGTACATCTACCTAATTGCCGTCCTTACCGGGCATGTTATTGAATCTGCACTCGGATATTTCATAAACCCGATCACAACAGTGCTTCTAGGGGTGGTCTTTTTCAAAGAAAACCTCAGGCCACTGCAATGGATTGCTATCGGAATAGGAACCGTCGCCGTATTAGTGCTTTCAATAAGTTACGGACAGTTCCCCTGGCTTGCGCTTTCTTTGGCACTAACTTTCAGCGGTTACGCCTTAGTAAAAAACCGCTTTGCAAAGAATGTTCGCGCAGATGTTGGTGTCGCCGCCGAAACAATCGTGATTTTGCCTTTTGCCTTTATCGCGCTCTTCTATGTTGCAAGCACTGCTGAAGGGCTAGTATTTGGTACTGCCGGGCCGGCACACACCTTCTTCATGATTATTGCCGGTCTGGTTACAATCATCCCGCTACTAATATTTGCTGCCGGAGCGAAATCAATCACCCTGGTAGCGATTGGGCTAATCCAGTTTGTAGCTCCTATCATGCAGTTCCTTTTCGGTTACCTGATTATGAAAGAACCGATGCCAGCCGAGCGCTGGGTAGGCTTCACGCTTATATGGGTAGCGCTTATTTTCGTTGTTGCCGACATGATAGTTTCTAACCGAAAAGGGCGAAGAGCTAAAACTACCGCTTTGTAACAATTCCAAAAAATCAACTATTTGGGCTGATTTAAATTCCGAATTCTTAAACTTTCTGTAATGATAAATAACCAGAACTTTGAGAGGAGCGACTGTTTGCAAACCACAGTAACTCACCGACGAAGTCTCCTATCGCTATTGTTCATGGGGTTAATGGCACTGATGGTGCTATTACCTGTAGCAGTGGCTGTTGCGGATGAGGGCGACGACGCTCCACCCGCCGGAATCCCAGTGGGATCCGTTGGAGACGAGTACAACTTCCAATTCACCGGAAACGTTCGCCACAACAGCGAGCCATTAGAGGGTGTGCGGATTTACATCGATGACAATGGCTATTTTGCCGAAGTGCTGACTGATGAGCGAGGCAGATGGAAGATTGGAGTTCCTGAGAAGATTTCCTACACAATCTCTCTCGATGAATTCACACTGCCTGATGGGGTCATAGTTACTGAGGGTGGCGCATCCAGGGTTGAAGAGTTTGGACTCACCGGTTCTAAGAGTGTGAACTTCTTTCTCGGCGAAGGTGTCCGGGTGGTCGTAAGTTTCTGGGATCAGCTCACTTCTCGACTTGTAAACGGTTTGAACTTTGGTTTGATGCTGGCACTGGCATCTATTGGCGCTTCGCTAATTTACGGGACAACCGGTTTAGCGAACTTCGCGCATTCCGAATTTGTGACATTCGGTGCGCTTATAGCTTTCGTTGTCGGTGTTGGTTTTGAGGTGCCCATCTGGTTGGCAATACCAATAGCGGTGGCACTCACGGGAGCGCTCGGGTATTTCCAAGATATTGTGCTCTGGAAGCCTCTTCGTCGCAGAGGTATGGGGCTTGCGCCGCTAATGATTGTCAGCATCGGTCTAGCCATGGTCATGCGCTACATTTTCCAGTTTGCAATCGGTGGTGACACCCTGCAACTTCCAGGATCCGGTCAGGAAAAAATCACTCTTATCGCCAATATCCAGCTGTCGATTATCGACATGGTGAGCATGGGCGTTAGCATCGTGGTTCTAATTGCTGTTGCTCTATGGCTAATGAAATCTATGCTCGGTAAAGCAACTCGTGCAGTGAGCGATAACGCTTCACTGGCTGCAGCTAGCGGTATCGATGTCGACCGCGTGGTTCGCGTTGTCTGGGTTGTTGCCGCATCCCTTGCCGGTCTTGGCGGTATCCTCTGGGCATACTTCCGTCCCGGCATCCGTTGGGATATGGGCATGCAGGTGCTGATGCTTATCTTCGCTGCAATCATCCTCGGTGGTATTGGCACTGCATTCGGAGCCCTCGTCGGCTCAATCATCATCGGTATCCTGGTAGAAACTTCTACACTCTGGATTCCTTCAGACCTCAAATACGTTGGCGCACTCGGCGCTCTTATCATCGTGCTGCTATTCAAGCCACAAGGATTACTTGGCCGAAAAGAGAGGGTGGGTTAGCAAATGGATATCTTCGGTCTACTTCAAAATACCCTCAACTGGCTTATTCACCCCCAGACACTTGCGTATGCTCTAGCTGCGCTCGGTCTAGCGGTGCACTTCGGATATACCGGCCTACTGAACATGGGTGTTGCAGGCTTCATGGCTATCGGAGCCTACGGCTACGCGATGAGCGTGCTGCACCTTGGGCTCCCTTGGTACCTAGCCATGCTAGTTGCGTTGGTTGCAGCAGCAATCTTCGCGCTCATCCTCGGCATACCAACCCTGCGTCTACGAGCGGACTATCTAGCTATCGTGACACTAGCCGCGGCTGCGGTTGTGCGCTACCTTCTCACCACGACAGTGTTCGACGAGTGGACTAACTCAGCTGACGGTCTAGCTCAATACCATGACTCGTTCAGGGGCTCTAACCCACTGCCCGAAGGCACCTACGGTATCTGGCCTTGGATTTACAACGAGCAGGGCTGGTGGATGCGCGTATTTGGTATTCTGCTAGTCGCTGGAGCGGCATGGTGGGTTTGGTCACTCATGCGCAGCCCTTGGGGAAGAGTCATCAAGGGTATACGTGAAGACGAGGATGCTGTGCGCGCCCTGGGTAAGAACGTGTTCGGCTACAAGATGCAGTCGCTAATCTTCGGTGGTGTACTTGCTGCGCTCGGTGGGATCGTCATTTCTCTCCAGAGCGCTGTGGTCCCGAGCTTTTATCAGACAAACCTAACCTTCATGGTTTGGACTGCTCTGCTCCTTGGTGGTGCAGCAACAGTATTTGGTCCAATTGTCGGTTCTATGCTGTTCTGGTTCGTAATGAGCCTCTTGGACTACGCTTTACCGGCGTTAGCAAATATGGGCATCCTGCCAATCAGCAACATCCAAGCCGGTATCCTCCGGTTCATAATCGTCGGTGTGGCATTGATGCTGCTGGTGATTTTCAGACCGCAAGGATTGTTCGGAAACAAGAAGGAGTTGACCTTTGCCAAGTAACGAGAAAAACTCCAACGCTCCAAAGAAAGCGACCGACCTTCACGTAGGTGAGATGGTTCCTGGGGTAGCTAAAAAAGATCCGATTATCGTCGCAGAAGGCGTGAAACGCAGTTTCGGCGGTCTGGTTGCAGTAGATGTTGAACATCTGGAAATTCCTCGGAATGCAATCACCGCTCTGATTGGCCCAAACGGTGCTGGAAAGACCACACTTTTCAATCTGCTTTCTGGGTTTGATAAGCCTGACCATGGTGACTGGAAGTTTGACGGAACTAATCTTTCCGGAATCCCAGCATTCAAAACCGCCAAACTCGGCCAGGTGCGCACTTTCCAGCTAACCAAAGCACTCGGTCTCTTGACAGTGCTCGAGAATATGAAACTTGGTGCAAAGGGGCAGCGTGGAGAAAGCTTCTGGGTTGGGCCATTCAAAGGTCTATGGAACAAGCAAGAGCAAGAAATTGAAGAAAAGGCTAGAGGCCTGCTTCAACGCTTCAAGCTTGATGCTAAAGAAGCTGACTTCGCCGCAGAACTATCTGGTGGTCAACGTAAGCTACTCGAAATGGCTAGGGCACTTATGACCGACCCAACCCTGGTGATGCTTGACGAGCCAATGGCCGGTGTGAACCCTGCACTTACTCAAAGTCTGCTCGATCATATTCTCGGCTTAAAAGAAAGTGGCATGACCGTGCTTTTCGTTGAACACGACATGCACATGGTCCGCCACATTGCCGACTGGGTTGTAGTTATGGCTGAAGGAAAGATCGTCGCCGAGGGTGATCCTGAATCAGTTATGAAGAACCCAGCCGTAATCGACGCCTACCTTGGTGCACACCAGGACGTAGACCTCGGTGTTGTTACTGGCCGTATTGCTGCAGAGGATGTTTAAGAATGAGTGACGAGAGAGTAATTGACGTAACCGACCTGGTTGCTGGATACCTACCGGGCGTAAATATCCTCAATGGAACAAACATCCACGTTAACAAGGGTGAGTTGATCGGAATTATCGGCCCCAACGGCGCCGGTAAATCAACACTTCTGAAAGCAATCTTTGGACTTGTTAAGGTGCGCGAAGGTGACATCACTCTTCACGGTGAGAGTATCGCCAACCTGCGTGCGAACCAGCTTGTTGCTAAAGGAAT
>PJTQ01000711.1_pt1 | contig 14723 bp, 10 predicted proteins | sample 1512231 | NCBI WGS metagenome assembly PJTQ01 (sample SAMN08177688, study PRJNA422409) | Soil metagenome, whole genome shotgun sequencing project. | isolation source: Soil (3) enriched on wood chips | place: USA: Madison | collected 2015-01-15 | reverse complement strand
TCATCGCCGAAACCGACCTCGACGGGCTCATCGTCTCCAACACCACGCTGTCGCGCGCGGCCGTCGCCGGGCTCGAGCATGCCGACGAGGCGGGCGGGCTCAGCGGCCGGCCGCTCTTCGACCTGGCGACGATCCGGCTCGCCCAGATGCGCCAGCGCACCCGCCTGCCCATCATCGGCGTGGGCGGCATCCACTCGCCCGACAGCGCCTGGCAGAAGTTCATGGCCGGCGCCGACGCGATCCAGCTCTATTCGGCGCTCGTTTTCGGCGGCCTCGACCTGCTCGAGCGGATCAAGCGCGGCCTCGCCGCGTCCGTCCGCAGCGCCGGCAAGAGCAACATCGCAGAGCTCGTCGGCAGCGAGACGGCGGCCTGGGCCTCACGCAAATAGCCGTCCGCGCTTGCGCTCCAGCGCCACCCAGTAATAGGCGCCGCGCGCGACGAACCACACATGCAGCGACAGCCACAGCCCGAGATTGCCCAGCGGCACCTGCAGCACCAGCGCGGCGACGAGGAACACCGCCAGCGACACGAGCATGCCGTTGCGCATCATGGCGTTCTGCGTCAGCCCGATCAGCAGCCCGTCGAACACGAAGGCGGGCATGAAGGTCAGCGCGCACAGCGCCGCGACCCATAGATATTCGCTCGCCATCGCCCGCACCTCCGGGCTCGTCGTCATCACGCCGATAACGGCGTCGCCGCCGACATACCAGACGAGCGCCAGCCCGGCCGAGATCCCCAGCCCCCAGCGGAACGACAAGACATAGGTCCGCTCGAAGGCCGGCCGCCAGTTGGCGCCAAAGGCCTTGCCGCTGAGCTGCTCCGCCGCCTGGGCGATGCCGTCCTGGAAGAAGCCGACGATCATCAGCAGGTTGAGCAGGATGGCATTCGCCGACAGCGCCACCTCGCCCATGCGCGAGCCCTGCGCGGCGAACCACGCATAGGCGCTCATCAGCGCGATGGAGCGGATCATCAGGTCGCGATTGAGCCCGACGAGCCGCTTCAGGGCGGCCGCCTCGTGCAGCTCGGAGAGCGTGATGCGGCCCAGCACGGCACGCACGCCCCCGAAGTGCCGCACGAACAGCCACAGTCCGGCCAGCGCCGCCACGACCTCGCCGAGCAGCGTGCCCAGCGCCGCGCCGGCGACGCCCAGATGCAGGCCGAAGACGAGCACCACGGAAGCGACGATGTTCACGCCGTGCAGCAGGATCTGGAGCATCATGCCCGTCGTCGCCGCCGCGCGGCCGTAGAACCAGCCCAGCATCACGTAGTTGATGAGGGCCATCGGCGCGCCCCAGATGCGCACGAGGAAATAGGTGGCGAGCGCCTCGCGCACCCCGGGCGCCGGCGCCAGCGTCCATTCGGCCAGCGCGAGCAGCGGCAGGCTGAGCACGATGAGCGCGCCGCCGGCGATGGCCGCGATGACGATGGCGCGCACGGCATGCAGCAGCCCGTCCTGCCGGTCGCGCGCCCCCACCGCCTGCGCCGTCAGCCCGGCCGTGCCGATGCGCAGGAAATAGGCCATCGAGAACAGGAAATCGAAGACGAGCGCCCCCAGCACGAGGCCGCCGAGCAGCGCCGCATCGCCCAGCCGGCCGACGACGGTGATGTCGACGAAGCCGACGAGCGGTTCGGTGATGAAGGCGAACGAGGCCGGCAGCGCGATCGACCAGACGCTGCGGTTCGTCACCGTGAAGGGAAAGCTTGGTCGGGCGCTCATTCAGGACTCGGCGATGACGGCGATGGCGATGTCGGCGCGCGACCGCGAGCGGGCGACGAGATCGAAGTTCGGCAGGTCCACGCGCTCGACATGGGCGCGATTGCGCGCCTCGGTGAACAGGCCCTCGGCGGCGTGGCGGGCGAGGAGCCGCGCCTGCGCCGTCGCCCGCGGCACGTCTAGATAGACGGCGAGATCGAGCAGCGGCCGCACCTCGTCCCACGGCGCCGTCTCCACCAGCAGGTAGTTGCCCTCGGTCACCAGCAGCCGGGCCGGTGCAGCAACGGCAATGGCGTTCTCCACCACGTCCTCGATCTTGCGCGAATAGCCGGGGACCTGCATGGGCGCCGCCGCGACCCGCAGCGCGGCGAGGCAGGCGGCGAACGCCGCGCCGTCGAAGGTGTGCGGCATGCCCTTGTCGGCGACGAGCCCCATGCGTTCGAGTTGGGCGTGGGGCAGGTGGAAACCGTCCATCGGCACATAGGCGGCGACCGGCCCCAGCGCGGCGACGAGCCGCTCGGCGAGCGTCGACTTGCCGGCCCCCGGTCCGCCGGCAATGCCGAGCACAGCGCGACCCGGACGCGCCAGCAACGCCTCTGCCCGGCGCGCGAGCACGGCCAGCGCGGCATCGGGGGTGAGGCGCAGCGTTTCCATGCCGGCTCCCCTAGCACGCGCCAAACGAGAGCCACCAGCCCGGACCACGCCTGTCGGCGGCTCCGACCTCCACTGCCCTTGGTTGTTGCCGGCCGCCGCCCTATCTTTCGGGCTTCACGCGAGACCGCCCGTGCCGCTCCATCCCGCCATCGAAAGCTGGTTCGCCGCCAAGGGCTGGACGCCGCGCGCCCACCAGCTCGACGTGCTGGCGAGCTGGACCGACGGCGCCTCGGCGCTGCTGATCGCGCCGACCGGCGCCGGCAAGACCCTCGCCGGCTTCCTGCCGACGCTGGACGACCTCGCCCGTACGCCGCGCGCCGGGCTCCACACGCTCTATGTCTCCCCGCTCAAGGCGCTGGCCGTGGACGTCGCGCGCAACCTCACGACGCCGATCGCCGAGATGGCGCTGCCGGTGACGGTCGAGACGCGTACCGGCGACACGCCGGGCTCGCGCCGCGCGCGCCAGTGGCGCACGCCGCCCAACGTGCTGCTGACGACGCCCGAGCAACTGGCCCTCCTGCTCAGCCACGAGCAGAGCCCTGCCTTCTTTTCCGGCCTGCGCCGCATCGTCCTCGACGAGCTGCATGCGCTGGTCACCAGCAAGCGCGGCGAGCTGCTGTCGCTGGCCATTGCGCGCCTCGCGGACTATGCGCCGGCGCTGCGGATCACCGCGCTCTCGGCCACCGTCGCCCGCCCCGATCTGCTGCGCGACTGGATCGCCGCGCCGCTGCCGGCGGCACGCACCGATCTGCGCATCGGCGCGGCCGGCGCGAAGCCGAGCCTTTCCATCCTCGCCTCGGGCGAACGCGTGCCCTGGGCCGGCCATTCGACGCTCTACGCCGTCCCCGAGCTCTACGAGATCATCAAGCAGCACCGCACCACGCTGCTCTTCGTCAACACGCGCTCGCAGGCCGAGATGCTGTTCCAGAACCTGTGGGCCATCAACGACGACAGCCTCGCCATTGCGCTGCACCACGGCTCGCTCGCCGTCGAGCAGCGCCGCCGCGTGGAGAGCGCCATGGTCGCGGGCAGCCTGCAGGCGGTCGTGTGTACCTCGACGCTCGATCTCGGCATCGACTGGGGCGATGTCGACCTCGTGGTGCAGGTCGGCGCCCCCAAGGGCGCCTCGCGCATGCTGCAACGCATCGGCCGCTCCAACCACCGCATGGACGAGCCGTCCAAGGCGCTGTTCGTGCCCTCCAACCGCTTCGAGGTGCTCGAATGCGAGGCCGCGCTCGAAGCGGTCGCGACCAATGCGCAGGATTCCGAGGAACCGTCGCCGGGTGGCCTCGACGTGCTGGCCCAGCACACGCTGGGCATGGCCTGCGCCGCCCCGCTCGACCCGCTCGCCTATTACGACGAGGTGCGCCGGGCCTGGCCCTATCGCGAGCTGGCCTGGGAGACCTTCGAGCGGGTCGTCGATTTCGTCGCCACCGGGGGCTACGCCCTGCGCGCCTACGAGCGCTACGCCAAGCTGCGCAAGCTGCCCGACGGGCGCTTCCGCATCGCCAACCCGACGATCGCCCAGCAATACCGCCTCAATGTCGGCACCATCGTCGAGGACCCGATGATCAAGGTGCGCCTCGTGCGCGCCGGCCGCGGCCGTGGCCGCGAGGGCCGGCGCGCCACCGGCCCCATCGGCCGCTACGGCCGGGTGCTGGGCGAGCTCGAGGAATATTTCATCGACCAGCTGGTGCGCGGCGACACCTTCGTCTTCGGCGCCGAGGTCGTCGCCTATGAGGGCATGTTCGAGACCGAGGCCTATGTCTCGCGCTCCAGCGCCACCGACCCCAAGATTCCCTCCTATATGGGCGGCAAGTTCCCGCTCTCGACCTATCTCGCCGAGGGCGTGCGCAAGCTCCTGTCCGATCCGGCGCATTGGCCGGTGCTGCCCGACCAGGTCAGCGACTGGCTGCGCCTCCAGCACGAGGCCTCGGTGCTGCCGCCGGCCGACGCCATGCTGGTCGAGACCTTCCCGCGCGGCGCCCAGAACTACATGGTCTGCTACCCGTTCGAGGGGCGACTGGCGCATCAGACGCTCGGCATGCTGCTGACGCGGCGGCTCGAGCGCGCCCGCGCCCGCCCGCTTGGCTTCGTCGCCTCGGACTATTCGCTCGCCATCTGGGGGCTCGGCGATTTCGGCGCGCTGATCCGCAGCGGCCGGCTGTCGCTCGACGACCTGTTCGACGAGGACATGCTGGGCGACGACCTCGAAAGCTGGCTGCACGAGAGCCAGCTCATGCGCCGCACCTTCCGCAACTGCGCCATCATCGCCGGGCTGATCGAGCGCCGCCACCCCGGCAAGGAGAAGACGGGCCGGCAGGTGACGGTGTCGTCCGACATCGTCTACGACGTGCTCTACGAGCACGAGCCCGACCACATCCTGATCCAGGCGACGCGCCGCGACGCCGCGCGCGGCCTGCTCGACATCGAGCGTCTGGGCGGGCTGCTGCGGCGCATCCGCCACAACATCGTGCACAAGCCCCTCGACCGAATCTCGCCGCTTGCGGTACCGATCCTGCTCGATATCGGCAAAACTCCGATCTTCGGCGAGGGCCGCGAAAGCGCGATGGCCGACGCCGCCGAGGATCTGATGAAAGAGGCGCTCGGCACCGATGATCTCCAGCGCGGCCCCCGCCGTACAGCTCGCTGAGGCGCCCGGGATGCGCCTGCGCTTCGCCGGCCACGACTTCGAGCCGCTGCTGTCGGGGGCGCTGTTCTGGCGCGCCGAATCCATGCTGCTCGTCGCCGACCTGCATCTCGAGAAGTTCTCGTCCTTCGCGCGGCGCGGCCGCATGCTGCCGCCCTACGACACGGGGCTCACGCTCCGGCGGCTGGAGCGCGACCTGGCGCGCACCGGTGCCGAGCGCGTCGTCGCCCTGGGCGACAGCTTCCATCGCGACGACGGCCACGAGACGCTGCTCGATGCCGACAGGCGGCGCCTGCTCGGCTTGCTGGGGCGGGCGCACTGGACCTGGCTCAGCGGCAATCACGACCCGTCGCCGCATGCGCTGGGCGGCGTCTGCATGGCCCGTCTCGAGCATCGCGGGCTGATCCTCGTGCACGCGCCGCGGCGCGGCGTGCCCGGCATGATCGCCGGCCATCTGCACCCGGCGGCCACCGTCCGCTCCAGCGCCACGGCCACGCGCCGTCCCTGCTTCGTGCATGACGACAGCCTGCTGCTGCTCCCCGCCTATGGCGCCGGCGCCGGCAGCATGAACATCCTCGGCCCCGGCTTCGCCGGCCTGTTCGACCATGCGCGGCTGGACGTCACCATGCTCGGGCGAAGCAGGCTCTACGCGGTGAGCCCGAAGCGCCTCGTCGGCGGCGTCTGACGCCTATCGCTTGAACGCGACGCCGGCCAGCCAGCCGGTGCCCAGCGCCAGCACGACGCAGAACAGCCCGTAGAGCAGCGGCTGCTGGCGCGAGGCGACGAAGACGAAGTTCTCGAAGCCGCTCTTGCGCACCGAAAAGCCCTCCGTCCGCTCCGCCACCACCTCCTTGTCCTTGAACACGAGGGTGTGGACGAGGAACGGGCCGTTGGCGACGTCGCTGGGCAGCGTCACGCTGATCACATAGGCGGTGTCGGACAGAAAGCGCACGCCGTCCTCGCGCGCCACGAAATGCTGGTCCTCCATCATCAGGCGCACGAGCTCCTCGCTGAAGCGCTCGGCCTTGAGCCCGCTCGCCTGCGCCGCGGCCCGCGCCTGGTCGATCGGGCGGATCGTCTTTTCGTGCAGCAGCTCCTCATTGGCGATGCTGTCGAGCCGGCCGCTCGAGAACACGGCGTAAAAGGACGGGAAATGCTTGAACACGACCTCGTCGGTGTTCGACCAGATGCCGAAGCGGCTGGTCTTGACGCGCGTCACCCGGTCCTGCAGCGGGCCGGTGATCACCGCGACGATGTTGTACGGCCCGGTGAGGGCCATGCCGGGGGTGTCGGGCTCGATCGTGCCGAACAGGCTCAGCGTCGTGCCGTCGAAGCTCGAGGTGATCTGCACCGTCTGGCTCGAGATGGTCGAGGTCAGCCGTTCCGCCCCGGCCGGCGCGGCGGCGAATACGAACAGCAGGGCCAGCAGCCAGCGCATCATCCGAGCCCCTGCGTGACGAGAGCCATGGAATAGGGATCGGTCGGCGCCAGCACCAGCGTCAGCCCGAAGCGGATGGCGACGGCGAGCACCAGCAGCGCCAGCAGCGCCCGCAGCTGGTCGCCGCGCAGATACTTGCCCGCCGAGGCGCCGAACTGCGCCCCCACGGTGCCGCCCACCATCAGGCAGAAGGCCAGGAGGATGTCGACGCTCTCGCTGGTCAGCGATTGCAGCACGGTGGTCACGCACATCATCGCCACGACCTGCAGCAGCGAGGTGCCGATGACGACGTTGCCGGGCACCCGCAGCAGGTAGACGAGCGCCGGCACGAGGATGAAGCCGCCGCCCACGCCGAGCAGCGCCCCCACCCAGCCGATGAACACGCCGATCGCCAGCACCGGCAGCACCGAGATGTAGAGCCGCGATTTCTTGAACCGGATGCGCATGGGCAGCCGGTGCATCCAGTTGTGCTGGCTGGGCAGGTTCTCGCGCATGACGATGCCGGCGCGCCGCCGCATCAGCGTGCGCACCGATTCGACCATCATCAGCGTGCCGACGAAGCCCAGCAGCAGCAGGTAGCTGACCGAGATGAACAGGTCGAGCTGGCCCGCCGCGCGCAGCACCGCGAACGTCGCCACCCCGGCCATCGCCCCGATGGTCGAGGCGAGGATGAGATACATGGCCAGGTGCAGGTCGATGCCGCCGCGGCGGTAGTAGCTGAGCGCCCCCGACGTCGACGCGGCCGCCACCTGTCCCGTCACCGAGGCCACCGCCACCGGCGCCGGCACGCCGGAAAAGATCAGCAGCGGCGTCAGCAGGAAGCCGCCACCCACGCCGAACAGACCCGACAGGAAGCCGACAGCCCCTCCGATCCCCACAAGGAAGAAGAGGTTCATCGAAAGCTCGGCGATCGGCAGATAGATCTGCAAGGCGGGCCTGTTGGAGCGCGAGCCGCAGGTCGAAGCCGGTTCTGCGAGTCGCAAAGCGGGACGAGGATATACGCAAGGGGCGCGGGTTCAGCCGCGCCCCCTCAGGTCAGTATGCCCACTGTCGGTCGACTCTGCGACGACAATGAGACACGATCATCACACCGGCTGGCTGCCGAGCACCGCGAGCAGGCGCGGATTGATCAGCCCGACCTCGCTCATGCCGGTCGCTTTCTCGAAAGCCCTGATCGCCGCCGTCGTCTTGGTGCCGGCGATGCCGTCCGCCGTGCCGATGTCGTAGCCGAGCTTGTCGAGCGCCTTCTGCACCGACGCCACGATGTCGTGCGTCCTGATCGTCTCGCCCGGATCGAAATCCTTCGACCAGGTGCCGATGGGCGCGAAGTTGGCGCCCAGCTCGATCGGCTCCGGCTTGAAATTGTTGACGATGTCGGCGAGCCGCGTCATCGCCTCGGCATCGAGCGAGCGGGCGATGTCGTCGCGGGCCTTGGCCGCGTCCTTGTCCCCGCTCAGCGCCGCGATGCCGAACCACTTGTAGGAGTCCTCGAGGCTCTGCGGCACGCCCAGCCCGCGCGCGTAGAGCATTCCCAGGTTGAACTGGCTGTCGGTCATGCCGCGCCGCGCGGCCTCCTCGAACCACTTGGCGGCGGAATCGAACTGCTGCTTGCCGAGCTCCCCGCCGGCATAGAGCGCCGCGAGGTTGTGCATCGACATGCGATTGCCGGCCTCGGCCGCGCGCTCGTACCAGAGCTTTGCGGTTTCGAGGTTCTTCTCGACGCCGTCGCCGTTCTCGTAGAGCGAGCCGAGCCGGTACTGCGCCGGCACGAAGCCCGCCGCCGCCGCGCGCTCGTACCACACCGCGGCCGCGGCATAGTCCTGCGGCACGGCGCGGCCCTCGGTGAAGATCGCCGCCACCTCGAACTGTGCCCGCACATCGCCCGCCGCCGCGGCTTCGCGCAGCGGATCGGGGCCGACGCCCTCGGGCGGCGGTTCAACCCGCACCGGGCTCGGTTCGGGCACCAGCGGCGCCACGCTGTCGACGCTGGCCAGCTTCGTTGCCGCCGCGAAGGCGCTCGGCATCGTCTGCACCGGCGCATTGGTGAAGCCGTGCGCCGCCGAAATGTCGATGGCGCCGGTCTGGAGCGAATCGATCCGCTCGATGACGCGCGGCGCCTCGGTATCGGCGACATCCGCCGCCGGCGCGAAGGCCAGCGGTTCCCCGGCGATGTCGCCGGTCGTTATCGGGGCGGTCTCGGTCGCCTCCACCGGCTCGGCGCGCAGGCGCTGCGCCACGAGGTTCGCGGCGAGGAAGCCGACGGCGACGACCAGCGCCGCGAGCAGGATCGCGCGCCGGTGGCGCAGCAGGAAGCTGTCCCCGGCCGCTGGCGCCGGCCCGGGCATCTCGTCCTTGACCTGTGGCTCGAGCGACGGCGGCGCTTCGGGCACGACCGGCTCGGGCGTGTAGGCCGTGCGCGCCGGCTTGTCGCCCGCCAGGGTGCGCGTCGCGCGGCCCGGCGCCGGGTCCGTCTCCGGGCTCTGGAAGCGCGACAGGGCGCGCGCGATCAGCGAATTGGACGGCACGTCCGCCGCCCCGGTCGTGGCCTGGCGTTGCGCGGCGCGCCGCGCCGCCGCGATGAAGGTGTTGACGGGCGCCGAGTCGGCTGCGGGCGCGCGCGTAGGCTCGGCCGCCTGCGGCGCGGGCTCGATGAAGCCGGGGCTCGGCACCGGCGGCGGCGGCGGCTCGAAGGTGGCCGGCGGCACCGGCGCGGCCGGCTTGCCATCATAGAGCGCGGCCAGCGAAAGCTCCTCGTCGAGGCCCGGATGGTGCTTGCGCCCCGACGGCCTGGCGTCGTGGTGGGGCAGGGGGTCGGGAAAGGCCGGGGCGGTGAGCGGCGCATCCTCGGCCGGGCTGCGCGGCATCGTGTCCGGGCGTGCCGGGGGCGGCGCCACGGGCGCGGCGGGTTCCGGAGCGGAGTCCGGCACGTCCACAGGCATCTCGGCGACGGGGTCATAGGGGGCCGGCTCGACGACGGCGGCGAGCGGCAGCGGCTGCCCCGCCAGCGAGGATTCGAGCCGCTTCAGCCTGTCGTTGACCTCGCTGATGCCGGCCTGCATGCCGCCGAAATCGTCGACGTCGCTGTCGCGGCGCATGTCGGTGAGCATCGCCGTGATGCGCGCTTCGAGCCCGTCGATGGTTTCGGCGAAGGAGGGTTCGGGCGCCTGCCGCGACACGGCATCGACCGTGCGCGAGGCGACGAGCTCGGCCATCGCGTCGACGTCGAACTCGGGCGCCGACGCGGGTTCGGCATAGAGTCGCGCCAGCCCCGACAATTGCTCGCCGGTCTGGTCCATGCGCGCCACGAGCTGGCGCACCTGCGCCTCGAGCTGGTTGAGGCCCGGCTCGGCCGGCCGCTCGTCCAGGCGCTCGCTCAGCATGCCGATCTGGCGGCCGATCGCCTCCATGTCGGCGCGCGTCCCCATCTCCGCCAGCCGCTCTTCGAGCGCATCGAAGCGCGGCGCCAGCGAATCCGTCACCGCCTCGCGCAGCGCCGACAGGTCGTTGCGCAGCCCGTGCAGCAGCCGGTCGCCCGACTCGATGTCCGAGATGCGGCTGTTGAGGGCGTCCACGAGCTCGACGAGGTTCTGCGGATGCGAGCCGCTTTCGCGCAGCGTCTCGGTGAAGCGCGCCATCTCGGCGGTGACGTGCTCGAGATCGGCGGGCGACAGCGAGGCGTGGCGCTCCAGCGCGTCGATCCTGTCATAGACGTTGCGCACGCCCTCCTCGATCGAGCGCATGCCGTCGCGCAGGGCGTCCGACTCGACGGGGTTGGACAGCTTGTCGGTGAAATGCACCTGCAGCTCGGCCAGCTTGCCGACGGTCGTCGCCACGTCGTCGAGCCGCCGCGTCAGCGTCGACACGTCCATCTCGCGCCCCTGCGACATGATTCGCCCGAGGCTCGCGATCTGGCCTTCGAGGCGCTTCACCTGTCCGGTCTCGCCGACGGCGCCGGCCAGCAGCTCCACCACATGGGCGAGCTGCGCCACCTGGTCGGCGACGTCCTTCACATTGGCGCCGGTCCTGATCTGCGTCTTGATCTCGCCTTCGAGCCGCTCCAGCCGCCCCGAAATGCCGTTGACCGATTGCGCCAGCCGCTCCAGCAGCGCGCCCTCATTGCCGCGCGGCGGGGGCGGCGGCGCGGCCGGCTCGTGCCGCGGCTGCGGTACGCCCTGGCGCGTGCGAATCTGGTCGATGGCCGCCTGCAGGCTGTCGCGCGGGCCTTTCTGTGCCGGCGCTACGGGGCGGAACGGCTCGCGCGGAGCTGCGGGCGGCTGCTCGGCCTCGACGATCTGGTGGCGCACATCGCGCACGCGCTCGCTGAGCGCCGACTCGCCGCGCGTGCGGGCCACCTGACCGTCCACCTGGTCGAGCAGGGAGACGAGCTCCTCGCGCAGCGACTGCCATTCGGACGAGCCACGGTCGCGCTCGTACTCGACCGGCTGGGACTGCTGATACGCGCGGGCCATGGAAATTCCCAGCACCATGAAGACGGGGGCACCCATCCCGGCGAGGGACTGGGTTCGTGTCGCACTGTTTCAAGAACATGGTAAAGAACGCGTTAAGCCGCGATGCATTTTGCAACGGCGGCCGGTGTCAATCGTAAGTGGCATTGGTGGTTGTCGTGCCCCTTTGCTAGAAGGCCGAACCGCAAGCGAGGCGAAAATGAGCCGCCGCATCATCATCGTCGACGATCATCCCCTGTTCCGGGCCGCGTTGCGCCAGACGCTGGCGAGCGAGGCGGGCGACGTGACGGTCGACGAGGCGGGCGATCTCGTTGCCCTCAGTGCCGCCCTCGAGGCCGATCGCGACTGCGACCTCGTGCTGCTCGACCTCAACGTGCCCGGCGCCCACGGCTTTTCCGGCCTGCTGCTGCTGCGCGCGCAATATCCCGAAGTGCCGGTGATGATCATTTCGGCGATCGAGGACCACAAGGTCATCCGCCGGACCTTCGAGCTCGGCGCGGCCGGCTATTTGCCCAAATCGGTCGGCCCCGCGGACATCCGCACGGCCATCGACACGGTGCTCGAGGGCGAGATCTTCGTGCCCGACGGCGTCAGCCTCGCCGGCGACGACGAGCAGTCGGCCCTCATCCGGCGCCTGTCGACGCTGACGCCGCAGCAGATCCGCGTGCTGATGATGCTGAGCGACGGGCTGATGAACAAGCAGATCGCCTACGAGCTGTCGATCTCGGAGGCGACGGTCAAGGCGCATGTCTCGTCCATCCTGCAAAAGCTCGATGTCGACAGCCGCACCCAGGCCGTGATCGCCGCGAGCCGCATCGAGCAGGGCCAGTTCGACACCCTGCTCGAAGGCTAGGGCTAGCGCCGCTTCGACTCGCGCTGGCTGGCGAGGCCGCTGATCGCGGCGCGCAGCGCGGCCGGCTTGACCGGCTTCGTCACCACCGTGACGCCGCGCTCTTCGGCCAGCGCCCGCACCGCCGCGGTCCTGTCGGCGGTGACGAGCGCCGCCGGCAGGTGCCCGCCGACATTGTGGCGCAGCCATTCGACCGCATCGAGGCCCGAGGTCTGGTCGAGGTGGTAGTCCATCAGCACCAGGTCGGGCAGCCAGCCCACCAGCAGCCCGTCCCTGTCGATGTCCTTGAGCGAGCGCGCCGAGCGCACGTCGCAGCCCCAGCCGGTGAGCAGGCCCTCCATGGCGTCGAGCACCGCCCGCTCATTGTCGACGCACAGGATGCGCAGGCCCACGAGGCTCGCCGTCGCCTCCGGCCGCTCGCCCTCGGCCGGCACCTGCTTTTGCAGCTTGCCCCTGGGCAGATAGAGCGAGAAGCGCGAGCCCTTGCCCTCGACGCTGGCCAGTTCCATCGTCAGCCCCATCGCCGACACGAGCCGCTCGACGATCGACAGGCCGAGCCCCAGCCCCTGCGCCATCCGCGCGCCCTGCTCGAGCCGCGAGAACTCGGCGAACAGCAGCGCGTGCTGGTCGCGGTTGAAGCCGATGCCGGTATCGATGACGTCGACCCGCACCCGGCTGCCGCGCCGCCGGCAGCCGACCAGCACGCCGCCGCCCGGCCGCGTGTACTTGATGGCGTTGGAGACGAGGTTCTGGACGATCCGGGCGATGAGCGCCCAATCCGCCAGGGCCACCGCCGAGCTGTCGACCAGCGTCAGCCGGATGGACTTCTCGCGCGCCGCCGGGGCGAACTCGACGGCGATCTTGCGGACCAGGTCGCGCAGCAGGAAGGGCGCCGGCTGCGGCTTGAGCGCGCCGGAATCGATGCGCGACATGTCGAGCAAAGCCGACATGATTTCTTCCACAGCATTTAGCGAGGCCTCGATGGACTGGGCCAGGGTGGCCAGCTCCGACCCCCCCGCCCGCTCCAGCAGGGTGGCGGTATAGAGCCGGGCGGCGTTCAGCGGCTGCAGCAGGTCGTGGCTCGCCGCAGCGAGGAAGCGGGTCTTGTCCCGGTTGGCGGCGTCGGCCTTCTTGCGGGCGCTCTCGAGCTCCGAATTGACCCGCAGCAGCGTCGCCGTCCGCTCCTCGACGCGCCCTTCGAGGGTGGCGTTGGCACGCTCCAGCGCGGCCTCCGCCTCGACGCGCGCGGTGACGTCCGAAAAGCTGACGACCATGCCGCCATCGGGCACGCGCGCGGAATGGAATTCGAGCGTTTGTCCTTGTTTTCCAACGCGTTGCGAGATCGTCGCCGACGCGCCCGTGAGCATCTCCACGCGCGCCGCGGCCAGCGCCGCAGGATCGCCGTCGCCCAGGTCGCCGCGCTGGCCGAGATAGAGCGCGATGTCATAGAGTGGTGTTCCAACGGCCACCAGCCGGTCGGGCAGGTCGAGCAGCTCCCGGTAGCGCGCATTGGAGGCGACGAGGTGCAGCCGGGCGTCGAACACGGCCAGGCCCTGGGGCACGAAATCGACGGCCCGGCGCAGGCTGGTCTCGGCGGAGGAGGGGAGGGGCATCGTCATCGTCCAGTCGCCATTCTAGAGCGGTGGTGGTGGAACTATCCTCTGGAGAGGCGTCCCCCGCAAGTTGACACTAAGTCGGACCATTGCATTTCGCCGCGACATGCATGATTCTCTGCACGCCGCGAGTCTCCCGATTTGCGGTGCGCGGCCGCGAGGATTGGCCGTGCGCGTGAATGGCAGGCCAGAGGGGTACTCGCCCATGCTCAAGGAATTTCGTGACTTCGCCATCAAGGGAAACGTCGTTGACCTTGCCATCGGCGTCATCATCGGCGCGGCGTTCGGCGCCATCGTCTCCTCCCTCGTCGACGACGTGTTCATGCCGGTGATCGGTCTCATCCTCGGCGGGCTAGACTTCTCCAACCTGTTCATCGTTCTGAGCAATCCGAACAACGTTGCAGTTCCCTCGTTGCAGGCCGCCAGGGATGCCGGCGTGGCAACGCTTAATATCGGTTTGTTCATCAATGCGGTTGTAAAGTTCACGATTGTTGCCTTCGCCTTGTTCCTCGTCGTCAAGGGCATCAACACGGTTAGGAATAAGCAGGCCGCGGCTCCGCCCGCAGAACCACCAGCTCCAACAAAGGAAGAAGTTCTCTTGACCGAAATCCGTGACGCCCTCCGTGGCAAACCCAAGTCCATGCCGATGGCTGCCGCGAAGGCCCCGTCGGTCTCCGCGAAACCGGCAGCCGCCAAGAAACCGGCTGCCAAGAAGCCCGCGGCCAAGAAGCCAGCTGCCAAGCCCGCGACGGCCGCCAAGGCGCCGGTGAAGAAGGCCGCCGCCAAGGCCCCCGCGAAGAAAGCTGCCGTCAAGAAGGCGCCGGCCAAGAAGGTCGTCGCCAAGAAAGCCGCCGTAAAGAAGGCCCCGGCCAAGAAGGCCGCCGTCAAGAAGGTCGCTGTCAAGAAGGCGCCGGCCAAGAAGGCTGCCGTCAAGAAGGCGCCAGCCAAGAAGGCTGCCGTCAAGAAGGCCCCGGCCAGGAAGGTCGTCGCCAAGAAAGCCGCCGTAAAGAAGGCGCCTGCCAAGAAGGCCGCCGTCAAGAAGGCTCCGGCCAAGAAGGCCGCGGTCAAGCGGGCGCCGGCCAGGAAGGCAGCCGCCAAGAAGTAGGAATACGCGCCGGAGTCGTCCGGCTGCGCGACCAAATCAATAGGACCGGCATCCTTTCGGATGCTGGTCCTATTGCTTTTCAAGGGGAACTCTCAAAGCCGGCTCTTGACGAAAGTCCTATAATAGGAATATTTGCCTATAGTAGGTAGTGGGCCATAAGCAATGGTCCGCTCGGAGCGCATCATTGCGTAGCGCATGCTCCGAAGGTGTTTCATCCGAAGCCCCGCGGCAC
>PJTQ01000710.1_pt1 | contig 14724 bp, 8 predicted proteins | sample 1512231 | NCBI WGS metagenome assembly PJTQ01 (sample SAMN08177688, study PRJNA422409) | Soil metagenome, whole genome shotgun sequencing project. | isolation source: Soil (3) enriched on wood chips | place: USA: Madison | collected 2015-01-15 | reverse complement strand
CGCTGCGCGGCGCCGCGCGCAAGCACCATGTCGCCGCCGACGAGCTGGGCGGCGTGCTGGCGAAGTATCGGGCGGAGCTGGCGGCGCTGCAGAGCGGCGAGGCCAACCTCGCCAAGCTCGAGGCCGATGCGGAGGTGGCGCGCGAGACCTATCGCAAGACGGCGCGCAAGCTCAGCGCGGCGCGTGCCAGAGCGGCCAAGGCGCTGAGCAAGGCGGTCGAGGCCGAGCTGCCCGACCTCAAGCTGGGCGGAGCCCGGTTCATCGTCGACCAGCAGGTCGATGGCGAGCGGGTCGCCGCGACCGGCTTCGACCAGGTCGCCTTCCATGTGCAGACCAACCCCGGCACGCTGGCCGGGCCGTTGATGAAGGTGGCCTCGGGCGGCGAGCTCAGCCGGTTCCTGCTGGCGCTCAAGGTGGTGCTCGCCGACCGCGGCTCGGCGCCGGTGCTGATCTTCGACGAGATCGACACCGGGGTCGGCGGCGCGGTTGCCGATGCCATCGGGCGGCGGCTAAAACGACTTTCCACAAAGGTGCAGGTGCTCACCGTCACCCATGCGCCGCAGGTGGCCGCGCGCGCCGACACGCACCTGTTCATCGAGAAGCAGGCGATTGCCGAGGGCGCCTTCGTGCGCACCCATGTGCGACCGCTCGACGGGCCGGCGCGCAAGGAGGAGGTGGCGCGCATGCTCGCCGGCGCGACGATTACCGCCGAAGCTCGCGCGGCCGCCGGAAAGCTGCTATCGGACGTGGCATGACGGGCGCGGACCGGGAAATCGAGAGCTACTCGGAAGACGAGGCGCGCGCCGAGATCGACCGGCTGCACGGGCTGATCGCCGCGGCCGACATCGCTTACCACCAGAACGATGCGCCCACCATCAGCGACGCCGAATATGACGCGCTGAAGCTGCGCTACCAGGCGTTCGAGGGGGCGTTCCCCGAGCTGAGGCGGACCGACAGCGTGACCGGCCGGGTGGGCGCGCCGCCGGCCGAGGGCTTCGCCAAGGTGCGGCACGAGGTGCCGATGCTCAGCCTCGCCAAGGCCTATACCGAGCAGGACGTTGTCGATTTCATCGAGCGCGGGCGGCGCTTCTTCGAGCGCGACAAGGATCTCGAACTCGTCTTCACCGCAGAGCCGAAGATCGACGGGCTGTCGGCGTCGCTGCGCTACGAGAACGGCGTTCTCGTGCGCGGCGCGACGCGCGGCGACGGCACGGTGGGCGAGGACATCACCGAGAACTTGCGCACCATCGCCGACATTCCGCACAGGCTCGCGGGCAGCGGCTGGCCGGAGGTCATCGAGATCCGCGGCGAAGTCTACATGACCTATGCCGAGTTCCAGGCGCTCAAGGCGCGCTCGGCCGCCGCGGGTGGACAGGATTACGTCAACCCGCGCAATACGGCCGCCGGCTCGCTGCGCCAGAAGGATCCGTCGGTTACCGCCAGCCGCAACTTGCGCTTCTTCGCCTATGCGTGGGGGTTCACCTCCGCGGATCCGGCGCCGACGCAGTATGACAGCGTGCAGAAATTCGCCGAGTGGGGTTTCGCGATCAGCCCGCTGATGGTGCGCGCCGTGGCCATCGAGGATCTGCTCGCGCAGTACCGCACCATCGAGGCGCAGCGCTCCTCGCTCGGCTACGACATCGACGGCGTCGTCTACAAGGTCGACACGCTCGAGTTGCAGCGCCGCTGGGGGTTCGTCACCGGCGAGCCGCGCTGGGCGATCGCCCACAAATTCCCGGCCGAGCGCGCCTCGACGACGCTCAACCGCATCGATATCCAGGTCGGGCGCACCGGCACGCTCACACCGGTCGGGCGCCTCGCGCCGGTAACGGTGGGCGGCGTTGTGGTGGAGAACGTGACGCTCCACAACGAGGACTACATCAAGGGCCTCGGCGGCGACGGCGAGCCGATCCGGGAGGGCTACGACCTGCGCGAGGGCGATACCGTCATCGTGCAGCGCGCCGGCGACGTCATCCCGCAGATCGTCGCCATCGTGCCGGAGAAGCGGCCGAAGCAGGCGACGCCGTGGCAGATGCCGCAGACATGCCCGGTCTGCGGCTCGCCGGCGGAGCGGGAGATCAACGAGAAGACGGGGCGGCAGGATGCCCGCCGGCGCTGCACGGGCGAACTCATCTGCCCGGCGCAGGCGGTCGAGCGGCTTCGCCATTTCGTCGCCCGCGACGCGATGGATATCGAGGGGCTGGGCACCGAGAACATCGAGCTGTTCTTCCACGCCGGGCTTATCGAGACGGCGCCCGACATCTTCACCCTCAAGGACAAGCGGGCCGAGGCCGAGCGCGTTGTCGCCGAGCGGCGCGAGCAGCAGGCGCGCGAGCGCGAGGCGGCGAGCGGCAAGACGCGCAAGAATGCCCGCAGCGCCGAGGATCGCAACTTCGCCGGGCTCGACAAGCTGTTCGCCGCCATCGATGCGCGGCGCGCCCCCGAACTCGACCGCTTCATCTTCGCGCTCGGCATCCGCCATATCGGGGCGACGACGGCGGCGCTGCTGGCCCGCACCTTCGGCACGATCGAGGACTTCATCCGCGTCGGCATGGAGACCGCCGCGCATGCCGACGACCCGCACCAGGTGTTCCCCTCGGTCAACGGCATCGGCGACACGGTGATCGGCTCGCTCGTCAGCTTCTTCGGCAATGCGCGCAACGACGCCGTGCTCGATGCGCTGCTGGCGCAGGTGGCGCCAAAACCCTATGTCGTCGACGCCGCGAATTCGGAAGTCGCCGGCAAGACTGTCGTGTTCACCGGCAGCCTCGAGAAGATGACGCGCGGCGAAGCCAAGGCGATGGCCGAGCGGCTGGGCGCCAAGGTCGCGGGCAGCGTGTCGAAGAACACCGATATCGTCGTGGCCGGCCCCGGTGCCGGCTCCAAGCTCAAGACCGCCAGCGAACTCGGCATCCGCGTCCTCGACGAGGATGGCTGGCTCGATCTCGTCAAGCCGTAGCCCGGAGGGCGCCATGCGCAGAGTCCTTATCGCCGCCGCCGTTCTCGCCGGATTCGCGATGCCCGCCAGTGCCGGCCCGGCCGGCGAGACGCTGAGGGACGCGCTCTATTCCGGCGCGCTGGCCGAGGGTATCGCCGCCCTCGAGCCGCTGGCGGCGGCCGACGATCCCGAGGCCGCCTTCGGCATCGGCACGCTGACGCTGGTGCGCACGGTGGAGAGCTTTGCGCAGACGCTGTGGCGGCACGGCTTCGCGCTGCCGCAGGGCGGGCCGCTGGTGGCCGGGCTCGTGCCGCCGATTCCGCAGAACCCCGCGCCCGAGCCGTTCGACTACGAGGGCGTGCGCGCCATGCTCGAGGCCCTCGTCACCGGCCTCGACGCGGCGCGGGCCGCCTATGTCAGCGCCGGCGCGATGGGGGACTACGTCATCGAGATCGACGTTCTGCGGGTCCGGGTGGACGCCAATGGCGACGGCGCGGCCGACGAAGGCGAGAGCCTTGCGGGGCTGCTGGCGCTGGTGAGCGGCACGGCGGTGGGCGACATAGGCGCGCCGAAGCCGGGCGAGGCGCCGCAATCCACGACCGTCGGCTTCGACCGTGCCGATGCGTACTGGTTCGCGGGCTATACGCAGATCGTCGCCAGCCCGATCGAGCTTCTCCTCGCGCACGATTTCTCCGACTTCACCGATGCGCTGTTCCACCGGCTGTTCCCCAGGGCCGGCTTCCCGATGCAGGCCCATGCCACCGGCGGCATGCTGCTGATGGACCCCGAGACCGATACGGGGATCGCCGATCTCATCGCCGGGCTGCATACGATCAACTGGCCGGTGACCGACGCAGCCCGGCTCGCCGGAGTGCGCGAGCGGCTCGCCTCCATCCTCGCGTTCTCGCGGCAGAACTGGCAGGCGATCCTCGCCGAGACCGACGACAATCGCGAGCTCGTGCCGTCGCCGAAGCAGACGGCGATCCTGCCCGGCATGGATGTCGACGACGCCAAGGTCGCCGCCTGGCTGCTCACCCTCGACCAAGCCGCCAAGGTGCTCGACGGCGCGCTGCTGGTGCCGCATTGGCGCTTCAGCCGGGGCGTCGACCTCAGGGCCTATTTCGAGACGGCAGAACGCACCGACCTCGTCATGCTGCTGACCGGAGCCGGCGCGCTGCCCTTCCTCGCCGACGGCCCCGTCGCCACCGCCGAGAGCTTCCGCGCCATGCAGGATGCCTTCGGCAGCGAGTGGCCCGGCTACGCCTTCTGGTTCAACTAGCTCGTCTAGCTCTTCGCCGGCAAGCGGGCTGACCTCAGATCGGGCGCGTGGCGTCCTTGAGCCAGGCCTTGGCGGCGCCCTTGAGGCGGGGGCCGATGTCGCGGAAGACGCGCTTGTGGTAGGCGTTGAGCCAGTCGCGCTCATGCGCCAGCAGCAGCTTTTCGTCGACGAGCCGCAGCTCGATGGGGCAGAGCGTCAGCGTCTCGAGCTCGAGATAGCCCCCCGCACCGATGTTGCTCTCCGTCACCAGAACGAGGTTCTCGATACGGATGCCGTAGGCGCCAGCCTTGTAGTAGCCGGGTTCGTTGGAAATCACCATGCCCGGCTCGAGCGGCAGGGGATAGCGCGGCGAAAAGCCGATCGGCCCTTCATGCACCGACAGGAACGCCCCCACGCCATGGCCCGTGCCATGAGTGTAAGTCACGCCGTCCTGCCAGAGGAACTGGCGCGCCAGCACATCGAGCTGCGCCCCCGAGGTACCGCGCGGGAAGCGCGCCATCGACAGGGCGATCATGCCCTTCAGCACGCGGGTGAAGCGGTCCTTCTGCTCGGCCGTGGCCTTGCCGGTGAACAGTGTGCGGGTGATGTCGGTGGTGCCGCTCAGATATTGCGCACCGGAATCGAGCAGCATGAGCTCGCCGGCGCGCAGCGTGCGGTTCGAGGCCTCGTCGACGCGGTAGTGAACGATGGCGCCGTTAGGCCCGGCGCCCGAAATCGTGTCGAAGCTCGCATCGATGCAGCTCTCCTCCTCGCGGCGGAAATGCTCGAGCGCCTCGACGATGCCGATTTCCGTCAGCCGGCCCCTGGGCGCTTCGCCGTCGAACCAGTGGAGGAATTTGGCGAGCGCCACGCCATCCAGCAGCTGCGCCTCCTTCATGCCGCCGATCTCGGCGTCGTTCTTTTTCGCCTTGGGCAGCAGCACCGGGTCGCGCTTTTCGATGATCACGGCGTCGCTGACGCCGCGCACCGCCGAAACGACGGCCAGCGGCGCCGTCGCCGGGTCGATCCACACGCGTTTGTCGGCGGCACCGAGCTTGCGCAGTTCGGCGACGAAGCCCTTCGCGTCGGCGAGCCTGGCGACGCCGCCCAATCCTTTGCGCAATTCGGGCGTCAGCTTGCCCTTGTGCACGAACAGGGTCGGCTGGCCGGTCCGCGGGACGATGGCGAAGCCGAGCATGACGGGCACGTTGGGCACGTCGCGGCCGCGCATGTTGAACAGCCAGTTGATCGAGTCGGGCAGGGTCAGCACCAGTGCGTCGGCGGCTTCGGTCGCCAGCGTCTTGCGCAGCTCGGCGAGCTTGGCCTTGGCCGTGCGGCCCGCGCGATTGGCGCCGAGGAACTCCACCGGCGCGGCGGGCGGCTTCGGCCGGTCGGTCCAGATGGCGTCGACGAGATTGGCGGAGGGCACGAGCGTCGCGCGGCCGGCGAGCTTTTCGGTCAGATCCTTGATCTCGCCAGGGGTATGCAGCCACGGATCGAAGCCGAGCTTGCCGCCCTTGGGCACCACGTCGGCGAGGCGCGTATCGACGCCGCCCTGCGCCCCTTCGATCACCGTGACGAACTTGGTGTCGGTCTGCAGCGGCGCCTGCAGCGTGTAGCGGCTGTCGACGAAGAGCGCCGCCTTCTTCGGGCCGACGACCGCCAGCCCGGCCGAGCCCGTGAAGCTCGTGACATAGGCCAGCCGTGCTTCGCTCTCGGGCACCGACTCGCCCCGGTGCGCATCGGCGCGCGGGACGAGGAAACCGTCGAGCCCAGCCGCCGCCATCGCCCGGCGCAGCGCCTCGAGGCGCGGCGCCACCGTCGCGGGCGTGGTTTTCGTCGTGAATGTCTGGAAGACGGCCGGGCCGAAGCCGGTATTCGCCATGGGTCGGGTCCTGTTAAGCGGGGTTGCGGCAGTGGCATGGCTGGTGTGCCGGATGCCGCCTTCTCCGGGTGAGGTTGCGGGCCTATTTAACCACAGGACGCGCCAGTCACCAGCGTCAGAGACGAGACCCGAATGCACACGCAGTTTTCCAGCACGAATTTCCGCAAGGCCCTCGACGGCGTGATCAGCGCCCGCAGCCGCGAGGCGGCGCGCCAGAACCTGAAGACCAATGAGTTCCAGTTGATCGGCGCCTTCACCAAGCGTCCGAACTGATCCCGTTTCCTCCGCCCCATGCAGGCGATACGCGAAATCCCCGGACGCCCTCCGGGGATTTTTTCATGGCACGGCGCGCCCTCGTGCCGAGGCCAGCCCCCGGCAGATGGTGAGACGGTCCGGCGCCGCGCTACAGCTTCTCGAGCATCAGCGTCGACCAGTCGCCACGTTCGAGGCGCTGGCGCAACACGATGCCCTGCCGCGCATAGGCGGCCGTGACGCGGGCGGCCTGCGGCGTCAGCAGGCCCGACAGGATGATCGTGGCGCCGCGCGCCGCGGCTCGTGCGACGGACGGCGCCATCTCGGCCAGCGGGCCGGCCAGGATGTTGGCGACGATGAGGTCATAGGGCGCGCCCTGGGCAATCGTCTTGTGGTCGAGCCCGGGGGCGGTCACCGTCGTGACGAGATGCCCCACGGCGTTGTCGCGTGCGTTCTCGCCGGCGGTCTGGGTGGCGACGGGGTCGATGTCGCTGGCGAGCACGGGCAGGCGGGTGCGCCGGGCGAGCGCGATGGCCAGCACGCCGGTGCCGGTGCCGATATCCAGCATGCGCCGCGGCCGGGCGCGCTTCAGCGTGCGCTCGATGGCCTCGAGGCACGACGTCGTGGTTTCGTGATGGCCGGTGCCGAAGGCGAGCGCCGCCTCGATGCGGATGGCGATCTGCCCGGCGGGCGGCGTGGCGTCGTTGTGGCTGCCATAGACGAAGAAGCCGCCGGCGCTGACGGGCGGCAGGCCCTCGAGCGAGCGGGCGACCCAGTTCACCTCGGGGTCGACCGGGGCGATGGTGAAGCCGACCTCGCCGCCCAGCACCGTGCGCGCCAGCTCCTCGAAGGCGAGCAGGTCGGGCAGCATCTCGCAAGTCGCCTCGAACACCCACTCGCCGGCTGCCTCGTCCTCATGCGCCGAGGCGGTGAGGGCAAGGTCGTCGCGCGCCATCACGGCATCGACGAGGGCGAAGGCCTGGTCGCGGGTGAGCGGCGTCGAAATCTGGCTCGTCGTCATGCCCGGGTTGTTGCCGGGGCCGGCAGAGCTGTCAACAAGCTTCCGATCGGCCCTTGGTGGAGTTGCCCGCAATCGTTGGCGGGCTTAGAGTTTTGTTCTGCGGAGACAATCGTGTGACCCTTCCTGCGGACCTGCCCCAGAGGCGGGCAGATCGTGCTGTGAGCCAGAACAGCGCCCTCACGGGCATCGCCTTCAAGGTCGCCGCCGTGCTGATCTTCCTCGTCATGTCGGCGCTGCTCAAGGCGTCGGAGGGCGTGCCGGCGGGCGAGCTCGTCTTCTTCCGCTCGTTTTTTGGCGTGCTGCCGGTTGTCGTCTTCCTCACCCTGCGCGGCGAGCTGCGCGAGGGGCTGAAGAGCAATGCCGTGGGCAGCCAGGTCTGGCGCGGCCTCGTGGGCACGATGTCGATGGGGCTGGGCTTTTTCGCGCTCACCGCGCTGCCGCTGCCCGAGGCGGTGACGCTCAACTACGCCACGCCGCTGCTCATCGTGGTGTTCAGCGCCATCTTCCTGCACGAGGTGGTGCGGCTCTATCGCTGGACGGCGGTCATCATCGGGCTGAGCGGCGTCGTCATCATCGCCTGGCCGAACCTGACGCTGCTGTCGGGCGGGGGCGGGGCGGCGACCATCGCCGGCGTCGCCGCGGCGCTGGGCGCCGCCTGCCTCGGGGCGGTGGCGCAACTGCTGGTGCGCCGGCTGATCGACACCGAGCGGTCGGCCACCATCGTGCTCTATTTCCTCATCACCTCCAGCGTGATTTCGCTGGTGACGGTGCCGTTCGGCTGGGTGATGCCGACGCCGCTACAGGCCGTATTCCTTGTCGGGGCGGGCATCTCGGGCGGCGTCGCCCAGATCCTTCTCACCGAAAGCTACAGGCACGCCGACATGAGCGTCGTCGCGCCGTTCGAGTATAGCTCGCTGATCTTCTCGATCATCATCGGCTTCATCTTCTTCGGCGACGTGCCGACGCTCTACATGCTCGTCGGCGGGCTGATCGTCGTCGGCTCGGGGCTGTTCATCATCTATCGCGAACACCGCCTCGGCCGCGACCGCAGCCGCGAAGGCCAGGTCGTCACCCCGCAGGGGTAGTCACCCCTTGTTGACGAAGCTGTCGAGGACCTTCTTGCGGCCGGCTTTTTCGAAGGCGATGGTCAGCTTGTTGCCTTCGAGGCTCTCGATGCGGCCGTAGCCGAACTTGAGGTGGAAGACGCGCTCGCCGACGCCGTATTTGCTCGGGTGGCCGTCATCGGTGGAGCGGGCGACGAGGTCGCCGTCGATGGTGAGGGGGCCGCCGCCGCGGCGATCCCTGGCCTGGGCGCGGGCGCGTTGCCAGCCGGGGGTTTCGTAGAGCGAGTCGAACGGGTCGGCGGTGGAAAAGCGCGACGCGGCGCGCCCGCCATAGGCATAGCCGCCATAGGCGCTGCCGGTGTCCTTGACCTCGACCGCCTCGGGCGGCAACTCGTCGAGGAAGCGCGAGGGGATGGCCGACTGCCACAGCCCATGGATGCGCCGGTTCTGCGCCATCGAGATGCGGGCGCGCTTGCGGGCGCGGGTGATGCCGACATAGGCGAGGCGGCGTTCCTCCTCGAGCCCGGCGCGGCCCAATTCGTCCATCGTGCGCTGGCTGGGGAACAGCCCTTCCTCCCAGCCGGGCAGGAACACTGTGTCGAACTCCAGCCCCTTGGCCGAGTGCAGCGTCATGATCGAGACCGCGTCGGCGGCCTCGTTGGAGTCGCGGTCCATGACGAGGCTTATGTGCTCGAGAAAGCCGCCCAGCGTCTCGAACTCGGCCATGGAGTTGACCAGCTCCTTGAGGTTCTCGAGCCGGCCGGGGCTGTCGGGCGCCTTGTCGGCCTGCCACATCGCCGTGTAGCCGGATTCGTCGAGCACCTGCTGGGCGAGATCGGCATGCGCCATGGTGCGGGCCAGCTCGCTCCAATGGTCGAACTGGCCGATGAGGTCGCGCAGCGTGGCGCGCTGACGGGGCTTCAGCTCCTCGGTTTCGAGCAGCATGCGGGTGGCTGACAGCAGGGGCTGATTGGTCGCGCGGGCGGTTTCGAGCAGGGTCCGTATCGTCTGGTCGCCGATGCCGCGCTTGGGCACGTTGACGATGCGCTCGAAGGCCAGCCCGTCGGTGGGGTTGGCGATGAGCCGCAGATAGGCGAGGGCGTCGCGGATTTCGCGCCGCTCGTAGAAGCGCGGCCCGCCCACCACGCGGTAGTTGAGCCCGAGCGTGATGAAGCGCTCCTCGAACTCGCGCATCTGGTAGGAGGCGCGCACGAGGATGGCGATGTCGTTGAGGTCGGCGCCCTGGCGCTGGAGCTGCTCGATTTCCTCGCCGACCTGGCGGGCTTCCTCCTCGCTGTCCCACACCTGGGTGACGCCGACGGGCTCGCCGGTCTCGCCCACGTCGGTCTGCAGCGTCTTGCCCAGCCGCGATTCATTGTGGGCGATGAGATGCGAGGCGGCGCTGAGGATGTTGGAGGTCGAGCGGTAATTGCGTTCGAGCCGGATCACCCTGGCGCCCGGAAAATCCTTCTCGAAGCGCAGGATGTTGTCGACCTCGGCGCCGCGCCAGCCATAGATCGACTGGTCGTCGTCGCCGACGACGCAGATATTGGCCTCGCTCGCCGGCGTGCCCTGCGCCAACAGGCGCAGCCACAGATATTGGGCGACGTTGCTGTCCTGGTACTCGTCCACCAGCATGTAGCGGAAGCGGCGATGGTACTCGGCGAGCACGTCGGGCTGCTCGCGGAACAGGCGGATGTTTTCGAGCAGCAGGTCGCCGAAATCGACGGCGTTGAGCGTCTTCAGCCGCGCCTGATAGTCGGCATAGAGCTTTGCCGCCCGGCCATTGGCAAAGACGCCGGCCTCGGCGGGCGTGATGTCCTTGGGCAGCAGGCCGCGGTTCTTCCAGTTGTCGAGCATGCCGGCGAGCTGCCGGGCGGGCCAGCGCTTCTCGTCGATATTGTCGGCCTCGAGCAGCTGCTTGATGAGCCGGATCTGGTCGTCCGTATCGAGGATGGTGAAGTCCGAGCGCAGCCCGACCAGCTCGGCATGGCGGCGCAGGATGCGCGCGCCGATCGAATGGAAGGTGCCCAGCCAGGGCATGCCCTCGACGCCGGCCCCGACGAGCTGGCCGATCCGCGTCTTCATCTCGCGTGCGGCCTTGTTGGTGAAGGTCACCGACAGGATTTCGTAACCGCGCGCCCGTCCGCTCGACAGGATATGGGCGATGCGGGTGGTCAGCACGCGCGTCTTGCCCGTGCCGGCGCCCGCGAGCACCAGCAGCGGCCCCTCGATCGTCAGGACGGCGTCGCGCTGCTCGGCGTTGAGGCCGTGCAGGTAATCGGCCTCGCGGCGGCCGAGCTGGCCGGTGATCGGGTTGGCGGCCCGTGCGGGTTCGGCAGACACGCTTGACGAATCTCTTTTTGTTCTGGTCCCTCCTATATAGGCTCCCCGGCGCGGCAACGCCATGCGAGGGATCGCAGAAAGGCCCGCCCGGGGTCCAAATTCTGCCGTGGAGGCAGGCCATTGCGCGGGGTGACGCCGGGGACCGGCTTGCCTACACTTGCTCCAGTTTCGGGGGATTGCGGGGCCTGTGCTCAACCGCCTGTTCGTCATTGTCGGCTTTCTCGTCATCCTCGCCATCGGCGCGGCCTTCCTCGTGCCGCGCTTTATCCAGTGGAGCGACTATCGCGGCCGGCTCGAGGCGATGGCGACCGAGAGCTTCGGCGCCGACGTGGCGATCACCGGCGACATCTCGCTGACGCTGCTGCCGCAGCCGCGCATCGTCTTCACCGAGGTGCGGGCCGGCCCCGAGGCGGCGCCGACCATCGCCGTCGACAAGGTCGAGGCCGAGTTCTCGCTCTTCGACTTCCTGTCGGACCGCTACAAGATCACCCGGCTCGTGCTCGACCGACCCGTCGTCAGCCTGGCGGTCGCGGCCGACGGCACGCTGCAATCCGGCCTGCTGCTCGGCCCGGCCGCGGAGCAGTCGAACATCTCCATCGACAATGCCGAAGTGGTGGGCGGCACGCTGCGCGTGGCCGATGCGCGCGCCGGCGAAACCTACGAGGTAGAGGGGCTCAGCGGCCAGTTGCGCCTCGAAGCGCTGGGCGGTCCCTTCAGCTTTTCGGGCGGGGCGGCGTTCGGCGGCAGGGATTATGCGCTGCGCGTCGCCACCGGGCCGCTCGATGCCGCGGGCACGACGACGCTGTCGCTCTATCTCAGGGCCGCCGATGACGGCCTCACGCTCGAAAGCACCGGCACGCTCGAGACGGGCGCGGCGCCGCACTATGCGGGCGACCTGAAGCTGCGTCAGCCGCCGCCCCGGCCGACCGAGGGCGAGACGGCCGATGCCGGGCGCGGCGACCTGCTGCTCGATGGCCGGCTCGAGGCCACGGGCGAGCGCGTGCTGCTGTCGAGCTACACGCTGCTGCCCGACGAGAACCGCGCCGCCACCCGCCTCACCGGCGCGGCCGAGCTGAAGCTCGGGGCGGGCATGGCGTTCAACGCCGTCGTCTCGGGTGGCGTGATCGCGCTGCCGCCACGGGATGCGACGAAGGAACTGACCGAGCCGCCCTACGAACTCGTCCGCCTGCTCGGGGAGACGCCGCTGCCGCCGATCCCTCCCGTGGCGGGGACCATCGGGCTCGACATCGCGGAGCTCAACCTGCGTGGCCTGTCGCTGCGCGAGCTGCGCCTCGACGCCTCGACCGACGCGCATAGCTGGACCATCGATACCGCCAGCGCCACGCTGGCGGGCGCCACGACGCTGGGGCTCACAGGCAATCTCAGCGTCGTCGACGGCCACCCGATCTTTGCCGGCGGCCTCTCCGTGCACAGCCGCCAGCTCGACCGGCTCGCCGCCCTGTGGCGCGCGCCGGCGGACGGCAATCCGCTCTACAACATGGAGGGGGCGCTGGCTGCCGACGTGGCACTGTCGAGCGACACGCTGACGCTGTCGGCCGGCACGCTGGTCGTCGCGGACATCAACCAGGGGTTCGATGCGTCCATCGGCTTCGGCCCGTCGCGGTCGCTGCGCCTCGAAGCGCGGCTGACGACGCTCGGCGAGACGGAGAGCGCGGCCCTCGGGGCACTGCTGCCCGACGTGACCGGCAGCGGCAGCTTCGGGGCGACCTTTCCCAAGGGCGAGTTCGCCATCAGCGCCCGCCGGGCGGTGCTGTTCGGCCTGCAGGGAAGCGAGCTTGCCGCCAGCGCCAGCTGGGACGGCGGCGTGCTGGAAGTCTCGCGCCTCAAGGCCGCCGATCTCGGCGGCGCGGCGGTCGACGCGCGGCTCACGGCGTTCGGCACGCTGGCCCAGCCCGAACTGTCGGGCTCGGGAACGGTCGACATTCCCGAGGGGGCGCCCCTCGTGCCGGCACTGCTCGGGGGGCTGTCGGTCCCACCGGCGTTCGGAGCGTTCCTCGAACGCTCGCTGCCGGCCCATGTCGCATTCCAGCTCGACGCGCCGGCCGGCGACGGCAGCCAGGCGCTGACCCTGAACGGCCGGCTCGGCACCACCGACGGCCAGCTCACGGCGCAGCTCGGCGCCGGCATCGCCAACACCCTCGCGGCGCCGGTGGCGGCGACGCTCGAACTCAGCTCCGACAGTCCCACGCTTATGACGGCGCAGCTCGGCCTCGGCGACGTCGCGCTGTTCGACGAGCGCGCGCCGCTGCATCTGGCGGCGACGATCGAGGGTGTGCCCGCCAACAGCTACGAGGTGCATGCGCGGCTGGCGGGCGGCGCCGACGCCATCGCCTTCGACGGCAATATCGTGCCCGGCGACTTCACCCGCGTGACGGGCGACGGCACCCTCGCGGCGGCGCTGGCCGATCCGTCGGCGTTGGTCGAGGCGCTGGGGGCAGGGGGCATCCATGTGCCGCCGCTGAACGGCACCGCGCATCTCCGCTTTGCCGGCCTCGACAGCATGCGGCTCACCGAGATCGCGGCGGGCGACGCGACGGGGACGCTCGAACTGACGCGGCGCGACGGGCTGGTCAGCGTCAGCGGCGCCATCGCCGTTCCCGCGCTCGACGCGACGGCGCTGCTGCCGCTGCTGGCGGGGCCGGCGGCGGCGATCCAGGGGGACGGCGTGTGGCCGCAGGGGCCGATCGACATCGGCGCGGCGCCCCGGCCGAGCGAGGGGCGCATCGATGTCGCCGTCGACCGCATCACGGCCGATGGCCGGCAGCTTCTCAGCGATGTGAGCTTCGGCTTCGGCTGGGATGCGCACAGCGTCGCGTTGCGCCGGCTCGCGGGCAATGCGGGCGGCGGCACGCTCGGCTTCGATGCCGAAATCTGCTGCACCAGCACGGCGCTGCCAGCCAAACGGGTGACCGGGCGCGTGGCGCTGGCGGGGGTGCCGCTGGCGCTCGTCGTGCCGGCCGCGCTGGCCGAGGGGCTCGACGGCGCGCTGGATGCTTCGGCCGAGTTCGACGGCACGGGCGAGAGCCTGGCCGAGGCCGTCGCCGCGATGAGTGGATCGGGCAGCTACACGCTGCATGACTTCTCGGTGGCGGCGTTCGATCCACAGGCTTTCGACGCCATTGCCGGGCTGGCGAACATCGCGGAAACGACACCCGAGGCGCTGGATGCGGCGGTTGTCGAAAGGCTGGCGGCGGGGCCGTTCGCGGCGGACAGCGTCACGGGCAGCTTCACCGTTGCCGGCGGAACGCTGCGCAGCCCGAATCTCGCCATGGAGGGGCAGGGCGCGCGCATTTTCGGGCGGGGCAGCCTCGCCCTGCGCGACCTGACGCTCGATGCCCGCTACGCCATGTCGCCGACGGTGCTCGCCGACCCCGCGGGGACGCTGGACGTGGCGACCGCCGAGGTGGCCGCGCTGATCAGCGGGCCTCTCTGGGCGCCGGTGACGCGATACGACGTGGCCGCGCTGGTCGACAGCATGAGGATCAAGGCGAGCGAGATCGAGCTGGCGCGACTGGAGCAGCTGCGGCTCGAGGACGAGGCCCGCCAGCGCGAGGTGGCCGCCGAGCGGGCACGCGTCGCTGCCGAGCAGGCCGCCGCCGAGGCGGCGCGCAAGGCGGCCGAGGACGAGGCGGCACGCCGGCGCCGGGCCGAGGAGGAGGCCGCGGCGCGCGCCTCGGCCGAGCCGCCGCCGCCGATGGATCTAGGGTTGTGAACGGGTTCGGGCGTCGCGCAGCACGGCGAGCCTGAGCGCGGAGGAGAGATTCGGCCCCTGCCGGTCGCGGTCGATTTCCTCGATCAGCGCCGTGAGCCTCAGGCCGCGATGCCGGGCCATGGCTTCGAGCCCATCCCAGAAGTCGGGCTCGAGCGCGATGCTGGTGCGGTGGCCGGCGATCGTCAGCGACCGCTTTCGCACGTCGCTACTTCTTGCGGAAGGCGTCG
>PJTQ01000704.1_pt1 | contig 14814 bp, 16 predicted proteins | sample 1512231 | NCBI WGS metagenome assembly PJTQ01 (sample SAMN08177688, study PRJNA422409) | Soil metagenome, whole genome shotgun sequencing project. | isolation source: Soil (3) enriched on wood chips | place: USA: Madison | collected 2015-01-15 | reverse complement strand
CTGGTCGAGGGTGACAGCGGCGACTACAACCTGATCTGGTCGCGGCCGAACGGTGACTGACCGTTCACGACGCCCCGTCGCAAGGCGGGGCGCTTCTGTTCTGTTCTGGCGCCGCGCTGTCTCAGGCGCCGCGTTTGGTGGCAAGCCAGCCCTTCGGCAGCGCCGCTTCGGTCGCGGCCACCAACTCGGCGGCGCTGCAGTCCAGTGCCACGGCAATCTTCAACACCAGGCCGAGGTTGGGCAGGTGCTCGCCGCGTTCGATCTTGCCCATGTGCGAGCGTTCGACGCCGACGAGCAGGGCCAGTGCTTCCTGGGCGATGCCGCGCGCCAGGCGGGCGGCGCGCACCGTGGCCCCGAACGCCTTCGCCGGCACTGCGTCGAAGCTGGTCGTGCCGATGGGACGGCCGCGCTGGACGGGGCGCTTCTGCATGCGCCGCAGCGTCCATTAGCGGAATGATGTTAACCACGTTAAATTTAACTCAATTCGCCTATACTGCCGCCGTGCTTTGCAGCGTCGACAAATTTGCGCAAGATGCGCGCGTGCCGGTTTCGTCGGCATGGGGGGGCGCGCCGGATCGGCGCGAAGACGGAATGTTGCGGATCCGTTTTCACGGAACCACGGATCTGCAACCAAGGCAGGCGGCTTGCGGGCCGTGAACACGTGGACCTGATTCCCAGCCAGTTGCGGGCGCGTCTCCTGGAGAACGGCGCTCGCACCGCCAGCGGCGAGCAGCACGATCCGGTTCCGGTCGTGCGCCTGTTCACGCCGGATGCGGCCGCCTCCTGGCTGCTGACCGAACTCGACCCGGACGATCCGGACTTGGCCTATGGCCTGTGCGATCCGGGGCTGGGCGCACCGGCGCTCGACTATGTCCGCCTCTCGCACCTGGCCGAACTGGCCGGCGATGCCGTGAGCTGCGATCCCCGGTTCGTCGCGCGACAGCCGCTGAGCGCTTACCTGCGCGCAGCGCGATCGGCCGGACACGTCCAGCTGTAGCCGGAATCGTGTGTTTACGCCGTCACGCAGATCCGCATTTGCGGATCCGCGCAATTGCGTGGTGACGCAGGCCGTGCGCGTTGTCATGTTGCGACGCAGTTGGGGTTTTCCGCGGGCCTTCCGCCTGAGCGGTGCAGTAGCCTTGTCGACGCCTTGCGGCTCGTGCATCCGCGTGGAAACGAACATGACGCAGAACAACTGGGAGCCTTCGGCGGCCTACCTATACGTGCTGCACCTGGACGCCGCCGGTCTTGCGTGGGAATACCTGCGGCGCAATCCCGCTTACCGTGAAACGTGGCACCAAAGCGGCACTGCGTCGTGCCAGGCGCAGCAGTGGGGCTTGTCGTTTCTCGAAGATCCCGACCTCGACGCGCGCCAAGCGCGCCCGACCTGGCGCATCGGCGCGCGCCGGACGATCGAGCTCGTGCCGCTTCCCGATCCGGCCGCGCACGTACTGGACCTGTGGGCGATTGCCGGGCGCAAGTCGCTGGTTGACGACGGCCAGCGGCAATGGCTCTACGGCGAGTGCGGACGCGAGCTGGTCGCGCTGACGCTCTCGCCGGACCTGCAGGACGGCGCGCCGTTTGCCTACGCGATACCGGCCGGGGTCGAGCCGGCCCGCTACCGCTTCACGCTCGAGGCGGCGCTGACCCTCCTGCAGCGTGCACGCGCGTCGACGCCGGCGGCATTGGCACGCCCTTCGCGCACGGCGATGACGCACATGCGTGCGCTCCAGGCCATTGACGGTGTCCACGCCGGTGCGAGCCAGCGCCGGATCGCCACCGTCCTGTTCGGCGAAGCCGAGATCACCGCACGCTGGCATCCCGACAGCGAGCTGCGCGCGCAGCTGCGCTACCTGGTCCGGCGCGGGCGCGGGCTGATGGAAGGCCGCTACCGCGCCTTGCTCGCCTGAGCTGGCGGAGGCGCGTCGGCGCGCGCGGATTCTCCCTGCAGCGCGACGACGTGCTCGCCGAGGCTGGGTGCAGCCGGCAGCGCTGCGACTGCCGGGCAGGAGACCGCCGAGATGGCAGCCGACGTGCCCGTCCGCGAAGCCCGCTTCCTGACCAACGCCGAGGCCGCGGCCTGGCTCAAGCTCTCGCCGCGTACGCTGGAGAAGCAGCGCGTGATCGGCGGCGGCCCGCCGTTCCGCAAGTTTGGCCGGCGCGTGCTTTACGCGGTCAAGGACCTGGAAGCCTGGTCGGCCGAGCGCAGTTTCGCGTCGACCTCCGATCCCGACTACCCGGCGCGCTGAGCGTGCGCGGTGCCCGATGCTCCGAACCGTCCGCCGCTGGCGCGGTTCCGCGCCCTGCCGGGCGACTTCGCCCCGCGCGACGCGCAGGACCTGATGGCCTGGCCGTTCTTCTCGCTGGCGAAGTCCCGCCGCACGCGGCCGATCGACTTCCGCAGCGCCCGCGCGACCGTGCGCGTGGAGGGCACGGCCGAGCATGGCATCGCCACTATCTGGGATGCGGACGTCCTGATCTGGGCGGCCTCGCAGTGGATGCAGGCCCGCGATGCCGGCCTGCCGACGTCGCGCTGGATCACCGCCACGCCCTACGAGATCCTGCGCTTCATCGGGCGGGGGACATCGCTGCGCGACTACCAGCGCCTGCGCGCCGCGTTCGACCGCCTGCAGTCGACCAGCGTGGCGACCTCGATCCGCGAGACGACGGGGCGCCGGCTGCACCGGTTCTCCTGGCTCAACGAGTGGAAGGAGCGCAGCGACGGCAACGGGCGCCCACTCGGCGTGGAGCTGATCCTGCCGGACTGGTTCTACGCCGGGGTCGTCGAATGCGCGCTGGTGCTGACCATCGACCCGGCGTACTTCGGTCTCAGTGGCGGCATCGAGCGATGGCTGTACCGCCTGGTGCGCAAGCACGGCGGGCGCCAGCGCGGCGGGTGGCGCTTCGATTTCCGCCACCTGCACGCCAAGTCGGGCAGCCAGGCGCGCCTCGCCGACTTCGCGCTGGACCTACGCCGGATTGCGACCCGGCAATCGCTGCCCGGTTACATGCTCCACGTGGAGCGCGATCGCGGCGGACTCGAAGTGCTGCGCTTCCACCGCGTGCCGTCCGCGACACCGTTGTCGCGACGGCACTGTGCACAGCGGCGGGACAGCCTGTGAACAGCATCGTGCCATCGGGCGCAGCCGGCAGCGTGCCATCAGGCGTGTCGCTGTCGTGCCATCAGGCGCACGCAGCGTCGGAAAACCCAGAGGACGCTTGCACTTGCATGCGCCGTAACGCTTCTAACGATAAACACCTAACGGTAGAAGCGCCTGGCATCTGTGGACAGCGGTTACCGACGTTACTCATCGCGTCGTTCTCGGCTTGCCGCGCGCGGGCCGCCACGCATCGATGATCGTCGCGCTGCTCAACCAGAAAGGCGGGGTGGGCAAGACGACGCTTGCCACGCACCTGGCCGGCGAGCTGGCCAACGGGGGCAAGAGCGTGGTCGTCATCGATGCCGATCCGCAGGGCTCCGCGCTGGACTGGGCGCAAACCCGCAGCCACGCCGGCTGGCGTCGACGCTTCGGCGTGGTCGGCCTGGCGCGCGAGACGCTGCACGAGGAAGTGCCGGAGCTGGCGCGGCGCGCCGATCACATCGTCATCGACGGTCCGCCGCGCGTCACCGCGCTGGCCCGCTCGGCCATCCTTGCTGCCGACCTAGTGCTGGTGCCGGTGCAGCCGTCGCCCTACGACGTCTGGGCGTCGGGCGAGATCGTCACCCTGGTCAACGAGGCACGCCTGTTCAGGCCCTGGCTCAAGGCGGCCTTCATCATCAACCGCTTCGTGGTGCGCACCGTGATCGGACGCGAGGTGCGCGACGCGCTGGCCGAAGCGGTTGCGTCGCCCATGCCGGTGCTGGCCGCCACCGTGTGCCAGCGGGTGGTGTTTGCCGAGGCGGCCGCTACCGGCCGCCTGGTCGAGGAGGTAGCCGGGGACTGCCCGGCCGCGCAGGAGATCGCGCGTCTGGGCGACGAGGTGCGTGGATGGCTGCGCTGAACGGCCGCCGCATCGGGCTCGGTCCCCGGCCGCCGCGCGACCCCGAGGCCGAGCGCTGGGTGCACGGCAGCGAGGCAGCGCCACCAAAGGCGGACGTCTACACCGCACGCCTGACCGTGGACGTCACGCCCGACCTGCGCGGGCGCATCAAGGTGGTCGCGTTCCAGCGCGGGCTCACGGTGGCGGAGATGCTGCGCGCGCTGCTCCAGCGCGAATACGGCGACGACGGGGCAGCGCCATGAGTCCGCTCACCCGGGTCACGCTCAGCTGCGTCGCCACCCCGCAGGTCTGGCTGCGATTCGGGCGCCCCCTGCACGAGGACCACCCCGATGCGTCCGTGCGCCGGGTGTACTTCATGCCGGGCGCGGTGTTCGCGCGCATGCAGCGGCACAGGACCGGCCCGCTGCGCCTGGCCGTGCTGCGCGCGACCGGGCCGGGCGAGCGCCAGCTGCAGATCGCCGGGATCGAGCCGGGCGCCCAGCTGCTGCTCCACGCGTCCACGACCGCGTCCACGGAGAAAGCGCTGCAGGCGTTCGCGGCGATCGAGGCGCAGCACATCCCGCTGGAGGACGTCAGCGAAGCGTACTGGCAGGCGTTGCACCAGCGGCTGGTCGCCGGGATCGCACCGCCCACGTACACGGCCGCGGAACATGCCGCCATGCGCCAACGGCGGGAGTTGACGCCGTGATCCAGCGACCGCACCGAATCCTGCTGGTCGCCGCGGCTGCCGTACTGCTGTTGGCCGGCGCGGCAGCCTCCCCCTGGCAGGCGCGGCTGCTCTACAACCCCAGCGCCAGTGCACCTCGGGGTTGGTACCTGCGCAAACCGCTACATGCGCTGCGACCCGGCATGTTGGTGCTCGCCACCTTGCCGGCACCGGTCGCCGGCCATGCCGAGCGCCGTGGCTACCTGCCGCGCACCGTGCCGCTCCTCAAGCGCGTCGGTGCCCTCGCACCGCAGCACGTCTGCGTGCGCGGCGGGCGGGTGCGGATCGATGGCCGCGTCGTGGGCGGCGTGCGCAGCCGCGACGGCAGCGGCCGTCCGCTGGCGCCCTGGCCGGGCTGTCGCCAGCTCCGGCCGGACGAGGTGTTCCTGCTCGGCACCGGCAGCGCGGCGTCTTTCGACAGCCGCTACTTCGGCCCGTTGCCGCGCACCGCGGTCGCCGGGCAGGCAGTGCCGCTGTGGACCTGGTGAACGCCCACCTGTTCGCGCTGGTGCTCGCGACGGGCGTCGCGCTGCCCACGCAGGCTTGCGACCTCGCGCGCTGGCAGCCGCACATCGTCGAGGCCGCGCGTCGCTTCGATGTCCCGGTCCGCTGGATCCGGGCGGTCATCCGCGCCGAGAGCGCCGGCTGCAGGCAGCTGGCTGGACGGCCCACCACCTCGCCGGCCGGTGCCATGGGGCTCATGCAGCTGATGCCGGCGACGTGGGCCGAGCTGCGCCAGCGCCATGGCCTCGGCGCCGATCCGCACGATCCACGCGACAACATCCTCGCCGGGACGGCCTACCTGCGCGAGATGGCCGATCGCTTCAGTGCGCCCGGCGCCTTTGCCGCCTACCACGCCGGGCCCGGCCGCTATGCCGCCTACGTGCTGCGTGCCACGCCGCTGCCGCCCGAGACGCGCCGCTACGTCGCGCAGGTTACGGCGGACGCCGGCGCGATTGACGAGCTTCCAGCGCCAGCCGATTCCCTGTTCGCCGTGGTTGCGCGCGCGCGCTCGGGGGCAGGGGAGGTCGTACCACGTTCCGATCCACGGCTGTTCGTACCGCTTGGCCCGGCGTCCGCTTCGACGCAGCAACAGGAGCACACCGATGCAGAACGTTGAAGTCCCCGAAGCCTTGAGGGAATGGCAGAAACAACGTCAACCACATGGAAGGCAAGATAAAAGGGGGCGGCACTGCCGGGCTTCCAAGGGCTTGATCCACAACGGCGAAGTGCGGCACGCCCCGGCAGGGGGCAGTGCCTCGAGTGCGCCCAACCCGTTGCCGTGCAAGGCATCGCGGCGTGCCGCTTCCGCCCATTCGCGATGCAGGACGTCCGGGTGCCGCCATGGTTGAACGCGACGACGATCTCCGCCTGCGTCCCGGGCCGCCGCGCGATCACGGGCAGCGGCATGCGCCGCGCTTCATCAACCGCGTGCTCAAGGCCAGCACCCGCGCCGGCGGGCGTTTCGGTGCGCAGCCGACGCGCCGCGTGGGCAGCGGGGCCGGCGGGGGAGGGCGCGGACACGCGGCCGCACGGCTGGCCGGCCGTCACCTGGACGAGCGCGCCCGGCGTGTGGTGATCAAGACCCGGCTGGTACACCTGCGGCGCGCCGGTCAGCGGTCCACGGGCAAGCACCTGCGCTACATCGAGCGCGACGGCGTCTCGCGCGAGGGCGGGCCGGGAGCGTTGTACGGCCCCGATGGCCGCGCGGACGGCGCAGCGTTCGAGGCGCGCAGCCGGGGCGACCGCCACCAGTTCCGCATGATCCTCTCGGTCGACGACGCGCTCCAGATCGCGGACCTCAAGGCCTTCATCCGCGCCCACATGGCGCAGATGCAGCGCGACCTCGACACCCAGCTGGAATGGGTCGCGGTCGATCACTGGGACACCGACAATCCGCATACCCACATCGTCCTGCGTGGCAAGGACGACCGCGGCGCCGACCTGGTGATCGCCCGCAGCTACATCGCCTACGGCATGCGCCGCCGCGCCGCGGAACTGGCTACCGACTGGCTCGGACGGCGAACCGAACGCGAGATCCGGCAGGAGCTTGCACGCCAGACCCGGCAGGATCGCTGGACCGGCCTGGACCGGGCGTTGCAGGCCGGTGCACGCGACGGCATCGTCGACCTGCGCCAGGTTCCCGGCGAACTCGGGCGCAGGCGGCGAAGGGCACTGCTGGTGGGGCGGTTGCAGTACCTGGCCGAGCTGGGGCTGGCGGAGAAGAAGCGCGGGTCGTTGTGGACGCTGCAGCCGGAGGCCGAGCGCACGCTGCGGGCCATAAGCGACCGCGGTGACATCGTGCGCATCTTGCAGCGCACGCTCGACGGACGGTTACCGGGACGTGTGGGCGACGCCGGCACCGGAAGATCATGTTCACCATCCCCGTGAACGCGGCGCATCGAATAATGGAATCGGAGCAGGGCGGCCAGTATTTCCCGTTTATTTCGATAATGCAGCGTCATTTGTGGCGCACAGACGATCTGTCTATGATCGAATCTCCCTCAAGTTTCCAAGGCGACCTCATGGCAATCAGCATTGCTGAGCTTTCCCCGCGTGAACTCGATGCACTGATCACCAAGGCCAAGCAGCGCAAGAGCGCCCTCAAGAAGCGCAAGCCCATCGCCCGCGTGCGCAACAAGCTCGCGGCCCTGGCCGACGCCGAGGGATACAGCCTGGCTGAACTGTTCGGCGGGCCTGGCGCCACCAGGGGCGTCGCGCGAAAGGGCAGGAAGCTGGGCAAGGTCGCGCCCAAGTACCGCAATCCAGCCAATGCCGATGAAACCTGGTCCGGCCGCGGCAAGCAGCCGCGCTGGTTGGCCGCGCAGGTGGCCCAGGGCAGGAAGGTCGAGGAGTTCCTGATTGCCGGTCAAGCCGGTGGCGGAAGTGCCAAGCGAGCGACGGTCAGCAAGAAGGCAAGCAGGAAGGCCGCCACCAAGGCTGCCCGCAAGCCTGCAAAGTCCGCAAAGAAGTCCGCCCGGAAGTCGGCGACCAAAAAGCCGGCGGCCAGGAAGGTAACCCCAAGGACGGCCGGGGCGAAGAAGGCCAGCAAGAAGGCGGTCGCCAAAAAGGCGGGCGCCAAAAAGGCGGGCGCCAAAAAGGCGAAGCCCAAGACCACGGGCGCGAAGACCGCCTAGCAGAACGCCGCCCTGTCGCATCCCCGCGCCGGCCCAGTGCCGGCGCGTTTATTTTCGGGTGCGTGCCCTGTCGGGGATGGGGCGTGCCGCGCTCAGTAGCCGGCGGACCCGCCCACCAGCACATCCGCGCCACTGACCGCTGCGGTTGCATCGGACGCCAGTGACAGCATCGCCCGCGCCAGCGCCTCCGGATCCACCCAGCTGGTGAAGTCGGCCTCGGGCATGCTCGCCCGGTTCCGCGGCGTGTCGAGGATGGTGGGCGACACCGAATTCACCCGGATCTCCGACGGCGCCAGTTCCTCGGCCAGGGACTCGGTCAGTCGCAGCACGCCGGCCTTCGACGCGGCGTAGGCGGCCATGCCCCGGCTGCCGCGCCGCGCGGCCGCGGCCGCCACGTTGACGATCGACGCACCCGGCCGCAGCCACGGTAGCGACGCCCGGCAGGCGTTCACCGTGGCCAGCACGTTCGCGCAGTACAGGTGCAGCCACAGGTCGTTGTCGCTGTCAGCCACCTGGCACCACTCGAAGGCGCCGGCGACATTGAGCAGCGCATCGATCGGTCCCAGCGCCTCGCCCACCTCGGCAAACGCGCGCAGCGCCTTGCCGTACGCCGACAGGTCGGTGTCAGGCATCGCGAACATCGCCGGATCCAGGGAGGCCGGCGATGCCCCGCGATCGATCAGCACCACGCGCGCGGACGAGGCCTGCGCCACCCGGGCAACTGCCGTGCCGAGCACGCCGAACCCACCGGCAATCACCACGGTGCGCAGCCGCGGCCGCGTGGCGGGCTTCTTGGGAATCAGGGGAGTGACGACGGCCATTTCGTGGTGAGACGCGCAAGCGCAGCAACGCCCCACCTGCGGGCTGGATCCTCGCGCCCGCCACGTTCGTTCAACACAGCCCGGTGAAACCCGAGGTAGGGCTCCGGTAACAGCCAGCGTCTCCCTGAGCAGGCTACCCGCAGAGGTGGCGGGGTAGCGCGCGAGAGCTGAGCGGCATCACCGTCCCACCGGCATCCCGGCGCTTGCGCGGGGCATGCATCGGCGGGATGCTGGGACAGGTGCCGCGGCAATGGCGCGCCGCAAGTCGGGCCACCGCCGCGCACCGTGCAGAAGGTTGAGCAATGAGCGTGATCACCAGCGCCATGCCGGACACGATCAGCCAGGACACCGCCGCGGACGAGCCTGCTCGCCCCACATTCGACGCCACGCTCGCGCAGTGCCGGCCCGAGCTGCTGCGCTACCTGCGCAGCCGCGTGCAGAACGAGGAGGATGCCGCGGACATCGCCCAGGATGCCTTCACGCGGCTGCTGCAATACCGCGACGATCCGCAGGTCGAAGATCTGCGCTTGATGCTGTTCCGCATCGCCAACAATCTGCTCACCGATTTCTATCGCCGCAACCAGCGCCATCACGCCGACGCCCACGTGGCCCTGGACGACGCCGGCCCCCTCACCGCCGGTGACCGGCCGCAACTCGAGCGCGTCGCTGACGAACAGGCCCTGCAGCGCCTGAAGCACGCGATCACGCGGCTGCCGCCCAAGTGCCGCGTCGTGTTCATCCTCAGCCGCTTCCACGGGCTCACCCACGGCCAGATCGCCAGGAAACTCGGCATCTCCGTGAAAATGGTGGAAAAGCACATCACCCGCGCCCTGACCTCCTGCCAATCCGCGGTAGGAGATCGGCGCGCGTAGGCGTCATACCGGAATGATCATGGACAAGAGACCTGCCCGCATCGCAGAGGAAGCCGCCGAGTACTTCGCCCGCGAGGTGCATGGGAGTACCCCGCTGCAGCGCCAGCGCCGGGAAGCGTGGCGCACGTCGGACCCGCGCCACGCCGCGGCCTACGACCATGCGCGCCACGTGTGGGAGCAGCTCGGCGCCCTGGACCAGGATGCCGAACTGGAAGCGCTCCTGGTCCGGGACCTTGCCACCCTGCGCCGGCGCGAACGCTGGATCGGGCGCCTGCCCATGCTGGCCACCGCCGCATTGCTGATGGTGGCGCTGGGCAGCTACCTGCTGTACTCCACGCCGTCCCCGCCCGTGATCTATGCCACGGCCCTGGGCGAGCGCCACGTCGAAACCTTGCCCGACGGCTCGCGCATCGTGCTCAACACCCAGACCGAAGTGCAGGTGCGCTTCGCGCGCAATCGCCGCCAGGTCGAGCTGTTGCAGGGCGAGGCCCAGTTCGAGGTCGCCCACGACGCCGCGCGCCCGTTCGTGGTCGTCGCCGGGGAGGGCACCGTGACCGCGCTGGGCACCCGGTTCCAGGTGCGCCGCGCAGCGGACGCCACGATCGTCACCCTGCTGCAGGGCAGCGTCGAAGTCGTCCATGGGCCGGAACACCGCAAACTGCAGCCCAACGAGCAAGCACGGCTTTCGCCGGGGCATGGCACCACCGTGCAGCCTGTCGATCCGGAACTGGCCAGCGGCTGGCTGGACGGCCGGCTTCGCTTCCGCGGCACGGCCCTGCGCGATGTCATTGCCGAGGCCAACCGCTACTCCGAGCGCAAACTGCGCCTCGGTGACCCGGCGCTGGGCGACATCCAGTTCAACGGAAGTTTCCAGACCGGCGACAGCGCGTCGATTGCCGCCGCTGCGGCGCTGATCCTGCCGGTGCGGGTGGAAAACAAGGGCGCGGAGATCGTGCTGCAGCCGCAATGAGACCGACACCGCGCAGACATCTTGCTGCAACGTAGGGTAGAGGTTGGAAGTGTCGTCTCCCCGGTAGGGCATGCGCTGGCAATCGGGCCGCGCGGCACAACGGGGAGAGGGGAACATGCACCATCAGTTCAATGCCAGCAGGCGCTTCCACCGCGCTTTGCGCCACGCGGCGTTGGCGGTGGCGATCGCGTCGTGCCTGCCGTTATTCAGCGCCCAGGCGCAGACGGCAGCGCACGACGCGGTCGTCAGCTACAACATTCCGGCCGGAGACCTGGCCGCTGCGCTCGACAGGTTCAGCGAGCAGAGCGGGCTGCAGCTGCTGTATCGGCTCGACGTTGTCTCAGGCAAACGTTCCAACGCGGTCAGTGGTTCGCTGCAGCCGTCCGCGGCCCTGTCGCGCATGCTCGAAGGGACGGGGGTCACCTTCGAGCGCGCCAACAGCACCACGTTTGCAATCAAGCCGGCGGCCGCGGCGCCAACGGCGTCTCCTGTACCAGGTGACGCAGCAGCGTCTCCAAAGGTGACGGAGCTGGAAACCCTGGTGGTCAGGGGTTACGCGGAAATCCTGACCAACAGCAGCACGCAGAACATCGACATCCGCCGCACCGAGGACGACACGCAACCCTACGTCGTGTTCGACAGGGAGGAAATCGAGAAGAGCGGTGCCACTTCGGTTCCGGACTTTTTTCGGAAACGGCTGACTGCGGGAGGGAGCGGTCCAGCGCCTGGCGTGAATACATCCACTTTGCCGGGTTCGGCTACTAGCTTCGTTATGTTTCGGGGGCTTTCCACCGACGAAGCCCTCATCCTGGTGGACGGCCGCCGTCGGCCCCAGGCGCGCCATCCAAGCCAGACCAGCGGCCAGGCCGACATCAGCGGCATTCCGCTCGCCGCCATCGAGCGCATTGAGGTGCTGCCCGCCAGCGCTTCCGGCATCTACGGCAGCAATGCCACCGGTGGCGTGATCAACCTCATCCTGCGCCGCGACTATTCCGGCTTCGATGTCGGCGTCACCTACGGGAACACCTCCCGTCATGATTCCGCGGAGCGACAGGTGGATCTCAGTGGCGGCTTCACGCTGGATGGCGGCAGGACCACATTCACCGGTTCGGTGTCCTGGTCTGACGGCGACCCGCTGCTGACGCGCGATCGCGACTTCATTGCACGCTACAACGCGCTCAACCTGGCCAACGTGCCCTTCACCAGCCCCGTGTCGCTGTACGGTGCCGCCAATCCGTTTCTCGGCGCCACCACCAATATCCGCAGTACCAACCCTGCGGTCGATCTCACGCTGAAGCCGGCCTATGGCGGTGGTTCCCTCGGCTCTCCCTATACCTCCGTGCCCTACGGCTATGCAGGGCCTGCCTCTGACGCGGGCGCGGGCCTGATTGCCAGCGCAGGCGCCTACAACTTCGATTTGGCATCGATTGCGGGTAACGGCGGCGGCCGCTCCGCGTTGCGCTGGGTGCCGGAGCGGCAGAATTACATGGCCAATCTCCGGCGCGACATGACCGACGCGCTGACGGCTTTCGTGGACGTGAATCACTCGGTTACCCGGTCATCCGAGCTCGTCGGTCCAGAAATCTCCTCGTTCACGTTGACGCCAGCCGACCCTGGCAATCCGTTCAACCAGACGATCCGGGTGACGACGCCATTGTTCGGTGCCGATCGCCATGCCACTTCGAGCAACGACATCACGAATGTGGCCGGCGGTATCATTTGGAAGCTGCCGCGCGAATGGCGCGTTGCCACCGACCTGGCCTGGAACCGGTCGAAATTCGAATCCGAGAGGCCACCGACGTCGCTCACGCCGGCGGCAGCGGCGGCCATTGCCTCCGGCGCAATCGACATTTTCCGGGACACGAACCAGTACGCCGTGGACTTCGGTTCGTATCTGAATCCTTCTTCGGTTGAACGCTATGTCACCCCTGTCATTACCAAGACAGTCACCGGCAACATGGTGCTGTCTGGGCCGCTCGACTTCCTGCCCATCATGCAGAGCGCCGTCCTGACCGTGGCGCTGAACCAGCAGCGCGACGACTTCTCTGCAACCAAACTCCTCCAGAATACTCGCGTCTACTACCCGGGACAGGAGCAGAAGAACACGTCCCTTTACATGGAACTCCGCTGGCCCATCGTCGCTGAAGGAGAAGGCCGCCCTGGACTTCATGCGCTCGAGTTGCAGGTGGCTGGTCGCCACGATCGATATGAAGTCAGCTCCGGTACGGGGACACTCAGTGGTGGAAGCCTCGACGAGAACGGTGATCCTCTCGTCCCGGTGGTGACGACAAACATCCGGAATTCCTCCACGAATCCATCCGTCAGCCTGAGCTATCAGCCGGTGAGCGATGTCCTAGTCCGTGCCAGCTATACAACCGGATTTCGTCCGCCGGTTGCTTTTCAACTTCGAACCCCTACTCAAATAGGTCCCCTGGATATCGGGCTCGCAGGCCTGACGGATCCGCTGCGCGGCAATGAGCCGATAACCATCGTCTCCTTGATCGCCGGAGGCAATCCGGCTCTAGATCCAGAAACCACCGCCAGTTGGTCGGCCGGCGTCGTGTTGAAGCCACGCTTCATCCCGGGGCTGCGTCTCTCGGCAGACTGGATCAAAACGGAGAAGCATGACGGTATCACTGCGATCGAGGCAACCACCCAGCTCGGTATCGACCAAAGGGTAGCGATCGCCCCAGAATTGCTGATCCGGGGAGCTGCAGATGGCGTCTTTCCGGTGGGGCCCATCATTGCCATCGATCAAAGCCTGATCAATGTGTCGGGTATCGAACTCAGTGCAGTCGATTACGCGTTGGACTATGATCTTTCGACGCGGCTCGGAGAGATATCACTATCGGCGAAGGCGACGCAGAACCTCAGCGCCAGCCGGCAGCTGATTGCGACGTCACCGGAGATCGATACGCTCGACACCCTCTCCATCCCTAAGTGGCGTGGATACCTCAGTCTGGGATGGGAGCGCGGGGCCTGGGCGGCGGGCGTGACATCGAGGTTGTTCCCTTCCTACTATCTCAGTGAAGATCGATCGACCAACATCGTTCTGGATAGCGCACGCATCGGCTCCCAACACTACGAAGATCTGTACGTTCGATACAGGTTTCCAGAGCACGTGCAGTACCTGAAAAATTTTTCCGTGCGGTTGGCGGTGAACAACGTGCTGGACAGAAAGCCTCTTGTAGCTCCCTCCGTCGGTGGGTCCGCATCGCAGCGCTATAGCCAGTTCGGGGACCCATTGGGTGCCAACTACTCGCTGGCGTTGAGGAAGTCGTTCTGATGGCGTTTACGTGGGTGCGTGTGCTGGTGTTGAGCGCAACATTCTTCGGCTTGACGTCAGTTGCGCTTAGCGCAGAGGCGCTTGCTCAAGCTCCGCAAGCATCGAAGTCAGCGACCGATACGGCGCGCCGTGCGATCACCTCGACGGATATTGAGCAGTGGCGCTTCATAAAACCCTACTCGGAGAAATTGTCCGCAGACGGAAAATGGTTCGTCTATCAGATTACAAAGGAAAATCCGCTCGCCTTGACTGATGTAGAGGTCGTGGCGCGATCGACAACTTCATCACGCGAGATCCGTTTTCCCGTCGGAGGAGGGCGGTTTGAGTTGAGCGATGATGGCCGATGGCTGGCCGCGATCGTGCGGCCGATTCAGAATGCTGCGTCCGCTTCCCCTGCCGAATCGCTGCCTGGGTCTTCCCGGGTCGTCCTGCTGAATCTGGCGACGGGCGTACAACAAGAAATTGCTGGCAAGGGTTTTGCTTTCGCGGGGCCGACCTGGATTGTCATCGAGTCGGCGTCCCCGCTCTCCTCTGGTACGAGCGTCACCCCGTCCGGCCTCATGCTTGAACTTCTAGATCTTCGCGATGGCACGAGGAGCACTCTGGGTGAGGTGGGCGAATACAAGATTGATTCGAGTGGAACCTGGATAGCGTGGACTCTTGGCCAGCAGGTTCGGGTCCGGCATCTTTCCTCCGGACAGGAACGTACGCTAGCGACTGCCGCCGATCGGCACGCATATCGAGGATTGAAGTGGAGCAATGATTCAAGCGATGCGCTGGCGTTCTATGAGGTCGTTCGGAATGGGGATGGTTCGGAGCGAGTTGAGCAACTGCTTGGCTACCGATCCCTAACACTTCCTGAGCCGATTGCGTTTCACTATCGCCCGGCCGAGGATCCGAATTTCCCGGCTGGAATGGAGCTCTCCGCCTCCCAGTCTTTGCGCTGGTCGGACGATGCTGCGACGGTGTTTTTTTCGGTTCGCCGGCCACAAGTCGCACGGCCTGTCGATTCCGATGTGG
>PJTQ01000703.1_pt1 | contig 14820 bp, 14 predicted proteins | sample 1512231 | NCBI WGS metagenome assembly PJTQ01 (sample SAMN08177688, study PRJNA422409) | Soil metagenome, whole genome shotgun sequencing project. | isolation source: Soil (3) enriched on wood chips | place: USA: Madison | collected 2015-01-15 | reverse complement strand
TACACCGCGGACGGCGAACTGCTCGTCGTCCCACAGCAGGGCCGGCTGGTGATCACCACCGAGCTGGGCGTGCTGGAGGTCGAGCCACAGGAGATCGCGGTGATCCCGCGCGGCGTGCGCTTCAGCGTCGCGCTGCCCGATGGCCCCTCGCGCGGCTACGTGTGCGAGAACTTCGGCGGCCTGCTGCGCCTGCCGGACCTGGGGCCGATCGGCTCCAACGGGCTGGCCAACCCGCGCGACTTCCTCGCGCCGAACGCGGCGTACGAAGACGTCGACGGCGACTTCGAACTCATTGCCAAGTTCCAGGGCCACCTGTGGCGCGCGCCGATCGGGCATTCGCCGCTGGACGTGGTCGCCTGGCACGGCAACGACGCGCCGTACAAGTACGACCTGCGCCGCTTCAACGCCATCGGCTCGATCAGCTTCGACCATCCCGACCCGTCGATCTTCACCGTGCTGACCTCGCCCAGCGAGGTGCCCGGCACCGCCAACATGGACTTCGCGATCTTCCCGCCGCGCTGGCTGGTGGCGCAGGACACGTTCCGGCCGCCGTGGTTCCACCGCAACGTGGCCAGCGAGTTCATGGGCCTGGTGCACGGCGCCTACGACGCCAAGGCCGAAGGCTTCGCGCCGGGCGGCTGCTCGCTGCACAACTGCATGACCGGGCACGGGCCGGACGCGGCAACGTTCGAGAAGGCGTCCGGCGCCGACCTGTCGAAGCCGGACGTGATCACCGACACCATGGCCTTCATGTTCGAGACCCGCTCGGTGATCGCGCCGACCCGGCAGGCGCTCGACGCCGCGCACCGGCAGCGCGACTACCAGCAGTGCTGGGCCGGCCTGCAGAAGCATTTTTCGCCGCCGCGTTGACGCCGCGCCGCCAAAAAGTGTGACGACGTGCCGCCTGCATTCGCGGCGCGTTAACGCGGCATCGCCAACGCTGTGCGCTGTTTTGCATGGAACCGGACGATGAAGCCGACGATCCCCGCCATCGCGCTGCTTGCGCTCGCTCTTGCTGCCTGCACGGCCGAACGCCCGTCCGGCGACGCCACGCAACCCGCGGAATCGGCCGACGCGATGGCCAACGATCCGGCCGCACCGCCGCCGCTCGACCAGCCGGCCGAAGACGTGCCGCCGGCGACCGCACCGGAGGGCATCAACCAGGCACCGGACCTCGGGCTCGTGCGGATGGACGGCTATGGCGACATGCGCTTCGGCATGACCGCCGAAGAGGCGACGCAGGCCTGGGGCGGCGAACTCAAGGGCGCCGGCGCCGAAGGCGAGACCTGCTATTACCTCACGCCCAACTGGGTGGCCGTGCCGTCCGATTTCGCGTTCATGATCGAGGACGACCGGTTCGTCCGCTATGACGTGGGCACCGGCCGCGAGATCGCGCCGGGCGGCGGCAAGGTGGGCATGGACGCCGACGAGATCCGCGGCCTGTACGCCGGCCGCGTCGAGGAACAGCCCCACAAGTATGTCGAGGGCGGCCAGTACCTGCGCGTCGACGACATCAACGGCGGCCAGGGCAAGCTGGTGTTCGCGACCGGCAAGGACGGCAAGGTGACCTCCTGGCGCGTGGGCGTGCCGCCGCAGGTGGATTACGTGGAAGGCTGCAGCTGACGGCTGCGGGGTAGTTCTGCGGAGCTGCAGTCGAGACCGGCGAGCCGAAACGGGACGGTAGGAGTCTGCTGCCCTCCGCCGTCATTCCCGCGAAAGCGGGAACCCAGTGCCTTTCAGCTGGGGGGCCTGACGCCGATCGACAGCAAGTCGCTGGGTTCCCGCTTTCGCGGGAATGACGGTTTGGGGGTCTTTCAGTTTTCCGCCCGCGCCCCTCTGCCATCCCTGCCGTTGAACCCCACTCCCGTTAGAATCCCGGTCACGTTCACGGGAGGTCGCGCCATGTTCGAAGCCATCGGGTTCTTCGTGCTCGGCCTGGTGCTGCTGGCGCTGGGGGGGGATTCCATCATCAAGGCGGCGTCCGGGCTCGCGCAGCGCTTCGGTGCCTCCCCGTTCGTCGCCGGCCTGCTGCTGGTGGCCTTCGGCACCTCGCTGCCGGAACTGGCGGTCAACGCCCGCGCGGTGTTCACCGGCAATCCGGCGCTGGCGCTGGGCAACGCGGTGGGCAGCAACATCGCCAACGTCGGCCTGACCCTGGGCGCGGCCGCGCTGGCTGCGCCGCTGCTGGTGCGCTGGCGCGCGCTGGCGCCGCTGCTGCTGTGCCTGATGCTTGCGACCGTGGCGGTCATGGCCGCGGGCTGGGACGGCACCCTGTCGCGCTTCGAGGGCGTGCTGCTGCTGGTCGCCTTCGTCGGCGTGCTGGCCGCCTGCATCGGCCGCAGCCGCCGGGAGGAGCCGGCGCTGCAGGAGGCCATCGCCGCGTTCGCGCGTACCGGCACGAACCTCGGGTTGAACCTGGTGCGCTTCGCGATCGCGGTGGTGCTGCTGTACTTCGGCGCGCGCTGGGTGGTGCAGTCTGCGCCCGAAATCGGCCTGGCGCTGGGCATGGCGCCGCTGGTGACCGGCCTGCTGGTGGTCGCGATCGGTACTGCGCTGCCCGAGGTCGCGGCGGCGGTGTTCGCGGCGCGGCGCGGGCAGGGCGACATGGTCGCCGGCCACGTGATCGGTTCGAGCGTGTTCAACCTGCTGGTCGTGCTCGGCGGCATGGCGGTGGTGCACGACGTGCCGGTGCCATCCTCGTTCGTGCGTTTCGAGCTGCCGGCGGCGCTGGTATTCGCGCTGATGCTGTACCCGATGCTGCGCGGCGACCTGCGCGTGAGCAAGGCCGAGGGCGGCATCCTGCTGGCGGCGTTCGCGGCTTGGGTCGCGTTCGAGCTGTTCCTCGTGCAGGCGGGTTGATGCGGCGGATGGGATTGGCGAAGTTCCGGACCGGGGCGCTGCAACGGCTTGCTGATTTCTTCCGGCTGGAGGCCGCCAGCGGCATCCTGCTGATCGCCGCGGCGGTGGTCGCGCTGGTCTGCGCCAACACGCCGCTGCACGACCTGTACCAGGGGCTGCGGGAGCTTCCGGTCTCGCTGCGTGTCGGTGCATTCGGGATCGACAAGCCGCTGCTGCTGTGGGTCAACGACGGCCTGATGGCGCTGTTCTTCCTGGTGGTCGCGCTGGAGATCAAGCGCGAGACGCTCAGCGGCCAGCTGTCCAGCCGCGACCAGCTGATCCTGCCGCTGGTGTGCGCATCGGCGGGGGTGGCGGTGCCGGCGATCATCTTCTGGGCGCTGAACCACGGCAACGCGGTGGCGATGCGCGGCTGGGCGATCCCGACGGCCACCGACATCGCCTTCGCACTGGGCGTCCTCGCCCTGCTCGGCTCGCGCGTGCCGCTGGGCATGAAGCTGCTGCTGTCGACCATCGCGGTGGTCGACGACCTGATCGCGATCGTGATCATCGCCCTGTTCTACGGGCACGACATCTCCTTCGTCGCGCTCGGCTGCGCGGTGGTCGCCGTCGCCGCGATGTGGGTGCTCAACCGGCGCGGCGTGACCGCGCTGGCGCCATACCTGTTGCTGGGCCTGGTGCTGTGGCTGTGCGTGCTCAAGTCCGGCGTGCATGCGACGCTGGCCGGCGTGGTGACCGGATTGCTGATCCCGCACGTCGACCCGGACAACGACGTCGACGATTCGATCGAGAAGTCGCCGGTGGAGACGCTCGAGCAGGCGCTGCATCCGTGGGTGGCCTACGGCATCCTGCCGCTGTTCGCCTTCGTCAACGCGGGGCTGGTGCTCGGCGGCCTGGGCATGGACGACCTGCTGTCGCCGCTGCCGCTGGGCATCGCGCTGGGCCTGGTGCTGGGCAAGCCGGTGGGCATCGTGTCGGCGGCGGTGCTGATGCGCCTGGCCGGACTGGCGCGCTTCCCGCGCGGCATGGATTTCCCGGCGATGCTGGGGATGGGCATGCTGTGCGGCATCGGCTTCACGATGAGCCTGTTCATCGGTTCACTGGCGTTCTCGCGGGAGCCGCTGCTGTACACCGAGAGCGTGATCGGCGTGCTGGCGGCGTCGACGCTGTCGGCGATCGCCGGCTACCTGTGGCTGCGCGTGCTGCTCAAGCCGCAGCCGGACGAGGACTGAGGTGCGCACCGCGCTGGTATTCGGCGGCAGTGGGCAGGTCGGGCGCCCGCTGCTGGGACGCCTGCACCGGCGCGGCTGGCAGGTGGTTGCGGTGTCGCGCCGCGCGCAGCCGGCGACGCCGGGCGTGCGCTGGTTGCAGGGCGACCTGGAAGCCGTCGAAGGATTGCCGCCGCGGGTGGACGCCGTTTTCAGCTGCGGACCGCTCGACCACTTTGCGCGTTGGTATGCGCGGTCGCCGATCGAATGTCCGCGCGTGGTCGCATTCGGTTCGACCAGCGTCCAGATCAAGCAGGACTCCGCCGATGCCGCGGAGCGGGACGTGGCGGCGCGGCTTCGCGCCGGCGAGGCGGGCGTGCTGGCGGCGGCATCGGCGCGCGGCGCGGCGGCCACGCTGCTGCGGCCGACGCTGGTCTACGGCGCCGCCGGCGACCGCACCCTGACCCGCATCGCCGCCATCGCCGCGCGCTGGCACCGCTTCGCCCTGCCGCGCGACGCCACCGGGCTGCGCCAGCCGGTGCATGTCGAGGATCTTGGCCTGGCCGCGTTCGCGGCCCTGGACGCGTCCGCCACGCACGGGCGCGCCTACGCACTGCCGGGCGGGGAAACGCTGGCCTACCGTGAGATGGTGGCGCGCGTGCTGGCGACGCTGCGGCCACCGGCGACGCTGCACCTGTTGCCACCCCATGCATTCGGGGCGCTGCTGTCGCTGACACACGTCGCGGGCATCGCCCGTGATTTCGGCACCGCCGCGCTGGCGCGCATGCGCGAAGACCTGGTGTTCGACATCGGGCCGGCGCGCCGCGATTTCGGCTACGCGCCGCGCCCGTTCGAGCCCTCGGCTGGCATGTTCGAACGCCATGGGGCCTAGGCCGGGGCGGCATCCAGCCGCGTTGAGCGGAGGTGGCGAGCAGGCATGCGCCGGAGCGGCAGGCAGCCGCTGCCCGATCGCGATGGGAGCCGGCACTGCATGGCTCGCCGGCCGACAACGCAAACCGGAGCTTCAGGCTATCCGGCCTCAGGACGCGGGGCCTGCGGCACGCTCACGCCGTCGCTTGCCAGCAGGTTGCGTACCGCCGAGACGCGATCGATTGGTATGCCGGCCTGGCGGGCGTGTTCGCGTATCAGGGTCTCGTCCGGCGAGAAGTAGATGCAGTAGATTTTGTCGTCGGTAACGAAGCTGTGGATCCACTGGATTTCCGGACCCAGCCCCTTGAGCACTTCCAGGCTCTTCCGGGTCGTGGCCTCAAGTTCGGCGCGCGTCAGCTTGCCGGCGCCGGGTATGTCTCTTTCGATGACGAATTGCGGCATGGGAGTATCCCCTTGCTGGAGCGGTGGAGCCGCTGCCAGCCTGTACGTACATTATGTGCGCAGGGACCATGGGCGGCCAGTCGATGTATGCGCACGGCAATGAACGCCGGCCGGCCCCTCGCTGCCGGCGCACCGGCGGCATGTCACGGTTCGAGCGTGGCGGGTATGTCCGTGATCGAGTCCACCGGCAGCCCATTCAGTTCGGCTGCCTTGCGGACGGCATCCTTGTCCGGTCCTTCGTAGATGCAGAAGGTGCGGTTCCTGTCGGCATTGACATAGGATTTCAGCCAGCGCACGTGGGCCTTGCGGTTGTTGGCGACGATGTTCGACTTGGTGGCGGCATCGAGGTTGTCCAGTGCGCCCTGCGGGAACGTGCGCTCGACCAGGTAACGGTGCATGCCCGCGGCATGACCGTCATCCGCCGGTCCCGTGGCGTTCGCGATGAGCGGCATGCCGATGAGCAGCAGGGCAGGCAGGAACTTGCATTTCATGGGATATCTCCTCTGCGTGGGTGCTGCCAAGGCTGGGCCCGCATGACGACCGTGTGGAAGTGAAACCGCTGGATTTACCGTGAAGCACTGCTTGTCACTCCCCGGACATGTGGATACAACGTTTCGCATATCCGTTGGAGCGCACGACCGACCGGCAGCATGTTGTTCGCGGGATGACAGAGGAAAGCCGGCCGTGACCGGCGGCGGCCATGTTTCCCGTCTGCAAGACCAGGTGAGCAGGGAATGCGATCTGCCGGCATGGAAACGCCGTGGCGGGCGCCGTTGGTTGTTGTGCCGCTCGAACGATCAATCGAGGGCGGGGGACGAGGTCGACCGGCTGCGTGACGACACGACACCAGGCCGGCGCTACGATCAACCCCGCCAGCGAGGGGACGTTGCGTCATGGCCAATCGGCACGAAATGGCAGGGGAGCCTGCACCTTCGGCCGTCCGGGAGCAGTTGCGGCGCGTGCTTGCGCAGGCGCCATTCGACCGTTCGCCCGTGCTCAGCCGGTTTCTCTCCCACGTGGTCGAGCATGCACTCGTGTCGGGAGCGCCCCCGCTCAAGGAATACACCATCGGCGTGGAGGTGTTCGACCGCCCGGATGATTTCGACCCGCGCGTCGACACCATCGTCCGGGTGCAGGCCAGGCGCCTGCGTGCTGCGCTGGCTCGCTATTACGGGCACTGCGGCCGCGACGATCCGGTCCGCATCGAGATGCCCAAGGGGCAATACGGCATCCGCGTGTCATGGGCGGTGACGAAGGCCGTCGTGCCGTCCGGCCCGGCATCCCATGCCGACGCGATGGTCGCGGCAGCGCTCCCTCCCGTTCCGCGTACGCGCCTGATCGGCCGGGATGGGGAGATCGACCAGCTTGGGCAGCGCCTGCGCAGCACGGACGCGCGGCTTCTGTCCATCACCGGCGTGGGCGGCTCGGGCAAGACCCGGCTGGCGCTGGCCGCGGTCGACGTGGCACGTGCGGCCTACCCCGGGGGCGTGATGTTCATCGACCTGGCATCGGTCACCGAACCCGGTGTCCTGGTCGACATGCTGGCCGACGTATTCAACGTGCGCCACACGCGCGGCCAGTCGCCCTTGAAGGTGCTGGCCGATCGCGTGCGCAGCCGCCTGACCGCCGACGTGCTGCTGGTGCTGGACAACATGGAGGGCGTGCTCGAAGGCGCCGATATCCTGGGCGAACTTCTGGATGCGAGCCGGCGCCTGACGATCCTGGTGACCAGCCGCGTCGCCCTGCGCCTGTACGGCGAGCACGAGTTTCCGCTGGCGCCGCTGGCAGTGCCGGATCGCGATCTTGCCGCGGATCGCGCCGATCTCGCCGCGGTGCCATCCGTGCAGTTGTTCCTGGCGCGTGCCGAAGCGGCCAATCCCCATGCGGACTTCACGTCGTGCCTGGCGGCGGTGGCGGATCTGTGCGTACGCCTGGACGGCCTGCCGCTGGCCATCGAGCTGGTGGCCGCCCAGGCCGTGTCGCTGACGCCGGCGCAGATGCTGGATCGCTTCTCCGGTCATCTGGACCTGCCGGAAAATCCGGCCCGCGACGCGCCGTCACGGCAACGCACCCTGCGCCGCACCATCGACTGGAGCCACGATCTGCTGGACGAACCGGCGCGACGCCTGCTGCGCCGGCTGGCGGTGTTCGCCAACGGATTCACCCTGGAGGCTGCCCAGGCCGTGGCCGATGCGGATGACGGCCTTGGCGACCGGTTGATGCCCGCGCTCAACACCTTGCTGGCCATGGGCATGGTGTACTTCCGCAGCCGGCACGACGAGCCGCGTTTCGCGATGCTGGAAACCTTGCGCACCTACGGACTGGAGCGCCTGGCCGGCAGCGGCGAGGCCGACGCGACGCGCAAGGCGCACGCCGCCTATTGCCTGGTGCTGGCCGAGGAGGGCGTCAGCACGCTGGAAGCGGGCCAGCGCGAGGCCTGGCTGCAGCGCTGCGACCTGGAGCAGGACAACTTCCGCCAGGCGCTGGAATACCTGCTGCGCGAGGGGCCGCCGCAATGGGCGCTGCGCCTGGGGCATGCCCTGTTCGCCTACTGGGAACGGCGCGAAAAACTGGTGGAGGGGCGGCGCTCGCTGCAGCGCATCCTGGACAGCGTGCCGTCCGAACCCGATACCGCACTGTGGGCCAAGGTCGGCACCTACGTGGCGGTGCTGGCGTCGTTCCAGGGCGAGCAGGAAGTGGCGCACGAACACTACCGCGGACTGCTGCACCTGTATCGGCGGATGGGCGATCGCAAGGGCGAAGCCTCGGCGCTCAATGCGTTGGGGGTCACCGCGCGCTTCGCTGACCGTGAAGACGAGGCGCGCGACTGGTTCCGTCGGGCGCTGGCGCTGTGCAGGCGGATTGGCGACCACAGCGAGATTGCAGCGGCGATCAGCAACCTTGCCGAAAGCGAGCTCAGGTTCGGTCATACCGACAAGGCGCATGCGCTGCTCAGCGAGGCTTACGCGATGTTCATGGAGAGCGGCGACCCGGTGCCCGCGGCCTGGTGCCTCAATCACCTTGGCGACGTGGCGCGGGCCGAAGGTGACATGGCGTCGGCGGCGGAACATTACGTCAGCGCCGAGGCATCCTTCACGCGTCTGGGCGACGCATGGGGGCTGGCGCGATCGCAGGCCGATCGCGGCCAGCTGGCGCTCGAGCGCGGTGAACTGGCGTCGGCGGGTTCGCTGCTGCTCAATGCCTTGACGGCGTTCGAGGCGCTGGACCACCAGCGGGGCATGGCGACCGTGGCCGACAGCCTGTCCGACTATGCGCTGGCGGCAGGCGACGCCACGCTCGCGGTCAAGCTGAGGGCCGCCGCGGACGGCTGGCGGCAGGCAGTCGGATTGAGCGCTCGGCACGCGGGCATCCAGTGGTCCGTCAACGGCATGGCGCCGGCCGCATTGCGGGAGTTGCACGCGGCCGGCAGCCTGATGGCGCCGGCCGACGTGGTCGCCGCACTGCGCGGACTTGCCGATCGGAAGCACGAATAGAGTCCCCGAAGCAGGCCATTTCACCGTGACATGCCGCGTGTCACTTCCCGGGGTATGGCGGGCCGTCTAGGTTTCGAACGAGGCGCGACCGACATGGGGAGGATGCGCGGATGCGGGTCTTGGCCCTGCTGTACGGCGTGGGATGCTACGGGGTGTTCCTCCTCACATTCCTGTATGCCATTGGATTCGTGGGCGGTTTCGGCGTTCCGCAGACCGTGGATGCCGGTGGTCCGTCAAGCCCGACGGGCCTGGCGTTGGCGGTCAACGCGGGCCTGCTGGGGATATTCGGGCTGCAGCACAGCCTCATGGCGCGCCAAGGCTTCAAGCGCCTGTGGACCCGGCTGGTCCCCGCGCCGGTGGAGCGCAGTACCTACGTGCTCTTTGCCAGCCTGGCCCTGATCCTGCTGTTCTGGCAATGGCGCCCGATAACGCTTCCGGTATGGGATGTGCGGGCGCAGCCGGGGCGGGACGTTCTCTGGGTGTTGTTCGGCCTGGGGTGGTTGCTGGTGCTGCTGTCGACCTTCCTGATCAACCACTTTGATCTATTCGGGCTGCGCCAGGTGTGGCAGTACCTGCGCGGGCGCGACGCGACGCCGGTCGGGTTCGGGGAACCGCTCCTGTACAAGCTCGTCAGGCATCCGCTCTATGTCGGTTTCATTGTCGCGTTCTGGGCCATCCCGACGATGACGACCGGCCATCTCGAATTCGCGCTCGGGGCCACCGGCTACATCCTCGTTGCCGTCCGGTTCGAGGAGCGGGACCTCAGGCGCCTGCATCCCGAGTACGCCGGGTACAGCCATCGCGTGCCGATGCTGATCCCCGAGCTGGGGACAAGAAGGAAGTGAGACGTTCCACGTCCATCATCTTGCTGGTTCTGGCACGGGTCGCAATGACCGCCTCCGTTCCCGCTGCGCCTGCGATGGCAGCCGACCCGGGCCACGCGCCGGGCTGCAAGATCGGGCAACTGAAAATCCCGGAGTTGCGCGCACAGGCATCCATGGAACTGGGCGACGACTTCGACCTGCGCAACTTCGACGACACCGTGCTGGAAATAGTATCAGCGCCGCTGCCGGCGCTGGAACGCCATGTCTACGCTGGGTCCCGGCACATCGTGCATTGCACCTGCCTGGGCAACGCGGCGGGCGCGCAGGAGAACGCGCCATGAACACCGTGACACGCCCCCGTTACGAAAGCCTCGACGCCATCCGCGGCGTCGCGGTGATGGGCATCCTGGCGATGAACATCGTCGGCTTCGCCTATCCTTTTTCGGTCTACCGGAACCCCATGGCGGGCGGGCCGGCGGACACCGCCGACCTGGTGGTCTGGTTCTTCAACTACGTGCTCTTCGACTCCAAGATGCGTGGGCTGTTCTCGCTGCTGTTCGGCGCCAGCACGCTGCTGGTCATCGAGCGGGCCGCCGCGGCCGGCCGCAACGCGGCGGACGCGCATTACTCGCGCATGCTCTGGCTTGCCGTCTTCGGCCTGCTGCATTACTTCCTGGTGTGGGACGGCGACATCCTGCTGCACTACGCGATCTGCGGCCTGCTGCTGTTCCTGTTCCGCAAGCGGTCGGCACGTGCGCTGGTGCTGTGGTCCATTCCGTTCTTCCTCGTCGGCATCGCCATGCCGGGAACCTTCTGGTTGAAGGCCTCGGATGCGGTGGCGATGGGGACAACATCGCCGGACGGGGTGGTTGCCTATTTCGGGCCGGATTCGCCCATCTATGCCAAGGAGGTGGCGGCCCAGCTCGGCGGCTATGCCAGCATCTTCGCCGAGCGCGCGGGCAAGTTTGTCTTCACGTCCGTCTTCATGACGGCCGTGGTGCTGTGGCAGACGGTGGGCCTGATGTTACTGGGCATGGCGCTGTTCAAGTCGGGCATGTTGACCGGCGAATGGAGCACGGCGCGCTATTGCAAATGGGCCATTGCCTGTTTCCTGGTCGGCCTCCCGGTGCTGCTGGGACTGGCCATTTACCAGGTGCAGTCCGGATACAGCGGTCTGGCAATCCTCGGCGCGCAGATGCCGATGCCGATTCCCTTCAACGTCGTCCTGACCGTCGGCTGGGCGGCGCTGATCATGCTGCTGATCCGCACCGCGGCCAGCGCTGCGGTGCGCGCACGGCTGGCGGCGACCGGACGCATGGCCTTCACCAACTACCTGGCCACCTCGATCGTGATGACGACGATCTTCTACGGCTACGGCTTGGGCCTGTTCGGCAGCGTGTCGCGCGCCGCGCTGTACCTGTTCTGCCTCGGCATGTGGGCAGCGATGCTGCTGTGGTCGAAGCCGTGGCTCGACCGCTTCCACTACGGCCCGTTCGAATGGCTGTGGCGCAGCCTCGCGCGGCGGCGCTTGCAGCCGATGCAGCGGCGACAGGTATGGACATGAACAAGGGAAACATCGACGGCATCACGCTGGAGTATGAGATTCACGGTTCCGGCGAACCGTTGGTGCTCGTGCACGGGAGTCACATCGCGGATGCGTTCGCACCGCTACTGGAGCAACCGGCACTGGCTGAGAGGTTTCGGCTGATCCTCTACCACCGGCGCGGGTTCGCCGGCAGCACGCACTCCGACGGTTCACTCAGCATCGAGCAGCAAGCTGCCGACTGCCATGCCCTGATGCGCCATCTGGAGGTGCCGTGTGCGCATGTCGTCGGGCACTCGTACGGCGGCGCGATCGCGCTGCAGCTCGCGTCGACCGCGCCGGACGCGGTGCAGTCGCTGGCGCTGCTCGAGCCGGCACTGTTCATGGTGCCAAGCGGCCCGGTGTTCATGGAAGCGATGGCGCCGTTGATCCAGATGCATGCATCGGGAGACAGGGTCGCCGCGGTCGACGGGTTCCTGGAGGCTGTCGTGGGGCCGGATTACCGGATCGCGCTGGATGCAGTGCTGCCGAACGCCTTCGACCAGGCGGTGGCGGACGCGGACACCTTCTTCCGCGTGGAATTGCCGGCGCTGCAGCATTGGAACTTCACCGCGGAGGATGCGGCGACCATCGCGCAGCCGGTGCTGTTTGTTCGCGGCGCGGACAGTCCGTCGTTGTGGCCCGGCTGGCTGGAAGTGGAGCAACTGGTGCAGGCCTGGCTCCCGCAGACCGAGGCTTTCGTGCTCGACAACGCGGCGCACGGCCTGCAGATCATCGACCCCGCGACGGTGGCGCGGAGACTTGCCGAGTTCCTGGCACAACATCCCGTTCGCAACGAAGGGCGGACCTGAGTGCATTGCGCACGACAGGCGTCAATGCGTCCGCGACAGCATCCGGCGGCAAGGCCCGGCCTGCGGAACGACGTGCGGCCGGACTGACGCAGGCAAAGCCCCGGCCTAGTACTTCCAGCCGAACTTGCGGTACGCCTTGGCCAGCACCCAGGCCGGGCCGATCAGCAGGTAGCGCAGGTCGGTGAAGAAGCTCGGCTTGCGGCCCTCGAACAATTTGCTGTGGCCGATGAACTGCGCGATCCACGCCACCACGAACACCGCGACGGCGGCATAGAGCAGGTTCCACACGCCATAGGTGTCGTGCAGCCAGCGGGTGAACCAGGCCATGGCCACGAAGATCGCCAGCATGCCCAGGCCCAGCGGGCGCGAGGCGCGCCAATAGAACATCCACGCCGCGAACATCGCCAGCGCCGCCCACAGGCCGGCCTTGAACCAGGTGATCGGCACCGGGATGCACCACAGCAGCGCGACCACGCTCCACAGGATCGCCGGCACGGCGAACACGTGGATCCACTGGTTGGCGTTGTTGCGGTGGTCGCCGGAATAGCTGGCGAACCAGCGGTCGATGGGGCGCTGCATCGATTCGGCCTGTGCATTCATGGCGGGGCTCCGGAAGGACCTTGCGCAAGCATAGCGCCTGCCGGGGTCCGGATTCCTGCAGTCCCCGTGGGGCGGCTTCAGCCGCGGGCTCCCGGCTTCGCGTGGACGGGGGCAACAGCTCGCGGCTGAAGCCGCTCCCACAAGAACGGGCGCCGCCGGATCAGTCGATCGTGATGCTCGCGAGCTTCTGCAGCGCTTCGGCATATTTCGCCCGCGTGCGCTCGATGACGTCGGCCGGCAGGCGCGGGCCGGGCGCGGTCTTGTCCCAGTCGAGCGTTTCCAGGTAGTCGCGCACGAACTGCTTGTCGTAGCTCGGCGGGCTGGTGCCGACCTCGTACCCGTCGGCCGGCCAGTAGCGCGAGGAGTCGGGCGTGAGCATCTCGTCCATCACGTACAGGCGGCCGTCGGCGTCGGTGCCGAATTCGAACTTGGTGTCGGCCAGGATGATGCCGCGTTCGGCGGCGTAGGCGGCGGCGAACGCATACAGCCGCAGCGTCGCGTCGCGCACCTGCTCGGCCAGTTCCGCGCCGATGGCGCGCACCATGGTGTCGAAGTCGATGTTCTCGTCGTGGTCGCCGACGGCGGCCTTGGTCGACGGCGTGAACACCGGCTGCGGCAGCTGCTGCGCCTGGCGCAGGCCATCGGGCAGGGTGATGCCGCTGACCCGGCCGGTGCGCTGGTAGTCCTTCCAGCCGCTGCCGATCAGGTAGCCCCGCGCGATGGCTTCCACCGGCACCGGCTTGAGCCTGCGCGTCACCACCGAGCGCCGCGCGTACAGCGTGGCGTCGACGCCGGCCGGCAGCACCGAGGCCACCTCGATGCCGGTGAGGTGGTTGCGCACGATGTGCGCGGTCTTGTCGAACCAGAAGTTGCTGATCCGGCACAGCACCTCGCCCTTGCCGGGGATCGGGTCGGGCAGCACCACGTCGAAGGCGCTGAGGCGGTCGGTGGCGACCATCAGCAGCTTGGGGTCGCCGTCGCCGCCGGGCAGGTCGAAGACGTCGCGGACCTTGCCGCGGTGGCGCAGGTGGAGGCCGGGGAGGTCGGCCTCGAGCAGGGTCGTTGCCATCGTTGGGGGATTGCAGCCTACGGGGGGGCATTGTAGCCATGCGTGGCGGCGGGTGCGGGGTGGCGCTTTTCTCCCTTCCCCTTGTCAGGAGGGCCGGGGTGGGGGTGGGCGTCCGGTCGGTCGGCAGCGAAGTCCGCACGCCTCCGCATCCGCACCGAAACCCGTTCCCCAGCCAAACCCGTCCGGCCGCAGCACGCCGGACGTTCGGCCGGTTCGCGCGGCGGCACCGCGCAAGCCACCTGAAGAGGAGCGCTCGAAGGCCCGGGCTTGAAAGGCCGGTCGTTGCTTCTTGCATGCCCTAGAATCCCCCGCATGAAACGTTGGTACGGGAAATTGCTGGGTTTTCTCGCGGGCGCGGCGCTGTTCCGGCCCAATCCGCTGGTGGGCGCGCTGATCGGCCTGCTGATCGGCCACGCCTTCGACGCGGACTGGTTCCGCGGCCCGCGCGAGAATCCCTGGCGCGTGCTGGGCCTGACCGACGAGGCCAGCGACGCCGAGGTCGACCTGGCCTACCGCCGCCTGATTACCCAATACCACCCGGACAAGCTCGCCGGCGCGGCCGACGAACTGCGCCGCCAGGCCGACGCCAAGGCGCGCGAGATCAATACCGCCTACGACCGCATCAAGACGCTGCGCGGGCGCAAGTAGCGCCCGGCCATCGCGGCGCAAGCCGCTCCACGACCCGACCGGATCCCGCATGCAACCGACCGTCATCGCCCCGTCCATCCTGTCCGCCGATTTCGCCCGCCTCGGCGAGGAGGTCGACAGCGTCCTCGCAGCCGGCGCCGACTGGGTGCACTTCGACGTGATGGACAACCACTACGTGCCCAACCTCACCATCGGCCCGATGGTCTGCCAGGCGCTGCGCAAGCACGGCGTGACCGCGCCGATCGACGTGCACCTGATGGTCGAGCCGGTGGACCGCATCATCCCGGACTTCGCCGAGGCCGGTGCCACCTACATCAGCTTCCACCCGGAGGCGAGCCGCCACGTGCACCGCACCATCCAGCTGATCCGTTCGCTGGGCTGCAAGCCGGGCATCG
>PJTQ01000702.1_pt1 | contig 14839 bp, 4 predicted proteins | sample 1512231 | NCBI WGS metagenome assembly PJTQ01 (sample SAMN08177688, study PRJNA422409) | Soil metagenome, whole genome shotgun sequencing project. | isolation source: Soil (3) enriched on wood chips | place: USA: Madison | collected 2015-01-15 | reverse complement strand
GATGTCGCCGAAGCTGTAACTTCCCCAAAAACAGATACTGTAACCATAAACTGGTCGGCCAGGTCTGAAAGCTCCTTGATGTTGTATGCAGAAAAATTGACGGATTATATCGAGCAACATCCCAACGTAGCTCTCCATGACCTTGCTCATACGCTCCGTGCCTCCAGGCAAGATTATACGGTACGAGCTACGACCACTGCCAGTAGTATAGAGGAACTACGTTTACAACTTACCGATAAAACCTGGAAGACAAATACATTGGTGGATCATATACCCCATTTGGTATTTATGTTTCCCGGCCAAGGGGCTCAGTATATCGGTATGGGCAAAACGTTATACGAGCGTGAGCGTGTTTATCGTGAAGCGATAGACAAATGCGCCACGATCTTATTAGAGAAGATAGGCGAAGATATCCGCAAAGTCCTGTTCGATACCAATAATCCAAAAGCAAAAGAACGTTTGCAAAACACGCAGTATACTCAGCCTGCACTATTTATAACCGAATATGCACTCTCACAGCTTTGGGAGAGTTGGGGCATAGTACCCGAAGCATTTGTGGGACATAGTGTGGGGGAGTTTGTGGCTGCACACCTTTCCGGCGTATTTTCATTGGAGGATGCCTTGACATTAGTTGCCGCCAGAGGTAAGCTAATCAGTGGTTTGCCTGCTGGAAGTATGCTTTCCGTACGTGCATCGATTAGCAGTATCGCTGACATACTTCCTTCCGATATTTCCGTGGCCGCTGTCAATGCTCCTAATCTGTGTGTATTGTCCGGAGTGACCTCTACAATCAACAAATTTGCAGAGATACTGGAAAACCAAGGCATAAAAACATCGTTTCTGCACACAAGTCACGCCTTCCACTCGGAGATGATGACTCCAATATTAGATGCTTTTAAAACCATCGTGTCTTCCGTTTCACTCGCTGTGCCACGCAAACCCATTGCCTCAACGGTAACAGGAGACTGGTTGAAAGATAGCGAGGCGACTTCGCCCGATTACTGGGTCGATCATGTAAAATCGACCGTGCGTTTTTCGGATGCGATACAATTGGTTCATAAAGAATTGAATCCCGTGTTACTTGAAGTGGGGCCAGGTAACGTAACTTCGACATTGTCCAAACAACACCCCGGCGTCAAAGTGTCAATGACTATTGGAGGCATGATAACGCAGGGTGATGGATTAGACGAATTTCGTTCGCTTTCTGATGCATTGGGTAAATTGTGGTTAAATGGATTTAAACCTGACTGGTCAGCGACCACAGGTAATCAACCGGCGAAGATCTTACCATTCTTGCCAACCTATGCTTACAACCGGAAGTATTGCTGGGTTGAACCAGCGACGTCCATTCGACATGAAAGCAAACAAATTGCAAGTTACTCAAACAAACCGTCTGTCCTAGAGATTTCCACAGCGGCTCCGCAGGCAATGGGGAACTTACGAACCGCAGTGGAGCAAAAAATCGTTGCCCTATTGGAAAGTTCTACAGGGGGAGAACTGGATTTGACAAATCCAGGAAGCACGTTCATCGAACTGGGCCTAGATTCGCTGCTGCTCACGCAAATTGCCACCAACGCGCAAAAAACGTTTGGCATACCAATTACGTTTAGAATGCTAAATGAAGATTATTCTACATTGGATAAACTGGTTAAGTACGTGGCAAGCAATGCAAAAGAAATCGCACTGCCTGCTGCGCAAGAGTCATCGGATGAAGCGGTTGGCGGTGATGCAACAGCTCATTTGGCTTTCCAGGTACAATCCATGGCGAAACAACTCAACCAGCTCCAAGCGTCAATTGACCGTCTCCTGGCGACTCCAGCATCTCTCTCACCGGACCGACAGGATCAGGAGGGCTATCAGGCTACCCAATATATGCAAACTAAATCTACGTTCGAAATACCACCTTTACCCGGAGCTCGCTTGGGAAAGAATAAGCTCGGCAAGCCTGCTTGGTTTATGGAAAGCGACGAAACTCCAGGTAAATTCGTCGAAATTTCGACCGTTTAATTACTTATGAAAATAGCAGGAATGAATAGAAAAATGCCCGTTGATTACGACCCTTTTGCAGATGGTGAGATCGAAAAAATAATTCCACTGACCGAAAATCAGCGGGAAATTTGGCTTTCATGCCAATTGGGTGGTAAGGACGCAAACTGTTCCTACAACCAGTCATTTTCTGTACAGTTTGAAGGAGCACTCGATACGGTTGCCTTAAAGTGGGCAATCGCCCGTGCCATCAAACGGCATGAGGGGTTACGATGTTCTTTCAGTCGGAACGGCCAACATGTATATATTTATGTCGACGGGAAGACTGAACCGCTTGAATTTGATCTGTCTCATCATACAGAGGCTCATCAAAAACAATTGGTTACTGAATACATAAAAAAAGATTCCAGCACGCCATTTGATTTGGAAGCGGGATCCTTGCTTAGAATTCTCCTTTTTAAGTTAGGCGAGGAGCGGTTCCAGTTGGTATTCAACGCCCATCATATTGTTTGTGATGGTTGGTCTGTCGGTGTATTTCTGGAAGATTTAAGCCACTTTTATACCGGCGCTTGTCTGCGCACCGAACCTCAACTCCCAGAATCGATACCGATGGAGAAATTTGCGGCGGAAGTGTCGGAATTTTCTAAAAGCTTGGCATACAGGGATACTGAACTGTATTGGTTGACTAAATTTAAAAACAATGTTCCTGTTTTCTAGTTGCCAACCGACTATCCCCGTCCTAAAGAACGGACTTTTGCGGCTGGGCATTTTAGTCGCCCATTGCACCAACAGCTTACTTCAAAACTGAAAGCGGCAGGAAACCAAGCCGGAGCCAGCCTGGTGACCACATTAATTGCTTCCTTTGAGCTGTTTTTACAGTATTTTACAGTACAAAAACAAGTCATTATAGGTGTTCCTTCAGCGGGCCAACTCTCCTTAAATCATCCGGAGTTTCTGGGACATTGCGTCAATTTCCTCCCCATTATCAGCGCTCCCAACCAAGCGATCCCCTTCAGCGAATATCTAAGGAAACGTAAATCGGAAATTTTAGGTGACTATGAATACAATCGAATCACATTGGGAAGCCTGCTTCCGTCGATTGATTTTAAACGTGATTCGTCACGCGTGCCTATAACGCCGCTGCTGTTCAATGTGAGTATGCAGATGGATAGGAATGTATCCTTTTACGGCATTAGACACCAATTGACTTCCAATCCGAAGCAATATGAAAATTTCGAGATATTCATCGATATTTCTGGATCTGATGAGGCATTCACGGTTGACTGGTCATACAATAAGAAGCTATTTAAGCCTGAAACCATCTCCCGTATGATGGAAAGCTATGAATACCTGCTAAATGCCATAACTGCCAACCCAGACATATGTCCGGCGGAACTTTTTACAGACAGCACTGGTGTTGCATTATCTAGGTACAGGCAGGGACCCGTTGTACCTTATCCAAAAAACAAGCCTTTCACCGCCTATGTCACCGAAGCGGCATTGGCATTTCCCGACAAGATTGCTGTCGTTTTTAACGAGAAAACGATCAGCTACCGTGTCCTTGAAGCCCAAAGCAACCAACTGGCAAATTTTTTAATCGATAATGGCGTAAAAGTAGGCGATGTTGTCGGTATAGCCATGGATCGGTCAATAGAGATGGTAATCGCCCTATTGGCCACGGTTAAGGCCGGAGCCACCTATGTTCCGCTAGATCCGCAGTATCCTACGAACCGTATCGAATTCATGCTTAACGACGCGGGAGCTGCATTGCTGCTTACAGAATCCAGATATGCTAATTCCTTCGATACGCCTGCCACCGTTTTGCCGGTAGACCAACTATCCCAAAAAGTGGGTACGTATTCTACCGATGCCCCAGCGCCGCTACTGAACGGCGAAGATTTGGTTTATATCTTATACACTTCGGGATCCACGGGAAAACCCAAAGGCGTTCAAGTAAAACATACTTCTTTCAGCAATTTTCTGCTGAGTATGCAAGAAGCGCCGGGTATTTCGGCAAGTGATGCGGTACTGGCAATTACGACCATTTCTTTTGACATTGCGGGCCTTGACCTTTATTTGCCTCTCATGGTCGGTGCCACCTTGCTACTGGCAGATGCTGAAACGGCCCGGAACGCTTCTTCCCTCGTTAGCCTCGCACGTCAGAAAAAAGCGACTATTATTCAAGCGACGCCTGCAACCTGGCGCATGGTGTTAGCAACAGACGAACAGAAACTGGCAGTTAAAGCATTATGTGGTGGAGAAGCATTGCAAAAAGACCTCGCTAAAAAGCTGTTGAAGAAATGTGATTCGGTATGGAATGTATATGGACCTACCGAAACGACCGTTTGGTCGACTTTAAAAGAAATAACACCGGCTTCCCTCGATCGGATTACCGTGGGAACCCCTGTTTTCAACACGCGAATATATCTCCTGAATGATGAGTATGGCAGGGTTCCAGACGGACAAGAAGGACAGATTTTTATTGCGGGAGACGGCGTTTCAAAAGGTTACGTCGGTCGGCCCGAGTTGAACAAAGAAAAATTTGTAAAGGATATTGAATGCCCTGACAGCTTAATGTACGCAACCGTCGATTTGGGCGTGATCAACGAAGACGGCGAACTGATTGTTCTTGGACGCATAGACCACCAGGTAAAAATAAGGGGGTTTCGGATTGAGTTGGGAGAAATCGAGAATCAAATACTCGAACTCCAAGGGATAAAAAGCGCTGTGGTGACAGCCCGTGAGGATATCCCCGGCGATCAACGGCTTGTAGCTTATGTCATCACGGAAAGTGAATCTATGAGCCGTGAAAAAATTACAGAGTGGCGTAAGCACTTAGCGGCTAACCTTCCTCATTACATGCTACCAAACGACTGGGTTTGCCTAGAACGTTTCCCGCTTACTGTCAATAACAAAGTTGACAGGAAAGCATTGCCCGCACCAGTTGCCGATGTACATGCTAGAGCCAGGTTGCAGACTGGCGGGATAACCACCCAGCATGAAGAGCTCATTGCCTCTATATGGCAGGACTTGCTGAAAGTCGATCATGTGATGATAGATGATGACTTTTTCGATTTGGGTGGTCATTCTATGTTGGCTGTTGACCTCATGAACCGGATAGAACAAAAAACCGGCAAGCTCCTCCAACTCACGGCAATATTCAGACATCCTATTTTACGAAACTTCGCAGCATTATTAGCTGATGAGGTAATCGAGGAAACCGGTGGCCTAATTGACGGCAAAGAACACTCAAGCAATGCTGTGACACCTATTATTCAACTCCCTACCATTGAGTCCCAACGGGAGATTTGGTTAGGCAGTTCTTTGGGTGGAGAAGAGGCCAATAAAGCCTATAACGTCTTTTGCTCCATAACGCTCTCGGGAAAGATAGATATGGATGCGTTGAAAAATTCCATTCGCTACCTGGTAGATAGGCACGAAGCCTTAAGGGCCACCTTTGATGAAGAGGGAAGCGAAATCCGGATACAGGATAAAATGCCGTTTTCCATTAGCATGGAAAACTTTACCCACTTGGAGGAGGATAAACGGAATAACCGTTTAATTTCAATACTTGACGAAAATGATGAGCAAGGATTTGACCTCGCCAATGGCCCACTGTTTCGCGCTTTGGTGATCTCGCTCAGTGACACGTCGCACCAAGTAATTTTGACCGCCCACCATATCATCTGTGATGGGTGGAGTTTTCATATCCTTGCCAAAGAACTCGGCGCAATCTACGCCGCGATAAGCGAAGGGAGGCCGTCAGACCTTGCTCCTGCGCCTAAAATCAGTGAATACATTGAAAAAAAACACCAGTTCTATCAGAGTTCCGCGTATCAACGAACCAATACTTATTGGTTAAACAAATACCGGGAAACGTTCCCATCACTTTCTCTTCCATCAGCGTTTCCGCGGCCATTGGTGCGTACCTATCGAAGCGAGAACTGCGAATTGGAAATAGAGCGTGCGGTATGTGAAGGTTTCAGACATATGGGTAGTAGCATGGCCATCAATCTGCTGGTTTTGCTGGAAGTCTACCTAAATAAAATAACCGGATCACAGGACATTGTGATCGGACTACCTGTTGCCGGACAATTGCAGGAAACCACATTTAACCAACTAGTGGCTCACTGTGTCAATACATTGCCGATCAGGAGCCAAGTGAATCTGGAGCAAACGTTTTCCGAATATCTTTCCTCGCGGATTCCAAAAATATTGACTGATTTCGAATATCAGCATTTCACCTTCGGGAGTTTAGTCCAGCAATTGAGCATCCATAGGGATCAATCACGTCCACTTATCCCGCTCATCTACTACTACGAGCCCCCTACCGAGGAACAACCCGCTTTTGGCAACATGAGAGCATCCGCTCGGCTACGCCCAGGTAAATATGACACCTTTGACATCGGACTAGTTATTTATGACCTGGGGGATCGACTTCGATTATCGTGGTCTTATAATGCCGGCCTTTTCACTGCTGAGTCGATACGTAAATTCCACGCGCAATTTTCCCAATTGATGAAAGCTGTTGTTGAACAGACGACTTCTCCCATTGCTAAATTGTCGCTAGCTACCCCTGAAGACCTGATTTGCATAGCCAAGTGGAATGACACGGCTGCGGTATATGACAAAAATGAGACATTGCATGGACTTTTTGCAAAAACAGCGATACAATATCCCGAAAAAACAGCCATCTTTGATGGCAAGCACTCGCTCAATTACAGGGAGTTGGACACCACATCGGATAGCCTTGCACATCGCCTGATTGCCCGAGGCATCCAAAAGGGCGATATCGTTGCGGTATCGCTGCCGAGGTCTTGTGACCTTGTCGTGACACTCATGGCTGTAATGAAAGCCGGTGGCGTCTACCTTCCAATAGAACCTGGGCTTCCCCAAGGGAGGATTCAGTACATGCTAGAAGACGCTGGAGCCAAGCATTTCATCGGTTCCAATGCCCTGATGCCCCAGATTACCCCATCCCACATTAAGTTCATAGAAATTGGCGATCTATATCGGGCATTGCAAGAACCAAGTGACAACGATAAGGCTCTTCCGCCGGTCTCGGGGAGTGACCTGGTATACCTGGTCTACACTTCGGGGTCAACGGGGCGTCCGAAGGGTGTAAAAGTACGCCATAGTGGGGTAGTCAACTTCATGTTGGGTAAGCAGAAAGCTCCTGGAATCACGCCGGAAGATCGTGTGCTATTCATCACTCCCATAGCTTTCGATATGGCAGCGGTACTTTTCCTTCCACTCGTGACCGGGGCGTCCTTGGTGGTAGCCGACGACGAAATGGCGAAAGATGGTAGGCTTTTATATCAAGCCATGCGGGATAACCACATTAGCTGGATGGTCACCACGCCCTCTGTCTGGCGTATGATAATCGATTCAGGCTGGGATGAGCGATTGGATATCAAAGTCCAAAGCGGTGGGGAAGCATTATCAAAAGAACTTGCAGGTCAACTTTTGGCTCGGAGCACGTCAGTCTGGAATGGATATGGTCCCACGGAGACGACCATAGCGGTGCTTATGAAAGAAATCAAAACGATCAACGAGCCCATCACCATCGGTCGACCGATGCAGAATGTAAAAATATATGTACTTGATAACCAAGGTAATCCAGCACCAATTGGCCAACCCGGCGAAATATACATCGGCGGTGACTGTGTAAGTGCTGGATACCACAATCGACCCGAATTAACAAACAAATTATTTATCAATGACCCGTTTTCAGATATCCCCGGGGCGCTGATGTACCGAAGTGGAGATATGGGCAAATACTTGCCTAACGGAGATATCCAATACCTCGGTCGGATTGATCAGCAGGTAAAAATCAGAGGCTTACGGATAGAATTAGGAGAAATTGAGCACGAACTGCTGCAACAGGAGGGTGTTGAAAATGTGGTCGTAACCGTAGATGGAGAAGTTGAAGAAGACAAAAAACTTGTTGCCTATGTCGTAGGTGTTGAAACCACCAAATCAGCGATCGAAACTTGGAAACGACAGTTAAGCCTACATCTACCGGCATATATGATTCCCAGCATGTTTATAGGAATCGATCAGATACCACTGACCGCCAATGGTAAAGTAGATAAAGAAAAACTTCCGAAGCCAGATCCGACACACCAAGCCAGAGAAAACGAGGAAACGGCTACGCCAACTACAGCGCAGCAAAAACTAATCGCCCGCATTTGGAATGAAGTATTACAAACGACCAATATCGGATTGAATGACAACTTCTTCGAATTTGGGGGAAATTCGATCAAGGCTGTAAAAGTGATGCTGATGTTGGAAAAAGCAATTGGAATACGTCATCCCTTGACCACGATTTTCCAATATCCCACGATTGCATCGTTTGAACGCTTCCTGAATAACGACGTTACGGCCGGGAAAGAGGACTCAAGTGCTGTTCCCGTAGAAACCACTGTTGAAGATACGCAAGATAATGAGCACTCCACTGACACACCGTCCGCCATACAGTTGCCCATGATTGAAGCGCAACGAGAAGTTTGGTTAGCGTGTCAGTGGGGTGAAGAAGAAGCTTCACGTGGATTTGCCTTACCCCTATCGGTAGAAATCAACGGCTACTTGGATATTGAGCTGATCAATAAAACCATTGATTATCTGATTAACAAGCACGAGGCGCTAAGAACTACCTTCGGTGTAGATGGCTCCGAAATCACCGTTCATAACCGCATGGCTGTAGCGGTTGATTTCCATGACCTAACCCGCACACCCGAGCAAGAACTGGACAACGAAGCACGCAAGCTGCTTGACGAATTTACAGCGTTTTCCTTTGACCTTGCAAACGGTCCGTTGATCAAATTTTCCGTGGTTCAACACAAACCGGAGAAATTTGTTATCAATATACTGGTCCATCACATCATTTGTGACGGATGGTCATCGGAAATAGTTATTGCGGATTTTGTGTCGTGTTATACGGCATTGCTCAAAGGGCAAATGCCCCCCTCCTATCCCGTTACCACGCTCACTGAATATGTGCGAGACGTCGTGGACTATTACGAAAGTGACGACTACCAAAGGGTCGAACAATATTGGTTAAATAAGTTTAAGGAGGATATCCCAAAACTTGCGATTCCAACAGATCTGCCAAAGCCCGATAAACGAACCTATTCAAGCAATCGTATCGATTTGGAGGTACCCCCATCGCTATACCAAACGTATAAACAATATATCCAATCGATGGATCCGGGGTCTTCCATCGGTGTACTTTCCATCCTGGAGATCTTACTGTACCGACTTACCGGCTCCGAAAGGACGATCATTGGACTACCCGTTGCCGGCCAATTATTTGACGAAAAATATTGGGGGCTGGTCACGCACTGCGTTAATACTTTGCCGATTGCAAGCGAGGTAAATGGCGAGGCCAAATTTATCGATTATATCAGCAAACGCAAAAAGGAAATATTAAATGACTTTGAAAATCAAAGATTTACATTTGGAAGCCTCTTTAAACACCTGAAAATAGATCGAGATGCTTCTCGTTCATCTTTTTTACCAATCGTTTTCAATTATTTTGCTGAAGAGGATACCCAGGCAACAAATACCGAGGAAATTTCCCACCGGCTGATTGACAATATCCGAACCCACGACACATTCGAAATGGTTGTCAACGCTTTCGCACAGCCAGATGGATCGTTGAAACTGACTTGGCAATACAACACATCGCTTTTTTCGGAAAAGGCAATCCGCGGATTCCATGAAAAATTCATGCGTTTGATGGCCGAAATCGTGGCGCAGCCAGAAAATCCTATTGACCGATTGGCATTTTACGACGAAGAAGAATTGCTGGACCAAAAGCGTCTATGGAACTTAGGGTACATCGAACGCGAAACCAACGCAACGGTAATCGGACTTCTGGACCGGGCTGTTCGGAAATTCCCCAACCACACCGCTCTACACTTTGAGGGAACCAAATTGACGTATAGCGAATTGGACAAGAAATCGTGCCAATTGGCAAATTTCCTTATCCAAAAAGGAGTCAAACCCGGTGACTTTGTAGGGATTTCGTTGTATCGATCCATCGAGATGGTGATTTCCGTGATCGGCATCTTGAAAGCAGGAGCCGCTTATATGCCGCTTGATGTCACATTTCCAAAAGACAGGATAACTGCTATCCTAGAAAATGTAGGCCCCGATTGCTTGTTGCTTATCCAAAAAGAACTGGAAAATAACTTCCCTACCGACCATAGCAAATTTCATATCGAATCGGTATGGCAATCGTTAGACACCTATGCCTGCACGGATCCGGGAATCAAGACAGATGACGATGCCACTATTTATGTGCTGCACACATCCGGTTCCACAGGTAAGCCCAAAGGTGTTTGTCTCGGCCAGGCATCGTTGGGCAATCTGCTATTGTGGCAGTTCGACCAATCCAAAGCCAATGAACATAGCCGCACGCTCCAGTTTGCCCCAATCACATTTGATGTATCGTTTGAAGATATTTTTGCTACGCTGCTGACAGGAGGCCAACTATACATCATACCCGAAGAAATGCGTTTCGATACTGATGCGCTATTGGATTATCTCGACAAACATCGTATTAACCGCATTTTTCTCCCTTTTGTCGCGCTCCAAGCCTTAGCTGAAAGTGCTGAATCGTCCAATCGCTACCCGAAATCACTGACCGAATGGATAACGGCTGGAGAGCAATTGATCATCACTCCGCAGATTGCGAAACTTTGTTCTAAGATAGCTGGATCCACCCTATTCAACCAATATGGGCCTACTGAAACGCATGTCATTACCCAACTCAAACTCGAAGGGGATCCGACACGTTGGCCCCACCTACCAACCATCGGTATACCAATCTATAATACCCGGATACATATACTAAATGACAAGTTGCGTCCAGTAAGCAAGGGAGAAGTCGGTGAGCTATGCGTGAGCGGAAAGTCATTGGCCCAAGGCTATCTCAACATGCCCCAACTAACGATGGAAAAATTTGCCACGGCGAATTATATTACCGATGAACCGATCCGGATATACCGCACCGGTGACTTGGCAAGGATACTCCCCGATGGCAATATCGAGTTTCTTGGACGAATGGATAACCAAGTAAAAATCAGGGGATACCGGGTTGAACTTGGTGAAATTGAGTCTCAACTGGTGTCATTACCAAACGTACATCAATCCATTGTTAAGGTGCAATCGGATAACCGTGGCAACAAACGCCTGGTTGCCTACCTAACGGTAGCTTTGAGTACAAGTAAGGGAAATGATGCCGTTATTTTGGAACCATTTTCCAACGAACTGAAAGAATCGATCAAACAGTCATTAAGGGAACACTTGCCGGATTATATGATCCCCTACGAGATGGTTGCCGTTAATAGGTTTCCGCTAACCAAAAGTGGAAAGATAGACCGAAAGTCACTTCCACCAGTGGACTTTTCCGGTGACAACGTCGCTGCACATGTGGTCGCCCCCTCAACGGACAACGAACGGCTTATCCTTCGAATTTGGTCTGACACATTAGGCCAAGAGGGAATAAGTATACATGACAATTTCTTTGATATTGGTGGGTATTCATTATTGGCTGTCAAGATTATGCGGGCTATCGAAAAGGAAACCGGCAAACACTTGCCTTTGGCAACCTTATTCGAAAATCCCACGATCCAAAAATTGGCTTTGTTGCTCGATGGTGATGGAAAAGAAATAAATTGGAAGTCGCTGGTACCGATTAAACCCCAGGGTAGTAAACCGCCGTTGTATTTGGTCCATGCCGCTGGGATGAATGTGCTGGTATTTCAGACCCTGTCCAAATACCTGGACTCAGAATTACCGATCTACGGCCTTCAGGCACGAGGCCTTAATGATGTTAAGGATTCGCATCAGACCGTGGAGGAAATGGCTAGTACCTATGTAGCAGAAATTATCGCGCACAACCCAACCGGCCCCTACTTTATCGGCGGTTATTCTTCAGGAGGAACAATTGCCTATGAAATGAGAAAACAATTTCAAAAACTAGGTAAAGAGGTAGCGTTTGTTGGCATGTTCGACTCATTCGTCCATAAACGCCTTGATGACCGGTCGTGGAATAAAAACGGCCCTATCAAAATGGCACTTTTGAATGCACTATATGCCGTTATCCTGCTTTTCAGGCATCCTAAAGCATACCTCAAAGATAAGTATTTCTATCTGAGGGGCCTGATGATCAGTAAGACTGCTCGATTGAATCTTCCTTATCCGGCGCTGGCACACACCCCAGAACATATCCAAGAGCTGCAACGCAGGCTTGAAAAAGCGCTTGATATGTACGAAATCGTTCCCTCTGACCAAGTAACTTACCTGTTCAGGGCAAATGCACAAATAGGCTACTACCCTTATTTTTCCACAAACGGGTGGGCGCCTTACCTTGGAGCTTCCGTCAATGTGATCAATATACCCGGAGATCACATGGATATATTTAAAGAGCCGTCGGTAAAAGTTATGGCGCGGGAACTTCAGCGTATTTTGGATGAAATCCAAGCTCGCGGCCATAACCAACATGAACCAGTGGCCAACGATAAGAAGCGTACCGGCAATCGCCCTTCTATCGACAACATTGTCCACAATATGCAATAAAGAAAGGTTGAACTTGGCTACTTTACTGTGTTATATAATGATTAGAAAAAGAATCACGTTGTTTATGTCGGCCGCCATTGTGCTAATGTCTTATGCCGGGATAGCAACGGCCGCCGCCAAACTACCGTCTGACACCACTCAAATCAAGATCATCGAGATGGGCACCGGTACAGGGGCAGACCTTACGATAGATGGTAGACGGTCAAACCCAGGTTGTGGTGTCGTATATCGGATCAAGGAAGGGCGATACAACGCTATACATATTAAAAACATCAAATCGACTGATGGCTGTCCGGTTCGCGTTGAAAACACAGGCATGGTCGAAGTCGGTCGAATAACACTGGTTGACTTGGATGGAGTAGTAATCTCAGGCGATGGTTCCCCATCGACTCACAAGGGTTTTCGGTTTAAAGATAACGATTACCGCGCGATACAGCTTTTCGGCATCATCAACAACGTGACATTACAGCACATGTCGTTTATCAATATAGCGGACTTTGTGATTTTCTATGACACCGAAAGATTATATGATGGCACAGATGCATCTATCTCAAAAAACTTACGGTTCTTACATATGGATTGCGAAAATACCGGCAGCTTTTTGGTGATTAACGGATCGGTGAGACAAGGCAATTTCTACGGCGTTGTCCAAGGAATAGAGATTGCCCATTTGCATTTCAAAAATTCAGCTTATGTGGGACAGGTAGTTTATTTGGGTAATGCTGAAGACTATGATATCCATCATAACATCGTCACAGACATCAATTCGGACCGCACCAATCATAATGGCGTATACCACCTTATGGGGCACGGTAAGTTCTACAATAACAGAACGACAAACCACCAAGGCAATGTCGTGCGCGCATGGCTGTATGGGGTCACGAAACGTGGAGTAGTCGAAATTTTCAATAATATCGCCTACAACAGTACCCGCTACGGAGCTTTCGAACTGCAAGTACCGGAAGCTATGTACCGAGAGTTTCGTGATTTTCTCCCTAGCGATGCCAAAATTTACAGCAACACGGTTGGGAGGTTAAATACCGGTATACCAAAGTATTTCGAAGGTCGCTTACTGGATTTATATAACATCGGCGGGGGAACGGTTGAGATTTTCAACAATCTTTCTTTCGATCTCCGGGATGATGTTTTGATCAATAATATGTCAGATACTCCCATCTTAAGGAACGAAGGCAACAAATATATTCATTCAACACGAGAAGCGGTGGAAAACACCCAAACGTTTAAATCAAAAATCACGGGTGTTGGTGCCCAATAATATATACATCCTCCGATGAACCACCATAATGAAACAGTAACTGTCGTTATCGTAAGTGACGACCACTTCGTACCCATGTTGGCTGCTTTATTAAAATCAATCGACGTCAATCACCTATGCGAACAAAAAGTCGATATTCACATCGTATCTGACAGGATTAGTCGCGCAAACTTCAACAAACTGCAACGTATACCTCTCAATAATACCATCTCGTTGCATTGGACTACCTTGCAGAAAATCACTCCGCTAGAACTCCGGTTACCAAAAGATAACACGTCGTTTCCTGTAAATGCCTATGCGCGGCTCTACATACCGCACTTTCTGCCGAAAAACGTGAGCAGGGCCATTTATTTAGACGTAGATACGATTGTTCTGAAAGATATCAGTGAATTGTGGAATATGGATTTGGCCGGGTATCCCATAGGTGCCGTGGCCGACCGTTCTGCTATTGTAAGTTCGGCATGGGGTGGCATCAGAAACTACAAGGAATTGGGACTAGACGCCGATACCCCTTATTTTAACTCCGGCCTTATGATCATCGATACCGAAAAATGGCGTGCATTGGACGCTACGAACGCTGTAATCCAATGTTCCATACAAAACAAAAAATATATTACTTTTGCGGATCAATACGGGTTGAATGTTGTCTTTGCCAACAATTGGCGGCATCTACCCAAGGAATGGAATACTTACGCACAGTCGCCGCTGAAAGATCCCGCCCTCATCCATTTCACCGGAATGAAACCGATATTTAAAGGTTATACCTTTAGCGAGCCCTATAAACAATTATTTTTCCATTACCTCTCGCAGACCCCGTGGAACGGATTTCGACCAAAGAGTAACAGTAAGAGGATGCTAAAAAAAATTTGGAATTATGTGACTAAAAAGTGGTGACTCATCGCAAATACTTCAGCAGACCTTTTACATCCGAGAAAGCGTATTTGAACCGAAACATCAACCCGAGATATACACCGGCACCCAGGATAACCT